>Ga0209125_1000076_pt1 | contig 167501 bp, 141 predicted proteins | sample BarGraIncub1131A_FD_184503 | JGI IMG/M metagenome (GOLD analysis project Ga0209125, IMG submission 184503) | Arctic peat soil microbial communities from Barrow, Alaska - Barrow Graham LP Incubations 11-31A (SPAdes) (version 2) | ecosystem: Environmental > Terrestrial > Soil > Wetlands > Peat... | reverse complement strand
CAACATAAATACAAGGTAGGATGATGAAAAAACCCTACAAAACGTTGATTTTGTAGGGTTTGTCTATTAGGTGTCGCTTTTAAGCTTTTCCTATTGTGGGCGTTGAGGGATTCGAACCCCCGACCCTCTGCTTGTAAGGCAGATGCTCTGAACCAGCTGAGCTAAACGCCCGAAATTAATTTGAAAAATTGTTTTGAAGGTGGGCGTTGAGGGATTCGAACCCCCGACCCTCTGCTTGTAAGGCAGATGCTCTGAACCAGCTGAGCTAAACGCCCGAATTTTTCGTATTCGGATTGTAATACCTTTCTCCAAAAGCGTTGCAAAGATAGTGCTTTTTTTATATTCTGCAAGTGCACCAACCAATTTATTTTACAAAACCAGTTAACATTATGGTTTTACTAATTTAACCAATTCTTTATCATATAATTACTATTTGAACTTATTGTTAATATTAAATTGTAGTTTATTTAAATATCACTGCTGTCCGAGTAAAAAAAGGATAATCAATATAAAAAGCAAAAGGGAAGCCACCCAATTTGAATAACTTCCCTCGATAAAGTATTTTTGTTGTACCACCAATAAACAACTATATGGGCAAAAATACAGAAATAAATTTAGTCGAACAGCCTATTTTCAAACATTTTGATTATAACTTTAATGGCTTGTTTATGACTATTTATTTAGTGAAAACAATTTTTGAGTAAACACTTGCCTTGTACCCATCCCTCCTATTAACTCTATCGTATTCTATTCAGATGGTACTGGTTGTTTTTGGGGATTTGCAGCCCGGTTTGCCAAAGAATACCAGGAATCAAAACCTTTTACTCAACTAAAGTAGAGCATATTCATGGGTAACGGACATAATAACTTTTATATTATTTTGTAAAACTGATATTCCATTTTATTGATGGTATTATAGGAAATAAACTTAATTGCTTCCAGGTGCCATTATTATAAAACATCAAATATGGATTTTTCTTGTTTAATACATTAAAAATTCCAAGAGTAAGTTCTGTAGTATGTTTTTTATGAGTTTTCTTAAAAGTATAACCTAAATCAATCCTCAAATAATCAGATAATCTGTAATCATTAATATCTGACAATTTTTGTCGTGAGTAAGAATTCTCATCCATTAAATAGTTTCGGTAATTACTCCCGATAAGATTCCAATAAGGCAAACCTTCTCCTTCATACACACTTAAAGGTAAAGTCGTAAGATGACCGGAAGTATAAGATATGTTGGACATTAAAAATTGCTCTTTATTATTATTTTTTACTGTTTGTAATTGGGAATTAAAGTTAATAATATGTCTTCTGTCGAATTTAAATGGATACCATTCATTATTATTTACATTTTCATATCTCCTAGTGGTTTTTGAAAGCGTGTATGACAGATTACCGTTCCATTTTTCTATTCTTTTCTCCAATCTTACTTCCAACCCATAACTCAGACCTTCACCGGTTGTAATTTCTTCTTTCCATTCGGTATTTTGTACCCCAAAAATATTGGTTGAATTTATATATCCGATAAGATTTCTTAGTTTTTTAAAATAAATACCCGCTGAAGCCGTAAAAAAACGATTACTTAAATACCCTCCGGTATATAATTGATTTGATACTTCCGGTACATAATTATCGTAAGATGGGATCATTAAATCAACGGACCAACCCATTGGTAAGCCCTCAACGATATGATGAGTTTGTGACATTAAATCGTAGCTTATTTCGACTCCTGAAAGTTCGGTCATTTTATATACGAAATCGGCTCTAATATCAGCCATGTATTTTTTTATCCCTTGAGCAATATAATAATTTTGACGTGTCCCTATATTTATTTTAAAATTAGAACATCTAAATGTAGCATCTCCATATAATGTGAATAATTGCGTAGAATAGGACTTATCGAAAGCATTAGTTTCACTTTTTCCAACAAGGATTTTCTTTGCAGCAGGTGAAAAACGACGAAATTTGGCATTTGCACCTACAACAAAATCCCAGTTATGTATTTTATAACATGCCTCTGATTTTACAGCTTGCTCGTTCAAAGCTGTTTGTATACGTAAATCCGATTCCAATTCACCACTTGTTGCTGTATTATAATATCTTTGTCGTTGAGAAGACTTGAATTGACTCAAATATGCAACCGTACTGAATTTTAATTTGGGGGAATAATCATAATTCCAGTTAAATCGTAGATTCCTGTTATTCCAATTCAATTCGATATTGGTTTCATTCCTAAATAAAAAAGCAAGGTAATCATTACTGTAGTATCCACCCAGATCAAAAGCATGTTTGCTATTTAACTTATAACCCAATTTTAAAAACAGATCACCAATTTGCGGATTAATATCCGCTTCCATCTTTGTTATTGATTTGATAAGTGATATTTCAGGTTTTAATAAAGACAATCTGCCTGAAACTACAAAGCTCACTTTACTTTTTGGCAAAAAACCGTTTAAAGAAGCCCCTAACATAAATGGTGATATATTGAAATTACCGCGATATATCATTGAATCAGGGGTAATTGTTTTAACTTGTGTAATAGCAGACAGGAAATCTCCCGAATTCGAAGGAATGCTTCCCATCTTAAAGGTTGCACTTTCAATAATATCCGAATTGAAAGTGGAAAACAGGCCAAACAAATGAGTGGAACCATAAACAGGTACTTTGTCAAGTTCAACTATATTGTTACTGTTGTTACCTCCTCTCACATAATAAGCCATACCACCGTCAATCCCCTGGGAAACGCCGGGCAAAGTACCTATATATCTCATAATATCCGTCTCTCCCATTATGGTGATAATCGGCTTTACATTTTGAGGGTTAAATTTATATTCATTGTTTTTACTTGCTAATCTGTCAGTTATTACTTCTACCGGCTTCAATTCAAATGAATATCGACTGGTATCCTGAGACAAGGTAATTTTCTGTGCATAGCAAGTACATACTGTATGGCATAATGAGATAACAACAATACTTATCCGTCTCAACATAATTTAATTAACATTATCATTATAGTTAAAGAACTGATTGGAACAAGCACCAAAAATTCCAACCCCGTTACTTACATTGGAATAAACTTTAGTTTCATCAAACCAAATCAACGGGTCAGATGGATCAAGACGCATAAGGATTTTTTGAAAACTGGTTTTTAGATAATTGTCATATTCAGCTGAACAGGTACTAAAACAAACAAAGGTGTGAATTGAGTAGTTTGTCTGAAGTTTAAATGAAACGGCATTTGTTTTATTTAATGTGGAATCTTTCTTTATCCGAATATAAAACAAAAAATCAGGTGTATCAGCAGTTGGTAGAAATGAGAGCAAATTCCCCTGAACATTAAATTGATCGGCCAATGGATGGTTAGTTCCTATTTCTTCTTTGAAATTATCATTATCATTCGGACGGGATTTCTCGAATAACATCCTGTCAGAAGTGATAATAAACGTCCAGCACGGTGAGCCGGCTGAAGTTTGAATAAAATTTTTCGAAGGGTAGGTATCAATATCTGATTGTTGGCTTATTGCTAACAATTCAGGCATTGTAGTTGTGGCTGTTAGTTCTTCGCCTTCGCTTGTAACTATTTTAAGCATGTAAAAACTACCGGCTTCCGGCTGATATTTCAATGTCCAGTTCGAATATCCGTCTTTTGTGAAATTACCAATGAGAGTATTTTCTTTATATAATGAAATGAATGCATCTTTTATTTCGTGAAAAATGTAATAATCATTTACCTTTACACTTCGGGTAAGATTCAATGTCTGGATACTATCATTTTTCATGATATAATTGACAACAGGCAGATTATTATCAGATATATCAACAGGCATATCAGTAACACAAGAAACGAATACACAAGAAACAAAAGCTATCAATATGACATTTTTATACATTTCACTTTTGCTATTTTGTAATTGTTATTTGGGCTGTTGTATCTGACAGTTGATTACCGTTATCTAGTTCTATCTGTACGACAAAACGTGTTCTTAGTGGCAGATTGGTGGGAATAGTTTTAAATGACAAATACATCTCCGGTTGAATAAATGGTTTATTATAAAGCCATTCATCAATAGAAGTTGGCATATTTTTATCATAAAACCCATAAATCAGCCTTTCAGTCTCGTAAGAAGCTAAAAATGAAGGTTCATATTCGCCTATTTCAAAGTAATCGTTTAATGAAGTTTCGGGATCTTTTCCAAAAAGCACTGCATCTAAAGCTAAAATGTTGAGTTTTTTAATTCCTGAAGTTCTGTATTCAATATTTATTGGAGATGGAGTCACTGATAAATTCGAGTATTTAAACTGCGATGAATATTTAATGTAGCTGCTTTTTAACTGTTCTTCCAATGCCTTAATCGGCGTTGATAGTTTAGTGTCTATTTCATTATAATTATAATTATCAACCCTATTTATTGAATCTACATTAACATTTTGTGATAGAATATTTAATGCAAAACTATCAGCAGGCAAATTAGTATCGATTCTGCTAAATAGTCGGTATTCATACTTAACAAACTTTTTCTCAAAGTATACAGACGATTTACAACCACAAAAGAGGTAAACATAGTTGCACACACGTGGATACATATGAAACCTGTACGTAGGTTGTTCGTTGGTTTCACAGGAACCGAATGCAATAAGCAAAATCGGAATAATCACAAATATTTTATTTTTCATAAAACTTCTTTTTATTAATTACCCTGGCTTGCAGTTGTTATTTACAAGCCAGGTTTTTTATCAAACACACAAAGCAATTAACTATTAATTAAAATTATAGAGCATTTCTCTACTGTAAATGAAATTATAAGTTACAGGATCACCATTTGCATTAGTATCATTTATAATCCAATCATTATCATAGGTAAATCTGCCATCGTTATGTGAACCACTCCATCCCCAATTCATTATAAAATAACTCGAATAGCTTATATATTCTTCAGTTTTTGTTCCTGGAGTTAAAGGATCATTCGGCGATATTATTTTTGAAACAAGTTGAATTGGTTGAACTCCTCCTCCTGACCCTGTTCCAACCCATTCATAGTAATAGGTATATTTTGTTCGTCTGGTTTCTATTCCATCCATAATCCAGGAATGCCCGGTATATTTTGCCCATAAATTTATACCCAGAAATGTTACATAACCATCCTTTGTATCCGCTCTTACTATAACAGGCATATTGTTACTTATTGAGTTACTTGCTATTGATGAATTGTAACCTGCATATACTGAATTTACACCTAATGAACTATAGAGATTTTTTAAATCTGAGGTATTGGCACTCGATCCTTTTTCTGTATATTTCATTCCAATCTGCGAACCCACATATCCGATAAGAATTGATGAATTATATGAATTTCTATACCAGTCATAATTGTTAGTGGCCATCAAATCCCAGGCAGTAGAAATAGAATTTGAAAAACTAAAACCATAACTACTCGCATCTGTATCTGACCAGCCATAACAAGCGCCTTGTGAGAACATTGAAACCGGCTTATTGATATGATAATGTAAATAATATAGCATCTGTGCTCCAGATAACGCAACACAACCGGCAACACATCTTTTACTTCCATCTCTTATAAGTGGAACACACTGATTCCAAGGTGAATCCTGACCCCACCTCGTTGAAGTTAAAGGGCCAATTGTAATGGAAGGTAAACTTTCAGCATATACATTAACTAATTGCCAATAATTTTGTCCCTCAATTGGAGCTGCGACTTTACTGGGATTATTTAAACGTTCCTTATAGGATAAAAATTTATCAATGTTTGACCAAAATTTATAATCAGCGCCAGTTGTATCTGCGACTCCTTGTTTTTTTAAAGCATAAATTCGTTCCGACAATTCATCTAACCATGTTGCAACTCCTGGATTTAGTTCATTCATTTTAAAACTACCGGTACTATCAGAGGCTAAAGTATTTGGCGTTCTTCTGTCACCTGAAATTAATCTCCAGCCGTTATCATTTTTGTAGTTTACAATATACAAAAGTGTATCACCCGAATATATTATCGGTTCAATATTTTCAATATTTTTGTAAGATTCCCCTTTATCTAAGATACTTAATAATGAATTGACGTTTTTAATATTTACATTAAACTTTACAAGAGTTGATTTTGGCATTTTTGTATTAACAGGAGCATCAAAATCTAGTTGAGTACAACTAAACAGCATTAGAGAAACAATAAATAACGGAAAAATATATTTTTTCATATTATTAATTTTTTTATTATTTTTTGAAATTCGAAAATCTGTTTTTATCTATTCAAAACAAAATGAAGCATGGAGCTTTTGTAATTTGGTTTTTCATTCTCTACTTTTGTATCCTCCTTTCATAATAAAGTTTGGGGGCAGGCGGAAGCCGGCTTGGTTGTGCTATCAATTAATATTCCGGCTCCTCCTTTTTCTTTTCTTACTAACTTTCCTAAAGATTAGAACTATGGAAAAGACAGAAAATAGTAAGCTGTTTCTGAAAAATCATCCCGCATCTATGGCACTCAGTATAGTTCTCCAAGGTCCGGCTTCACCAACGTTATTAATCCCGTGTAACCAGGAATAAACTTCTTTGCCTGTTTTAACCCTTCAAATTTCACATGTAATGATTTATAGTACATGTTACTACATGCGTAATTCAGAATTAATCTACTGAAGGATCTTTACCTACTTTCATATAAATTTTTAATCCAGGAACCCTAACTGGTATTGCATCATTATTTAGCGAAGCTTCACCGTAACAATGAAAAAAAATGTTGCTGGGTTAATGAAATTAATAGTTCATACCTGACTTGTTGGCGACACGATTGTTGGTGAACGGGGTATATTTTACTATTAGACGATGCAAGTAGTATCGATTTCGGCAACTTTTATTTTGTTGACTAACCATGGTACTGCACAAGTTCAGTTTGTTATTAATTATCACCTCGGTTGTATTTAGTTAGTATACCAACTGCCGGAAGTTTTGTTTATTACTGCTGATATCCAGGAGTCAATTATACAAATTAATAAACATGAATGACAGTAAACATTCGTTCTCATCCTATTGTGATAGTCATATAATCAAAAAACTATTCTGTAACTAGTATAGATCCCAATATTAGATTATAGTACAGTCACACAAAATTACGAGCTCCTTTTAAATCCTACTGTAAGTTTAACAGGTTAAAATAAAAACGATCATTCTTTAAAAACGTCCTGTTTTCAATCTACTCCATTAAGTATTTCTTCATTAATATCATCGGCGAAACAGATGATTAAAATGTAAAATAACCTAATAATTTAACAGTATTATAGTGTATGGCTATTGAGTAATCTCCACTATCAAAAAAATCAACAGGTATATCTATTTCTGAAGTAGAGTCTGTGTCAATAGTCTGTTGATAAACGACTGAACCTAAATCGTCGGTAACAATGATGGTTGACAATCCTACAGCAATATTAAAGTTCAAAACCAACATGGTATCATTCAATGTTGCTGTAACTGCTATAGTCCTGTTTTTAATCTGAGCACGTGGATACGGTAAATTATCTGTTGGAGGTTTTAGTTCAACAGGAGTATCAATTGCATTAATATTCCCAACTGAGTAAAGAAGTAAGAGAATGAGACAAAAGATCTGTTTCATAACATTAATTTTTAAAGTTTAAATATTTTATTTATTTTTGTACCAAAGTTATATTTTACATCTAATTTATCCAAAAATATTTGTTGTAAGGATGGCTCGACAAAAAAATGTATTTGTCTTATTATCTGTATTTTACATTATTATAAAAAAGAAATGTCTGTAAGGCCAATTTATAAAAGGGAAAAACCATTAATTTTGATTAACCCTTTTGACTTAAAAACAGGTTTGTCGAAATAATTCTATTTCGGTGTAGTTGAATTTTTTAAATATTTTTTTAATGACGAATTTATGAAATATATAAAATTTTATTTGTGTGCTTTATGTTGTCTTTGTTTATCAGCCTGCGAACAACACTATACAAATAACTCAATCATACTTAAGGCCGAAGCATTGTTAAATTCAAAACCCGAAAGTGCTCAAAAATTGTTATTGACGATTGTCCAACCCGAAAAACTGTCAGACGCTGATTATGCTGCGTGGTGTTTGGTGTATACTCATACACAATATAAACTTTTTCAGGATATTAAATCGAATCATAATATTTGTAAAGCAATAAATTACTACGAGAACAGCAAATTGTATAAACAGAGTGGAACTGCTTATTATTTAAGAGGTTGTATTTATCAATTAAATTTTAACAATAAAGAAGCTCTGCTGGATTATAAAAAGGCAGATGTGTTATTGAATGAAACAAATGAGGAAGACTTGAAAGGGCTTGTTGAATATAAAATAGGATATATTTACACACAAGAAGGGATATTTATCCAATCAATAAACTATTACAAGAAAGCATTGACACATTTCAGATATTCTAAAAATATCAAATATCAAACTTTTACATATAGAGAAATATCAAATATGTATGTTCAGTTACATTATCCGTTTGATAGTATTATGTATTATTCAGACTTAGCTTTAAAACTTTCAAAAGAGGCTGGTGATTCTATAAATTATTATTCAACACTTGGACTTCAGGGTGAAATATTATTATACAAAAATTATAGACGTTCTAAGGAGTCTCTTTTAAAAGCGTATCGTTTTTTCCCGTCTAATCAATTAAATTATGCTCCTTTTATTTCTTTAACTTATTCTAAATTAAATAAACCTGATTCTGCTAGGTATTACATGAATATCTCACTAAAAGATACGTTGAATAAAAACACTAAATTGACTACATTAATTGCAGGGGCCTATGTAGCTTTAAACTCTGGACTCTTTCAACAGTCATTTAAATATCTCGAAAAAGCGTATAATTTGCGCGATACTATTTTTCAACAAAATGTCCGTAGCGAGCTCTTTCGAATTGATAAACAATATGATTTAGCTCAAAAAGAAAAAGAAAATACAGCATTGAAAATTGCAAATAGAAATAAAATTATCTGGATTACTTTATTGATAATAGGGATATTATTTATAGTAACAATTGCTTTGATAATAAATAACAGGCATAAAATAAAGCAAGTAGAACAATCTATTGAAAAGCAAAGTATGGAGTATAAGATTAAAATTAAGCAATCAGAAAATTATCAAAAAAGGGAGCTTTTAGTATCAAAACTTCAAACCCGTATTGAAAACACGTTGCAATTTAACCGATTAAAAACAAAAATTTTGCAACAAGAGAAACTTGATGTTTTAATAGCTGAAATGACTAAACAGTCTACATTTGCAGAAAATGAATTGAAAAATTATATTGATGAGGTTAATCTTTTATTTAACGGAATAATAATCAGTTTAAAAGAAAAATATACGGATTTGACTCAATCGGATTTAATCGTAATTGCTCTGATTTGTATGAAAGTTGATGTTTCAGATTGTTGCAACTTATTGGATATGTCTAAGAATACAATTTATACACGTAGAAAAACAATTAAAAAACGTATTGGACTGGAAAAGGAGATAGATTTGGAAGACTGGTTAATACAATACAGTGAAAGACAGCCATCTATTTAATACCTTACTCCTTTTTTTTAAGAAATTAAAACTTATTATTCTATTTATATGTGTCTAAACATTTTTATGCTAAGTCGATAAATACCTCTAAATATTAATACAATCTAATCTTCATATTGCGAAACAAGTGTATTTGAATTTCCTTTGGATATCAAATATCTTATGCATATCTTCATAAAGCATCAGATGGATATTATCATTTATAGAGCTATAATTGTTTATGGGGACTTTGGTAAAGGAGAACTGGAAGATTGGATGAAAGAAAATATCAGTCAGTAAGATTTTTTTAAATCAAACTCTTTTTTCTGTTAACGCTGACATGTCTTTGACGATGTCAGGTTGTTCTCCTAAAACAATTATTCCAATCGAACAAAAACTTCGATACCACAACACGGAACGCGGAACACAGAACACGGAACGCGGAACCTTTCAAACTCTTCAAACTCTTCAAACTCTTTTTTAACGCTGACATGTCTTCGACGATGTCAGGTTGTTCTCCTAAAACAATTATTCCAATCGAAAAAAAACTTCGATACCACAACGCGGAACACAGAACACGGAACGCGGAACACGAAACCTTTCAAACTCTTCAAACTCTTCAAACTCTTCAAACGCGGAACGCGGAACGCGGAACGATTTTCCCCTTCCAATAAAAATCAGTACCTTTGTCGCCAAAATTATTTGCACCCACTTTCCGGATTTGAGAAAACCCGGACTGAATCAAAATGAATGGAATGTAAATATCTAACTTATTAGATATAAAAAACAATGGGAAATATTGTAGCAATTGTGGGTCGCCCGAATGTGGGTAAATCGACCCTTTTTAACCGGCTCACGAATAGTCGCAGAGCCATAGTAAATGAAGAAGCAGGTACCACTCGCGACCGCCAGTATGGCAAATGCGAATGGGAAGGCCGCGAATTTTCGGTCATCGATACAGGTGGCTGGGTAGTAAACTCCTCCGATATATTCGAAGGCGAAATTAAACGGCATGTCAGCCTGGCGATAGAAGAAGCCGACGTCATCATGTTTTTAGTAGACATCCAGAACGGGATAACCGATTATGACCTGGAAGTGGCACAGATCCTGCGTAAACAAACCAAACCGATCATATTGGTATCCAACAAGGCCGATACCTATGAATGGCAGTTTCAGGCTGCCGAGTTTTATAAACTGGGACTGGGCGAACCTCAGATCATTTCTGCCATCAACGGATTAGGTTCCGGCGATTTGCTCGACCTGCTCCTCACCCACTTCAACCCGGATGTGGTAGAAGATATTGAACATGACTTGCCACGTTTTGCAGTCGTAGGACGTCCGAATGCAGGGAAATCATCCATGATCAATGCCTTTATCGGCGAAGACCGTACCATTGTCACAGAGATCCCCGGAACTACCCGTGATTCTATCTATACCCGCTTTAATAAATTCGGCTATGACTTTTACCTGGTGGATACTGCCGGTATCCGTAAGAAAGCCAAAGTAAGCGAGGACCTGGAATACTATTCGGTAGTCCGCGCTATCCGTGCCATTGAAAACTGTGATGTCTGTATCCTGATGATTGATGCCACCCGTGGTATCGAAAGCCAGGATTTGAATATCTTTTCATTGATCCAGAAGAATAAAAAAGGACTAATTGTTGTGATCAACAAATGGGATTTGATTGAAAACAAAGAATCGAACGACATCAAGGAATATGAAAAGACCATCCGTGAACGGTTGTCTCCATTTGTCGACTTTCCGATTATATTTACCTCCGTGATCACCAAACAACGTATTCTGAAAGTATTGGAAACCGCTGTAGAGGTCTGCGAAAACAAACAACGGAAAGTAGCAACTGCCAAGCTGAATGAATTTATGTTGCCCCTGATTGAGAATTATCCGCCACCAGCACTGAAAGGCAAATATATTAAGATCAAATATGTGACCCAGCTGCCAAATACGCAAATACCAACATTTTTGTTTTTTGCCAACCTGCCACAATATGTAAAAGATCCATATAAGAGGTTTCTGGAAAACAAACTGCGTGCGAAATATGAATTTACAGGAACACCTGTACAGATTTTCTTCCGTCAGAAATAAATCATTGATCTTGTACCTATTTAAAAAGCAGCTGAAATCGGCTGCTTTTTTTTATTGTCAAAAATGATTGTCGTTACAGATAATACTTCTCAGGGAATAAAAATTTCAATTGCACTTGATTGAATCAACCCACCATAAATAATGATCAGTCTGTTTTTACTTTTTTAAAATTAAAAGTCCTGTAACCTACTCTAAAAAAAAATTCCAATCCATTTGTCCAATTTACTTTCCAATGAGGAAAAGCAAATATAAATTTGAAATAAATATCTTCGATAATCTAATGAATTAAATAATATGATTATCCGCATAACGACGTAAAACGCATTCATGAAGCCCTCACTACAAAAATCTTTACATAGTGAGGGCTTCAATAGAATTGATCTGCAATCATGGTTCAAATTATACAATAGGACACTTTGCGGATAATCATTATAGAATATTCATATCCGGACAAACAAAACTGCAATATTATTTCACAACTAGTTGAATGAATAATACTTATAATTAACATTTAAAATGCTCACACAAAAAACAGATAGTTAATCAGATTCGTATAAACATAAAAAAAGCAACAGATTAAAATCTGTTGCTTTTTTTTATAGGAGAATATCAGGATTAAAATCCGCTGTACAGTAGATTTATCCTCATGGGTGAATCAGTATTCGATCCACCTTTAATGGTTACAGCGCTCATCGAATTCGATTGCTTAACGGAAGTAGGAAGACTGTTGGAATCAAACGTTACCTGAACAGGGATCAGTACCATATTCAACTTATCGGCAGGTGTAGTTCCTTTTTGTTTTGACACCTTCAATTCATTGGCAATGAGTTTCGCCACACTGTAGGTGTAGTAGTCCTGGAATTGATCGGTGGTATTGACAATCAATGCAATTGAATGACTGCCCAGCATAGCACAGGTGTCCGAAGGCAGCTCCTTGTTCTTAAAGAACCTGTCGACAGCTGATTCCTTAATTAGGAGCATATAGCGCGTGGTAGGAGCTGAAACCGTATCAACATCAATGTTGGTTGCTTCTACTTTTATTATTGCACTGTTGATATTAATTTTTTTATTGGGAATACTGTCGTTCATCCGTTTATCAATTCTGAATAACGGTATGCCTATCCGGGTATTTAAATTAGCCGGTGAAGCTACATAATTTACACCTGCGGCCGGTTTAACTACTGCGTTTCTGTCTGTATGTAAAATGCGGTTTACCTGCCTTACTTCTGAGTTAGCCGGGAAATCAAGGTTGTTATTCACGGTTGCGATAGAGTCGTTTCCGGTTAAGACACTCTTGGTGGTATAATTATAATGATAAAAGTACCTTAAATGAATCTGGCTGATATTCAGCAACGAAGCTGAACCAAAATTAGCCGTGATATATATTCCTTTAAAAAAGGTAAGGAATTTGTCAGTACTGGAATAATTTGAATCATCAAAAAAGCGGGTGACAAATGCAGGTGACAATTTAAATGCAATGGAAGTGGTATCTGCCCGCAGTTTACTGGCATCTTTTGCCGTAAAAATCCGTTCGCCCAGTTTAACCGATTGATCGGTATACAGCGAAGGATCTATGTTGGTGGAATAAAGGTCAGAATAATTGAAAGTACCTTTATTCATTTCATAGATATTCACATCCAGGGGGGAAAATTTATTTCCAAACCAGGTATTGTAAGAAAGAACAATTGTTGCTGAATCGGCGATAGCATTTGCCGGGAATTTAAAACCCACCGGACAGTTTACCTGTGCCAGTATTTCAGCCTTGGTGGAACCAAATTTCGTATCATAATACGAACCCAACAGGAAAGAATCGGCTTTTGAATAAATGGACTCTACAAATACAGTCTCCGAGGTTAAATGAAAAGTATCCGGTTTAACCGATATCTGATCGGACGAAGGTTGAATACCAAGACCAATGTCAGTTAAAGTATCCGTACAGGAAACAGCAAAAACTGCCAACAATAGAAACAGGATGATTGGGAATGATTTCATGTAAAATGAAAAAATAAGTTTGACTGAATAGAGAGTTAAATAATCACTTAAAATAAAACAGACTACTAAAGACTATCATAAAACTGCACATAGGCATCAGCATAATCTTCATCTGTTTGAAAAGGCAAAAACTTTACTTTTTTTGATGTAATATATTGCAAAACTTCTTCGTTTACTTCGGGGCTCGATTGAATCACAGCATCCGAATAATCGATGGCCAGTTTCGACAGGGCTACGAAATCAATTACTTTATCTTTCACCTGAGCCACATGTTTTTTCTCAATGCCTTCCAGTAAAAGACGTTCGGCAAATAAACTACGGAAAGGTTTTTTAAACTCATCATTAAAAACAGAATACACCACTTTCGAATGTTTAAAAAACGGATCATCGTTAAATGCCTTTTTGATGTACAAAGGGGCCAATGCAGTCATCCAACCCTGGCAATGAATCACATCGGGAGTCCATCGCAATTTTTTGACAGTTTCCATAACACCTCTCACAAAGAAAATGGTGCGTTCATCGTTGTCTTCGTATTCTTCACCGTTCTCGTCAGAAATGGTATTTTTCCGGTGAAAATAATCATCATTATCGATGAAATAAACCTGCATACGGGCCGATTGAATGGAAGCAACCTTGATAATCAGCGGGTGATCCGTGTCATCAATAATTAAATTCATTCCTGATAACCGGATTACTTCATGAAGTTGATTTCGCCGTTCATTGACAGCTCCAAATTTAGGCATAAAAGTACGCGTTTCTCGTCCGCGGTCTTGAACTGCCTGAGGTAAGTACCTCCCCATATTTGATAATTCAGATTCTGGTAAATAAGGAAATATCTCTTGCGAAATATACAAAACTTTTGTAATTTTTTTCATTTCTCTTCTAATCCGATGGGTAGGGATAATTATTCGGATTGCAAAGATATATAAAAAAAATCGGATATAAACAAGAACTCTACCCACAAATGTTAAGCGCACTTATCAGAAAAAGAACTAATTTAAAATGAAGTATCCGTTGAAAATCGGCTATTACACACTCAGTCAAATATTTAATCAAAATGGTCATTGTTAAGGTTGTTTTTAGCATGCTTTCTATTTATAAAAGTTTAACCAAGAATTATTTAGTGTTTCAGAGTACCCGTTTGACTGTAAATCCTGGTTGAACCGAAACTGAAAAACCATGAATCAGATTGAAGTATGTTTTTATTCGTACTTTATAAAAAAAATGAGATTCATTTTTTTAAGCCTGAATAAATCAATTCATTATTATGTTTAAGAAAATCAAAACAATTGAACAATATATATAAACAATGTAACATAATTTCAACAATCACACAGAATTCGTAATTTGGTATGACCTTTGAGAATATTATCGTAATTTTTGAATCTCTTTTATCCTATGAATTTAATTTCAATATTTTGACTGAAAACACTTCAATATGATTTTCGAAGCACTTATGTGAACCAATGGAATGATTATACAAAAAAGTTTCACTACTTTTGCACGCATTTTTTTGGGTTTCAATAAGAACTACAACTGAAATCTTTTTTATAAAGAATATGAAAATAATTAAAACAAAACCTGATCTGCAGGTTGAAATTGAATCCATTAAATCGTCAGGAAAAACCATTGGTTTTGTACCTACTATGGGTGCACTGCACAATGGTCATAAATCATTGGTCGAACGTTGCGTGGCCGAAAACGACTATTGCATTGTGAGCATTTTTGTCAACCCTACCCAATTCAACAATACGACTGACCTGGAAAAATACCCCAGGAATCTAAAACAGGATGCTGATTTTCTGGAACGTGCCGGTTGCCGGATAATATTTGCACCCGAACCAACTGAAATCTATGAAACGAATGAATTGAACACTCCGTTCGAATTCGATTTTGGGGGACTGGATACCGTTATGGAAGGTAAATTCCGCCCGGGACACTTTAATGGAGTGGTACAAATTGTCAGTAAACTATTTCGCTTGGTACAACCTGATAAAGCTTATTTTGGAGAAAAGGATTTCCAACAACTGGCCATTATCCATCGTATGGTGAAAATAATGAATCTGTCGGTTGAAATTATCGATTGTCCGATTGTCCGTGAGCCCAGCGGATTAGCCCTGAGCAGTCGGAATGAACGATTAACTGCCGAACAACGTAAAAAAGCACTGGAAATATCTAAAGTTCTCTTTGAAAGTCGTAACTTTGCAGCTCAGTTATCACCGGTCGAACTGACCACGTGGGTAATTGACCTTATTAATTTAGTACCGGGCCTGGAAGTGGAATATTACGAAATTGTAAACACTACTTCACTTCAAACTGTTTATTCATGGTCTGAACCTTCAATAGGTTGCGTAGTAGTTTATTGCGGAGAAGTCAGATTAATAGATAATATTAAATATAAAATTATTGACAATTAATATTGGCAATTGAAAAAAAGAAATTTATGTTAGTACACATTGTAAAATCAAAGATTCACAGGGTAACTGTTACAGAAGCAAACTTGAATTATATCGGTAGCATTACGATTGATGAAGACTTAATGGATGCTGCCAATGTGATTGCAAACGAAAAAGTGAGTATCGTAAACAACAATAACGGCGAACGGTTCGAGACATACGTTATTCCGGGCAAACGGGGATCAGGGATCATATGCCTGAATGGAGCTGCAGCACGGAAAGCACAACCTGGGGATATCATCATCATTATGGCGTACGCCATGATGGAAATGGAAGAAGCAAGGGTTTTCAAACCGGCCATAGTCTTCCCGGATACCAGTACAAATAAACTTATTTAAAAATAGCAGATCCAATCTGCTATAAAGGACATTTAGTGCATAGAACAAAGAACAAAGAGCCAGGAACCAGGATAAGAAGCAGAATATTATTGCTTACCAAAATTAAATTAGTAAGTTATAGTTGATGTTTATTTTAATGTGATTTTAGCAAATAAGCATTCAAAAAATATGAAAGTCGTCATCATTAAATACAATGCAGGAAATATCCGCTCGGTCCTTTTTGCCCTGGAACGTTTGGGAGTGAATGCACTGGTGACAGATGATCCGAATGAAATACGTTCGGCCGATCGGGTTATTTTCCCGGGAGTGGGCGAAGCATCATCAGCTATGAAATACCTGAAGGAGAAAGGACTGGATACCCTTATTCGATCGCTGACACAACCTGTCCTGGGTATTTGCCTGGGGATGCAGCTGATGTGTTCTCATTCTGAAGAGAACGACACCACTTGTCTGGGGATATTTGACGAAAAGGTTAAATTGTTTCCTCTTGATGGATTTAAAATTCCACAAATCGGATGGAATAATATAACGCATTTGAAATCCGACATTTTTAGGGGTATAGACGAAAAGGCCTATATGTATTTTGTGCACAGTTACTATGTGGAAAAATGCGATAACGCCATTTCGCTGACAAACTATATTGCCGAATACAGTTCGGCAGTTCATAAAAACAACTTCTATGCCGTTCAGTTTCATCCGGAGAAATCAGGAGATATTGGACAACAGATACTTGAGAATTTCATTTTCAACCTGGCAGTTTAAATTTACAATCCATTCTTATCACAAATTATAAAGTCCCGTTAACGATTCAACAATGACATTTGAAATACAACATTCCGATCCTAATTCAAATGCCCGGGCAGGAAAAATAACCACAGATCATGGAGTGATTGAAACTCCTATTTTTATGCCGGTAGGTACGGTAGCTACTGTAAAAGCGGTTCATTTTCATGAATTGAAAGAAGACATCAAGGCACAGATCATTCTTGGAAACACCTATCATCTGTTTATGCGTCCGGGAATCGATACGTTGGAACGTGCCGGAGGACTGCATAAATTTAATGGTTGGGACCGGCCAATATTGACCGACAGTGGTGGTTACCAGGTTTTTTCCATGTCGGCTAACCGGAAACTAAAAGAAGAAGGTGCCACTTTCAGGTCGCACATCGATGGTAGTAAACACCTGTTTACGCCCGAAAATGTGGTGGATATACAGCGTACCATCGGGGCCGATATCATTATGGCTTTTGATGAGTGTACCCCCGGCACTGCAGATTACGGGTATGCCAAGAAGTCCATGGAACTCACCCACCGGTGGCTCGACCGCGGACTGCAACATTTCGACCGGACAGAACCAAAATACGGGTATTCACAAACCTACTTCCCCATTGTACAGGGCTGTGTCTATCCTGATTTGAGAAGGCAATCAGCCGAATTTATTGCTTCCCAGAACCGGGAAGGAAATGCCATCGGCGGATTGGCTGTCGGCGAACCGATTGACAAAATGTATGAGATGATAGAGATTGTCAACGAAATACTTCCTAAAGACAAACCACGGTATCTGATGGGGGTCGGTACTCCTCAAAACATTCTGGAAGGCATAGAACGTGGAATAGACATGTTCGATTGTGTGATGCCCACCCGTAACGGTCGTAACGGAATGCTTTTTACATCACAGGGAATTATGAACATGCGGAATGAAAGATGGAAAAACGACTTCTCTAATCTGGATGAATTCGGTACTTCGTATGTTGATTCAACGTGTTCAAAAGCTTATTTACGCCATCTGTTTATCAGCAAGGAACTGCTGGCCATGCAAATAGCCTCCATTCACAATTTAGCATTTTACCTTTGGCTCGTAGGCGAGGCAAGAAAACATATTCAGGCGGGTGATTTTACATCCTGGAAAAAAGGAATGGTTGAACAGGTGATGAGAAGACTGTAACGCGTTCCGCGTTCTGCGTTCCGCGTTTAAAGAGTTTGAAGAGTTTGAAGTTTGAAGAGTTTGAAGTTTGGGGGAAGTTTTTCGTGTTCCTTGTTCCGTGTTGTGGAATCGAAGTTTTTGTTCGATTTGAATAACAGCTTTAGGAGAAAACCTGACATCGTCGAAGACATGTCAGCGTTAAAAGAATAAGAAGTTTGAAAAGTTTGAAGTTTGAAGTTTGAAGTTTGGGCGAAGCGTTTCGTGTTCTGTGTTCCGTGTTCCGTGTTCCGTGTTGTGGAATCGAAGCTTTTATTCGATTTGAATAACAACTTTAGGAGAAAACCTGACATCGTCGAAGACATGTCAGCGTTAAAAGAATAAGAAGTTTGAAAAGTTTGAAGTTTGAAGTTTGAAGTTTGAAGTTTGAAGTTTGGGCGAAGCGTTTCGTGTTCTGTGTTCCGTGTTCCGTGTTGTGGAATCGAAGTTTTTGTTCGATTTGAATAACAGCTCTAGGAGAAAACCTGACATCGTCGAAGACATGTCAGCGTTAAAAGAATAAGAAGTTTGAAAAGTTTGAAGAGTTTGAAGTTTGGGGGAAGTGTTTCGTGTTCCGTGTTCCGTGTTGTGGAATCGAAGTTTTTGTTCGATTTGAATAACAGCTTTAGGAGAAAACCTGACATCGTCGAAGACATGTCAGCGTTAAAAGAAAAAGAAGTTTGAAGAGTTTGGAGAAATAACGTTTTACAAAATAAAATGAAAATCGATTATCATACATTTGGTTTAAAGCGAATTGACACGTATATCATTAAGAAGTTTTTGGGGACTTATTTTTTCTCCATCATGCTGATCTTAAGTATTTCGGTGGTATTTGATGTGACAGAGAAATTAGATAATTTCGTAGAGCATGCTGCACCTTTAAAAGCTATTTTATTTGATTACTACCTGAATTTCATCCCCTATTACATGAATATGTTCAGTCCGCTGTTCACCTTCATTTCAGTTATTTTCTTCACTTCAAAAATGGCATCAAATACCGAAATCATTGCCATTCTGGCAAGTGGTGTCAGTTTCAGGAGGTTAATGGTTCCTTATTTTCTTTCAGCACTTGTCATAGCATCCATATCGTTTACAGTGGGTGGATATATCATACCTCATGGCAACAAACAAATGCTTAATTTTGAAGATAAGTATGTCCGTAAAATAAAGCAGGACAATGCCCGGAATGTACAAATGGAAGTTGAAAAAGGGGTGATCATGTATATCGAACGGTATGAAGTTTCGAATAATACCGGTTACCGCTTCTCACTGGAGAAATTTGATGGAAAGAAACTGATTTCCCGTCTTACTGCCGAAACTATCTCCTGGGATTCTGCCTATAAGTGGAAAGTAACCAATTACCTGGAACGTGATTTCAAGGGAATGCGCGAAAGTATTACCAAAGGGATCAGTAAGGATACCACCATTAAAGTCCAGCCGGAAGAATTCTTTATTACATCAGCCGAAGCACCTCAGCTAAGCAATGCCCAACTGGGAAGCTACCTGAAGAAACAACGCAATCGTGGTGTGGGGAACATTCAGGGATTTGAAGATGAGTATTACAAACGGTTTTCAATGCCCCTGGCAGCATTTATCATGACCTTGATTGGGGTTTCCCTTTCGTCACGCAAAGTACGCGGAGGTATGGGTCTTCACCTGGGAATCGGGCTGGCATTAAGTTCACTCTATGTATTATTCTCCACCATGTCCACATCCTTTTCGGTAAGCGGTGCCATGTCGGCATTTGCAGCAGTGTGGCTGCCTAATGTGGTTTTCATCCTGGTGGGAATTTATTTGTACCAGACAGCACCGAAATAAGGAATGAGTTGGTAGTTGGTAGTAGGTAGTTGGTAGTTGGTAGTTGGTAGTTGGTAGTTTTTAAAGTAGGATTACCCGATATTCATGATTTATGCGTTCTGAATCAGCATCATATACATCACAATCATCACAAATCAGACTAAGTGGATTACACACATCACAGTTCCGACTTTTTTAATTATCAGATTCGCAGTTCCAATTCAGGTTTGATTGTATCAACGAAAAATTTTTTTGCATCAAAAATGTTTTTTTTCTTTGTAATTTAAAAATAATATTTTATTTTTGTAAAATATTATGCGTGTCATTTTACGCTATCCTTATTCATAATTCTCCCCGTTTTTGCTCTGTCCTGTTTTCTTTTTTTTTAACCACAATCCTTTTAAATTCAACACTTCACCTCCACTTATGCTCCACCTTTCGTCCATATCCCATCCACAGATAATACATAGATAATACATATATAAAACATTGATAACACATTGATAAAATATATTTATATAGATATGTATTATCAATGTATTATCCATGTTTTACGTGAGTTTTGCGTAAATTTTTTTTCTGGACGGGAACTGGACGAAAGGTGGAGCATAAGTGAATAGGAAGTGGATAGAAAGAAGCTGGCGGTAGAAAGTAAAGAGTAAGAAGAAAAGAAAAGAAAAGAAGAATGGATAGAAGAAAGAAAAAATAATGCAATTTTAATCAGACCTGTCAGACAAAAGCCTGTTTAGATATTGATATGCAAAAATAACTATTTGTTTTGAAAATTAAAAGCGATTATGCAAAATTATTAGTTAAATATTTAGATAGAATGTCTTTCCTAATTGGGTATGCTGTCCTGAAAACATGAAACATGACTAACTATGGTCTGCTGAAAAAATTATATCTTTGATTAATACACAATTAAGCTGAATTACCCGGCATTTAAATCGTAAATTGTAAATAATTAAATCGTAAATTCTTATAATAAATGCCGGGCTTTTCAGAATAGCTGAATTACCCGGCATTTAAATCGTAAATCGTAAATAAATAAATCGTAAATTCTTATAATAAATGCCGGGCTTTTCAGAATAGCTGAATTACCCGGCATTTAAATCGTAAATTGTAAATAATTAAATCGTAAATTCTTATAATAAATGCCGGGCCTTTCAGAATAAGTAATTGGAACAATTAAATGTCCCATTTTAAATCTATAAGTATAGAACGCGGATACACGCTGATTTGGCGGATTAAAAACGGATTTTAATTCCAACAAGTTGGAATTGATTTGTCTTACTTGATCAACATCAACTTGTTGAAGTTGAAATCCGAATAAAATTGAACGAATAAAAGAATCCGTAAATATCTGCTTTATCAGCGAAAATCCGCGTTCTATTCTTTAAAATATAAGACAATATTTTCTGTTTAGTACTTAGCTGAATTACCCGGCATTTAAATCGTAAATTGTAAATAAATAAATCGTAAATTCTTATAATAAATACCGGGCTTATCAGAATAGCTGAATTACCCGGCATTTAAATCGTAAATTGTAAATAAATAAATCGTAAATTCTTATAATAAATGCCGGGCTTTTCAGAATAGCTGAATTACCCGGCATTTAAATCGTAAATTGTAAATAAATAAATCGTAAATTCTTTTTTATCTTTCGGTATATTGAATTTCGTAATACTTCTGATAGTCGCCGTTAATGATATTATCCATCCATTCCTGGTTGGCAAGGTACCAATCCACCGTTATTTCAAGACCTTCTTCGAATTGCAGGGAGGGCTTCCATCCCAATTCACGTTGCAATTTGGTAGAGTCAATGGCATAACGCAAATCGTGACCGGCACGGTCCTTTACAAAAGTAATCAGCTTAGCCGATTCACCGTCTGTACGACCTAACTTTTTATCCATAATTTTGCAAAGCTCACGAATCAGGTCAATATTGGTCCATTCATTGTTGCCTCCGATATTATAGGTTTCACCCACCACACCGTTGTGAAAAATAGTGTCAATAGCCCGTGCATGGTCGTTTACATACAACCAGTCCCTGACATTATCCCCTTTACCGTAGATCGGAATAGGCAGGTTGTTTTTAATATTATTGATGGATAACGGAATGAGTTTTTCTGGAAAATGATTGGCGCCATAATTGTTCGAACAATTGGAAACAACGACCGGCAATCCATAGGTATGGTGGAAAGCACGGACAAAATGATCGGAACTGGCTTTGGATGCTGAATACGGGCTTCGTGGATCATAGGCTGTTTCTTCAGTAAAAAAACCTTCTTTTCCCAGGGAACCATATACTTCATCGGTCGAGATATGATAAAAACGTTTTCCTTCCATATTTCCTTTCCAGGATTCCTTGGCCGCATTCAACAAATTAGCAGTACCGAATACATTGGTACGGATAAAGGCAAACGGATCGGTTATGGAACGGTCGACATGCGACTCGGCAGCTAAATGAACCACACCGTCAAAATGATAGGTAGTAAATAATTCGGGGATAAAAGTTTCGTCGGTAATGTCCCCTTTTACAAAAGTGTAATTGGGTGCACCGGCTATGTCTTTCAGGTTTTCAAGATTACCGGCATAGGTAAGTGCATCTAAATTCACAATGTGATAATCCGGATATTTTGTGACAAACAGCCTGACTACATGTGAGCCTATAAACCCTGCGCCACCAGTTATTAAGATTGTTCTTTTCATATTTTATTTTTAATTGTTGAGTAATACAAAGATACATCGTTTTCCCGGGTTTAACAACTTGTTGATAACTTTCTGCCTGAAAATAATCTGATATCATTCCTTTCACTTACTTTTGTGTGGTGGAAAAATTTTGTCAACATATAGAGAAACTTCTGGCACTGCACGATTACGTGGTGGTGCCTGAATTAGGTGGGTTCGTAGTTCAAATGCAATCTGCAAAACTGTTACCGGATCACATTGTTCCTCCGTTATCAACTATCGGGTTTAATCCCCTGATGCATCATGCCGATGGATTACTGGCCATTGAAATAGCCAGGTCAGAGAAAATCAGTTACCGCATGGCCATGGAGTACATTGGCAAACAGGTGGATGGCTTAAAATCGACCCTGCAGACTTCGGGAAATATACAATTCGGAAACCTGGGCATATTTTATCAGAATGAATATGGAAGTTTACATTTTACCCCGGAAGTAAAAGTAGGTTTCTTACCCCAGAATTTTGAATTAAACACATTATACATGTCTCAACGGGGCATACTAAAGAATACGGCATCCCCAAAAATTACGATAACGCTCCCTTCAACCCGCATATTCAAATATGCATCTGTTGCTATGCTTGTGTTTGGATTATTCTTTATTGCCCCTCAAATAAACGACATGCGCCAGATGGGTCATGCCGGCATTGCAACTTCAGCATTTTACAATTCGGCTACAAAACCCGTCATACCAGCAACAGTAAAAAAAGTTGAATATCCTTCAGAAACTATCATTCCAACAGATTCGGCTAATTATCACGTTATCGTTGCCAGCCTACCCAATCAGAAAACGGCTGAAAAGTTCTGCCATGAATTAGTGTCAACTGATTTTCCTACCGCTCATGTACTAGCATCAAAAAGCACCAACCGGATCGCTATCCGTTCGTTCTCTGAAAAGGACAAAGCAATCCTGTTTATGGAAAACCTCCGCAAAACAAACAGTCGTTTTGAAACAGCCTGGGTGTTTTGTAATTAATTAAGAATTAAGAATTAAAGGCTCGTTGCAAGGAAATAGAACTTAATCTGTCCAATGCTAATTATTAATTGTTAATTATTAATTATTAATTTCTTCCCGATTCTTTCCGGTATCAAATAATATCACTATCTTTGCACCGCTTTTCGAGTAAAAGCATTAGGTATAATCATTTAACAAACAAAAAAAAATGCCCGTAAAAATTAGATTGCAACGTCACGGTCGTAAAGGATATGCGTATTATCATATCGTGATCTCTGACAGCAAAGCGCCACGTGATGGCAAATTTATCGAACGTATCGGTTCTTATAACCCAAACACCAATCCAGCAACTATCGACCTGAAATTCGACAGAGCATTGTATTGGTTACAAACAGGTGCACAACCTACCGACACTACCCGTAATATCCTTTCAAACGAAGGTGTATTATTGAAAAAACATTTACTGGAAGGTGCACAAAAAGGCGCTTTTGATGCTGCTGAAGCTGATGTCCGTTTCGAAGCATGGAAAACAACCAAGGAATCGAATGTTTCTAAAACAAAAGAACAATTGGTCGCTGAAAAACAAGCTGATTTGAAAGCCCGTTTTAAAGCAGAAACAGAAGTAAACAAAGCAAAAGCTGCTGAAGTAGCTAAGAAAAAAGCCGATGCTATTACAGCATCCATCGAAGCTATTGCTGCTGAAACTCCGGTTGAAGAAGCTCCAGCTACAGAAGCTCCGGCTACAGAAGCAGTTGCAGAATAATTGCAAACCTTCTTTACATACTATAAACCCGAAAGAAATTTCGGGTTTTTTATTTTTAATCCGGTAATCCGAAAGACCGGATTAAATAAATATTTGTTACACTACGGACACAATTTTTAATAGCATTCAACGTTTTATCATAATATTAAATACTACAAAGCACAACATGGACAAAATAGTTAATATAGCTTTACAGGTTTTACCTACCTCCAAAACTATTCACCCCTACGCCTTAGTTGACAAAGCCATTGAAGTCATTGCCAATTCGGGTTTACGATACAAAGTATGTCCGTTTGAAACCGTGTTGGAAGGAACCTATGAAGACATCATGAAAGTCGTAAAACAGGCCCAGGAAGCATGCTACGAAGCCGGAGCGGACAGCTTAATGACCTATATCAAGATACAAAGTTCGAAGGGGGATGTGAGTATTGATGATAAGATGGAGAAATATGAATTGAATCTCTGAAATAAATCTACATTATTTACACATTTATTCATTAGTTGATATATCAAAAGGGTTATTTAAATGACCCTTTTAATATAATGTAACTTGTAAAAAAAATAAGATAATATTTTATTTAATCAAAATAACCTTTAATGAAAATAACTAAGGTAGATGTCATATGGAACTTTGCTGCAACTATTCTAAAAGTTGCAGCGGGAGTACTTATTTTGCCATTAGTCTTGCACTTGTTACCTGCAGAAGATGTAGGTTTATGGACCATTTTTGTTTCCGTTGGAGCAATGAGTTTTTTATTAGACTTTGGATTTGGCGATTCATTTGCCCGCAATATTACCTACATTTTTAGTGGAGTTAAAAATCTACAGAAGACTGGTCACGAAACAGTTATTGAAAAGTCAGAAATTGATTATAGCCTTTTAAAAGGAACCATTATTGCCATGCGTCGATTCTATGGCGTAATTTCTTTATTTTTATTAACACTCCTATCTACATTAGGAAGCTATTATATTTACACTGTTTTAAAAAATTATCACGGTGAAAGAATTCAAGTATTCATTGCATGGGGTGCTTATTGTATATTAGCAATTTACCAATTGTACACTCTTTATTATGATGCATTATTAAGAGGTAGAGGAATGATCAAGCGCTCAAAACAGATTTTAGTTTTAGCCAATATTGCATTTATTATAGTAGCATCTATTTTTCTTTTGCTTGGATTTGGTTTGATTTCATTAGTTTTGGGTCAACTCACATCTATTGTAATTAACAGAATACTTTGCAAATTATTATTCTATGATACTGAAATAAAAATCAAATTAAACAAAGTCAAACCCAAATCGCCTACAGTTATCTTTAAAATCCTATTACCGAATGCAACAAAGTTAGGTATAACCAGCATTGGTGGATTTTTAATAACACGGTCATCAATAGTTATCGGATCACTATTCCTATCTTTACAAGATATTGGTTCTTTTGGTATAACAAAACAAGTACTTGAATTACTAGCTGGAATTGCAATAGTTTGGTATAATTCATTTAACCCAATGATTTCAAAATATCGTATTGAAAATAATACGGCATTAATAAAAAATATATTTATAAGAAGCCTTCACGTACAATTGTTTGTATTCACAGTTGGTGGATTGTTTTTATTTTTATTCGGAAATAGATTATTAATATTAATGGGCAGTAAAACATTGTTTCTTACTCAAGGACTATTAAGTATTTATTTACTCTTAATAATTGTTGAATCAATATTCACTTCAGCAGGGGGTATGTTATTAACAAAAAATATAGTTCCATTCTTCAAAGCTTCAATTTTATCAGGGATTGCAATTGTATTGATGATGTTAATATTTTTTAAATATACAGAACTTGGTGTACTTTCAATGCTATTAGCACCCTTAATTGTTGATTTCGCTTATCAAGCATGGAAATGGCCACTTGAAATAATAAAAGATTTGAATATTAAATTTAAAGATTTCTTCGTTTTTATGACAAATTAACAATGTCTTTTCAACAATTGCACAAAGATAAATTGTACAAATTAAGACGTGTTTATAAAAATATTTCATGTAATTAACAAAGTAAAAATTCACCTCAATTAAATATCGATTCAGGTGCTTGTTTATAAGCATATTATCACATTTTAAAAATCTATTTATAATATTATAATATAATAATAATTAAAGTGATGTCAAAATGAAAAATAAAATTAAAGCATTACTTAAAACTCTAATTAGTATTGTATATAAATTTTATAGCTATAATTCTAAAAGACAAATTCAATATCTCCAAAATATCATATATTCTATTTGGATAAGTAATTCATTTCGGGAATGTGGAAAAGATATTCTTATTCATTCACCAGCATTTATTAAAGGAAGTCGATATATTACAATTGGAAACAACTTTAGTTCTCTGGACTCATTAAGATTAGAATGTTGGGATCTGTTTGAAAATAAGACATTTATGCCTAATTTAATTATTGGTAATAATGTAATTATGAATAGAAATGTACATATTGCATGTATAAATAAAGTTATTATAGGCAACAACGTTTTATTTGCCAGTAATATTTTCATCACCGATCATCAACATGGTTACATTGATAAAAGAGACATGAACATATCTCCAGCTAAACGTTTACTAATTACTAATGGACCTGTAATTATTGAAGACAATGTTTGGATAGGAGAAAACGTGGCAATAATGCCAAATATCAAGATTGGTGCTGGATGTATTATAGGAGCGAATTCTGTTGTAACAAAAAGCTTTCCAGTAAACTCAGTTTTGGCCGGTGTACCAGCAAAACTAATCAAATCATTAGCTTAAATTTAAATTTATGAAGCCTCTTGCAAGAGTAATTGCTTTTTACCTGCCTCAATTTCACCCAATACCTGAAAATGACAAATGGTGGGGAAAAGGGTTTACTGAATGGACTAATGTTGGGAAAGCAAAGAAATTATTTAGTGGACATTATCAACCGAGGGTACCAGCTGATTTAGGTTATTACGATTTGCGAGTTCCTGAAGTTCGAGAAGCACAAGCTCAAATGGCTAAAGAGTATGGAGTTGAAGGATTTTGTTATTGGCATTATTGGTTTGGAAATGGCAAAAGACTATTAGAAAGGCCATTTAATGAAGTTTTAGAATCAGGCAAACCTGATTTCCCTTTTTGCCTGGCATGGGCAAATGAATCATGGAAAGGATTTGCACATGGTTTAAAGAATAGAGAAGTACTTATTAAGCAACAATATCCGGGTATTGAAGATTACGAAAATCATTTCTATGAAGTTCTGCCTGCTTTAAAAGACAAACGATATATTTTAATTGATGGTAAACCTATTTTTACTATTTTTAAACCAATGGCAGATCCTGAGGTAATTGTATTTATGAATGTCTGGAGAGAACTTTCACTTAAGAATGGTTTAAAAGGGATCTACTTCATAGGCATCTCAGATGACATTAACACGTTGGAACAAATTTACGCTACAGGAGTAGATGCAATTAACACCTATCGATTAAATACTTACATTGTTAAACATAGATCATTCATACAAAAAGTAGTTGATAGAATTATCCGGAAAATACATTTAAGACCTGTCACATACTCGTATAAAAAATTATCCAAATACTTTATCGAAAAAAACATTGATAGCAAAGAAACAATTTTCCCAAGCATAATGCCAGGTTGGGATCATACACCAAGAAGTGGTTTTGAGGGTCTTGTGATTAAGAATTCAACACCAGAATTATTCCAAAAACAAGTCAAAAACATGGTTGATTTAATTCAACATAAGGACTCTGAACATAAAATTATTTTCTTAAAATCATGGAATGAATGGGCTGAAGGAAATTATATGGAGCCCGATTTAAAGTTTGGTTTTAAATTTCTTGAAGCCCTAAAAAAAGGACTATTTTAAAAAAGTTTATTGCTTTATTTTTATCATTGATTCGCATTTATTGAAATGAATAACTTGTATGGATAATTTTTTTTCAATTATAATACCACTTTACAACAAAGCTGAATATATAGACAGAGCTATTCTGTCTGTATTAAATCAAACATATCAAAACTTTGAATTAATAGTAGTAAATGATGGATCAACAGATAACAGTATACAAGAAGTAAACCGATTCACAGATAACAGAATATCTTTAATAGACCAAATTAATCAAGGAGTATCTGTTGCCAGAAATAACGGCATTAATAAAGCAATTTACAAATATATTGCAGTATTAGATGCAGATGATAGTTGGGAAGCTTCTTTTCTTCTTGAATTAAATAATTTAATAAATTTATTCCCCGATGCTGGTTTATATGGCCTGAATAGTTTTTATCACTATGAAAATGGAAAAGTTTCTTCTCAAAACTATGATTGGTTATTTAATGGAAAAAAAAATGGAATAATTAATGATTTTTTTATGCTTTTTTCAAAACTTGGAAAATCACCATTCCCAAATTCCGGAACCTGTTTTCCAATAGAGGTATTTAGAGAATTAGGTGGTTATCATGCTGGAATAAAAATAACTGAAGATAGTGATTTTTGGTGTAGAATTGCACTCACCCGAAAAGTTGCTTTTCATATAAATCCATTGGTAAACTATTATTTAGAAACTCCAAATAACACCAGGTCATATATAGGAAATAAAGATTATCAGGTTTCTACGACTCTTCAAAATTTATTAAAACAAGGGAAAGTACCTACGATCTTCAATAAATCGGTAAAGAAACTAATTGCTTTTCAACAGCTCAGTTTAGTTAAAAGAGCAATTTTAACTGGAAACAGTAAATTTGCATTACGTAAGTTATTTGATCTTAGAATTGTTTCAAATTATCCATTTGTATCAATTCTACATTTTTGTTTTACATTAATTCCACATAGAGTTTTCATATTCCTAAGAAAATCATTAAACAAATTATCTTAAATGATTTACTATTTTACATTAGTTTTTCTTTCTGTTTTTTCTATGTATGAACTTCATAAGTCAGGGAATACAAAAAATGAAATTGGTATTTTATTATGTTTTCTCTGGATTCTCTTATTAGGAGGATTAAGATTCCAAGTAGGAACAGATTGGAATACGTATAATAATATATTTAACGATACACGATCCTTCGCAGATGTTGTTCACTCTCAGAGAGAAAAACTATTTATGACTTTTTTATATTTTAGTAAAAGAGTATGCAACAACTATAGCTTCTTTATATTTTCTTTTTTTGCTATTTCTTTTTCCATAAAATTTCGATTTATAAAAAAATATTCTTCAAATATCTTTTTGTCATTAATTATTTATTTTTTTACACTTTTTGTAATTTACGATGTTAATCAAATTAGACAAGGAATGGCACTTGCTTTTGTTCTTTTATCAACAAGTGCAATACTTAATAAAAAAATATTTCAATTTATTCTACTAATATTTATAGCCTCTTTATTTCATCTATCGGCAATAGTTTTCATCCCTGCATACTGGATATCCAGAATAAGAATCTCGCCTAAAACTATCTTCATTGTATTAGGATTAAGTCTTGCATTTTCATTATCGATTAGCGCTGTCATTGAAAACAGTTCAATTGTTCAATCACTTTTAAAGACAGAAACGTTTTCCCACTATTCTGCATATATCAACAATGCTAATTACGTCAAAGAACTTTCCATATTAAGCATTGGAGTAATACAAAGAATTTTAATTTTTTTACTTTTTCTATTTTATTTTGACAATATAAAAGCTGAAGATAATTTGAAGTATTTCTTATTAAATGGATATTTTATATCAATAGTTATTTTCATTTTTCTTTCATTTAGTACTGAACTAGCTGCCCGATTGAGTTTTTATTATAAAGCTTTGGAAATATTAATTGTACCTTATATAGTAACTTCTCAAAAATTAATTCAAAATAGAATAATTTTATTTATTCTGTTTTTCATTTTAAGTATTTTGGCAGTATACCGTATAATTGAAGTCAATAATAATGGTCTAATTCCTTACAATTCAATCTTATGGTAGATCACAATAATAAATGTAATATATCAAAAAGAAAAGTGATGTTCTTTTCAAGCGTAAAATCCAAAAAAATGTTTTCAGTTCAGCAATTTCACAGAACCGACATTTGTATTTTACGCGATTTAGGTTACAAAGTTATATTAAGTAATTCTGTATTTAATTATTTGAAATTTTGGAAATACGACATTGCATTTATTTATTTTTATAGATATGGTCTTTTCTCTGCAATAATTGCTAAATTATTCAGAAAAAAAGTTCTTTTTACTGGTGGAATAGATAATTTAGATAAAGAATATGCTGGAATTAAGAAGTATAATATCCAAAAGATTTTTTTTCAATTATGCCTATTATTTTCCGACAAAAACATAATAGTTTCAAATTCAGATTTAAGAAATATAAAAATATTTAAACCAAATTTATCTTTAAACAATTTTCCACTCTCTTTTCACGTTATTGATTTTGATAGTTATAAATGTTGTGATGTTTTAAATAAAGAAAAAATATTAACTACTATTGCATGGATGCTTGGAGAAGACAATGTAATTCGAAAAGGTGTTGATAAATCGCTTTATCTATTTAAAAAGCTCCATGAACTGGACAGTGAATATCGAATGATAATTGTAGGACCACAAGGCAAAGGGACTCATTTAGTTAGAAAAATTATAAAAGATGAAAACTTAGATGGACTAGTTACTTTAACAGGGGCAATAAATGAAAAAGAAAAAATAAAAATTTTAAAGAGAAGCTCTATTTATTCTCAACTATCATACTATGAAGGTTTTGGAATTGCAGCTATTGAAGCTCTTGCTTCTGGGAATGTAGTTGTACATTCCGGGAAAGGTGGATTAAAAGATGGCATCGGATCGTATGGAATACAGGTTGAGAATGATAATTATGATCAGATATCTTCAAATATTAACAATATCCTTTTAAATTCTCAGATTAAAGCAGAAATGATTAAACAAGGAATTCAATACGTTTCCGAAAATTTCAAATATGAAAAGCGATTAAATGACTTTCAAAATATCTTTAAATCATTAAAATGAAAATATCGATTATTACTGCAACTTACAATAGCGATCTTTTTTTACAAAGAACTATCGATTCGGTTGCTTCTCAGGACCATACCGATTTAGAATATATCATTATTGATGGTGGATCTACTGATGATACTTTAAATATTGTTCAATCAAATAATCAATTTATATCAAAGTTTATCTCGGAAAAGGATAATGGAATTTATAGTGCTTTAAACAAAGGCATCAAACTTGCAACAGGAGAAGTAATAGGGTTTTTAAATTCAGATGATGTTTTCTCGAATAATCATGTAATTTCAAGCATTGCGAAATGTTTCGAAATCAAAAAATGCGATGTTTTATATGGAAATCTTGTATATCAAACTAAACATACTACAAATCCCAAAACTGTACGTTACTGGAAAAGTAATATTTTTCATTCAGGTTGTTTAAAATACGGCTGGATGCCACCCCATCCCACCTTATATTGCAAAAAGTCAATTTATGATCAATTTGGGCTTTATAATGAAGAATTTAAAATTTCTGCAGATTACGATTACATTTTAAGAATATTCAAACAACCTGAAATTAATAAAATCTATTATCCATCTATCATAGTAAAAATGAATATTGGAGGAATTAGTAATGGAACAATTCATGGAATACTCCAGAAAACGAATGAAGATTTAAAAGCATTAAGATTAAATAAAGTAGGTGGCTATTATACAATCGCATTCAAATATTTACGAAAAATAAGACAATTAATCAAGATACGAAATTCAAAATTTCAATGATAAACATATCTATTGTCCTATACAACCAATTATTATCTGAAATTTTACCGTTAATAGAATGCTTGTGTAAATCAGCAAATATTTCGCAAGTTTTTTTAATTGACAACTCCCCATCTGTAAACCCTGAATATAAAAAGTTACCGGTAAATTATCACTATACCGGTAAAAACCGGGGTTATGGTGCTGCCCACAATATTGCCATCCGCCAAACAATTGAACAAGGTATCCCCTACCACCTGGTTATAAACCCGGATATTTCTTTTGATCCTTCCATCCTGGTGGAAATTGTAGATTTTATGAATAATAATCCGGATATTGGATTATTAATGCCTAAAGTACTCTATCCTACCGGAGAAATTCAGTATCTTTGCAAACTGATTCCGACACCTTTTGATTTGATAGTTAGACGGTTCTTACCCAAAAGCTGGACCCGGAAACAATCAGATAAATTTGAATTACGGGAATCCGGGTATAATCAAATCATGGATGTACCTTATCTTTCAGGCTGTTTTATGTTTTTAAGAACTAAGACACTTGAAAAAACAGGTCTGTTTGATGAACGTTTTTTCATGTATCCGGAGGATATTGATTTAACCAGACGTATTCACCGTCAATACAGGACGGTTTTTTATCCAAATGTATCCATCATTCATCATCATGCCCAAAGTTCGTATATAAGCACGAAAATGCTGTTTATTCATATCATTAATATGATTAAATACTTCAATAAATGGGGGTGGATAATTGATAAAGAAAGAAGGAAGGTAAATCTGGATACTTTAAAGCAATATAAATAAATGATAGTTGCTTAATAGATAAAAAAACAGCACTTGTTTCATTGTAATTATTGAGACAATTAGAAGAAATCGGATAATTAAGAATTTTTAAAATAGAGGACTACAACAATGAATTTCAGCTTTATCCAAATCACCAGTGCCACCATGGTACTCTTTGCTATTATTGATATTTTAGGTTCTATTCCTATCATTCTCAATATAAAACGCAAGGGGATGGTTGTTTATTCATTCAGGGCAAGTGTGGTGGCTTTATTTATTCTGGTAGCATTTTTGTTTTCGGGGGAAGCTGTCCTCAAATTGTTTAATGTAGATATTCAATCATTCGCTGTGGCAGGTGCGTTGATTATCTTTATCTTTTCACTCGAAATGATATTGGATGTGGAGATATTCCGCAATCATGGTCCCGAAGGAGGTTCATCCATCATACCCATTGCTTTTCCGCTGATTGCCGGGCCGGGATCATTTACCACCTTGCTTACCTTGCGGGCTGAATATGCCACCGAGAATATTCTGGCAGCCTTGGTACTGAATATGATTTTTGTTTATTTTGTACTCAAGTCAACCTCGAAGATCGAAAAGATTATCGGTGAAGGTGGTATTTATATTCTTCGTAAGTTCTTTGGAATCATCCTGCTGGCTATCGCAGTAAAGCTGTTCACTACGAATATCGGATCGCTGCTATAGTACCCCGACCCCTAAAAGGGGATCAATAAAAAAATAAACTGCATTCACCGAAATAAATAAAAATGCTGGTAAATAAAGGCAACTAATATTACCTTTATTTACCAGCCTTTTTATTTGTTAATCTTATTTATCTTTTCTTTCTTTTCTTTTCTTCCTCCCCTTTAGGAGCCGAGGTTCTTAATATTCAAACCTCCCAAACTCACTTTCAATCAGCAATTCCGTTTTATCAGAAGCTTCACAAAAGCCTATGATCCGGGCATCTATGTTGAATGATTTAGAAATATCAATTACCTGTTGGGCTTGCTCTGCCGGCAGGTATACTTCCAGGCGGTGTCCCATGTTGAATACTTTATACATTTCTTTCCAGTCGGTACCCGATTCTTTTTGGATCAGTTGAAACAGAGGTGGAACAGGAAACATATTGTTCTTAACCACTTTCAATTTGTCAATAAAATGAAGTATTTTCGTTTGTGCACCACCCGAGCAATGAACCATGCCATGAATCTGCGGACGGAGTTCTTCCAACAACCGTTTTACCACCGGTGCATAGGTCCTGGTTGGTGACAAAACCAGTTTCCCGGCATTGATTCCCAGCCCTTCAATCTGATCGGTCAGCTTTTTTGAACCTGAATAGGCCAGATTCTGTGGAATTTCAGGATTGTAGCTTTCCGGGTATTTTACGGCCAGGTAATTGGCAAATACATCATGACGCGCAGAGGTCAGTCCGTTGCTTCCCATTCCTCCGTTGTATTCTTTTTCGTACGTAGCCTGCCCTGACGAAGATAGTCCGACAATGACATCCCCGGCTTTGATATTTGCATTATCGATGATATCCGAACGTTTCATCCGGCAGGTGACTGTGCTGTCGACAATGATGGTACGTACAATATCGCCCACATCAGCCGTTTCGCCGCCCGTAGGGTAAATATTAACGCCCATGCCTCTCAATTCTTCCACCAGGTCGTTTGTGCCGTTTATAATGGCTGAAATCACGTCTCCCGGGATGAGATTTTTGTTTCTCCCGATGGTACACGACAGTAAAATATTATCCGTAGCTCCGATACACAGCAAATCGTCGATATTCATGATCAGTGCATCCTGGGCAATACCCTTCCATACAGACAGATCACCTGTTTCACGCCAGTAAACATACGCCAGTGACGATTTGGTACCGGCTCCATCGGCATGCATGATGTTGCAATAATCGGGGTCATTCCCTAAAAAATCAGGAATTATTTTACAAAACGCCCGTGGATATAAACCTTTGTCAATATTCCGGATTGCATTATGCACATCTTCCTTTGATGCCGAAACACCCCTTAAATTATACCGTTGATCGCTCATTTATTCTTTGTTTGAAAAGTTTGAAGTTTGAAAAGTTTTACGTTCCGCGTTCTGCGTTCCGTGTTCCGTGTTCCGTGTTCAACGTTCTGCGTTCCGTGTTCAGCGTTCTGGGTTACGTGTTATTTGTTCTTTATTATTCTATATTCTATATTTATCGTTCCGTGTTTTGCAATCCTTTAATAGCTGAAATTATCAGTTTACAAATAAGTCCCCTACCGTCTCAGCAACGCGGAACACGGAACACGGAACACGGAACGTTGAACCTTTGGTTCTACCTTCCCGATTCCGTAATCAATTCTTTCATCTTTTTATTAAAGGCATCTTCCTTCAATAGTTTTTCCAGGGTCATGTGCATCCGGTAGCACCAAAAGTTACGCGGATTGCTCGGGACATTTATTCGTTCGGCCAGTGGATGTTCGTTCCGCAGGGTTTCATCAAGTCCCATCCAGTCCTGCCAGGGTAAAATAATCCACATGGCTTTTGACTGCAAATGCTGTTCAATAATCCGTTCGATGATCCAGGTTTCGCAAACAGCCGGTGCAGGTCCCTGCATGTTCAATGCCCGGTTGTAGAACCGCTGGGTTAGTGCGGGGTCTTCTTCCCACCAGGCACGGATTGGATTCATATCATGGGTGGAAGTCGTGCAGACTGAGCGGTAAGGTGCATCAGCCGGCATGGCGAATTCCGTATTTGGTTTCTTGGGCATGCGTTGAATCTCCAGGCTCAGGATCTCGAGTGCATTCATCACATCAGGAACAGAATCGGGTACCATACCCAGATCTTCACCACATACAAGCATGTTTGTGGCCGAAATCAGGGCCGGTAATTTCTTCATGGCCTGTTGTTTCCAGAACTCCGTATGCCGGTGGTAAAAATAATCCACGTAAATCCGGTCGAGCGTCCGACGATCCCCATCGGTCAGATCCCTGAAAGTAGCAGAACTATGCATGGAGATACGGGGGTGGAATTTATCCTGTTGCCGGGTATCCCGAATAAAGAGTACTTCACAATGCAAGGCGTACAATCCATCACGGATCAGCACTTCCTTGGTGCCAAAATTATATCCAAGCGAAGCAAAATGGGCTTCAATTTTCTTTTGGGTGTCATATTCCGGTTTAAACTTATAATTTTGCCATCCATCAGTCAGCAGATATTCCCGGATCACTTCTTCGGTATATTTCCCAAATGTGGCGTACACAACACTTTCTTTCAGATAAGGTTTGAGAAAACGGTTCTCATCCCACCAAAGCCCTTTCGACTCAATTTCGTTTCTTGAGAAAGGTAATGCCGGATGAAAACAACCGGTTAAGCCCCACACGGCATCAACAGGTATTTCCCATATCCGGAAAAAACCCAGGATATGATCTATCCGGTAGGCATCGAAGAATTCGGCTAATTTTTGAAACCGGTTTTTCCACCACTGATAACCATCCTTTTCCATTAGTTCCCAGTTATAGGTTGGGAATCCCCAGTTTTGTCCGGTAGCTGAGAAGTCATCGGGTGGAGCACCTGCCTGCGCATTTGTATTAAACAGTTCCGGTTCAACCCAGGCGTCAACACTTCGCGGACTTACCCCGATCGGGATATCTCCTTTTAACGCAACTCCTTTTTCCTGAGCATATTTATGAACCTCAATTAGTTGTTTGTGCAAATGAAACTGAAGAAAATAATACAGTGCAATTTCAGGATAATAGGTGGTATCCGGTGCTGAGAATGCTTCTATTTCGGGTTTATTATATAAGTTATAATCCTTCCATTTACTGAATTCAGGCGTTCCGTTTTTATCCCGAAGATACGAAAAGGCAGCATAAGGCACTAACCAATCTTTATTGGCATCAAAAAATAATTTATATTCTTCCGAAGCAAATACGGCAGAGCTTTCCTGTAGATACAGAATGTTGATAAATTCCCACTTGGCATTCAGCACATTCTGATAATCAGAGAACTTTTTTTCATTTAGTTCTATCTTTTTTGCCAGAAAGGAATCTTTTAATTTTTTAGTTTTAAGTTTCCCCACACTTTCCAAATGCAGGTAGATTGGATGCAATGCATACACTGAAACTGCATTGTAGGGATATGAGTCGTAATTGGTATGATACAGGATGGTGTCGTTAACCGGTAAAATCTGAATGATACGCTGACCTGTCTTTTTAGCCCAGTCCACCATTTTCTTCAAATCATTGAATTCCCCGATCCCAAATCCCTGCTCACTGCGGAGTGAAAATACCGGAATGGCTACTCCGGTTGCTTTCCAGGATGGAATGGTACGTATAAAATGTTCGTCGGTGACTATGGTCAACGATTGTTTGTCACTTTTCTCAACCAGCCGGTTAGGTCCCCCACCCCATGCCAACACCTCATCCGTTTTGCTATCTACAATCAGGTATTTATATTCCAGTGGAAATTTAATGGTCGCTTTATCCAGTGAAATGCTCCAAACGGGGAATTGCGATTCATCGAGCCTGACTTTATTTTCAACATTCCACTTTCCCAGGGATTCCTGATTACCAATCAAGGCAATATGCCTGTCCGGTTCTATCTGTGGACAATTTAGCCGAAGTACAAGCCTGCCGGAAGTATGAGGGTACTGAATTTCAAACGGTTCCCTTTTGAAGAAACAATCGGTAAATGCCGTCGAACGAAAAGGACTATCCCCATTGGAAGCCCTCCAGTAATCCAGGACAGTTATGATTTCGTTTGATGAGTGGAATTGTAACGATCGGATATCACCGAATTCATATTCCATGGACTTACCGGGACTTTCTATGCCATACCGATAAGAAATCCCGTCCGTGGAATCCTGTTGAATTTCAATCTTCCATTCCGATTTTTCGTTACAATGCATTCCATATTTTTCAATGGAATTATCTTTTTTGTGCAATATCAGGTAAATTGTCTGACCCCATTGCGTTTTATAATTTATTTTAAACTGGATTTTCATGTATTCCCTCTATATAACAGGGTACAAATTTACAAAAATAATGCTCAATAAAAAAGTTGAACAGAAAGACCATGAAAAGAAATAGCGCAATCGTTTGAATTTTAAAGAAGAAAAGAATAAAATATGATGTGATAATGTGGTGATGTGATAATGTGGTGATGTGATGATACGATAATGTGGTGATGTAATAATGTGAATTAAAGCATCAACACTTGTATAAGATTCTCATCGACTAAGAATTGAGCATGCGACATCACGTATTTTCGGGACTCTTCAAATGGAGTATTCGACATCCAGAATATAGGGACTCTTCAATTTCTTTTTCTCCGCTTACCATTTCCTTAATATTTTCTTCCCGTGATGGGAAATAGTTTTCTCACAGTATCCTGAATGCTTTCTAAATGCAATCATAAACCATACCTATATAAATATGGCTTAAGAATGCGTTTAGTATGGTTTGAGTATAGTTTATGTATGGTTTGTCCCATTATGCGAAGTGCAAATTAGAAAAACATTTTGTGCAGGGAAAGAATAAATTTTTAAAAAAATTATTTCCAAACGACCCTCATTACAATTGGAATTCCTATTTGATGAAATCCCGGTCATTTTAGGTTTGTAGTATCTTCACTATCTTCACAACCTGACAGACAATAATTCCTCCATTATGGGTTTAAAATTGTACATTTTTTTTATTCCAAACGGGATAATTTGTACAAGTCGTTCTATTGTCCTTCTATTATCCTTTTACTCCGGTTTTATCGTTGACCGTAACCTGTCCGTTATTACCCGGTATATAGTCCGCTATAAGTCCGTATCTATATAGATACGGACTTATAGCGGACTATATACGGACAGGATACGGAGTATATACGGACCTATGTAAAAGGGGAGTAAAACAATAATAAAAGGAGTACCGGAGAATATGATGTTTCTTACAGATTGGAAATGAGTGGATTGAAAATATTTTATACAAATCAGATTTTAGATATTCTATAACGTTAAGAACAAATGCTGGTAAAAGATTTTTTTCTGTAAATCAATAGGATTGGGCTTTAGCCCATTCTTGAAAGAGGAAAATGAGGTTGGCTTTAGCCAAATAGCATTTTGGCTAAAGCCGACAAGATATTTCAATTATTTTCCTCCAGCTAAAGCTGGAGTCTATTGAAAAGAAACATTGCTAAAGCTGGAGGCTATTGATAAGAAACATTGCTAAAGCTGGAGGCTATTGAAAAGAGAGGATTGAAAATATTTTATACAAATAAAATTTTAGATATTCTATAACATTAAGAACATCAGTGTGTTTCATGTAAAATGCAGGTAAATGATTTTTTCTGTAAATCAATAGGATTGGGCTTTAGCCCATTCTTGAAAGAGGAAAATGAGGTTGGCTTTAGCCAAATAGCATTTTGGCTAAAGCCGACAAGATATTTCAATTATTTTCCTCCAGCTAAAGCTAGAGGCTATTGATAAGAAACATTGCTAAAGCTGGAGGCTATTGATCAGAAACATTGCTATAGCTGGAGGCTATTGAAAAGAGAGGATTGAAAATATTTTATACAAATAAAATTTTGGATATTCTATAACATTAAGAACATCAGTGTGTTTCATGTAAAATGCAGGTAAATGATTTTTTCTGTAAATCAATAGGATTGGGCTTTAGCCCATTCTTGAAAGAGGAAAATGAGATTGGCTTTAGCCAAATAGCATTTTGGCTAAAGCCGACAAGATATTTCAACTATTTTCCTCCAGCTAACGCTGGAGGCTATTGAAAAGAAACATTGCTAAAGCTGGAGGCTATTGAAAAGAGAGCTGGAGTCTGTTGAAAAGAGACCTGGAGTTGAAAACGCTGTACTTTCAGTCCGGGTTATGCTTACTCAAACTATCCCATTTGAAGAATTTAATGGATTTGTATTAAGATGGTATTCGTAATTTTTTGAGTATTCGAAGATTTGAATCCAAATTTGGGATACAAAAAAAGCCTCTTAAACAAGCTGTTATCCAGTCATTTAAGAGGTTTTCAAGAGGTACTTGGCGGATTCGAACCGCCGTGTGCGGTTTTGCAGACCGGTGCCTAGCCACTCGGCCAAAGTACCTTGTTTTTCGGTTTGCAAAGATAGTATTTTTTTGGTACAGAACAAATATTTGGGATCAAAAAAACCAAATAAGCTCAAAAAAGGGAAATTAGTGCTTATCGTGATCCCTGTGATCCTGCAAGTCCTGTAAGAGTTTGCGTTTAAATTCCCGTTCGGCTTTATAATATTTGAAAAGTGTTTCAGGTTGTAATATTTTACGAAGTTGCATGTGATAGTTTTTAAACATTTGTGCCTGTTTAAACTCAAAATCGACATACCTGTCATTTAAGTCCGCAAAATTAGGTTTGACTTTACTGGCATTTTTCATGGCCGATTTAAAAAATTCCCGGTTAGCCTGGTGTAATTTCCATACGGTTTGTTCATATTCCATAAAAATAGGTTTAACCGCATCAATTTCCTTTGGTGTCAACTGAGCCTGTGATATTAAACTTTGCCATTTGCGGGCATGCATTTCTTCAATCCGGGCATTCCTGTCTTTATCCTGAGCAAATCCATTCGTACTCAAAACGAGAAGTATTCCGATTAAAGTAAATTTCATCATTTTCATATCGTGTATTCTTTGAAAAATAGTTTTATTGTACTGTAAAATTACTTCGATGGTTCATTCATATATGCATCCACCAACATGGTTTCATCAACCTGTGAAAGCACATACGTTTCATAAGTTTCGGTATTCCGGGTAGTATTATTCTGGTTTACGGTATAAAACACCTCACCCATAATTAAAATACCCACGAACATGGCTGCCATATACATCCACGGTTTTAATACGTTACGGATGATTGACCGTTTATAACCAATCTGTTCTTCTATCTGAAGAGCAAATTGATTGAAATAATTTTCAGGAACACCAAAAGGTAATTCTTTGCTTATTTCGTCTATCAATATGTTTTTATTGTTTTTCATACTATTTCTTTGACTATTTGAATTCCTAAAAGTTTAATCAGAGACATTTTTTTATGTTAAGCTTTTAAAAAATATATTGAATTCGATGTTATAATTCATCGTCATCCGAAAAATACTTTTCAATTTTTTTCACTGCAAAATGATAGGACGCTTTTAAAGCACCAACCGAGGTTCCAAGTATGGCTTCCATTTTTTCATACGTGATATCTTCAAAATATTTCATATTAAAAACCAGCCTTTGTTTTTCGGGTAAGGTCAGGATAGCCTTTTGTAATTTCATTTGAATATCAGTACCATTAAAATAAGTATCAGCCTTCAGATTTTGAAGCAATACTTCATCCACATCATCGATGGAGCCCTGCGACCTCATTCGTTTATTTGTCAAAAAGGTGAGCGTTTCGTTTGTGGCAATGCGATAGAGCCAGGTTGATATCTGTGATTCACCTCTGAAACCATCCAGTCCGTTCCACGCTTTCATAAATGTATTTTGCAATACATCGTTGGCATCTTCATGCGAGAGCACCATTTTCCGGATATGCCAGTATAGCCTTTCCTGATAGGTGCGTACAATCACTGAGAATGCTCCAGCCCGGCGATTCGGTTGACTTAGTTGATGTACTAATTCCTCTTCGGATAGATTCATACGTATACAGTTGGGGAATTTTGCATCAATTATAGTATTAATGTTTGACTATTTAAAAGGTAAATAGTTTAATGAGTTGATAACTAATTCACTCTGGAAATATTTGTTTGTCCGTCAAAGTAACGGATAATATTCTGAGAAACAAAGCGACTCATCTCAATCCTGGCATCCACGGTTCCGGTTCCATTGTGTGGTGCTAAGACAACATTGTCCAAAAGAAAAAGTTCGGGTGTTATTGCCGGTTCATTTTCAAACACATCCAATCCGGCAGCTGCAATGATACCCTGTTGTAATGCAACTACCAATGCAGCTTCATCCACCACAGGCCCCCGGGCAGTATTAATCAGGATAGCTGTTGGTTTCATTAACTGCAGACGATCCCGATTGATTAAATGGAGCGTTTCATCGGTTAAGGGTGTATGCATTGAAATGACATCGCTTGATTGAAGCAATTCGGTCAGTTCCATTCGTTGTGCGAGATAAAGACTTTCCAGTTCGTCGGATAGACGGTTTCGGTTGTTGTAGACAATTTTCATACCACATGCCAATGCCCTGCGGGCTAGTGACTGCCCTATCCTGCCCATTCCGACAATACCAAGTGTTTTGCCATATAACGATTGACCCAGGTTATGCATAACGCCCCATTTCAAGCCGCCCGGCACCCGCATTTTACGGTCACATTCCGCAATGCGCCGGGCTGCATCGAGCATTAAAGCCAATGCCAGTTCGGCGGTGGGTTCTACCACCGGATCAGGCGTATTCGTCACCACTATGTCACATTGAGTGGCATAGGCAACATCAACATTATTATAACCCACTCCATAATTCGCTATAATTTTAATGCTGCCTTTTCCGGCATCTATAACGTCCTTATCCATTTTAAATTGAAAAGTAGAAATAAATGCATCAAAACCCGAAATAATGTTAATGACTTCGGCTTTCGAAAAAAACTCATTTTGAGGGAAAACAACTTCATGTTTATCCAATAAATCGGAGAATCCATCAACAGATAAGCGGGTAGATACCAGTATGCGCATAAATATAATCTTTAATTCCGGAAGTTAAATCATGAGTGAAAGGACAAATATAGGTTGATTTAGGGAGAATTGCAAACATAAAATGTGAATCCGGAAATATAATAAGTAAAAAAAAAGAAGCCATTTCAATTATCTTCGAAAAATAATGACAACATTTGCAATTCAGAGATGAAAATAAATGATTATTCAGAACAACTTTTAATTTCAACTGTTTACTTATTGTTGCTTCGAGAATTCGATGAAATTGCTTCCCGGTTAACTACCCCCTGCTTAGATCATAAACACAAATACAGAATAAAAAACAAAAAGAACATGAAGATTCACGAGTATCAGGCGAAAGAAATTTTTTCGCGTTACAACATCCCGGTTACCAGGGAGTTGTTATGTTTTACAGTAGATGAAGTCAATGCTGCTACTGAAAAGTTAGGACTTCCGGTGGTAGTCAAAGCCCAGGTATTAACCGGTGGCCGGGGAAAAGCGGGTGGAGTAAAGCTGGCCAGAACAGCAGAAGAGGCAACAAAAGCTGCCAATCAGATACTGGGTATGGATATTAAAGGACTCACAGTCGAAAAAGTGTTGGTTGCCCAGGGTGTTAAATTCAGTTCGGAGTTTTATGTCGGATTAACCATCGACAGGAATACAAAAACGGTCTTATTTATGGCTAGTAGTGAAGGAGGAGTTGAAATTGAAGAAGTTGCAAAAGAAAACCCCGAAGCTATTTTAAAATTCCCGATTGATCCAGATTTAGGAATGACTCCTTTTTTAGCACGTAAAATAGCCTTTGCACTCTTTCATGACTTTGCGCTGGTCAAACAGGCAACAACATTATTTCAAAAGCTATACACTATTTTTCTGGATACCGATGCGTCATTGGTAGAGATAAATCCGTTGGTTCTTACTGATGAGGGAAATCTACTGGCTCTTGATGGAAAAATGAATTTCGACGACAATGCTTTATTCAGGCAAAAAGAAATAAATGCGCTACTCGAACCGACAGAAGATGAAATTAAGGAACTTGAAGCAAAAGAGAAAGGGTTGACCTATATCCGGTTGGATGGTTCGATAGGCTGCATGGTGAACGGTGCAGGGTTGGCCATGGCTACCATGGATATGATTAAATACTACGGCGGGTCTCCGGCTAACTTTCTGGATATTGGTGGCAGTTCAAATCCACAAAAGGTAATTGATGCCATGAATCTGTTGCTTTCAGATAAAAATGTGAAGGTGGTTATGATCAACATATTCGGTGGAATTACCCGGTGTGATGATGTTGCCCGCGGACTGGTTGCAGCACTGGATCAAATCAAGGTAGATATTCCAATTGTTGTCAGATTATCAGGTACCAACTCGAAAGAAGGGCTCGAAATCATCAAATCGGCTAACCTTCCGGTAGTGGAAACGATGACACAGGCAGCTCAAATGGCGATAAGCCTGTGTAATTAGAGGTGAGGAGTGAGAGGTGAGAGGTAAGGAGTGAGAGGTGAGGAGTGAGGAATGAGTAGTCGGTACTTGGAAGTTTTGGTTTAAAATACTCAGACTTTCTTCAACCAGAAAAAGGAGTAACATTCCATTAACAGGTTCATCTTAATAAACTTAATCAACTTACTCAACTTAATTAACTTAATCAACATAGTCAACTAAATCAACTTTCCCGATAGCTATCGGGACAACTTAATCAACCAAAACACATGAGCATATTAGTCAATAAAAACACAAAATTAATCGTTCAGGGAATTACAGGAAGAGATGGCAGTTTTCATGCCAGTAAAATGAAAGCGTACGGAACCAATGTGGTAGGTGGAGTTTCGCCGGGAAAAGGTGGACAAAAAGTGGATGGGATTCCGGTTTTCAATACAGTGGAAGAAGCAGTAAAAGCAACAGGAGCCAATACGTCGATTATATTTGTACCGGCACCACTGGCAGCGGATGCCATTCTGGAAGCATCAGAATCAGGGATTGAACTAGTTGTAGCTATTTCGGAAGGAGTACCGACGCTGGATATGGTCAGGATAACGCCATATCTCCGGAAAAATGGAACCAAATTGATCGGTTCAAACTGTCCGGGATTAATATCTCCGGATGAATCACTCGTTGGTATTTTGCCTGCCAATATCTTCTTAAAAGGAAATATCGGGCTGATGAGCCGCAGCGGCACACTGACCTATGAAATGGTGAATCAATTAACAACCAGCGGACTTGGTCAGAGTACGTGTGTAGGTATAGGAGGTGATCCGGTAGCCGGATTGTATTATCAGGAATTGCTTCAGCTGTTTGAGGATGATCCTCAAACGGAAGCCATTGTTCTTATTGGTGAAATAGGCGGTGATGCGGAAGAGCGTGCTGCACAATTCATCAAAGAGCATGTGTCCAAACCGGTAGTTGCCTTTATAGCCGGGCAGTCGGCACCTCCGGGTAAACGTATGGGACATGCCGGAGCGATTATCTCAAGTGGAAGCGGTACTGCGGAAGAAAAAATACTTGCCTTCGAAAAGGCGGGTGTACAGGTTGCCAGAATACCGGGTGAAATACCTGAATTGCTGAAAAAACTTTTAAAGAAATAAAAGAGCAAAGAACAAAGAGCAAAGAACCAAGAACCAAGATCAAAGATCAAAGAATAAAGAATAAAGAGACAAGATTTATTCGCATTCATTTATTCGTTGTACACATTCTAAATTGAAAAGGTTTGGAATAAAATCCGAACCTTTTCAATTTTATTATAAAAAAGACTTCCCAACAAAGTAAAAGGAAAAAATATTGTCGTATAATTTGGGATAATTGAAAAGTCTTGTTTTTAATGTAAAATAACAGAACAATATATTGGTTTATTACTTATTTCTAAGTACAACAACATTCTACCGAAGCACTCTCTCCTCATTCCTCTCTCCTCATTCCTAATTTCTTACTCCTCATTCCTCACTTCTTACTACCTACTACCCACTACCTACTATTTTCTATTCCTGCACCATCCTCACTATCTTCTCCTTATCAAAGCCTCTACTGACTAACTTAGCAATCAGAGAATTATAAAGACTATCATCCATCTGTGGTGTTCTTGAAAGAATCCAGAGCGTCTTACGGTTTGGATCGGAAACAAGAGCCCAGGAATAATCAGGAGCTAAATCGATAATCCAGTAATTTCCTTTGAATGGCCAGAAAAACTGCACCTTGAGTCGGGCATTCCCGGAGTTTCGAACCACAAAAGCCTTCCCTTTTATATTATTCGTTTTATTCTTTTTAATGGATTGATTAAAGACTTCAATGTATCCATCTTTGGGTGTATAAGTAGCTTTTACAAACGAACAGCCCCGCTCAAAAAACTGAGGATAGGATGCCAGTTCGTACCATGTTCCGGCATAACGTTTTAAATCGACTGAATCAACGGTAGTCAAGGAAGTTTTTGGCGCTCCGGATGAACAACCAATGGTTACAAAAAATGCAGCTAAAAGAGATTTGAGAGTAGTTTTCATAACTTTTTAAACAAATTTATAGGATTTATATTTAAAACGATTAACAAATATAAATAGTTTAAAAGATGGAATTAAAATCCTACATATTTGTAGCATACCTATTTATTCAACTCCATTTAAGTATCTTTTTCAAGGACAACGGTACAAACAAAATATCATACATTGCTGTATGCCAATATAATACAACATTGGCACGGGAATTGGAATGCCTCTTCCGGAATAAAAAAACATTTTGGTGCACAAAAATGAAATTTATATCCAATAACATTTGATCCAGCAGGTACAATGATCCATCAGGTTTTCAACATGGCTGCCGAGCTAACTTTTTATCGGGAAGATGAATTATTTCTTGGCAATACCCAAATCCGCCTACTAAAACAGGTAGCGAAAGATGGTTCTATAAACAGTGCGGCTAAAAACCTGAAAATGTCGTATCAACATGCCTGGCATTTACTGGATAAATTAAATATGTTATCGCCTGTTCCCATTGTAATCAGGCAAAAAGGAGGAAAAGATGGCGGCGGGTGCAGGATCAGTCCATATGGTATGAAACTCATCCGAACCTATGAAAAAAAGGTAGCGGATATTATCCGCTTTCTGGAACAAAGCAACAGCGAACTGGAAAGCTGTTTTTTTTAAACAGGCGATATTCTTAAAATAAGATATCGCTTAAAATTTAGAAAGCGTTGTTCTTTTGAAATGATAACGAAAGAAGAATTTACAATTTAATTATTTACGATTTACAATTGGGTAGAATTACAAACTATTAGTTTAACAAAACAAGTATGAAAACAAAAATAACAATATTATTTCTATGTATCCTTGGATTTATCCCTGCAACATTAATAGCACAAACCGTGGTTATAGATGGAGAAATCCGTCCGAGAGTTGAATATCGGGATGGAATTACAAAACCGTTGTTAGAAACATACGACCCCGGAGTTTCAGCCATACAACGGACACGCATGGGCATGACATTTTCAAGTGGAATATTAAAAACCCAAATAACCATACAAGACGCCAGGACTTATGGACAGAATCCAACTTCTTCGGCTGATGCAACGACGGGGATTTTAGAAGCCTGGGCAGAAATGGTTTTAATGCCCGGTGGTACACTCAAAGTAGGACGGCAAATTCTGACATACGACGACAAAAGACTATTTTCAGCCTGCGATTGGAGCAACACAGGAGCATCCCATGACATGGCTTTATTTAAGTACAGTATAAACGATTTTCAGGGGCATTTGGGTGTAGCCTATAATAATAACTCCATAATTTCATCTGAAACTTATTATTTACCCAAATCCAATTACCGGTACATGGGTTTCGTGTGGTTAACAAAAGATATTGTGAATGGATTAAATTTAAGTTTAATCGGTGTTGATGAAGGAGTTCAGGATACAACAGGAACAAAAAACGGAGTAAATTATTTGAAAACAACTATGTTTCATGCATACACTTACGGGGGAAATTTAAAATTCTCTGATAGCAATTCCCCTTTGACTGCTTTGGCAACCGCTTATTATCAGGGTGGCAAAAATAGTTTAGGATCAAAAATGAATGGAAAACAACTCGCGATAACCGTTGATTACAAATTATCAGATATTATTTCTGCAAACATTGGAACAAATTATATCTCAGGTGACCATAATGCATCCGATGGAATTCAATCTAATTTCAAAAAATTGTATGGAACCGATCATAGTTTTAATGGTTACATGGAGTATTGGAAAGTTCCTTTAACACAAGGGTTATTGGATTACTATGCCGGAGTAACCGGGAAAATCGGGAAAGATCTAAGTGTGAGCGGAACATATCACCTTTTTAATTCCGAATACACAGGTAAAAACAAAAAAGGTATTTCTTTCAGCAAGGATTTGGGTTCCGAATTTGACTTAACCATAAATTATAAACTCAATGCCTGGACAACCATACAGAGTGGCTGGAGCACCTATTTCATCAACAGCAACGTACTTATTGCTAAAGATATGATGAATTCAGCCACTGCACCTATTATCCGAACTCCGCAATGGGCATATATCATGTTCACAATCAAACCTACTTTTCTAAACAGTGCCGCGGGGAAGTGAGTTGATTAAGTTGTCCCGATAGCTATCGGGAGGTTGATTGGTTTGAAGTTTGAAGTTTGAAAGTTTGAAAGTTAATCAGGTTGAATAGGATTTACACATAGAATTAAAATAATAAACATCATTATGAAAAGAATACTTATTTCGTTCGCAATATTGATTGCAACACTATCACTCCCGGCACAGAAGGTAAACATAGCTGCAGCGGCCAATTTGCGCTATGCACTGGAAGAAATTAAAACCGCTTATGTGAAGCAACATCCGAAGGCAAAGGTAAATATCACATTTGGTGCTTCGGGTATGCTGGTACAGCAAATTATGAATGGAGCCATGTTTGATTTCTTTATGGCTGCCGATAATGAATTTCCGGTGAAACTAAAAGAAAAAGGACTTACAACCGGCGTTATATCAACGTATGCATTTGGCAAACTGGCCATTTACAGTACGACACTGGATGTCGACAAAATGGGAATAAAATCATTAAAAGATCCTTCTGTCAAAAAAATCGCCATTGCCAATCCGGAAACGGCCCCCTATGGAGAACGATCGGTAGAGCTTTTGAAGAGTCAGAAACTGTATGAGCAGTTGAAATCGAAGATCGTATTGGGAGAAAATATATCACAGACTGCACAGTTTGCATTTACAGGAAATGCCGAAATTGGATTTGTTGCATTATCCCTTGCTTTGGCGCCGGAAATGACCGGAAAAGGAAATTATTATATCGTTCCTCAAAACTTATATAAGCCAATAGAACAGGCTTGCATTTTGATTAAAACACCGGTTTTAAATACAGAAGCTGCAAAATTCAGGAAGTTCGTTCTGTCACCGGCAACAAAAGATATTTGGGAAAAATTTGGGTATTCTGTCCCGGGGAGTAAGTGAAGAGTTTGAAGTTTGAGGTTTGAAGTTTGAAAAGTTCTTGAAAACTTGAATTTCATACTCTTAAATTGTAAATAATTAAATTGTAAATAAAAAAAATGAACAGCGACTTCATAAACACACTCCTACTAACCGGCAGACTGGCTTTTTGGACAACAGCGATCCTGATAGTGTTCGGCTTCCCGATTGCTTATTTACTTGCCTATAAACGGTTTCCGCTGAAAGCAGTGGTGGAAGCGTTGATCAGTATGCCATTGGTCCTCCCTCCTACTGTGCTGGGGTTTTATATGCTGGTGGCATACAGTCCACAGAACGGATTCGGGAAGTACCTGGCTGAACATTTCAATACCAGGTTAGCCTTTAGTTTTGAAGGAGTGCTGATCGCCAGTATAATATTCAGTTTGCCGTTTATGATTCAGCCATTGCAGAATGGATTGACTTCTATCCCCAAGAGCTACAGGGAAGCATCATATACACTTGGAAAATCGGAATTTACAACTTTTATCCGTGTATTGATTCCAAACATGATTCCTTCAATCATTACTGCAGTGGCTATGACTTTTGCCCATTGTATCGGTGAATTCGGCGTTGTGATCATGGTTGGTGGAAATATGCCCGGCGAAACGCGGGTAGCATCCATTGCAATTTATGACGAAGTACAGGCGATGAATTACCATGCCGCCAACCAGTATTCATTCATATTATTTATCGTTTCACTACTGATACTTACACTCATTTACAGCATAAACGGGAAGAAAAAGATATTTTTTTAAAGGAAAGAACCCCTAACCCCTAAAGGGGGACAAGAAAGAAACCAGGTATTCTAAAAAAAATTTAAAGGGAACTAAATTAGTACAGTAATAATAAAATAAAATTATATGGAAACAAAATCAACTATAGTAAACAGAGCCACTCTTACCCCCCCTTTAGGGGTTGGGGGTTCTTCTTCTTTATCCATATCCATCCAACACGCCATGTTAACCTCCGAAGGCAAAACAAACCTGGACGTATGTACTGAAATAAAAGGAAATGAATTGCTTTGCCTGTTTGGACATTCGGGTGCCGGGAAAACTACACTATTGCGTATTTTAGCAGGACTGACAAAGCCGGATAAAGGGAGGATCGTTTTCAATCATACCGTATGGTTTGATTCTGAAAAAAAAATAAATATTCCTCCTCAGGAGCGGAATGTAGGATATATGTTTCAGGATTATGCGCTTTTCCCCAACATGACGGTGGAGAAAAACATCAGCTTTGCACAAAAAGTAAAAGACAGTGTTGAGGTGAATGCATTGATGGTTCTTTTCGACATTGAAGCGTTGAAGCATCAGCATCCCGGTAAGCTTTCAGGCGGTCAGAAACAACGTGTTGCACTGGCACGTGCACTGGCAGCAAAACCGGGTTTACTATTGCTTGACGAACCGCTTTCGGCTCTTGATTGGGATATGAGAACTTCTTTACAACAGGAAATCAGAAAGGCTCACGAATTAATGAATTCTGTTACCTTATTGGTAAGTCATGATATACCCGAAGTGCTGGAATTAGCTTCTTCCGTCATTGTTCTGAAGAACGGAACTGTGGTTAAAAACGGTAAACCGGATGAAGTATTTAGTATTAAGCCTGCTACATGCAGGCACATGATGGTATGTTAATAATTTTCAATTACATACGAATCCTTTTCAAATATTTTCTATTTTTAGATTATACTCACGTTTAACAAATAAAACATCGATTTTTTTTTATTTATTCATTTAATTCAATACAATATGGAAATTAGCGCAAGGAACAAGATTAAAGGAACAATTCAGGAAATTACATTAGGCAGTGTCATGGCAAAAGTAAAAATCGACATTGGAAACGGAAATGTAATCAGTTCTGTCATTACGATCGAAAGTGTCTCCGATCTGGACCTCAAAAAAGGAGATGAAGTATATGCTATCGTAAAATCGACGGAGGTAATGATTGGAAAATGAATCCAAAGAATCGGATAAAATGGTCAGGTAAATTATTACCAGGCCGTTTTTAAATGCCCGTGAGTATAGATGTTTTCTATAAGAATAAAAAGCTCTTCAATTTAAATTCAAATATTTTATAAAATGGAAGAAATAATCATTAAACCGATTGGGACAATTTTTACACCACATACATCAATCAAAAATATGCCTATCCAACCACTGGCAGCCAAAGGAATAAGAGGGTTCATAAAATTATTACCCGAATATTCTGAAGGGTTGAAAGACCTGGAAGGGTTTTCACATATTACGCTTGTCTATCATTTCCACCAGATAACCGGTTATGAGCTTGCTGTCATCCCATTTATGGATACAGAAAAACACGGTATTTTTGCTTGCAAAGCACCCAAAAGGCCGAATGCAATAGGCATATCAACCGTTAAGCTCATAAGTATCAATGAAAATATCATCATCATTGAACAGGTTGACATGCTTGACGGAACACCACTCATTGATATAAAGCCCTTTTACCCAAGATACGACAACAGATTAAATGCCAAAACAGGTTGGTTGGAATCCTTTAAAAAAATACCTGTCAAAAAATTACGATCAGACGAACGTTTCAAATAATATTTATTACTATTCGAGAGTAAATATCGTATAGTTAGCATTTTTTTTGTGAATCTTAGTGGCTTAGTGACTTTGTGGCAAGAAAATATTAACTACTAAAACACAATCCGTCAGCTGACGGTTATAAAGAAAGCATTCAAGCAACATCCTTAAACGGCATTGATTCGAGCGTATAAATTATCTTGCCTTTAAAGATCTCAGAATTTGCAGAAAGAATACTGATTCATTAAATTTACCTTTTACTTTTCCTACATTTTAAGTGTATTATCCTACATAAATGTAACATTTACCAATATTTCCATCCTCCATTATTTTCCTATTTTCACGTTTCACCTTCCTGCGTAATATTTTTTTTTGATATATCCCTCAATACATTAGCATACATTTTACCACCTAAAAAAGGGAGCTTAAATGTTAATGGCACGATAAATGAATAGAGGGTATCAGGAAATACAAAAAACTGAAACATTAGTTATTCATTAAAATATAAAAAAGATGAGAAAAATTGCAATCTACGGAAAAGGCGGAATCGGTAAAAGTACCACAACGCAAAACACGGTAGCCGGATTGGCTGAAATGGGAAAAAAAGTAATGGTTGTGGGTTGTGACCCGAAAGCTGACTCTACCCGGTTACTTCTACATGGGTTGGCTCAAAAAACAGTGTTGGATACCTTGCGTGATGAAGGTGAAGATATCGATCTGGACGATGTTATGAAACCAGGATTTAACAACACCAGTTGTGTGGAATCAGGCGGCCCTGAACCGGGAGTAGGATGTGCCGGCCGTGGTATCATTACCTCGATTAACCTGCTCGAACAACTTGGCGCGTACGATTCGGACAAAGCATTGGATTATGTATTTTACGATGTACTGGGTGATGTTGTTTGTGGTGGATTCGCCATGCCAATCAGGGATGGTAAAGCCGAAGAAGTTTACATTGTGGTTTCAGGTGAAATGATGGCTATGTATGCTGCCAATAACATTTGCAAATCCATTGCCAAATTTGGTAAAGTAGGTACAGTACGGTTAGGTGGTTTAATTTGCAACTCCCGCCAGGTGGACAATGAAGCCAACATGATTGAAGAATTTGCCCGTCAACTCGGTACCCAAATGATTCACTTTGTACCTCGCGACAACATGGTTCAACATGCAGAGATTAACCGTAAAACAGTGATCGATCATGCTCCCACTCATGGACAGGCTGATGAATACCGTTCACTGGCTAAAAAAATTAATGACAATCAGTTGTTTGTTATTCCTCAACCATTGGAAATGTCTGCACTCGAAGAATTATTGGTTGGATTTGGTATCATGAATTGACCCCCTGCCCCCTAAAGGGGGAATTAAAAAGAAATTTATAAGATTTAAATGTTATAAAATCAGATTTACAAACCTGGTCTTTAACCCCCCTTTAGGGGTTGGGGGTCATCTAAAAAATAACAATATGTATTTATTAAGAGCAATTGTTCGTCCCGAGAAGTCAACGATAGTCATGAAAGCATTATTCGAATCAGGCTTCCCGGCAGTTACTAAGTTATCGGTATTCGGTCGTGGTAAACAACGTGGTATCAAAGTAGGAAATGTGACCTACGATGAATTACCCAAAGATTTACTGATGATAGTCATCCCTGAAAAGGATAAGGATTTTGTGATCGAAACGATCATGGAATCTGCCCGTACAGGTGAGAAAGGTCAGTTTGGAGATGGAAAGATATTCGTGACAAAAGTAGACGAGAGTTACACTATTTCGAGTGGTAAAAAAGATTGAAAATACCCCTAATAACCCCTAACCCCTAAAGGGGGATAAGACGCAGTATCTTATAGAATAATTAGGGTAAGTATCAAATTAAATAAACCTGGTCTTCAACTCCCCTTTAGGGGCTGGGGGGTCCTTTAAAAAAGAATTTATATGAAACTGATATTAGCAATGATACGAATCGCCAAAATGAGCGAAACCAAGCTTGCACTTTCGGATGCCGGACTTCCTTCATTTACCGCCATGCCTGTATTAGGCAGAGGAAAAGGAAACGGCGATCTGGAGAAAGCTGAGTCGGCTGATCCTGAATTAAGGGCACTCATTTCGGAGATACCGCGTTTGAAATCAAAACGCATGATTACCCTGGTGGTTACCGACGAGAAGAAAGAACTGGCAGTGGAAACCATCATAAAAGCAAACCAGACAGGTAAAAGTGGTGATGGAAGAATATTTATACTTGAAGCCTATAATTCGGTTCGGGTACGAACAGGAGAAACGGGTGATATCACTTTAGATTAAAAGGAGAAAACAGTATGAGCAAGATAAAAGAAAAACTGAATCTGGAAGAATTCAGAGATACGGTTGTTGCCGGTTACCCCACAAAGGTTGGTAAAAAAAGAGCAAAATCAATTTTAATCAATGACCCTGATTCGATTCCACAAATTCAGGCCAACGTACGCACCATTCCGGGCATTATTACCCAACGTGGTTGTACCTATGCCGGTTGTAAAGGAGTGGTACTCGGACCAACCAGGGACATTGTGAATATCACTCATGGTCCTATCGGATGTGGGTTCTATTCATGGTTAACACGACGAAATCAAACCCGGGCCGATAAACCGGGTGATGAGAACTTCATACCTTATTGTTTTTCAACTGACATTCAGGATTCGAATATCGTGTTTGGTGGGGAAGAAAAACTTAAAGTAGCCATACGCGAAGCATACGAACTATTTCATCCAAAAGGAATTGCTATATTCTCTACCTGTCCGGTCGGACTTATCGGAGATGATGTTCACCGTGTCGCCCGTCAAATGAAAGAAGAACTACCGGGAGTCAATATTTTTGGATTTTCATGTGAAGGGTATCGTGGGGTATCTCAATCAGCCGGTCACCATATTGCCAACAATGGATTGTTTGAAAACCTGATCGGGCGCAATGACAAACCCAAAGAAGGAAAATATAAATTTCGTGTCAACGTACTGGGAGAATACAATATCGGGGGAGACGCTTTTGTAATTGAAGATTTATTTGACAAATGCGGAATCGAATTAATATCGACCATGTCGGGTAATTCAACACTTGAAAATTTCGAAACTGCTCACACTGCCGATTTAAGTCTGGTCATGTGTCACCGTTCAATCAATTATGTAGCTGAAATGCTGGAAACTGCCTTTGGAATTCCATGGACAAAAGCAAATTTTATCGGCGCTAACGAAACAGCTAAATCACTTCGTAAGATCGGTGAATACTTTGGGGATCAGGTATTAATTGACCGAATTGAAAGTGTGATTACAGCTGAAATGGTTGCCGTAAAGGTTGCAGGCGATCAGGCTTTAACGAAAACAAAAGGTAAAACGACCATGATTTTTGTCGGTGGATCGAGAGCTCACCACTACCAGGATTTATTTACCGAATTAGGGATGACTACCATATCGGCAGGATATGAATTCGGTCACCGGGATGACTACGAAGGTCGCCGGGTAATACCAACTATAAAAATTGATGCCGATAGCCGGAACATTCAGGAAATTACAGTCGTAAAAGATCCTACCCGTTATGCACCCCGTAAAACGGAAGAAGAATTAAAAGCATTGACCGAAGGTGGAATGCAATTCAACGAATACGAAGGATTAATGAAAGATATGGAAAAAGGATCGTTGATCATTGATGACCTGAGCCATTATGAAATGGAAAAACTCATTGAGCTGTATCATCCGGATGTATTTTGTGCCGGAGTAAAAGAAAAATACGTAGTTCAGAAAATGGGAATTCCATTGAAACAACTCCACAATTACGATTCGGGAGGTCCATACGCAGGTTTTGAAGGTGCCATAAATTTCTACAAAGACATTGAAATGATTGCATGCAGTACCATTTTCAAACAAATGAAAGCTCCATGGGAACGTGAAGATTTCATTGAAGCGGAATACGTATTCAATTAATTAATGCATAATTCAGAATGCATAATTCATAATTAAGAAAAGTAAAGAATAGTATTCCTTCTTTGAATCTGATTTTCAGAATAATCTGAAAACGCGAAACGCGGAACTTTCAAACTTTTCAAACAACCAAACTCAAACAATATACTTATGTTACTCAGACATACTACTGCATTTGAAATAGACAGGAAGGCACTGACCATTAACCCGGCCAAAACCTGCCAACCCGTAGGGGCAATGTATGCAGCATTAGGCATCCATGGATGTCTTCCCCACAGCCACGGTTCACAAGGTTGTTGCGCTTATCACCGTAGCGCACTATCGCGTCACTTCAAAGAACCGGTTATGGCAGGAACAAGTTCTTTCTCGGAAGGCTCATCCGTATTCGGAGGCTCAGCGAACCTGCTTCAATCCATCGAAACCATGTTCAAGGTCTACAAACCGGAAGTTATTGCCGTGCATACGACCTGCCTGTCGGAAACGATCGGGGATGATTTAAACCAGATCATATCCAAAGCCAATGACGATGGTTTCGTTCCGGAAGGAAAACATGTGATCTATTGCAATACGCCAAGTTACGTTGGATCGCATATTACCGGTTATTCCAATCAGGTAGCTGCCATGGTAAATTTCTTTTCAACGGCAACTCCTAAGAAACGGAATGTTATTAACCTGGTAGCCGGATGGATGGAACCTTCGGATATGGGTGAAATCAAGCGCCTGGCATCTGTAATGGAAGCACGTACAATCTTTTTCCCGGATATGACCGGAGTTCTGGACACACCACTTGACGGGCATTATAAAATGTACCCTGCAGGAGGAACAACAGTAGCCGATTTAACCCTGACAGGAGACAGTAAATTTACCCTTGGATTAGGACAGTACACTACCGAAGATACCTGTATAAAGCTTGAAAATAAATGTAAAGTAAAATTTGAAGTGCTGGATATCCCCATAGGATTTAAAGCTACCGACCGTTTTATCATGTCATTAAGCCGTCATGCCAACTTACCTATCCCGGACAGTATTACAGATGAACGGGGCCGGTTAATTGACCTCATTGCCGATAATGCCAAATATTTGTACGGAAAAAGAGTTGCCTTGTGGGGAGATCCTGATACATTGATTCCATTGGCTGAGTTTCTGGTTAGTCTGGATATGCGTCCTGTTTATATTGTTAGCGGAACACCCGGAAAGCCATTCACCGAACGTTTATCGGAAATACTGAAAGATATTCCCGAAGCAAAATTTGTTTGCGGTGAAACAGCCGATATGTTCAGAATGCACCAATGGATCAAACAACAGGGAGTTGATTTACTCATAGGCAATACGTACGGTAAGTACATTGCCAGGGATGAAGACACCCCTTTTGTACGCTTCGGTTTCCCGATAGCCGACCGTCCGGGACATAACTATTTTGCAAAGACAGGATATTTAGGGGGAGCGAATCTGGTTACGCAAATCCTGGGAGCCATGCTTGATCATTTCGATCGTACTTGTCCTGAAGAAAAAGTAGAATTTCAATTGTAATTAAAAAACCCAAGGCCGTTTAAACTTGTGTTAGTTAACATGTTTCTTTACTCAAATGTCCTTGGGTTTTTCTTACCAACACCAATGAGTCCATGCAGCATATAACATCTGTTACACTGGATCTCATCTTTTAAATACTTCTAAGATTACTATTTTTAAGTCACTTTTATTAAAAGCCTATTGACAGATTTACGTTTTGTAAATCTGTCAATTTGTTTCACAGAGTGATACTCTTTCCTACATTTTAAGTATTACTCCCTACATTTAGGTATGTTTTTGGTAGATTAACCTTCAGTTGAATCGTATCAGAACACGACTTCAACAAGTAAAAATAAAATTACACAGCTTTCATTTTGAACACATTACAGGTGTAATTTTCACATCGGAAATAAGAAAATATATTCATGGCACGATAAATGAATAAGGGTAATTGTTAATTACAAATTCTTAATTGGGAAAAGGGTATGGGACATATATTAGACGACAGACAAAAGCAAGTATCGGTAGCCGGAGCAAATGAACGGACCATCGATTGCAACAAGGCCAGCCTGGCGGGAAGTGTCAGTCAACGTGCCTGTGTTTTTTGCGGTTCACGTGTTGTACTTTACCCCATAGTAGATGCTTTGCATGTAATCCACGGTCCTATAGGTTGTGCAGCTTACACCTGGGATATACGTGGTTCCCTGTCTTCAGGACCTGAATTGCACCGGTTGAGTTTTTGCACCGATCTACAGGAGCGGGATGTTATTTTTGGAGGAGAAAAGAAACTGTATGATTCTATTATTGAATTAATCGATAAGCATCAGCCAAAAGCAGCCTTCATTTATACAACCTGTATCGTGGGAGTTATTGGTGACGATGTGGAAAGTATCTGCCGTCAGATTGAAAAAATAAAAAACATACCTGTTATCCCAGTACAGGCTCCCGGATTTCAGGGTTCCAAAAAAGATGGTTATAAAGTAGCCTGCGAATCGATCTTTAAACTGGTTGGTACTAAAAACAAACCTTTCACACCAGCCAAAAGCATCAATATCCTGGGCGATTTCAACCTGGCAGGTGAACTCTGGATTCTGTTGGAATACTACAAAAGGATGGGAGTACATGTCAATGCCACCATTACAGGGGATGGAAGGGTTGATGATATTTGCAACGCTCACAATGCTGCCCTGAATGTGGTTCAATGTTCAGGTTCTATGAATTACCTGGCACAAATGATGAAAGATGAATACAACATTCCTTCGATGCGCGTATCCTATTTTGGCATTGAAGATATGAGTGATGCTTTGTATGATGTTGCCCGTTTTTTCAAGGATGAAGACATGATGGAGAAAGCCCGTCAAATGGTAAAGGAAGAATTTGCACGCTTAATGCCACAACTGGCCTGGTATAAAGAACGCTTAACAGGAAAGAAAGCAGCCATTTATGTCGGCGGAGCCTTTAAAGCCATTTCACTGGTAAAGGCATTGCGACTAATAGGTGTTGAATCGGTCATTGTAGGTTCTCAAACCGGTACTACTGAAGATTATGAATTAATCAAACAACTTTGTGATGAAGGAACCATCATTGTGGACGATTCGAATCCTGTGGAACTTTCGCATTTTGTGAAAGAAAAAAAAGCAGACATTTTTATCGGAGGTGTAAAAGAACGTCCCATAGCCCATAAAATCGGACTTGGATTTTGCGATCACAACCATGAACGCAAAGAACCCCTGGCAGGTTACGAAGGGATGCTCAATTTTGCAAAAGAAATCTATGCCACTGCCATGAGCCCGGTGTGGAAGTTTACTAAGGGTGTTTGAAAGGTTTAAAAAGTTTGAAAGTTTAGTGTTCCTGGGTAAATGGTAAATAGTAAATAAGATGATAGAAACTAAAACATACACATCCACCCGCAATTCATGCAAACTGTGTGCACCACTTGGAGCTTCATTGGTTTTTAAGGGTATTGAAGGTTGCGTTCCGCTTATTCACGGCAGTCAGGGTTGTGCAACGTATATTCGCCGTTACATGATCAGTCATTACAAAGAACCGGTTGATATTGCTTCGAGTAATTTCAGCGAAGAATCTACCGTATTCGGAGGAAGCCGGAACTTCATTGCCGGAATAGACAATATCATCAAACAATATAAACCATCCGTTATCGGTATCGCTTCAACGTGTTTGTCGGAAACTATCGGAGAAGACATTCCGGGACATATACGCTCCTACCGTGAAGCATACAAAGGATTGGAAAAGAACCTTCCCACATTTATTCATGCTTCCACTCCCAGTTATTGCGGAAGTCATGCCGAAGGGTATTACAATACGGTGCTTGCAACACTTAAAACACTGGCTGAGTACGAAAAAACAGATAATTCGATTACCATTATTCCGGGTATGGTAACACCTGCAGATATCCGTTACCTCAAGGAGTTGATGAACGATTTTGGATTGAACTACACGCTGTTCCCCGATTATAGTGAGACGCTCGATAATGAATATACTTCGGAATATCAGTTAATTCCTTCCGGCGGAACTCCAATCTGGAAGATTAAACGAATCGGAAATTCAAAAGCGGTGATTGAATTCGGTCAGGTTTTCAATAAAGGTGTCAGCCGCACAAAAGATGTAGGTTCGATTCAATCAGCAGGCGAATGGCTGGAATCAGAACTGTACATTAAGAATTACCAGATGCCTTTACCAATTGGGATAGACGCTTCCGACAGGATGATGGAAGCATTTAAAACCCTTAGCGGAAAAGAGATACCGGAGAAACACCGGAAAGAGCGAGGACGTCTGGTGGATGCTTATGTGGATGCCCACAAATATGTATTTGGCAAAAAAGCTATGTTGTACGGAGAAGAAGATTTTGTTACTGCTCTGGCTGACTGGTTGCATGAGATAGGTGTTGAGACATATTTTAAAAAAGGAGCCGATTTCGAAACACTGCGTGAGGAAGCTGAAAACTTTAAACCTGATTTTCTGATAGGGAACAGCAAAGGATATTATATAGCACGGGAACGTAAGATACCGTTGGTTCGGCTCGGATTTCCCATTCATGATCGCTTTGGCGCTTCACGCATTCATCAGATCGGATATCGAGGAACACAGGAACTTTTTGACCTGGTGGTGAATGCCCTGATAGAGTTTAAACAGGAAAATTCACCGATAGGATACAAATATCTTTAATTTACAATTTATTCATTTACAATTTACTATTTATTAAAGAAAGAATTTAGTGGGTAGGATATCCAATAGTAAATAAATAATTAACACTACAAGAATATGGAAATGACAGAAGAAAGGAAACAGGCACATCCCTGTTTTAATGAAGAAGCAAAGCATACCAATGCACGTGTTCACTTGCCTGTAGCTCCTAAATGCAATATACAGTGTAACTATTGCAACCGAAAATACGATTGTGTGAACGAAAGCCGCCCGGGTGTAACATCATCGGTACTGGCACCTTTTCAGGCTGTTGATTATCTGAAAGAACTGGATACGCGCATTGAGAACCTGGCAGTGATTGGCATTGCAGGACCTGGCGACCCGTTTGCCAATGCAGAAGAGACACTTGAAACAATGCGCCGGGTGCATGATGCGTTTCCGGATAAGATATTCTGTCTTTCGACAAATGGTCTCAACCTGGAACCATATATTGACAGGATTGCCGACCTGGGTGTGTCGCATGTCACCCTGACCATTAATGCCATTGATCCGGCCATTACAGCTAAGATTTATAAATGGGTACGGTTTGAAAAACATATCTACCGGGGCGAAGAAGGAGCTGCCATTTTACTGGAACGTCAACTGGCCTGTATTTCAAAACTGAAGTCACGTGGAATTACCGTTAAGATCAATTCAATTATCATTCCGGGAGTAAATGAAGATCATATTCCTGAGGTGGCACGCAAATGTGCTGAACTGGGAGCTGATGTGATAAACTGCATTCCGTTGATACCAACTGCCGAAACGCCATTCGTAGATGTACCTAATCCTGATGCCAAAATGATTTTCAGGGTACGCAACCTGTCCTCAAAATACCTAAAGATCATGAGCCATTGCGCACGGTGCCGTGCTGATGCTGCCGGATTACTGGGACAGGACCTGAAAGAAACTCATGTATTGCTGAAAGAATACTCTTCAAGAGCCGAAGTACTTGAAACAGATAAAAGACCCTATGTAGCCATTGGCACCAATGAAGGATTACTGGTAAACCTTCACCTTGGAGAGGCACTGAATCTATACATTTTTGAACAAACTAAAAACGGCTTTAAGTTGGTGGAAATACGTAATACACCTCCAAAAGGGAAAGGTGACGAACGCTGGCTGAATCTGGCAAGAAGTCTGAAAGATTGCCGGGCATTGTTGGTAAGCGGAGTCGGTGAAAACCCGAAAGCCATGCTCAATGGATGTGGCATTCATGTGGTTGAAATGACCGGACTGATTGATGAAGGACTGGAAGGCATTTACAACAACAAAGTGATTCGTTCAATGGCTAAACCCGACGCTTTTAAATGTGGAAGCGGTTGTAAAGGAACTGCACAGGGATGTGGATAATGCATTTACAATTTAGATATTTACGATTTACAATTAACTGTTAGACAAACTTATTCAAATAATTCAAATTCAACCATAAAATGAAAAAACCTCAGTATCACATTTTATTATGCAACTCGTTTCGGATTGCAGGAGATGCACAAGGTGCATGTAATAAAAAAGGAGCAAGTGCTTTGCTTCAGTATATTTCAGAAGAAGCATCCGACCGCGGCCTGGATGTTGCAGTAAGTACAACTGCTTGTTTAAATGTATGCTCTCAAGGTCCGGTCATGGTAATCCATCCTAACAATTTCTGGTATGGTGGTGTAGAATCGGAATCGGTGGTCGATGAAATATTCGATTCCCTTGAAAGTGACGAACTCTGCGAAAAGTATTCAATAGCTGATTAAAAAGGTAGACGGGTAAGAGTCATAAAAGCTGAAAAGTATTTAGTAAATAGTTGAATAATTGCTTAAAGCTTCAAACTTTCATAATTTAAGAATTATAATGGTTCATCAGTTTTTATGACTGCTTATAAAATTCCCAACGAACATGAATTTACCCTATTTCATAGATACCACCCTTCGTGACGGAGAACAATCGCCGGGAGTTGTTTTTTCTCTTCAGGAAAAAATACGCATTGCTGCGTTGCTGAATGGAGCCGGAGTACCTGAAATTGAGATTGGGACCCCTGCCATGGGTGAAACTGAAATCAAGGACATTCGCACACTTTGCGGTATGGGATTTGATTTCAAAACACTTTCCTGGTGCAGGGCAACTAAAAATGATATCCGAAGTGCTTACAGGGCCGGTACCAATGGGGTGCATATTTCATTCCCCGTATCTGACATTTTAATGAATGCCATAGGGAAAAATCCCGCCTGGGTCTTTCAACAATTAAAAGAACTCATTGATTTTGCCTCCCCTATGTTCGATTATGTCACCATAGGAGCACAGGATGCTTCAAGGGCAGAGTCAGGGTTTCTAAAAGAATTTGTATGTGCAGCCGGTGCTTTTGGGGCAACCCGAATCAGGTTGGCTGACACCATAGGTTTGCTCAATCCGGTCAGCATAACCGAAATGGTTCTTTCTGTACGAAGTGTTGAAAAACATCTGCCTCTTGAAATTCATGCACACAACGACCTTGGCATGGCAACTGCCAACACGTTGGCAGCCTATATGGCAGGTGCAACCTGTTTGAGCACCACCATTAACGGACTTGGCGAAAGGGCTGGAAATGCAGCCATGGAGGAAGTCGCCATGGCATTGGAATTAAGTGCCGGAATATCCTCCACCTTACGAACTGAAAGTTTTGCCGAAATGTGCTCCTATGTTTCCGGAGTATCAAACCGTTCGATCAGTGAAAATAAACCCATTACCGGCAGACTGGTGCTGAGTCACGAAAGTGGAATTCATACACGGTGTTTGTTGAAAGACAGAAATACCTACCAACTTATTCGGGCATCAAGCATTGGACGCGAAGAACAGGAATTTGTGATTGGCAAACACAGTGGTAAATCAACTATCCTTCATTTTCTGGAAGAAGCCCATTTACCGGTGAATGAAGAAGAATGTGCCGAATTGGTCGAGAAAGTCAAGGAAACTGCTGAAGTGCTAAAAAGGACACTTACCAAAGAGGAATTATTTTCACTTTATACAACAATCTATACGAACAGAAGACACAATGTCATCAATTGTAAATTGTAAATTGTAAATCTTTAAATTGCAAATTATGTCAACTACTATCATCCCTGATCCCGAAATGCGAATTCATTCGTTATCCTGCCTGAAATATGCCAACGGTTTCTTTACAGCCTTTACGAAAAGCTTGTATAACAAAAACTCCCGGTTTGACAACGACCTGCTGTACGATTTTGCCGTTCTGAGCCACGAGAAGTATTTTGTGTCATTAATGGCCCGGTATGACTGGCATGCCTCCCATCATATGCCTATTGCACTGTTCAAAGAGGCATTGGATTTCGATCCTGAACTTACTGAAAGCATGAAACAAACCAGCATACTGGTTGGTAAATTCGAAGCAATATGTTCCCTGGAAGGATTTGGATACAGGACTCCTTCCACTGGAGAACTTCAGGCTATGGCAACCGGCATTCAGGAGATTAAAGAACTGGTCGAAAAAAGAACGGCTGAGATTTAAATACGTTCCGTGTTCCGAGTTCCGAGTTCCGAGTTCTGCGTTCTGCGTTCCGGGTTTCGTAAGATTGTGAAGTTAAACGTAAAACAGGAGGCATTGCCTGCTAAACGAATATTTATATGCCCTTTATTTTGAAATATTTATTTCTGTCTTAATAAATTATTCCTATCCAAATGGCATGTTTTATCACGACTTGTCAATTACATTTCCCAATTTTAAAAAAACAGCTACATTTGCTTTCAAAAAACAGGCAAATCAGTTCGACATTTTGATAGCTCGATTGTTTAAACAAGGGCATATCCGAAGGAATTGGGGGAAGGGGGTGCTTGGTTGTTGACACCTAAAATTGGAAATTTGTATGAAAGATATGATTAAGCAGGGAATAATTGGTGCAGTAATGGGGTGTATGATGAGCTTTTTATTGAATTACTTTATAATTTCAATGCCTCATACCATTTTCGCAAATGCAGCCGGTAATGGAATCAGCGGATTAATAAGTGGTTTTATGGGAGGATTTATAGGTGTTTTTGCTTATAAAGCTCAAGGTAAGAAGTCAAATTCAAAAGAGGATCAACCCTCTGATTAAAAAACAATGACGGGGTATCAAATCTGTTTATGATACTAACTGGTATAAATAGAAGTTCGTTCATGAAAATGAGTTCATGCTAACCGCACAAAACATTATCGTTTAAAACAATAAAACCAGGCTTTTACTTCATTAACCCTACCGGCCTGTTCGTATGTCTGGCATTTTAGCAACAGGACATTAAAGGCATCTTCTATTTCGTCGATTGTAAATCCCATTCCTTGTTTCGTAAGCATTTCAATTAACCCGGAAAGAGTTTTACCGGCATAACAGGATTTTCGGAATTCAGTATCTGAATCAACTTTCGTTATGAAATTTATGGCGTTTTGTAGACTCATCTGTTTATTTACAATTTATTTATTTACAATCCGTCAGTTGCCGGACAAGTTTTACAATTGAAGATTATAAATAATCTTCAATATGAATTAACTAATCAACCTCCCGATAGCTATAGGGACAACTAATTAACTAATTAACCAATTAACTAATCAACCTCCCGATAGCAATCGGGATAACAAATCAACTAGTTTCCTCACAATCCGTACTGCATGCATCACAGGCTCCTCCGCATACAGCAGCATTGGCCATGGCTGCCTCCATGTCGAACAGAAACAGTTCGTTTTTTATCAACTTACCAACATTATCTTCCAATATATCACCATTTGATTTATAGACGCTGAATCCTTTATTAACCAATACTTTCAATGCCATGGGTTGAACCTGACGTGAAATGATAGTGGATATATTTTCCCTTTCCAGTGCCGGGAGCAATTCACCCATATTGGGTGCCAGTTCCAGCGTTCGCATCCAACGACCTTTCCCCACAACTGTATCGTAAATACATATAAATCCGATAACATTCAGGCTGCCGGCTATCCTGTTTCGCAGCAAATCTATATCAACAACAGGTATGGCTATTTTCATATTCGTGGATTTATTTAAACTTTTTCAAAGTTCTAAACTTTGGAAAAGTTAGTTTTGAATTTATAATTTCTTTGTCCAGAAGAGCATTCCCGGGGTGCATTCCTCAAAACCCAGGCTATAGTATAACCCCTGTGCCTGGAAGTTATCTTCCCTGACTTCGAGTGTTATTTTACAATATCCACGTTCCGTCGACAGGTCAATGAGCTTTTCCATCAGTGCCTTTCCAAGTCCTTTACCTCGATAAACATCATAAACTATAATGTCGTGAATATATAAGTACGGTTTAACATTGAATGTTGAAAAGTTGATAAAACAAGTTGTCAATCCGGCAATTTCACCATCCTGCAAGACAAACAGTACAAGCGATGAAGGATGATTTGCAAGTCCATCCACCAATTTGAGTTGCTGAATTTTATTCAGGGGAGTTGCTTCCCCCATGGGATCTTCCATATAATGATTCAACAAATCAACCAGTGATGTTAAATGCAACGGATTTTCATAATCGCAATATTCGAAGGATATGTTCATGGGAATTATGTTTGAATGTTTGAAAAGTTTGATGGTTTGGAGGGGTACATTTGCGACTATGGGAACTACAAACTTTAAACTTTAAACTATAAACTACACTTTAAACCGCCTGGCATCAATGGCATATTTCTTAACCCGGATGCCCATCATACGTTCGGTAATTCCGAGTTGCTCGGATGCTTTTGCACTATTGCCTTTGCACGAAATAAGTGCATCCAGGATGATTTGTTTTTCCATTTTATCCAGAATAATGTCGAGCGTCCCCGATTGCATGGTTTCGGTTGATGCGGCAGTCTGCAGGGAAGCTGGCAGGTTATTTGTACGGATGACCTGATCACTGCTCAATATACAGGCCCTTTCTATGCAATTTTCCAATTCACGGATATTGCCCGGCCAATGATATACCATAAGGGTATCAATGGCAGATGCAGTGATACGCTTGATATTCTTCCCATGTCGTTTATTGAATTTATCGATAAAGAAATCTGTCAATACCGGAATATCGTTGATACGTTCACGTAAGGAAGGAATGTATACCGGAAAAACATTAATCCGGTAGTAGAGGTCTTCTCTGAATTGATCTTTTGAAATTAAATCTTCCAGATTCCGGTTCGTAGCACACAAAATACGCACATCCACTTTTATGGGTTTTGTACTCCCCACCCGTTCAATTTCCCGTTCCTGCAACACCCTCAGTAACTTTACCTGAGTAGAAGCCGGTATATCCCCGAATTCATCCAAAAAGATGGTACCACCGTTAGCAGCTTCAAACCGTCCGATCCGTTGGACATTAGCCCCGGTAAATGAACCTTTTTCATGACCAAACAATTCACTTTCAATCAGACTTTCGGGAAGTGCAGCGCAGTTCACCTTGATAAACGGTTTCCCTTTTCGCAGACTATTATAATGAATGGCATCCGCTACCAATTCTTTCCCCACTCCACTTTCTCCACGAATCAATACCGTAGCATCCGTGGTAGCTACACTTTCAATCAGTGAAAACACTTCATTCATTTTGCTGGAATTGCCCTTTATTTTATCCGGCATAATCCTGTTTCGTAGTTCACCCCGTAAAGTATTGTTTTCATTTCGTAATTGTTCCATTTCTTCCGCATATTCCTGCCTTCGGCGCATGGTCCGTCCGATCATTGAACCTACAATCTTGAGCAACCGGACATCGTAATCAAAGGATACAGCTCCAATATACACTTTATGGAAACTCAGGGTACCAATATTCTCGTCTTTGTACCTGATCGGAGTACATATAAAAGAAACATCAACTCCATCAATCGCTGTTGGTGCATGAGTCAGGTTCAAAAACTCATCAGACATGGCAATTTTTGGAATCATGATCGTTAAACCATCCAGAATAACCTGACCAATCACTCCCTGCCCCACCTGGTAAACTGCTTTTTTTCGTTCATTTTCAGTAATTCCATACGAGCCCTCGATCACAATATGTGAACTTTCCCGGTTTAAAACTGTCAGGATAATCCGTTCGGCATTTAAATGACCGGCTAATATGCCAATCACTTCGTCCAGATTAATCTCCTTATTACTTAATAATGAGCTTAATTCAAGCAAAAAATCCAGTTCCTTCGCACCATAACAATCCGGCTTATTATACTTACATATTGATTCCATAAACCATCTATTTTATACCTTATGACATTATATATGTTTTTAAACATACATTTGTCTGCAAATATACGAATTAAAGCATTATTATGACACTGTAAGCGTAATTATTATGTGCATTTTTACCATTTTAACTTATAATCATGTTCAAATGCACATAAAACTAATTTTTAGACTCTATTTGTCAAAGATCTGGTGTTCCAATTTCATGTTTCCATTTTCTTTTTTGAACGATCGCAACATTTTTGCCTGTCTGATGGATAATTTATGGAATGCAATATTGTAGTGAATAAAGATATTTATTATTCAATTGCATCTGAATATGCAGAAATCACACCATCAGAATATCGATATGAAGTATATCCTTCAATTTATGTTGAGCAAAACAAAAAAAAATGTACTTTTGTGCTCTTTCCAAAACAATGGAAGAAAGTTGACTTGAATTATTTTTATTTGAAGTAAGGGAATATGATACTAAATTATATCTGGATTGCCTTTTTACTTATTGCATTTGTGGTGGCATGTGTGCAAACCATATTCTTTGGCAATTCTCAGATTTTTTCAGAAATAATGACTGCGGCTTTTGGCTCTGCCAAATCGGGGTTTGAAATTTCACTGGGTTTAACAGGTGCTTTATCCCTTTGGTTAGGCGTCATGAAAATCGGCGAAAGAGGGGGAGTACTTGAGCGCTTATCCAGAATGGTTGCCCCTTTCTTTGTCAGGATATTCCCTGAAATCCCGAAAGGACATCCGGCAACAACGAGCATATTTATGAATTTGTCGGCTACCATGCTGGGACTTGACAATGCAGCCACTCCCATGGGATTAAAAGCCATGAAAGAATTACAGGAATTGAATACCGATAAAGACTCGGCATCCAATTCCATGATTTTATTTTTAGTGTTGAACACAGCGGGCTTAACACTGATTCCAATAAGCATCATGGTGTACAGGGCACAAATGGGTGCAGTTAATCCCGCCGATGTATTCATTCCAATATTACTGGCTACATTCATTGCTTTTATTACCGGATTAATCAGTGTTGCCATTGTTCAGAAAATCAAATTATTCAATAAAGTGGTAATGGGCACGTTGGGCGGTTTGATTGCACTTATTGTTGGAATTATCTATTTTCTAAGCGGATTACCCAAAGAACAAATAGCAAAGTATTCCAGTTTTGCAGCAAATTTTATCCTTTTCTCCATTATTATTTCTTTTATAGTAATGGCTTTAAAGAAAAAGGTAAATGTTTATGATTCGTTTATTGAGGGTGCAAAAGAGGGGTTTCATGTAGCCATAGGTATTATTCCCTATTTAATAGCGATATTGGTTGCCATCGGTATGTTTCAGGCTTCGGGAGCACTCACTTTTCTAACAGATGGCATTCGATGGCTGGTAGGACTGACAGGTATTAACACAGAATTTGTTGACGCACTTCCCACTGCTTTCATGAAACCGTTGAGTGGCAGTGGTTCACGGGGCATGATGCTCCAAACCATGAAATTGCATGGTGCCGATTCATTTGTAGGCAGGCTTTCAAGTATTATTCAGGGTTCTACCGACACCACTTTTTATATTGTAGCAGTATACTTTGGCTCAGTAGGTATAAAAAATACCAGATATGCGATCGTTTGCGGTTTAATTGCTGATCTGGCTGGTATCACAGCGGCTATCTTGTTAGGATACTTATTTTTTCATTGATTAAAAACTGAGTTCTGTATTGATATTAAAAATGATGGCCATTCTGAATGCGGCATGACATAGACAAATCAGAACAACTAAATTCAAATTTTTGCATGATACAATATATAGCAGAAGATGTTCAGCTTCCCGAAATGCCCGTTCAACAGATTAATCGATGGATCAAAGAAACAGCGCTTGGGTATGGAAAAATCGCCGGTGATATTGCCTATATTTTCTGTTCGGATAAACGGATACTGGAAGTGAATAGCCAATTTTTACAACATGAGTATTTTACCGACATCATAACCTTTGATTATTCCCATGGAAAAATCATTTCGGGCGATATATTCATCAGCACCGAAACGGTGGAAAGCAATGCTGCTGTATTTAATGTCAGTTTTGAGGACGAACTAAGACGAATTTTAATCCATGGCATCCTGCATTTATGTGGTCAGGATGATAAAACACCTGAAACGAGATTGGAAATGACCAGAAAAGAAAATTCAGCCCTCGAAACGTACTGAAAACATCGTCATTTTAAGCTTATTTATCATACTTGAAACGCTATTTACTACTAACTCACTAATTTTGCAATTTAATGTTAAATAAATGCATGAGTTAAAGGGCAATTTATTATCATTAAAAGATTATCACTACTTTTGTTGCAGGAAAATGTTAGTATTGATAAAATTAAAACGCAAAAAACACGTTCTAAGTCTAATTAAATATATTCATTGTAATAGTATGAAATTAAAACTAATTAGATTAATTATTTTGAGTGTTTTGTGTTTAATTTCAGTCAGGTTGGCAGCTCAGGATGAATACAAGGCAGAAATCGGATTTAATATTGGAGGATCATATTATTTAGGTGATGCAAACAATGTCCTATTCAAAAATACTCAACCTGCTTTAAGTGGTTTTTTCAGATATTGTTACAATCCACGTTTAGCGGCAAAATTTGAATTAACGAGTACAACTGTTGCTGGAGATGGTTTTAGCAATGGTGTAATGTCTTCGGATTTTACGGGCGAATTCAATTTTTTTGATTTGGAAAAGAATCCGTATAAACAGTTTAGTAAAACCTTTTCACCGTATATTTTTGCCGGAGTCGGTTTGATGAATTATGCATACGGTGATTCAACCAGACTAAGACCAAGTATTCCTTTTGGACTTGGAATGAAGGTAAAATTAGGGAAACGCTGGAACCTGAATATGCAGTGGACTACCAGGTTATTATTATCGGACAACCTGGAAGGAACGACATTACTAAACAACCCGAAGCAGCTGAATGGTTCTAATCCATTCAACAACGATATCTTATCAACTTTAACAGTGGGTTTAAGTTTTGATATATGGAAGAAAAATTGCGATTGCCTGAACTCTACTGTCAAAAAAGACAGTCATAAATATAAGATAAAGTAAGATTGATAATGTCATCCTATAAAGAAAAACTTGATAAAACCTGCTTACCGAAGCACATAGCCATTATCATGGATGGTAATGGCCGTTGGGCAAAAGAAAGGGGTTATAATCGGATTTTCGGACATCAAAACGGTGTTACTTCGGTGCGTGAAACTACGGAAGCTGCAGCAGAGATTGGAATTGAATATCTGACACTTTATGCTTTTTCCACTGAAAATTGGAGCAGGCCCCAGTCGGAAGTAGATGCCCTAATGGAATTGCTCATCGACACCATCGAAAAGGAAACCCCTACGTTGAATAAAAATAATGTCAGGTTAATGGCTATTGGCGATTTAAGCAGACTACCCGGTAATGCCGGTGAGAAACTTCAACGATGTATAGCCGTCACTTCAGCAAACAGCGGACTGGCATTGGTGTTAGCATTGAGTTATTCATCCCGGTGGGAAATAACGAATGCCCTTAAAGAAATTTGTACTGAAATACTTGCAGGTGATTATACCGTCAACGAAATAAACGATGAATTGATAAGCAATCATTTAACTACCCATTCAATTCCTGATCCTGATTTAATGATACGAACCAGCGGTGAAGAACGGATCAGTAATTTTTTACTTTGGCAAATTGCCTACACTGAGTTATACTTTACTCAAACTCATTGGCCAGCTTTCCGGAAAGAAAATTTTTATCAAGCAATATATGAATTTCAACAACGAGAACGTCGTTTTGGCAAATAATAATTCCAATTCAACGACGCTCGACACTCCAAAATATACTATGCACTACAAAACGTTTTTCTTTTTTTTCCTGTTGATTATTTTAAGCCAAACTATTGGAGCACAAACAACCTCAGTAAAAGATTCGACCATCTTGCCCATTATTGAATACAGCAATTCAACTCCAAAATATGAAATTGCTGCCATTTCAGTAACAGGTGCGGGTAATTATGAGGATTTTGTGTTAATCGGTTTCTCCGGTTTAGCAGTGGGAGATGTTATCAATGTTCCGGGAGAAGCGATAACCAAAGCGGTAAAACGATTCTGGAAACAAGGACTCTTCTCGGATGTAAAGATACTGGCCACAAAAATAAAGGATGGAAAGGTCTGGTTAAATATCAGCCTGAAAGAACGTCCCCGGGTATCGGAAGTAAATTACATTGGCTTAAAAAAGTCAGAAATAGATGAATTGGAGGTAAAAGTTGGTATTATTAAAGGCAACCAGATTACTCCAAACATTTCGGACAGAGCCAAAAAGGTGATCGATAAATTCCTGGAAGAAAAAGGATTCTTAAATGTAGTAGTCAACGTATACCAACGAAACGACCCAAAAAAGGCCGGTTTTGTAATCGTAGATATTAATGTGGATAAGAAATTGAAAACGAAAGTTCATCAGCTTATTTTTACAGGAAATACTGTATTGTCACATAATCAAATTAATAAAGTAATGAAAAAAACCAACGACCATAACTGGCGTAATTTTTTCAGGACTAAAAAGTTTGTACGGGAAGAATTCGAAAAAGATAAAGCAGCGGTTATTGACAAATACAATGAAATCGGATACCGTGATGCCTTTATTGCAGCCGACAGCGTTGTTCCTTTTGACAATAAGACAGTGAACGTTTACCTGACAATAAGTGAGGGTAAAAAATATTATTACAGGAATATAAAATGGATTGGTAACACTATTTATCCATATGACTATCTGAACGCAATTTTAGGCGTAAAAAAAGGGGATGTCTACAATCATAAAAGTTTAATGGCAAGACTCTCGACAGACGATGATGCCGTGAGCAAACTATATCAGAACAGGGGGTATTTATTCTTCAACGTTGATCCGGTAGAGGTACAGGTGGATAAAGATTCCATCGATTACGAAATGCGCATTTACGAAGGAAAACCTGCTACGATTAATGAAATAGGCATCAAAGGAAATACCCGCGTTTACGAACATGTGATTCGTCGGGAATTAAGAACTAAGCCGGGACAACTATACAGTCAGGAAGATATCATGCGTTCATTACGCGAACTGGCTCAAATGGGACATTTTGATCCTGAAAAAATTAAACCGGATATTTTACCTGATCAGGAAAATGGTACGGTGGATATCAATTACGAACTTGAAACAAAAGGGAGTGATCAGATTGAATTTTCTGCCGGTTGGGGTTCGACAGGAGTTGTAGGGAGCATTGGATTAAAATTCAGCAACTTTGCCATACAAAACTTATTCAGGCCGGATACCTATCGTATCGTTCCTCAGGGTGAAGGCCAGACACTGACCATAAACGGACGAACGAACGGGCAATCGTATTCTTCGGTAAGTTTATCGTTCCTGGAACCATGGTTGGGCGGAAAACGACCAAATTCTCTATCATCATCGATTTACTATTCTACACAATCGGATGTAAGCAGCCGGTACGCTGCCAATTCTAATAATTACATCAATTCCCTGGCAAGCAGCTACGGATACGGAAATAATAACAACAGCAGTTACAGCACCTTGTATCAAAGTGAAATAGATCCAAATAAGTACATGCGTACACTGGGTGCTTCACTGGGATATGGTAAACGTCTGAGTTGGCCTGATGATTATTTTGTATTCCAGGGTGAATTATCGTATCAGCTGTTTATGTTGAAAAACTGGTTATACCTTCCACCTTTATCAGATGGCAACTATAATAATTTCAGTTTAAATCTGACATTAAGCCGCAATTCGATCGATAATCCGATTTATACCCGAAGTGGATCATCCTTTTCACTTGGATTGAAAATAACTCCACCATATTCGGTTATTAATGGAGGAAAAGTAAACGGAAAAAGATATGATGATCCGACCATGTCAAATGCCGACAGATACAGATTCCTGGAATATCACAAATGGACTTTTACCGGGAAAACATTTACTCCGATTACACCCGACAACAAACTGGTGTTAATGAGCAGGGCACTGTTCTCCTACCTGGGTGAATATAACAAGAATGCACGTTCACCATTTGAAACATTTAATATGGGTGGTGATGGAATGTCGAGTTATACCAGTTACGGAACCGATTACATTGCCATGCGTGGATACACCAGCGGTTCATTAACACCGTACGATTCAAAGACAGGAGCAAATGTTGGGTATTTATACGATAAATTCACCATGGAATTACGCTACCCGTTGTCACTGGAACAATCGGCAACCATATATGCCTTAACCTTTGTAGAAGCCGGTAATTGTTTTAATAAGATTGCAGATTATAATCCGTTTGATTTAAAACGATCGGCAGGAGTTGGTGTTCGAATTTTTCTTCCTATGTTTGGGATGATGGGTATTGACTGGGGTTACGGTTTTGATAAGATAAACGGTACCAGAAGCGGAAGTCAGTTCCACTTTGTATTGGGACAGGAATTATAAATCCGGAACTGATTCTAAAGAGTTTTATACTCATTCGAACAATTCAGTTACTGATCTAAATTATTTTTTGGCAAAGTATTTGTTATAACGACCACGATTGAATCCGGAGTTCTAACCTTTAAAAGAAAATATACAATGAAAAAACTATTTATTGCCTTGTGTTTATTGATAGGAGTCAGTTTTACCGGTAGTGCACAGAAATTTGCCATGGTAGATATGGAATATATCATGAAAAATATTCCCTCGTACGAAACGGCAAATGATCAATTGAATCAGATTTCTAAGAAATGGCAATCGGATATTGATATTCAAATGCAGGAAGTACAGAAAATGTATAAGAATTATCAAACTGAACTGGTTTTTCTGTCAGAAGACATGAAAACAAAGCGTGAAGAAGAAATTGTTACAAAAGAAAAAGCAGTCCAGGAATTAAAGCGTAATTACTTTGGCCCTGAGGGCGAATTGTTTAAAAAGCGTCAGAGTTTAATGAAACCAATTCAGGATGAAGTATATACAGCTATTCAGGATTTGAGTAAAGAAAAAGATCTGGAACTAGTTTTTGATAAAAGTTCAGCAATGAGTGTAATTTTCACTTCACCAAAACTTGATATCAGTGACTTAGTCCTTCAAAAATTGGGATATTCAAAATAATTTTTTAAATTTGCACCCCGTTACAAATAATAAAAACTCAAAATAATCAAAACATGTTTAAAAAAATTGCATTAGTATTACTTTGCGCACTCCCATTTAGTTTAATGGCGCAAGAGGTTAAGTTAGGTCACATAAATTCTCAGGAAATTCTGACACTTATGCCGGAACGTACAGTCATTGAAAAAACAGTCGGTGATTTACAAAGTCAATGGGAAAAAGAATTGGTAAAAATGCGTGAAGAATATTACGCAAAAGTAAAGGAATTTCAGGAAAAACAAGCTACCATGCCCGAAAGCATCAAATCAGCACGTCAGGGTGAAATTTCAGATCTTGAACAACGGATTTCAACATTTAATCAGACAGCAAGTGAAGATTTACGCAAGAAACAACAAGAGTTGTTTACTCCGGTAATCGACAAAGTAAAAAAAGCAATTAATGAAGTAGGTGCTGAAAACAATTATTTGTATATCTTTGATTTAAGTACTCAAAGTATCATTTACCAGTCACCTAAATCAAACGATGTGACTCCATTGGTTAAGAAAAAACTGGGTTTAAAGTAAACCAATAAATGAATTATTAAAAAAGGCTTTAATGGAATTATCCACTAAAGCCTTTTTTTTTGCCGTATTCCTGAAAGAAAAACAACTTTAATTCTATATTTACTATAATCCTATTCCCGGAAATATAAATTTTAATCTAAAAAGTTGTGTTTTAAAAAAATCCAATCGATAACCAGACATTATTTTCAGCAATAAGATCCGAATAGAAGCCCAAATTTCAATCTTGTTTCCTTTTCGACAACAATGTACTCTACAACATTAAAAGCTGTATTATTCTTCTTAAAAGGCCAAATAGTCAGCTTCTCTGTGGCGTACCTTCTTAATTCTTTACAGTTCTTTCTAAAATCGACTGTGGTATAACCTTCCCTTCGGCAGTACAAATGAATTATAAAATCAACAACACAAATATCGTTTTCTATCCTACTCAGCGTCTATATCTATTTTTGCCCAATCAATGATGTATTCGGAATACATAGCGGAGGCAAATATTCAAAAATGCCTTATTTTTTTAACTTCAGGAGCAGTATTAGTTTGTTTTTAAAACTTGTATTTTCCATAAATCCTGAAAAATTTTCAGCACCCGGTCCGTATGCAAAAACAGGAACAGGCACTCCTGAATGGTTTTTTGTCGAAAACAGTGATTTCATTGTATCAGATCCGAATTTTCCATCCAGGATGGTCATTCCTCCGGTTTCGTGATCAGCAGTGATTACCACCAGGGTATTTCCGTCTTTCTTTGCAAAATCGAGTACTCGTCCAACCGTCTGATCAAAATCATGCATTTCTTTAATCAGCTGGGAGGAATTATTATCGTGTCCGGCCCAATCAATCTGAGAGCCTTCAACCATCAGGAAAAATCCTTTTTTATTATTCGCTAAAATATTAATGGCAGCTCCCGTTGCATCGGGTAACATCGACCCTCTTTCGGGCATTCCCGGATTTTGATCATCGTAAAGCAATCCGGCCAATTTCCCTGATTTCACAGCGATGACATCATTCAGGCTATAAGCAATCTGGTATTTTTTGGCTTTCAACTCATTGGTCAGATTTCGTTCATCATCCCTGTCCTCAAAATACTTACGCCCGCCACCGATAAACACATCGATATCCGATTTTAAATAATCAGCAGCAATTTCCTGATACATATCCCGGTTGAACTGATGAGAGATAAACGATGCAGGTGTGGCATGCGTTACCGAACAGGCCACAACGATACCTGTTGAAAGTTTGTTTCGTCCGGACAGTTCAAGGATTGATTCCACCGCCACCGAATCAGGACTCATTCCTATCATTCCGTTTTTAGTTTTTACTCCGCACGCTAAAGCTGTTCCACCGGCACCGGAATCGGTTGTGAAATTATTAAATGAATAAGTTTTTGAAAATCCAGAATAAGTACATCGTTCCAATTCGAGCTTGTTCCCATTGGCTACCATTCCGGCATATACCTGGGCAAGACCCATTCCGTCACCGATTAAAAAGATGACATTCTTTGGTTTCTTTTGTGCAGTAACTGATTGAAAATTGAGAGATAGGAGAAATAATAGTACGAGAAGGAATGTGTGTTTCATTTTTCCGGTTACGTATAAATGCAGTTAATGAGATAAGGAATTGGAGATTCCGATTAATTCCTGACGGATCATCTTCAACCGTTCAACGACTTCCGTTTGTTTGGCAACAACATCTTTCTTCTGGCTTAATTTGCGTTTAGCGCCATCAAGAGTCAGTTTTTGTTCATTGACCAGGTATATGATTGATTTAATCAGTTGAATGTCCTCATTGGAATAAAACCTGGTACCCTTTACATTTCTTTTAGGTTTAAGTTGTTTGAATTCCTTTTCCCAAAAACGCAGATTCGATTGATTCACCTGAAACATGACAGCAACCTCAGAAATAGAATAGAATAGCTTTTCCATAGTCTAACTGAAATAGTTATTTAATAATCTTCAAACGTTGACCAATACGGATATTAGATCCATGAATATTGTTCCATTTTTTTAATTTACTAACCGAGACACCGTTATTAGCCGCAATCTCTCCGATCGTCTGCCCTCTTTTCACCTTATAATAAATCACCCGGCCATATCCCCCTGGAGTAATGGTGGCTGAGGCCTGTTGGATTTCAATCTCACTCCGACGGTTATTGATTAATTCATCGGCTTTATAAGAAACAACTTCATTAAATTTATCAATAAAGGTATTGGCATAATTCAGGGGTAAACACAATGCATAAGGTCGAATGTCTCCCGGGATCAAATCCCTACGGTATTGTGGATTGAGAAGCCTTACTTCTTCAATCGGCAGATTTAATATCGCCGCGATTTGCCCTAAATGAATTCGTTGGTGAACCATCACTGTATCAGTCAGGACAGGCATATTCACAATGGCAGGACATAAATTATGTTCGGAGGCATAATTTAAAGCATAATTTGCAGCAATAAAAATAGGGACATACCCCCTGGTTTCACGTGGCAGATACGGATAAATCGCCCAATAGTCCCTTTTACCGCCCGCCCTACGAATAGCCTTATTGACATTTCCCGGACCACAATTGTACGAAGCAATCACTAAATTCCAGTCCCCGTAAATTGAATATAAATCTTTTAAAAAATGAGCTGCGGCATTGGTTGCTTTTTGAGGTGATAACCGTTCGTCTACCAGGCTGTTAATTTCCAACCCGTACATTCTTCCCGTTCCAATCATCAATTGCCACAATCCGGCGGCACCCATACGTGAAACGATTGTAGTATTCAGTGCTGATTCGATGATAGATAAATACTTTAATTCATACGGCAGATTATTAGCTCCCAGCACCTGTTCGAAAATGGGAAAGTAATAGTTACTCATTCCCAACATGTATTCAACCTGCCTGCGTTTTTTTACAGTATACAAATCAATGTATGTCCTGATTATCGGATTATAGGGCATCTCCATTAAGCAGGGCATTTTGGATAACCTCAGTTTGTAAATGGAGTCGGATACTATCCCTAAGTCGGTAGTCGATTTACAATTTGATGTATTCGCACGCTGAATAACCCATGACTGCAGCATGTAGTCAAGTGTGTTATTAAATTCTGCCGGTATGGTTAATGTGGTATCCATTATTGACTTTTCATCTACCACCACTTTTTTATTTTGTGATAAACAAACAGTTGAACAAATAAACATCAAAAATACAGTAGAAATCAGGGATTTAAAATTCATCTTATCGTATATTTTTTCTTGTGGAATCAAACTATTTTAAACTAATGCTACATTGCAACCCAAGGGTGTTGGTTGCACCATAGCGGTTTTCAAGCAATGTAGGTTGAACGTGCATGGATAAATTCGGACTAATATCAAAATCATACAACTGGGCATCTACGTAAGCATCTACTATGGTCAGTGCATAATAAGCAACTGAAAGAATAATGCTTAAATCCCTGTACCGGCGGGAACCATTCTGTGCAGTATTCAAAATTTGGGTATATCCGGCAATACCACCATATCCTTCAATGGTATACCCTTTTGGCAGAATCTGATAAAAACTCACCACGGATGTATTCTTATCAACAATAGCCCTGTATGAATTGTCGGAGTTATACCTGATAATATCAAAATAGGCTTGTTTATATGAGTTATAACGTCCTGAATTCCAACTAATAGCATAGGCAAAAGCCAGGAAACCTCCGTAAACGATGGGTAATTTCCAATACTTTTTATTCATTATCTGCCCGGAACCGGGAAGAATGGTAGCCATCCAAACCACTTTTAACGGATCTGGTTTAAATGCTTTCGGTTTCAACGAATCCGGTATCAATGATTCCGGTACCTGAGCAACCACCACATTTTTAATCGATTTATCGTACAACCTGGCCACCGTATCTTTTGGCAACTTAGATTGAATGGTGTCGACCTGTGCCTGGACACCTGCCGATATCAGTAAAACAAAGAGAATAAGTATGTATGGGATTTTATTCACAAAACTTACAATTAAATTTTATCGAACAACTCCATAATGCCTGTTAATTCTTCATCATTTGAAAAAGGAATGGATATTTTCCCTTTTCCGGCCGGATTGCAGGTAAATTCAACAGTTGTGCCAAACACCTTTCGGAGTTGATTCTTCAAATCGTCATATTCCTGAAGACTCTTGACAGGATTTGGTGTTAAGACTTTGGCTTTTGTTTCCAGGCTTCCGGTTTCTAAAAACAATCGTACCAGTTCTTCCACTTTCCTGACCGTGTATTCGTTCTGAACAATGGATTCATACAAATGCAACTGTATGGCAGGATCACTGATGCCTAAAATGGCTCGGGCATGACCCATATCGATTTTTTTATTCTTTATGCCCATTTGAATTTCAGCGGGTAAACGCAGCAATCTCAGGTAATTGGCAATGGTGGCACGTTTTTTACCCACGCGATCACTCAGGCGTTCCTGAGTCAGTTTGTATTCTTCCATTAAACGATAGAACGTCAGAGCAATTTCAATGGCATTCAAATCTTCACGTTGGATATTCTCAATCAAAGCCATCTCCACAACCTGCTCATCAGCGGCTGTCCGGATATATGCCGGAATATTTTTCAGACCAACAAGTTTCGATGCCCTGAATCTACGTTCTCCGGCAATGATCAGATAGGTTCCGTCATCATTCTTTCTGAGGGTAATCGGTGAAATAACCCCTAATTCACGAATGGAAGTGGCTAATTCAGTCAATGCATCTTCATCAAAATGACTACGCGGTTGATTCGGGTTTGGAAAAATCAGGTCCATTTCCACCTCACTAATGGATGATGATCCGTTCGTATTGATATTTTCAGTATCAATCAATGCACCTAAACCCCTACCTAAACCGGTTATATTCTTTGCCATATGTATAGTATGAAAACGTAACTTTTAATAAATTATTTCTTTTGTAATGATTCAATTCACATGAACGTGTTTCGCAATCAATTCTTTCGCTAAATCCATATAATTCGTCGAACCCTTCGATTCGGAATCATACAACAACACCGGTTTCCCGTGGCTTGGGGCTTCACTTAACCGCACATTACGGGTAATCACCGCCTCAAATACCATTCCCTGGAAGTGTTTCTTGACTTCTGCATACACCTGATTTGCCAATCGCAACCGGTTATCGTACATAGTAAGCAGAAATCCTTCAATTTCCATGCCCGGATTCAATTTGCTTTTTATTATTTTTATCGTATTCAATAATTTGCTGATTCCTTCAAGCGCAAAATACTCGCATTGTACCGGGATGATCACTGAATCGGATGCTGTCAATGCATTCACAGTAATCAATCCCAATGATGGGGAACAATCAATTAATAAATAATCGTACAATGGTTTTAAAGAAGTGAGCATATTTTGCATCACACGTTCCCTGTTTTCCATATTCAACATTTCAATTTCAGCTCCAACCAGATCAATGTGAGAAGGCAATATAAACAGGTTTTCAACTTCTGTGGGATGAATGGCTTGAATTGGCGGAACATTATCAATCAGGCACTCATAAATAGTAAACTCCAGCGAACGGATATCGATACCCAGTCCTGATGAAGCATTTGCCTGTGGATCAGCATCTATTAACAAGACTTTTTTACCGAGCGAAGCTAACGAAGCAGCCAGGTTAATTGCCGTTGTAGTTTTACCCACACCACCCTTTTGGTTTGCTAACGAGATTATTTTACCCATTTTGAAAAAAATTTATTAGAATTTAATGCGACATTTTTTATATCTCCGGTAATTGAATGAATTGAAATATTGACCATAACTTTCATTCACTTAAAAACGCAAAGCTTTGAGTGACATTATCATTGTTTTAATCAACAAATTTTAATACCGACTGGCAAAGATAATAAAATTAATCCACCCACTCAATAAGCAATTTCACCTTCAAATAGAAATAAGCTTTTTTAAGGCAACTAAATTGCAAAGCCTAATATTTGTCTTATCCGGCAGAAATTAGAATCTCCGCTTATTACGTTTCAATTAAAAGCTTTAACAAATCAGGTCATAAAAAATCTCCGGGCAATTATCCTTCAGATTCAAATTCTATCTCTCGAAAATGATTACCTTTGCATCAAAGAAAAATGGTTGCAGGTTAAAAATCAGCTCGTATTTTTTCAAAAAGTCCAATTTAATGGTTTAATTATTTGACATGAAAATCCGAAATCATCAACATCTGCTTTTTTTTAGTTGTCTGATACTCCTTGCTATTGTTTCATTTTTTTATTTTTTCCGTATTGATTTAACATCCGACAAACGGTATTCCATTGCTGATCAAACTAAAACATTGATGGAAAAAACAGATGAGCCCCTCAAAGTAGTAGTATACCTGGAGGGTGATTTAAATCCCGGATTCATGCGATTGAAGAAATCAACAGCCGGATTACTGGATGAACTATCTGTTTATGCATCTAAAAACATGGACATTTCATTTGAGAATCCATCGTTGGCAGATACCCCTGATGCCCGTGAAAAAAAATATGCCGAACTTCAATCACGTGGTTTAATGCCAACTGCTGTCTACGAACGGGATAAAGAAGGTAAATCCATTCAAAAAGTTATCTTTCCCTGGATCGAGATGACCTATAAAGGAAAAAAAGTACAGGTATGCCTTCTCAAAAACATAGCAGGTAATTCAGGCGAAGACAATTTAAATATATCGATTGAAAATCTGGAATTTGAAATTACCGATGGCATTCGTCGACTGGTGAATACCGAAGTTTCGAAAATAGCATTTATTGAAGGGCATGGAGAACTCTCTGAAGCTGAAACTTTTGATATCAGTAAAACACTGAGTAAATATTTCCAGATAGACAGAGGAATAATAGCAGGCAACGCCACTATCCTGGACAATTACAAAGCGATTATCATTGCCAAACCAACAAAACCATTTTCTGAATCCGACAAATACATTATCGACCAGTATATTATGCGTGGAGGCAGAGTGTTGTGGCTGATCGATGGTGTAAGGGTATCCAAAGAAAATTTAGCTACTATTGGAATTTCCCCAGCCATGGAGCTGGACTTGAACCTGAATGACCAGCTTTTCACGTATGGCGCACGTATTAACCCTGTTTTACTCCAGGATATGCAGTGTGCTTCGGTTCCGGTTAATATTGCACCACCCGGTGCAACACCGCAATTTGAAGCAACACCATGGTATTTTGCCCCCTTGTTGCTGGCTTCCCCCGAACACCCCGTCACGAGGAACATCACAGAGGTGCGTTCTGAATTTTGCTCGGGAATAGACATCGTGGGAGATAACAAACTGGTGAAGAGCCAGCTCTTACTGGCCACATCGGACAACACACACATTCTGGGGACTCCTACAACGATCGATCTGAGCCAAAAAATTAAAGCCGGTGATAAAACATATTTCAACGTCGGTTATGTGCCGGTGGCGGTGGCGATGGAAGGTATCTTCCAATCTGATTTTGCAAACAGGATGACTCCAAAAGGACTGACTAATACATTCCCGGTTAAAAAACAGAGTTTCAATACCCGGCAAATTGTCGTTGCCGACGGCAATATCATACGAAATGAAATATCGTCAAAGGACAGTGTAGCTGTTCCACTTGGATATGACAGGTATATGAACCAACAATTCGGGAATAAGGACTTTATTCTTAATTCAGTACTGTATCTGACAGATACGGATGGCTGGATGCAATTACGATCGAATACACTAAAATTAAGGTTGTTGAATAAGCGAATGACAGGTGTGGACCGCACGACCTGGCAATTGATAAATGTGTTGGTACCGGTGTGCTTACTATTACTTTTTGGAATCGGATACCAGATCATCCGGAAAAGGAAATACACCAAATAAGTACTTTCGTTTTCTATCCTTTATCTTCTTCAAAGGAATCTGAAATAAGAGATTATACTCAATACAATCTTAGATAGTGAGGGCTTCAGTTTGGTAATTAATGAACATCAATGAGATAATTAAAACTATTTTTAACATCCTCTGCCAATACAGATATTTATTTTCCGTCAGGAAACAAAAATGCATTCGGCTTGTTTAATAAAGTAAAAGAGTTTTTAATTAATCCGGAAAACTTTATGGCAAAACTAATTTTAATCCGTCACGGACAATCCGTATGGAACAAAAAAAACGTATTTACTGGTTGGGTGGATGTACCCCTTTCACCCGAAGGAATTACTGAAGCAATTCACGCAGGTGAAGAAATAGCCGGTATTGAGTTTGATGTGATTTATACTTCTGTACAGATTCGTGCTATCGAAACGGCTATGATTGCCCTGGCCGGTAATAAAAGCGAAAAAACACCGGTAGTAATCCACACTGATGGAAAAATGGGTGAATGGACCACCATTTACAACGATACGATGAACAAAAGTATTATTCCGGTATACCGCGACTGGCATTTGAATGAACGTTATTACGGAGAGCTGCAGGGAAAGAACAAAGCCGAAACTGCTGCCATATATGGAGACGACCAGGTGCATTTGTGGAGACGTAGCTATGACATTGCACCTCCCGGGGGCGAATGCCTGAAAGATACTGCCGAACGTACCATTCCCTTCTTTAAAGACAACATTCTGACACAACTGCAGGCTGGTAAAAACGTACTGGTTTCAGCTCACGGCAACAGCCTTCGATCCATCGTGATGTTTATCGAGAACCTGTCTCAGGAAGAAGTCCTGAAACTCGAGATACCTACCGGTGTTCCGTTGTTTTATGAATTTAAAGACAACAAATTAGAAAAATCAACGAAATAAACCTTATTGCCATATATCACATTTTCAAAAATCAGTCAGTTGGACTGCATTGATATAGTCATTTGCGAAAAAAATCTGTACCTATTACCCGGTGCAGATTCTTTTTTTTGTTTTATTGTACTCAATGAATTGATTATCTACCGAATCATTTAAGATATAATGCCGTGGCGTTCATCTTTTAGGAGTGCATCCGCATGTATCCGGATCTCTTGAACCACAGGCAGTCGGATCCTTTGAAACTAACTTCAGGTTCTTTGTTATTTCTTTCTTAATGTCACAACCGTTACAATCACCACATGCAGATGATTCTTTCTGACGGATGTTTTTAATCACTGCATACACAGAGTAAGCAATGGATAAAACAATGATGGCATAAACGATGATGGTTTGTATCATAAATTATCTGTATCCAAAAGAAAATTAGAATAGTATTGTTTGTAAAAATATTCAGTTTAAAAAATTCACTTCATTCTGGTCTAAAATCACTAACCGTCTTTCTGTTTTTTTTTAAAAAAGGCTACCTATCTGAAACGTTACAAATGTGACGAACCAGGCAATTGAAGTCGTATAAACCATTGTAAATACAGCCCACCCCCAACTCGATTCTTTTTTGATGGCAGCAATAACTGCGACACATGGGAAATAAATCAAAATAAAAAGCATAAAACAAAAGCTCACCAACGGTGTAAATACTTTTTGTCCCTTCAGTATACCACTGTTATGAGTTTGTGCAATCAGTTTTTGTTTCAATGATCCGGAGTTTTCATCGGCTTTGATATCCGCCTGATAAAGTATCCCCATGGTACTGACCACTATTTCTTTAGCTGCTAAACCCGTAATTATACTCACACCCATTTTCCAGTCAAATCCCAACGGTTTAATGACCGGTTCAATAGCATGTCCAAGTTGTCCGATATACGACTTTTCCTGACGTTCCGATTCTTTGTTTATCTCCAGATTACCAACAACTGCCTGTTTTTCTTTCGAATTCAATTGAGTGTTTGATTGAACCTCCCGGATTTGTGTATCATAGTTCGTACTGTAAGTAATATGACGCGGAAAGTATCCCAATGCCCAGATTAAAATGGATGCAAGCAAAATGACATTTCCCATTTTTTTTAGGTATTGTTGTCCTTTATGCCACATATGAAGACTGGTGTTTTTTATCGTTGGAATCCGGTATGGCGGTAATTCCATGACAAAAGGGACTTCTTTTTTTGAAAAAACAACCCTTTTCATAATCAATGCCGTAAAAACAGCCAGCATAATGCCAATCAGGTAAATCGAAAACAGTACCAACCCCTGGTTCTGTGGAAAGATAGCAGAGATTAACAGGACATATACCGGAAGACGGGCACTGCACGACATAAAAGGAGTTATAATCATGGTCAGAATCCTGTCCTTTTTATTATCCAGCGTACGCGTAGCCATGATAGCCGGCACATTGCATCCAAATCCCATAACCAATGGTATGAAAGATTTTCCGTGCAAACCGATTTTATGCATTAATTTATCCATGATAAACGAAGCCCTTGCCATGTATCCGGTATCTTCCATCAACGAAATAAAGAAAAACAAAATCATAATATTTGGGAGAAATATGATCACTCCCCCTACCCCGCCAATAATGCCATCAACTACCAGATCACGCAATGCGCCAGCCTGCATGACATTTTGAAGCCAGTCACCCAGCAAACCAACCCCTGAATCAATCCAGTGCATAGGGTAGCTTCCCAACGTAAAAGTAGCCTGAAACATCAGCCACATAAGGAACAGGAAAACCGGAAAGCCCCAGAACTTATGTGTCAACAAATCATCCAATTGACGTTTAATGATGTATTTATCTTTTTTCGGTTCAAAGTAAGTTTCTTTCAATGCTCCATCAATAAAACCATACTTGGCATCCGTAATAATAGTCTCCGAACGTTCGTCATATTCTTTCTCCAGACGAACTATGGCTTTTTTTGTAAATTTTTTTATCTGATCATAATTACTGTATTTTTCCAGTTCGGAGAGGGTTGTTTTATCTGTCTCGAGTAATTTTACAGCCACATACCGGGATGATAATTTATCTGTAATCTTGGGGTTTTTCCAGATGGCATCCTGTATTTCTTTTATGGCTGCTTCAATAAACGATCCGTAGTTAATGTGAATATGACGTACGGAAGGATCACGATCTTCATAGACATCAATAAGCTTGGTAAAAAGGTCGTCAATACCAACACCTTTTGATGCAATAGTTGGAATAATCGGAATCCCCATCATTTCACCCAATGCATTGTAATCAAATTTCACCCCTTTTTTCTCAAGTTCATCATACATGTTTAAGGCGATAACAACCTTTATATTCATGTCGATTAATTGCGTTGTTAGAAATAAATTTCGTTTCAGATTCGACGAATCAACGACATTGATCACAATATCAGGCATCTTTTCCATGATATGTGTCCGTACATACAGTTCTTCAGGTGAATACTCTGTGATAGAATAGGTACCGGGCAAATCAACAATTTTAAAAATATAGCCATCTTTTTTCAGGATAGCTTCTTTGGCGTCAACAGTCACACCACTGTAATTTCCAACCCTTTCATGCGATCCGGAAGCAAAGTTAAACAGGGTTGTTTTACCACAGTTTGGATTCCCTACCAATGCTACATTGATAACTTTTCCTTTTTCAAGTGCCGATACTTTCAGCGTATCCTCATCAATGGTGCCTTCGAATTTTATTTCGGATAATCCGGCTGATTCCTCTACTGAAACAACCTCAACAAGTTCAGCTTCACTTCTTCTCAATGAGACTTTATACCCCATAATCTCGTATTCAACCGGATCCTGTAAAGGTGCATTCTTTATTACCAATACCATCTCACCTTTCACAAAACCCATTTCGGTTATTCGCTTACGAAAAGCGCCATGACCGAGTACCTTTGTGATAATAGCTTCATCCCCTGTTTTAATATCAGAAAGGTATGTATTATTTGTTGTCATTTAATATACTGTTTATTCGAATTATTGCTAACTATACAAACTTTCATCCGGTTACTTCCGGTCGACTCTGAAGAACTTAGAAATCTACTCCAAAACGTATGAATCCTACTAAATCATTTTGAAGCTTTACATCGGTTCCGGCTGGATTGATGATATATTGAATATCAGGTCTCATATAAATATTTTTAGTTAGTTCAAACTTATAGGTCATTTCAATGGCTGTTTCACTTCCCACCTTACTATCATGAATTCCGGCATACGCTATGGCAATACCAAACTGATCATTCTTACGGGTTTCAATTAATCCCTTGCAATTTAATCCGAGACTTAAATACCGGTTGTTCTTATTCATTTTCTTTGGACAGAGACCAATTTGTGAGAAAATATATAATTTATCACTGATTTGTTGATCGCCTACAAAATAAAATCCTCCGTTTTTTTGTTCCAGTGCAATCGTATCATTGTGTTGATGATAGTAAACACCTGCTTTATAAATGCCCGTCTTGCCACTTAGAAGGCTCTTTTTGACCTGTAATTCCATGACTGCCAGGTAACCCTGATTCTTGCTCAATTTCCATTCCGTATTATAAGGATTCGTCTTAAAATCATCCGGAGTCCCATCAAAAACTGCAGCTTCCCATAAAAATGTATCTGATATATTCCATTTTACATTGGCTCCCAAAGCAGTAAGTGGAAAAATGGGCGGTGCCACATTATCAGCTATACTTGAATGAATTCCAAATGAACTGTTGGTAAACATTGCTCCATCATCATTTACAGCAAAATCGGCATTTAAATCCTGTAATCCAAGTGTTATATCAATTTTACCCAAATTTTGCCGGTACCATAGTTCATACAGAAAACTCAGGTTGCCTGCCTCAATGTTCGAAACTCCCTGAAAATCTCCAACTAAGGTTGAAGATGGTTCACCACCATGTGTATTTCCTATATTGACAAATAACCGCCCTCCTTTCCACCACGAAGCTGTTTCTGTATCAAAACCTGCTTTTAAATTGGCAAGTCCCAAATAGGTTATTCCTTTTTTTATACCACCACTAAAGTTACTAACGACATCCCCGACATAAGAAGCATTAAATTTAAAGGGAGACACTTTGCTGTTTTCCATCTCCTGTGAAAATGTATTCCTGGCATTCAGGCTTAACGTAATTCCGATCATCACAGTTGTAAATTTGATACTCATTTAAATTCTAGTTATTGTTTTTATGATTGTACAAAGGTACTTTCGTATATTCAACTCCTATATCCCCTTTTGTACTGATAATCCTCAGTTTTTCTAACAACAAATGGGTAATTAAACAATTCAAAGAATAAATCTTCGGGATTTTCCAGCATTTAGTCACTTGCCATCTTACATTAAAGAAGCATGTTTTTCTTTATATCATCCAACTCCACCAGTTTATTGACAATTGCATAGATCGTAAGCCCGGCAGTACTGTGTATTTCCAGTTTTCGGGCTATATTGCGTCGATGTGAAATAACCGTATGGGTTGACAAAAAAAGCTCCAATGCAATTTCTTTATTCGTAAGTCCTTTTACAATACAAGTGATGATTTCTTTTTCCCTGTTACTTAATGCTGTTGCTTCATCCGCCGACTCTTTCGCAGACGAATCAACTAAACTGTCGAGCTTAATTTTAAGTTGATCTACTGTATCATAAATACTGATTGTGTCATCATAATTGCGCAATAAACTTACATCTATCGATGTGAACAACAATGCCAGACTCTTTAATTTAAGATTTGAGGTTTCTTCTTTGAGTCTTCCGATATCAAAATATCCCCAAAATGAAGGATTTATGATCAGTATATCAGGCTTATGAGTGTGCAGGTAATTATTCAGCGAATCTAAAGTAAGTATTTCCACCGGTTGAATCCTGTAACCCGGAATTCTTTTCAAAGCAACTGAGATACCGGTACGAATGATAACAGAAGGTTCGGCAATGGCTATTGTGAGCAGTTCTTTATTCATTTTGAAATACTGTTTTTCCGTTCAATTGCTTCAATCGCCGGTACAAACAAAAAATCTTCAACCTGACCGTGAGAGGCTAAATCAATTTCACATGAAAGTATATCAAATAAAACCTCTGTCAGCAAATAGTTACTCCCCTTTGCCGGATAATATTTAATCAATATATTTTTTAATTCGATCAGTTTCGATTCAATATCATTATGACGTTCCTGAAATACTGATATACTGTATTTTAATTCTTTCTGACCATTTTGCAATTTTACAACATACGGAAAAACAACTTTGTCTTCGTACTCCATATGTTTTCTGACTTCAGATACATATTCATCAAAAAATTTCATAAAAATAACTCCGTAGGGAATATTCTGATCCGATGCATTGACAGCATCCAGTAATTTATGACGTATGGAAGGCAATTTAAAATTCAGAAAATAAGTATGTGCATTTTTAAGATAATCAACTACTGACACAACTGAGATAGCATCAGTTGCATTACCCACTTCAAAATTCCCCTCCGAGAGAAAATTGACAACAGCCAAAAATGTGTTGCAATCAATGCCATTCGCTTCACATACCTCTTTCACCGTTTTATCACCAAATCCTAATGACAATCCAAATCGGCTTATAACCAACAACAAAGAGTGATCTTCTCGAATAAGGTCACTCAATTTTTCAGATGCTGAGAATTTTTGCTGTTTTTGCATTCAATTGTATTTTTAGGTGTTTTGTGATACAAATAAGTTCCTGGGTAATATATCTTTTCAATAATCTAAAAACAGAAACTACTTCCTGATTTTTTAGTTTATTTGACCGGATTAAATAACAACTAAATCCACAAAATATCAGCATTTTACAAAATATTGTTTTCTTAAGGATGACCAGTCTTTTCCGGATATATTGAAACCTTCGATAAAATTCTGTTATTCCACTTTCACATTCTAAAACTGATTCATAACAAACAGAATTCAATATTCAATTCAACTAATCTTTGTAAATGACGTTTCACTTGTTTTAAGTTCGTATAATTTAACTTGCTATTTCTGTTTTCTGATTATGATGCAAAGATACTTATTTAGATTGATTCTAAAGACTGAATATGCAAAAAAGTATACAATTATTTCATATTGACCAAAAAACTCACAAAAACAATCATCTTAATTGTCCTACATGTGTTATTTTATTCATCAATATGTGTTTACGAATCAACCGGTGTAATTGTAAAATTATCTTTTCAATCAGTTATTATTAATAGTTTCATACCTATCAGAATTACACCCTGAATTTGCTATTCAGGGTTTTTTAATCCTAGAAGATATAAAACGGCCAAAGTCTACACAATTGTTTAATAATCCAGAAATAAAATTATTTTGTTTGTTAATTGAATCTCAATATTAAGTAATTGGAACAATATAATATCGAATTCATTAATCAACAGGTGATTATACTTCTTACATGTATGTACTTCTATAAAATTCAGTCTCTTTATTCCATTCATTTCAAACATACATTCACTACGCATTCACTACGCATTCAATTAACCTTTACAAAAGATAAGGAAATGTTATGCTTGTTTTACGGTCCTATTGCGGAGATATTGCGCTCTAATATTACACCGTATCATCACCGTAATATCACCGTATCATCACCGTAATATCACCGTAATATCTCAAAATGAGTAGTGAATGCGTAGTGAATGCGTGGTGAATGCGTGGTGAATGCTTAGTGAATTTATAATGAAAATATATTGTGTAAAATTGTCAGAATTCTGATTGACAGTAAAAAATTCCGGACTTAAAAATTCCGGTTCCAAAATGAAGTGGTGTTTGAACAGCTTTAAGATAAAACGTCATTAACCCTTTGCACTATTTTCCTCTCTCGTTTGCAATATGGAAAGGAAGAGGGCAAAGAAAGAGGAAGTGTTTTGAGAATAATAATATTAGACATTATATTGTTCCCACTACTTATTATTTATTTTTGTGTGCAAATGGTTTTATCCACTCAAATGGCAATACTGTGCCAATACAGAAACTAAAATAATATGGATTCCTGAACCATTCAATTCGTAGTTCGGCACAGTCATTTTCACAAAGCAATAAGCTGGTAAAATCAGATATAAGTTCTATATTTTCAGGCTTATGAAGATTAAGATGTACTACCACTTACGCCTACGGAGTATTCATCATTTTATGATTTAGCCGTAAAAAATTTACGTTGACAAAAGGTTTCACAAATCATTTTATTATTTGGCAAAAAAAAATGCTACTTTTATAGCATGAAAATCAATCTACCGCAGCAATAAAAAAAATCAGAAACACATTGGCTGCTAAATCCAGATAAAACCGACAGATATGAAGCACATTTTAAGCAGTTCAGTTGAATCAATTAAAAAGATGAAAGAGCATAAGGCATACCGGAAGCTCTCATTTTTAGTTTTGGGAATCAGTACGACGATCTGGTTTCTGGTAAGGGTCATTCCAAAGCCATCGCGTGCTGCATATCCCTGCATGCAGGCATCCGCTCCTGTTATGTCGGCTTTTGTGCTTTATCTGCTTACAGTAGTTGGAGGAGTCACAGGATGGATGAAAGCAAAGACATTTATTAAAAACCGCAAATTTGGGTATGCAACGCTTTTTGTATTATTAGCCCTTACGTGCACCGGCATTTTTGTTGTTCAGAATTCCGACTCCCTCTACTCACAGGTGATTTCGGTGGTAAGTCCTCCCAGGATGATGATCGGAAAGAACGAGCCCACGGGTGTTGCCAAAGGTATTTTTCCGGGAAGGGTTGTCTGGGTACACAATCCGGGTGTTTCCAACTGGGACGGTAATACCGGATTCTGGTTCGAAGACCGGTGGAATTCACAGGAAAAAGCCATAAAAATGGTATCTGATGCACTTACCAGCTTAACAGGTACTAAAAATGAAAAGAAAGCCTGGTCGGGCTTATTTTTATTCTTTAATAAAACAACAGGTCGCGGAAATCACGGGTATATCCAAACCGAGAAAATAGGCATTAAGGTGAATGAAAACAATACCAGCTCCCATAGTGACAGCCCAGAAATCAATGTATCCCCTCAACTTGTTTATGCATTGGTCAGGAGCCTGGTGAATCAGGGTGGAGTACCTCAAAACAGAATTACCGTATTTGATGCCAGCCGCTTTATAACCGATTATACATTCAATAAATGCCACAAAGAATTTCCGGAAGTCATTTTTGTTGATAATATAGGAGGAGACGGACGAATCAAATCGACCTACAAAGCAGATGCTATCCATTACTCCAAAGACAATGGAAACCTGGCACGTGGTTTAGCTACCTGTGCGATTGAAGCTGACTATTTAATGAATGTTGCCTTATTAAAAGGGCATGTAGGCCAGGGGGTTACCCTTTGTGGAAAGAACTGGTACGGTGTGACGGATATTGCAAGCAACTGGCGTAAGAATGCGCACAACAATTTTGACCAGGATCGTAAAGGGGGCAACAAATACATGACTTTTGTGGACTACATGGGACACAAGGACATTGGCGGAAAGACCATGCTGTATCTGATTGATGGTTTGTACGGTGCAAAAGAAGTAAACGGACTTCCAAAACCCATGTGGAAAATGAAACCCTTTAACGGCAACTGGCCATGCAGCCTGTTGGCATCCCAGGATCCTGTAGCCATTGATGCAGTGGCACTTGATTTTGTTGCAAGCGAATTTCCCGATGCATCGGACATGAATTATGCCGATTCATATTTACTGGAAGCATCTAAAGCCAACAATCCACCTTCGGGCACGATGTATGACCCGGAACATGACGGGAAGAAATTAAGCAGCCTGGGTGTTTTGGAACATTGGAATAACCCGACGGATAAACAGTACAGCCGGAACCTGGGATTGAAAACAGGGATTGAACTGGTAGCGGTAAAATAAATAATCCCATTTAAATTCAGAGCGAACGCAACAAAGGCAGACCTTATCAGTCTGCCTTTGTTGTGTTTAAAAGATAAGAAGGACAATTATTTAAAGAGTCACACCGGATTTCCAAATAGCAATTTCGCGGTAATTTTTCTTTTCATTATTGACCGGTTCACCATTTGCCACTTTTATCAGGTATTCCACCAAACGTTCGTGGGTTTCCTCCATGGTTTTATTTTCAAGAATTACTCCAGCATTAAAGTCAATCCAACCCGGCTTATTGATTGACAAGGCAGAATTGGTTGATATCTTCATAGTAGGCACAAACGACCCGAATGGCGTGCCGCGACCGGTTGTAAAAAGAACGATCTGACAACCCACCGAACCCAATGCAGTAGCAGCTACCAGGTCATTTCCAGGTGCACTCAGCAGGTTCAGCCCTTTTGTCTGAATTTTTTCTCCATACATGAGCACATCCTTCACCACCGATTTACCGCATTTCTGGGTACAACCGAGTGATTTTTCTTCCAGCGTAGAGATACCACCTGCCTTATTTCCGGGAGATGGATTCTCGTAGATCGGTTGTTCGTTTTTAATAAAATAATCTTTGAAATCATTGATCAGGTGAACGGTCTTGTCGAATAGATCCGATGTTTCACAACGGTTCATCAGAATCGTTTCTGCCCCGAACATTTCAGGGACTTCCGTCAGCACCGTTGTACCTCCCTGTGCTGCAGCAAAGTCAGAAAAGACTCCCAGCAACGGATTGGCTGTGATACCGGAGAATCCATCCGATCCGCCGCATTTCAATCCTACTTTCAATTCACTGAAAGGGACTTCAATACGTACATCGGTTGAAGCAACGGCATAAATTTCACGCAACAAAACCATTCCTTCTTCAAATTCGTCGCCTACTTTCTGAGTCTCCATAAACTTAATCCGTTTTGGATCATATTCACCGAGCATTTCGCGAAAAGCAGTCAGTTGATTATTCTCGCAACCCAACCCGACTACCAGTACTCCGCCGGCATTCGGGTGTTTCACCATATTTCTGAGTATCTTACGGGTATTTTCATGATCACCCCCCAATTGGGAGCAGCCATAATTATGCGGAAAACCTACAATGGCATCTATTCCTGATTCGTTGGTTTCTTTTTTCAACGCATCAACCAACTGGTTTACGGTTCCATTCACACAACCTACAGTAGGTATAATCCAGATTTCATTCCGTATTCCCACTTCACCGTTGTTGCGACGATATCCATTAAATGTCAGATGACGGTTCGCTATTTCAGGATACTCCAGCTTCGGCAAATAAGTATATTCCAAAATGCCATCCAGATTCGTCTTGATATTTTTTTCGTTTACCAATCCGCCTTGGGGAATAGCCTCACGGGCATGACCAATAGCATAACCGTATTTTACGATGAAATCCTTTTCAGCAAAATTTTTCAACGCGAACTTATGACCAGCCGGTATTTCATGAACGATGGTTATCCCGTTCCCTCCAACTGATACAGATTCACCGGCTTTCAATGTCACCAACGCAACAGCTACATTATCTTCTGTATTAATTTTTAAAAATTTTGTTTGCATCTATCTTAAAACTGTTTATTTGAATTAAATTAATGACATTCGGGTTTTTCTTCCTGCAGGTCTCATGAAACTTTAAACCGGCAATCCATGCAATAACTTCTTAAGAAGCCATATCTTCTTTACGTTTCAATCTTTCAAATGCGGACAATACAATTGGTTTTTGTCCTTCGTGAAGCAGCGATTTCACGGTTCTGAGCATACCGTTTTGCTGGATGGAAATCAAATAACCGGTTACTTTTTGAGTTAGTCCGGGAATTTTATTCAAATTCTCACCCCAGATAAACTTAGCACCTAAAACTCCTTTTGCTACTTCTTTGATTTCATTCGTGGCCCATAAAGTCTGCAATAAATCCATGATAGCCTGATCGTCATTCGGAACAATTGTATCTTCTCCGCGTTTTCCACCTTTGTAATAGGTAATGATAGCAGCTAGTCCAAGAACAAGGGCCGAAGGTAATTCACCAATTCTATCCAGATAGATTTTTAATCCGGGTAAATCGCGTGTTTTGAATTTTGGAAATGAATTCAGCATAATGCTGGTGACAAAATGTTTAACATATGGATTTTTGAAACGATCCAATACATCATTTGCGAATTTTTCAAGTTCAGCCTTCGGCAAATCAAGTGTAGGCAGTAATTCATCAAACATTATTTTATGAACGAATTCACCCATAACGTCGTCTTCCACAATTTCCCTGACAATATCGAAACCTGCCAGGTATCCAACCGGTGCCAGCACTGTATGAGGTCCGTTTAATATTGTTACCTTACGATCGTGGTATGGTTTTTCACTGGGAACAAAGAGAACATTCAATCCTGCCTTATTGGCTGGAAATTCTTTAGCAACTGATTCAGGTGCTTCAATTACCCATAAATGGAAAATTTCAGCCTGAACGACCAATTTATCTTCCAATTGTATCTTTTCTAATATCTCACCAATTGTTTCGCGTGGATATCCGGGTACAATACGATCAACCAGGGTGCAATAAACACCACAGGCAGATTCAAACCATGCTTTGAAATCCTCGCCCAGATTCCACAATTCGATATATTGTTCAATGCATTTTTTTAATTCAGTACCATTGTGAAAGATCAACTCACAGGCAAAAACAAACAAGCCCTTATCAGCAGCTCCGTTGAAAGTCTTAAAACGGTGAAACAACAACTGGGTTAGTTTACCGGGATACGAAGATGCGGGAGCATCATTCAACAGGCAGGCAGGATCGAATACGATCCCGGCTTCGGTAGTATTTGAAATGACGAATCGCATATCCGGATTTTCAGCCAGTTTGAGGTATTCATCAAATTGTTTGTAAGGATTTAGCGCCCGGCTGATAACATCTATCAATTGAATACTATCTACTTTTTTTCCTTTGTCCAATCCCTGAAGATTCAGGTGATACAAACAATCCTGTTCATTAAGCATATCCACCATCCCATTTTCAATTGGTTGAACCACTACAACGCTGCTGTTGAAATCAGCCTTTTCGTTCATGTTCCATACAATCCAATCAACAAATGCACGTAAAAAATTACCTTCTCCAAACTGAATAATTCTTTCGGGATAGCGATTAACGCTTACATTTTCAAGGTTTAGCCTTTTCATTTTTTTATTCTTTTAATTTTTAAATATAGTTTTTCTTTGTTGAACTAAACAACAATTACCCTGACATGAATTCTTATTAAAAATTCAGGCAAATAAAATGTATTTTATACGTTTTTTCAGGTTGATGTAAAGTGGGATTTCCCCCTGTCCGGAAATGTGATAAACAGATTATAAGAACCTGTTGGAAGAGTTAGATAAGGATTTTTCAAAAAGAAGTACAAAAGTAGTAAATACTACACAAATTCATGTGTAAATTTTGATACGAATTGAGTAATAATTGATATTCCGTAACAATACATTTATCGAATGTTTACTTAAATGAATGCCAGGTACCCATGTATAATTAAAATTATTTATCGTTATTCATTGACATTTACGACAATACAAACCGACATTCCACCACTTAGGTTGCTAATTTATCTAATAAGGAAAATACATCACGTTTTCCTGTCAATATTTCTGAATCATTAAAAAAGGGATTAGAAAAAAAGCAAACTTCCGTACAGGCTTATTACAAAGTTTGCTAATCAAAAATATAGTTGTTACAAACACTTGCCTTAATACTTTATATAACACTGATTTTTACGTTGTTGGTACGATCTTAAAACCATATTTAAAAGTTTAAAATCTGATTTTTTTTAGTTTAATATCCGGAAGATTGAAAAAAGTGACAATTTAAAAAACAAGCCAACTGAAAGAAATTAATATTTTTAGTTTAATTTCTTTTATTTTAAAAAATCATGATAGAATCAATTAAACCCTTGCTTCCGTGTGAATGTATTTTATTTAATTTCGTCATAATTTTCGTTTAACAGCAATTTAAATAACATATTAAGTTAATGTCTTAGTTTTTTTTGTATTTTTGTCAGGTTAACCAACCAACTTTATATAAAATATCAGGATCAGTAAAACTATAAAAAAAAATTAAAAAGGCTGAGATAATCAGAAAGAATAACCCTTTTGATAATTTTCGGACTATGATGATTTTTAAAGTTCCTCCTTTCTAAATAATAAACACACAAATATATCACTTTCCACAACTGATAAGTTGAGGGGCGTAACTGAAAAGCCAAACGAGTAGGGGAAATTTAAAGTTAATGTTATGAAAATCTATTTTACAGTTTTAAAAAAGTACGCACAATTTAATGGAAGGGCCAGAATGAGTGAATTCTGGATTTTTACATTGATTAATTTTATTTTTTTTATAGTTGCTATGTCGCTCGATTATTTGATTGGTACCACCATTCCGAACATTCCGGTTGGATTATTCAACTCGATTTATATATTGCTGGTATTCTTACCGGGCCTGGCAGTATTTGTCAGACGCCTTCATGATATTAACAAAAGCGGTTGGCTCATTTTAACTTCACTCATTCCACTGGTTGGGGCCATTTGGTTGCTTTCCTTATGTATTACTGAAGGCATCAGGGGTACGAATAAATATGGCCCTGATCCAAAAACTATTGCCGTATAGCAGATTCATAATCTTCACGAAAAAATTGAATATCCTATCCACTTATTACCAGCCTTATGCTGAGTAAAAAAGAGATAGGGTTTTTTTATGGTTTAAATCCTCTTATATATAATGCCTTTCTAATATTAATGCATCTTTAGCAGGGTATGACTGTTCGAAACTGTAGTCAAAAGAATCTTTGTACGATAGTCAATTGTTGATCACCTGAAATTATGAAATACTAACATTCTCAAAGTTTCAAAACTTTCATTAAATTTCGAACTAAACTACAAGCCGATTGTTTAATAGTACACGAAATTGCACGTTAAAACCTCTGATAATCATTAGCGGTTATTTTTTTGATTTAAAACGGAAAAAATAAAGTGTTTATTCAAATATGAATTCAAACAATTGTATAAAATAATCAATTCAAAAATCATTCTCCTATTTCACACAAAAGGCACATGACTTTTGATTAAAAATCTAACAGATTATTATTTTAAGTAATAAATAATAAATAACATCAGAATCAGTATATGATAGATTGATACTTCTATATTTATTGGATATTAAGTGCTATTAACGGGCAACAGCGTATCTGACGACCGGGCAACAGCGGTATTGAAGACAATAAATAATCTAAAAATTGGAAAAATGAAAAAAGTAATTCTTGCAATCGCAATTTTAGCAGGCATGACAGCATCTGTTTATGCCCAGACATCTTCAGCAAAAATGAAGAGTGACAAAGAAAAAATGGAAATGAAAGCAAAAATGAAAATGAAGGACGGAGTTATGATGGTTGATAATAAGATGATGTTGTGCAAAGAAGGCAAATGCACACCGTTGACTGAAACTTACAAATTTACGGATGGCAGCAAGGTTACACCAAAAGGCATGATTACAAAAGCCGATGGCAAAACCATGAAAATGAAAAACGGATATGAAGTGAACATGAGTGGCAAAATGATGATGATTAAACATGGTGAAATGGGACATGTTTGCGGGACAGAATGCCCAATGTATAAGAAAATGTAATTATTCATAAGTTGAACAGATCAACTCAACAATCGTTTAGTGTATTATAACACACAAAAAATGAATTCCCCTGCAGATCGAAAACCTCGCAGGGGAATGTTTTTAACCGGAAATTGAGGATAAGAATGATTAAGTTTAAAACTTATCAAATGGAAGTTTCTCATTTTAAAGATTATCGTTAACTTTGGCAACGCAAAGTAGCAAATGATGAATGAATTGATTTTGTAGACCTGTTCATTTCATTGTTTTCTAAGTTCAACTTTTTATCATTACTTATAAAAACGATTTATGAAAACATCAAATTTAAATCTCTTTTTTATTTTATTTCTTTGCTTCCCAATGTTAAGCACTGCTGAAAACAACCAACTCATTCAGAATGTACAGGGAAGAAATACCATCACCCTGAACGGTAAATGGAATTATATTATTGATCCGTATGAAACCGGGTATTACGACTATCGCTATAAGCCATTTGATGAATTACCAAATCCTCCCAATGGTGCTTTTTTTCTGGATAAAAAGCCAGCTGACAAAACGGAACTGATTGAATATTCATTTGACTTATCTCCTACTCTTTGGGTTCCGGGAGACTGGAATTCGCAGGATAATAAGCTATTCTATTATGAGGGTACTGTTTGGTACCGCCGCTTGTTTGATTACAAAACTACCGGCAACCGGGTATTTGTGCATTTCGGTGCTGCAAACTATGAAAGTGATGTATACCTCAATGGCAAGAAATTGGGGAAACATATTGGTGGCTTTACCCCCTTTAACTACGAAATTACTGCATTATTGAAACCTGAAGGCAATTCACTGGTTGTAAAAGTTGACAACAAACGCAAACGGGAAGCTGTACCAACGCTTAATACCGATTGGTGGAATTACGGCGGTATCACCCGTGATGTGACACTGGTTGAAGTAACCAATACCTTCATACAGGATTACCTGGTACAATTGAAAAAAGGATCGGAAAATGAAATATCCGGATACGTTCAGTTAAACGGCCCTGCCCTGCAGCAAAGTGTGAGGATCACTATTCCTGAATTAAAAATCTCGATGAATATCAATACCGATTCAACCGGGAAGGCAATGTTTACCGTTAAACCAAAGAACCTGATACGCTGGGCTCCCGGAAACCCCAAACTATACCAGGTTGAACTGACCTGCAACGATCAGAAGATAAGCGATAGAATAGGTTTTCGTACCATTGAAACCCGGGGTACTGATATCCTGCTGAACGGTGTTTCCATATTTCTACGTGGAATCTGTATTCACGAGGAAAATTCAATGCGTGGAGGAAGAGCCTATTCAACCCAGGACGCCCAAATGCTCTTGAATTCAGCCAAAGAACTGAATTGCAATTATGTCCGCCTGGCACATTACCCCCACAGTGAAAACATCATCCGCCTGGCTGATGAAATGGGGATATTGGTGTGGGAAGAAGATCCTGTTTACTGGACTATCCAATGGGATAACCCCTCAACACTGGCCAATGCATTGCAGCAGCTGACGGATGTGATTACCCGTGATAAAAACCGCGCCAGCGTGATTATCTGGTCCATGGCGAACGAAACTCCGGTGAGTGAAGCCAGAACTACATTCCTGAAGAAACTGGCAGCACACGCCCGCGAAATGGATAACAGCCGGTTGATATCAGCCGCACTGGAGACACATGGCAATCCGGCCAACCCAAATGAACGGATAGTGGAAGATCCTTTTGCCGACTATGTCGACATTGTAAACTTCAATGAATACGTAGGGTGGTATGACGGTACACCTGAAAAATGCGATAATATCGTTTGGAATATCAAATACAATAAACCGGTTATGATCAGTGAATTTGGAGGAGATGCTTTGCAGGGAATGCATGGTGATATCCGGACACGCTTTTCGGAAGAATATCAGGAAGACCTGTTTGCCCGTACCGTAAAAATGCTGTCCCAGATACCACAATTCAGAGGTGTATCTCCCTGGATTCTGTATGATTTCCGTTCACCTAAAAGGGTACTGCCCAACATTCAGGATGGTTGGAACCGTAAAGGACTGATCAGTCAGAACGGGACAAAGAAGAAAGCATTTTATGTATTGAAAAAATTCTACGAACAAATGGAAGTAAAATATAAACGGTAAGATGATTAAAGGTTGATCAGTATGTACCATTTATTATAGTGGTAAGGAATTCTGACAGCAATTTATTTTAAAGCTAAAAATGCTCATTCCGGCTTGCCGGATGAGCATTTTTTATTCAACAAGTATTTCATTCAGATACAAGGATATCAATTTACATTGAACGGAGCAGTCTCATTTTTTACTACTCAAACTCTGATATCAGAACACATGAAGTACCCCAACATAAGAGTCAGTCACAAAGCTGTAATAGCATTTGACTATTATTTAATTTTCATTTCAACCTTTTTTCTGATCACATCATAAACAGGATCTTCCGGTTTAAATTTATGGATAACGAGTGGTTTATTTATTTTCGGCAAACTGTCGGTAAAGTTTTTAATGGCCGGTAAGTTTCCGGCATCCGGGACAGGCAGATTGACATATTTCACTCCATACCTTTTAAGAATGACCTTTTCACGTGCAATCAATGTAGTATCATCCGGATTTTCAGGATCAAGCAATGAAACCACCGTAGCAATCTGTCCGTTGATAATATACCCGAAAAATTCATCATCAGTCGGGTAAGGTATCATATAGACACCTGTCAGGAGCTTTGTATATTTTCCACGTTCAAAACGTGCCAGGTCATCAATATGGTGAACGGCTTTAGCTTGCAACGATTGGCCTTTAGGACCCATATCCAGGATAATCTTGCGAAATTCATTTACCCTGTCACGCCCCAGGTAACAGTGAACAAAGTATTTACCATTACCTTCCCTGGACAGTTTTCGTATCATCAGAATCGATTCATTGCTGACTGTTACCCAGGGAAGCAAAGGAATGCGAATTAACTGAATGCCGGCTCTTTTAGCATTGTCTTCTTCCTCCCTGATAAGATTTAATTCAGCCGGCACCACCAATTCATTTAACAATGAAACGACCCCTGTATACCCGGCTGCTTTTAGTCTTTTCAACTCATTTAAATTCGGATATGCTCCCAGTATAAATTCAATCGATTGACCTGAATTACCAAGTGTTGACTGCTTAAAAGCCCCTTCATTCCCTGCGGATAGCCGGATAAAAATCTCAGGCTTAAACGAAAAAATATACACTGAAATAATTAAGAGGAGGGTTAATGCAAAAAGAGAAAGATAACGCAAAAAAGCCGGGCTTTCAGACACAAAAAACCTTTTATAATAGTCGGTTAATTTAACAGAAACAAGGATTAAAATTAAAATGACAGCCTGCTGTATCAGTTTCTCCTTATGTTCACTCCATGAATTTTTAAGAGAAGCCTCCAAAACCCACTTCGAAGGTCCGACTAACAAGGTATAAAACCCTAGCGGAAAAATGATTGTTATAAAAATGTAGAACATAAAAGCCCCACGATATACCGGATTTTCAAACCATTTCTTATCCATAATATTTTAATGTCTGAATAATATTAAAGAGAATAAAGCCACATTTATCAATTTCAGATATTTAACAATTGTTTCTGTTTATTGTAATCTTAAAATTTTATTTTATAACACTCATGTTTCAATATTAGTTCGGAATAATAAAAGGCACACTTTACCGGGAAAAGGGTAAAAAAGAAAAGCCCCCTGAGTTTTAACTCAGGAGGCTTAAAATATAAATGAATAGATTACAATTTTAAATCTTCTACCTTCAATGCAACATTTCCTTTTATGTTTGCCTGTATACGTACTGCTCCGGGTACTAAACTCAAACTTAGCACACTGAGATTATTTAATTTGCCTTCTAATGTCACACCATTATAAATTGGATACTTGCTTAACATTTGATTGACTTCAGTTTTCATTTTTTCAAGATTATCTTTAACCGGATAAGTCAGATAAGGGGCAATCTTTTTCAGAATCAAACCATGCATGAGCCAACTGGCAGATTTTATCAATGCACTCTGAGTCTTAACATCAAACTGAGGTTCTGAGATTTCGACAGCCAGTTTGGCTGGATTATATACCAGGTTACCGGTAAAGTAAATCCTGCCTTTAAATGAACCAATGACATCGGCCACAAATATAGCCCTGCCTTCATTTCCAAAAATAGATAAATCAGTAATGGTTATCGTTTTAGTACCTTCGGTAAAAGTTTTATTTACCAATTCCTTCTTTGCCATTTCAGATATTTTGGCAAAGGTCACATCTGCACCTACATTCAGATTGAATTGTTGTGCCGGATGATTGACAAATTTAAAGGGTGGCAAGGCTGTCTGTGCATTTGTTTCGGGTTTTGCTCCTATAAACGATTCTATTTGGGCATACAATGCAATAGCCAGGTTCAATTTAGTTCCCGTAGTTGTAAAGGGCGAAACATATAAATCTTTCGGAGTTATCCTGATCCATAAATCATTTGCAGCATTCACCTGGATTGGCTTTTGGACTTCTATCCACGCTTGAGATATGTATTTTTGCAAGTCGATCGATTCAGCCAGTGTTTTATCAATCTGATCCGAAATCAATTTATCGCATCTGGATAAAGCAAGACTTGCAATCGGTGTTACCGGCACAGTGACACCTACTACATTCAGCTTTGGAGTTTCAATCCATTGATATCCTGAGGAAGTAGTCTTCGAAACAAGCTTCCAGTTCTTATCCAGGCTAATGCTGGTTTTATAGGTAAGAGCAATGCTTCCGGTAGCTTCATAGTTATCGCCTACTTCGTACCCGAATTTAGATACTTTCCAGGCAAAACGTGTCCAGACTTTAAGTGGAACACGATATTCTATGACATTATTCTTAATGGAAAATGTAAAGTTCTGTGCCTTCCAGATTTTCACAGATAAGTCTTTATCGGAGATTTTAGTGCCTTCAAAAATAATACCGTTCATTTTTTTATTGATGGCAGTTTCTAATTTCTTTACATCCAGTTCAACCTGTAAAGGCAATTCTGAGATGGCTGGCGAAAGATTGGAAGGTAAATAAGATTCTTTCGGTTTTTCAATTTGCATTGTTTTGCAAGATGAAAACAATAACGCTACAAAGGCTATTGATACAATAATGGTTAGTTTTTTCACTTCAACTGATATGTTAAATGATTAATATGTAAAAAGATATATTCCTTTTAGACAAGTAAATCCAACAAAGAAGGGATACAACTGATCCTTCCTTTGAGCGTTGTTTTTTAAGTCATTGAATTAAGTTGCAAAATTAACTTATTTAGTTTGGATAAAATAAGAACTTGTGTTAAACTATGACATCCCTTTCAATAAAACAAAAAGTATTTCCAAAATATAATTTACTTATAGTATGTCCTTTAGGTTTATGAATAATAAAAAATGCTTCTTTTTATCATACATAAATTAGAATCAAACTAAATATTTCAAATTCAATTATATGGTTTTAGAATAATTAAAAAGGTTTTATCGTTCACATGGAAGTGAAAAATAAAACCTTTATATGTAATAAGCGAATTACAAGAATGATTATTTCAAAAGAGCATAATCAATCACTTCCATGATATCATTTACATAATGAAAACTTAATCCTTTCAAATAGACCGGTTTGATTTCGTCAATGTCTTTTTGATTATCGGCACAAAGTACGATATCAGTAATCCCGGCACGTTTTGCAGCCAGTATTTTTTCTTTAATCCCTCCAACCGGAAGTACTTTTCCCCGTAAGGTTATTTCTCCGGTCATTGCCAGATTCTTTCTGACTTTCTTTTTTGTAAAGGCAGACACCAGCGCAGTTGTCATGGTGACTCCGGCTGAAGGCCCGTCTTTTGGAATGGCACCTTCGGGTACATGAATATGGACGTTCCATTCTTCAAATAGCTGGCTGTCAATTCCCAGGTTATCGGCATGCGATTTAATATATTCCAGCGCCAGCATAGCCGACTCTTTCATTACTTCACCAAGATTACCTGTCAGGGTTAAATGAGGTGCCTTACTCTTGCTTAAACTGGATTCAACAAACAGTATTTCACCACCAACCTGAGTCCATGCCAATCCTGTTACAACACCGGTATATTCATTTCCCTGGTATTTATCACGGCTATAACGTGAGGCGCCCAGGTATTTTTTTATGTCTTCTTCGGTTAATTCAACATTGTATTTTTCATTCGTGGCAACATGTTTTGCCACTTTACGCATTAGCCCTGCAATTTGTCTGTCGAGTTCACGAACTCCCGATTCGCGGGTATACGATTCAATCAAATGGTTAATGGCCGGTTTTGTCAGGCTAAAATCAGTCGTCTTTAGCCCGTGGTTTTCAAGTTCCTTCGATATCAGGTGACGACGGGCAATTTCAATTTTTTCTTCCTGCGTATATCCGCTCACTTCAATTAATTCCATCCTGTCGAGTAACGCACGTGGGATAGTACTGAGGTTATTGGCTGTTGCAATAAACAATACTTTTGACAAATCAAAATCCACATCCAGGTAATTATCGTGAAAGGCAGTATTTTGTTCCGGATCGAGCACTTCGAGCAATGCAGAGGAAGGATCGCCTTTATAATCAGTTGTAATTTTATCAATTTCATCCAATACAAATACAGGATTTGCCGAATTTGCCTTTTGAATATTTTGCATGATTCTACCCGGCAGGGCTCCGATATAGGTACGGCGATGTCCCCGTATTTCAGCTTCATCATGCAATCCGCCCAATGAAACACGTACATATTTTCTGTTTAGTGCCGTTGCTATTGACTTTCCTAAGGATGTCTTTCCAACTCCCGGAGGGCCATACAAACAAATGATCGGCGATTTCATATCCCCTTTCAGTTTCAGTACAGCCAGGTGCTCCAGGATACGGTCTTTCACGGTATCCATACCAAAATGATCCTTATTCAGTACTTTTTGAGCATTCTTCAGGTTGAAATTATCTTTTGTAAATTCATTCCAGGGTAAATCAAGCATGGTTTCAATATAATTCAGCTGAGTGGAGTAATCAGGTGAATGCTGACTCATACGCTCCAGTTTCTTCATCTCTTTATCAAAGATCTTTGCCGTAGCATCATTCCATTTTTTCTCATTGGCACGCTCCCTGAAATCGGCAACATCCTGTTCGGGTGAGCCACCTCCCAATTCATTTTGAATGGTTTTCATTTGTTGCTGCAGGAAATATTCCCGTTGCTGTTGATCAATTCCTTCTTTTGCCTTATTCTGAATCGACATTTTAATTTCAAGCAACTGCGATTCCTTATTCAGCAATTCTAACAACTGATAACCACGGTCAATGACTTCATTAATCTCCAGCAAACGTTGTTTCTCTTTGACGTTCAAGCCAAAATTAACACATACATAGTTGATTAAGAATACCGGGTTTTCGATATTCCGGATGGCAAAAGCCATTTCAGGAGAAATAGCCCCCGAATCATTAATAATATTGATCGCTAAATCTTTAATTGAGGAAACAAGAGCTAAAAATGTTTCATTCGTCGGATCGGGTATTACATCCTCCACCAGCGTTACTTTTGCCTTCATATAAGGTTTCACTGTTTCCAGTTCACCTAAATAAAACCGGCGTTTTCCTTCCAGAATAACCGTTGTTGTGTTATCGGGCATTTCCAGAATGCGAACTACACTGGCTACTGTTCCCATTGGGAACAGCTGATCAATGGTAGGGTCATCCTGTTTTTTGTCAATTTGAGAACAAACACCAATCAACATATCATTTTCATTCGCTGCGCGAACCAGTTTTAATGATTTGGAACGTGCCACGGTAACCGGTAACAATACTCCCGGATACAGAACCATATTTCTCAGGGGCAGGATTGGAAGTACATCACCTGAATTAATATTCAACTCAGAAGTTCGTTCATCGAGTGAAATGATAGGAAACATTTCTGTAGAACCTAACATATCATCTGAAAATAAATTATCGAAAGGGTTATTCATTATAAATTCGGTGTTATTGCTGCCAAAATGGCACTTGTTCTTTTATTCTTTTTATCTTTGAAAAATCAGAAATATATAAATCGTTCATTTCAATTGATTTAAATCTAATTCTCAACTCTGTAGTGTTGTTATTTCAATTGCTATGCCAAAAATTGGTTGAATTTGATTTAATTACAATCAAATAAGCCTATTTTTGCAGATTATTTGATAAAGAAATTTAATAACATTAATTTACGCTACATTTCGTTCACTAAATTCACTAAAAAAAAGGTAAAGCTTACCTGGCTCTTATGAATGAACGCTATTCTTTGATTCTACAAAATGAAACATTTTAATCTATCCCTTCTTCTGACAATCCTGATATTTTTATCTTTACAAAACAATGCTGACGCTCAAACCCTTCCCTATGATTCAATACCCGTGAATCAAAACCTGAACGCCCTGTTATTACAATCAGCAATCAGGTCGGAGCTTTCACAGCTGGAAGTTGATTCCAATCCTATAACAATTTTCATTAGACATTGGTATGAAACACATGACTTTCAACCCATCTGGATTCAATCGCATGAGAATAACCTTAAAATTGACACGTTGCTTCGTTTTATTTCTCACGTCGACATTCATGGCTTAAAGTCTTCACAATTTGATTTCAATAACATTTCAAAACTCAGCATTCAATTTATAAACAACAAACTGAGCTATCGTCAGATGGCTCAGTTGGATACAAAAGTGTCCACAGCATTTATTCAGTATTGTGCCGGTATGACGTATGGGTTCATTAATCCGGGTATTTTTGAAGCTTATCACAAATCTATTCAAAAAGCTGATACTGTTTTCATTGCTAAATGTTTCAATGCAGGCAATAGTCATTTATTATTCTTTTTATCCCGCATACAACCTAGATCGAAAGCATACCTGTCACTACAGGCTGAAAGAGACAATTATAAAAACTTTGTGGATTCTTCCTTTGCTCCCATTCCGCTGCTGGCTGAAAAGCAAACCATTAAGTTAAACTCATATCATCCATCGGTTCCTCTGATTGCACGTCGTTTAATGATTACTGGTGAATTAATGTATGATCCCAATTTCAGGCAATCCTATCAGACCTTTAATCCAAAACTTCTAAAAGCACTTAATAAATTTCGAATAAAAACCGGATTATTGATTGACCAGGAAATAGGCAACAGCACAATAGGAGCATTGAATATGACTTTTGATGAATACATCGAGAAAATCAATGTTAATCTCGAACGTCTTCGATGGATTCCTTTAACTTCTTTGGGTAAAAAATATATTCGTGTCAATGTGGCAGATATGACACTTAATGCGTTTAAGAACGATACCGTTGCTTTGAATATGAAAGTTTGTGTCGGCAGACAAAAGAATATGACCCCGTTGCTGCAAAGTAAAATCTTTGAACTTGTGATAAATCCCACCTGGACTGTTCCGAACAGTATTATCGTCAAAGAGATTGCCAGAATTGCGCTACGTGACATTTCTTATTTCGAACGAAACCATATACGAGTCTATCTCCAGGGAGTTGAAATCGACCCTTCAAAGGTTGACTGGACTAAAATAAACACCAATTATCAACCATACAAAATGGTTCAGGATTCGGGAAATTCAAATTCATTGGGGCGTATTAAATTCAATTTTAAAAACGACTTTAGTGTTTATTTACACGACACCAATGCAAAAGGTGCTTTTAAGCATCACGACCGTGCCATTAGCCATGGGTGCGTCCGTGTCGAAAAGCCTGTCGAATTAGTCAATTTTTGTTTTCCTGATTTACCAACGAATTATAAAACCCAGATACAGAAAAATCAATTATTAATCGATAAAATCCGCCATTCCATTGATCTGGGAGTCATTAGTAAAACCGGTAAAGATGCATTAAAAAAATTCCCAAACAGCATGAAAATTAAAAGAGTGGTATTAAATCCTTCTATCCCGATTGTGATGGATTATCAAACCTGCTTTATTAATTCAAAAGGAAACATCCAATTCAGGGATGATATTTATAAACTGGATAGCCTGCTAAACAGACAACTTTCGGCGATTCATCAAAATTAAACCAAAATTCTTCCCTTATACAAATGGGTGATATAACCTGATTCTTTTTTCACAACCAACTAAAAAAACAAAGAACGCGGAACACGAAACACAGAACGCGGAACACGGAACGCGGAACACGGAACACGGAACGGGGAACACCTTTATTTAAAGTTTTGACCAAATGCTTTCCCTGTCATTTCTTCAATTTTCACCTGCCATACTTTAACATTCAATATGGCCGGTTTTGAATATTTAAACGTGCGATCGGTGTAGTTTTTCATGGTCAGGTTCATCGCTTTTTCCTTTTCAGCCAGGTCTTCGATAAATACCACTCTTCCTTTACAAACAACACTTTTGGAGAACATGCTGTAACTACAGGCCACATCAGGATGTTGATGCACCAATTTCCGATCGGAACAAAAAGTCACAGTAATCCGGTTATCAAGAGCTAATAAGCTGATATGCTTTCCTTCCGGCCCGGAATGTAGTATTATTTCACCATCTGCATATCCAAAATTCATTGGAATCACATAGGGCGATCCATCACGATCGATCAGACCGATAAAGCAAACATCACACTGATGAATAATTTCTTCTAATTCTGTCTTTTCTGTAATAAAACTGGTTCTCATAGGTCATTTCATTTGAAACACAAATATAACATAATCAGACCGAACTTTTGACAGGCATCTGTCATTATCCTTAAATTCGTAAAAGAAAAATTATAACTTGCACATTAATCTTGTTTTTGTGCAAATAATTAATATCTTTGTACAAATTTTAAATGGAACTACATGAAACAAATACTTTTTACACTGGCACTATTGATGGCCATAAGTGTTTCCGGTCATGCTCAGGGAACTAAAATGGTGGGTAAATGGAAAACCATTGATGACAAAGATGGAAGTGCAAAATCAATAGTAACTATTTTCAAGGCTACAAACGGTAAATACTACGGTAAGGTAGAGAAAATATTTAAAGAACCCGGAAAGCTTTGTACTGAATGTGAAGGTGCCAATAAGAACCAGCCCATTTTAGGTCTAATGATTATCAATAATTTAATCGAAAAAGAGAACAAACTTACCGGTGGAACTATACTCGATCCTAAAAATGGTAAAATTTACAAGTGCAATTTGAGTCTTGAAGACGGTGGAAATAAATTAAATGTCCGCGGTTCACTCGATAAAAGCGGATTTATAGGACGATCTCAAACATGGATTCGGGTTTTATAACCCTGTAATGAGTAATTCCAGCAGTGGAAAGACCCAATTTCAACAGAAAACATCCAATATTTAGTTAAATAATACTAAAACGGCAAAATAAGTTACCAAATATGTTGTACAACATAAATTTTAGCTTTACATTTGCAATGTGTTTTTCATGGTATTAGATTTAAGGTTAACTAAAAGATTGGGTTGTCGGGAGACAACCTTTCTTGTTTTATATACCCTTCATAATGAACACACTATCAAAACGTCTTTATAACAGTGCCAAATCGGCCTTACCCAAAGCAGGTAAAACCAGTTGGTGGCTTCTGAAAATTATAATACCAATCAGTCTGATCGTCAGTTTCCTTCAATACTGGGGGATTATAGCTCAAATTGCCATTGTTCTCTCCCCGGCATTCTCATTGATTGGATTACCGGGCGAATCAGCAGTTGTTTTTATTACCAGCATTTTTCTTCCTCTCTATGGTCCGGTTGCTATCATATCAACACTTCCCATGGATATGCGTGAAATCACTATTCTGGCATTGATGTGCCTCATTTCACACAACATGTTTGTTGAGACAGCCATTCAAAAAAAGACAGGCTCCTCATTCGGAATCATGTTCTTTCTACGCCTGGGCACTTCCATTGCCGGGGCATTTATCCTAAACATCATCTTACCTGATCAGATTGGCTCTGTACATGTCATTCAAAAGTCGATTGAATTTCAGTCCATTCCGGATATGTTACAAAACTGGATCATCAGTGCAGGTTTCTTATCGTTGAAAATATCCCTGATTATAACAGGGCTGATGATTCTCCAAAGCATACTGAAAGAATTCAACATACTGATCCTGATTTCCAATATATTCGCTCCATTTATGCGCGTGATGGGACTTTCAAAAGATAGCTCATTTTTATGGTTCATTGCCCAGACTCTGGGGCTTACATACGGCTCGGCAGTCATGATTGATGAAGTTGAGAATAAAACAATTTCGTTAGAAAATGCTAATCTGCTCAATTATCACATTGCCATAAATCATTCATTGCTTGAAGATACCTTGATTTTTGTGGCCATCGGCGTTCCTGCCGGATGGATTATCGGATCCAGGTTTATACTGGCTACCCTGGTTGTCTGGACAGTAAGGGGAATCATGCTGTGGAACAATGAAAAGAAAAAAAAACATGTTATCCCATTGTTGGATAAATAATATAAAAATATGCTGATCACAGTATGATACCCGGGTTAAATGAATGATCGGCATGACCTGTATTTCGGTCATTGCAATTAATCGGCAATACGGATTAAATGAATAATATTACGAATCAAAAAAGTATCTTTACCAACTTAAAAGTGTAGAAAGCCTAATTTAGCTACAATATGTCAAATACAAAAAAAATGCTTATCGAAGTTGCCCGTCAACTATTTGCTGCAAATGGTAAAAAAGATGTTACCATGAACGACATTGCTGAAGCATCAAAAAAAGGACGTCGCACGTTGTATACTTATTTCAACAACAAAGAAGAAATTTACAAGGCTGTGATCGATAAAGAACTCGATCAGATATTAGAACGTCTGAAGGTTGTCTCTATGCAAAAGACAGAGCCCGATGACAAGCTAAAAAACCATATCCTGACCCATTTAGATGCCGTACGCTATGCTGTAAACAGAAACGGATCACTAAGGGCCGACTTTTTCAGGGATATATTTGAAGTGGAACGGAAACGCCGTAAAATAGATGTACAGGAAATTGCACTTATTCGTGCTATTGTCGCTGAAGGAATTGAAAAAAATATATTCAAAAGAATGGACATAGAGCTGTCATCCATCATCATTTTCTATGCCATAAAAGGCCTGGAAGTCCCATATATTCGCCAGAATATCAGTACGGAATTTGAAAAAAACAAAAACAGCATTGTTGAATTCGTTTTTATGGGAATTAAAAAGAAAGCATAACTTTGCGGGTTCTTCTATTGGTTCAATTCTTTTTTCAATGAATCTCGAAGAAATAAATCAATCTCTTGCAGAAACTTGCTTACTCAATGTTCAGGAAGAAGAAATATCACTTACTGGAACAACGCTAAACTCTCTTCTGTTTACAAAAGAAACCCCTATAGAATCTCTCCATATGGGTTTCGTTTGTAAATGATAGATAACATATATCCATAATTACATGATAAGTAAACGAAATCAGGAATTTCCTTAAATGCTCATCAGTATATTTTTTTTGGTTTAATTTAATCCTGCTCGCTCAATGGCACTCGTTTGCTGATAAATAACATCCCTCATTTTGCAGTTGCATTCGCATTTTCCTGTCTCCAGCAATCCGCTGCGCTGCAGTAAATCGAACTCCTGTTTGAAATTGTCCGAGAAAATGCCATCTTTTAAATTATCTTCAATCTGCCGTTGCGTCCACCATTTTGACTGTTCATTTGATGCAGTATTCATTTTGTATTCTGCCTGCAGGCAACTGACAAACAAAAATGCATATTGATATTCATTTTTCCCTTCGACTGTGTAATTCGACAAATACATAAACCTGAAATTATTCAGTTCGTATTTCTCTTCGGCAGTACGTTCAACACATTTTTCAATTGTCTCACCCATTTTTACATGACTTGAAATGGAAGAATCCCACATATCAGGAGATTCAGGATCATCGAACGGTCTTTTCTTCAACAACACCATGCCTTTATCAATTAAAAGCACGCGGATCACAGGGTGGGTATATTTATGTTCATCGTTTAAGCTTGTCATATGCTGGATGCTTCCTATTATCTTGCCCTGATTACTCACGATAGGCCACCATTCTTCTTTAATCAGTTTGGAGCGGATCATTTGTACCCGAAGCAATTCATACAACGACAGGAAGACTATTACGCCCACATACATATATTGCAGGAAAAGCAGATAAACCGCATTATCTTTAACAACCTGAGTAACTACCAGACAGGCAATTACGTAAATACATAACACCGTAAATAATGCCCAGATAACCCGGTATAATTCATTAAAATTATTCGACATAGGAATCAGGTTCGAGATAATACCTGATACTATTTTTTGGATTTGCTTTCGGAAAACCAACAGGAAGAGTAAACTTGATAAAACTACGATTTCGTAAACCAACGAATTGCTTACCAGTCGAATGGGAAGTAGTGTTTCTAAGCTGGCAATAATACCAACTGCAAAAAACAATATGGTAAATATTAAATGCCAGGTAAAAATCCGGTGATATACAAAATACATATAAACTAAAAGTCCCAATGCTATCGGGAAAGAAATTTTCCATCCCATAGTCATACCAAAAAAATCATCCACTACTAAAAATATCAGTAGTGGTAACAAATGTAGTACCGGATTAAAAAATGATTCTTTTATTTGTTTTCTTAATGTTTGCATAATCGTCAAGCTATATCATCGAATTAGTAACAAAATCCGGAGATTATAGTTTAATCCATGGCATAAAAAGTGCTTTAAAAATTAAAATGCCATCATTCTGCTTACATATTTTCCTATTATATCAAATTCAATATTAACGGTAGTTCCGGCACTTATTTCGTGAAAGTTGGTATGCTCGTGCGTATAAGGGATGATTGCGACCTGAAAAGTAGTGTCGGTAGGATAACATACCGTTAAGCTGACTCCGTTTACGGTAACCGATCCTTTATCAACAGTTGTATAACCTCGCTTTGCCATCACTTTATCAAAAGGGTATTCAAAGGTATAATACCAGCTGCCTTCCGCTTCTTTCACTTCCGTACATACAGCAGTCTGATCCACATGGCCCTGAACGATATGTCCATCCAGTCGGCCATTCATCAACATGCTTCGCTCCAGGTTCACATGATTGCCGGGATGCAACTCACCCAGGTTCGTACATTTTAACGTTTCGGCAATCGCTGTCACGGTATACGTGTCTTTTGTTTTCGAAACAACTGTCAGGCATACACCATTATGCGCCACACTCTGGTCTATTGTCAACTCACCTGCAAACGAACAGGACATGGTTATGTGGAGATTATCTTTTTCTTTTACAAGGGCAACTACCGGAGCTGCTTCTTCTATGATTCCTGAAAACATGATTTATTATTTATATGTTGTTATTTTATACTAACTACCAACTATTTACTATTTACTATTTACTATTTACTATTTACTATTTATTCGTTCTTAATTCGTGTAATTCGTTTTTAATTCGTGTAATTCGTATTTTACGAACGCGAAACGCTTTTCACTCCTTTGACAATTCTGATTTTTTTAAGTATTCCTTCCAATTCATGGGTATCATTCACCATAATAGTCAGATTACCTGTAAAAAGACCGGCATTCGAATCAATTGAAATCGACCGCAAAGATATATTTTTTTCCTTGGAAATCAAGGACGTAATATTGGTTACAATCCCAATATCATCCAGCCCAACTATCCGAAGGGTTATAGGATATTGCGATCCTACTGATTTGCCTGACCATCGGGCCTTCACGATACGATAACCAAACCGGGCTATCATCTGTGGTGCATTTGGACAATCTGTTTTATGAATTTTGATTCCACCAATCACCGATACAAACCCAAAAACGTCATCTCCGTATATCGGATTGCAACATTTGGCCAGTCTGAAATCCACTCCTTTGAGATCTTCACCGATAACCAGCACATCATCTTTCCCGGTAGTATCAATGGGAATTATTTCTTTTGAAAAAGTATCCGCTTTCCGGAGTTCAGAAAATTCGGTTATTGTCGGTTTATCCAAGTCCAGGTAAGCATCACGCACCACATGCATATCCAACTTTTCATGGGCTATTTCCTGGTAAAAATCACTCACCGTGGTAAACCCTTTTTTCTTGGCCAGACGCGATATCTTTCCATCATCCAATTCAATCTTCCAGTTCTTGAACCTGCGTATAATAGTTTCACGTCCCATTTCGGCATCTTTAAATTCAACCTCTTTCAATGACTGGCGGATCTTAGTCTTCGCCTTGGATGTGGTTACAATATGCAACCATGCCGGACTGGGTTTTTGAGTGGGTGACGTAAGCACTTCCACCTGGTCACCGTTATTCAGCACATACTTGATGGTCATATTCTTACCATTCACTTTTGCACCAACACATTTACTCCCCAATGCCGAGTGAATGGAAAATGCAAAATCGAGTGCGGTGGCTCCTTTTGGTAATTTATGCAAATCACCGTTTGGCGTAAAAACGAATACTTCCTTATCATACAAATTCAACTTAAATTCGTCCATAAAGTCAACAGCATTCAGTTCAGGATTCTCCAGGATCTCGCGGATACTTTTCAACCATTCATCCATACCCGATTCACTCTTGATACCTTTGTATTTCCAATGGGCAGCAAGTCCTTTCTCAGCCACTTCATCCATCCGGACAGTTCGTATCTGAACTTCCACCCATCGACCTTCAGGCCCCAACACAGTGGTATGGAGGCTTTCATATCCGTTTGTTTTAGGAATGGATAACCAGTCACGAAGTCGTTTCGGATTCGGCTGATACATATCCGCCACAATCGAATAAGCCTGCCAGCATGCTGCTTTCTCCTTATCAAGCGGCACATCAAAAATAATACGAATGGCAAATAAATCGTAGATATTCTCAAAAGCGGTATTTTGCTTTTTTATTTTCGTATAAATGGAATGAATGGACTTTGTACGACCTTTTATTTCGAAATTAAAGCCAATTTCACTCAGTTTTTCTTTTAACGGAGCGATAAATTCCGAAATAAACTGATCACGCGATCGTTTGGTTTCATTCAGCTTATGGGCTATTTCCCGGTAAATTTCCCGATTCGTATGTTTTAAGGATAAATCCTCCAGTTCAGTCTTTACAGCATAAAGCCCCATACGATGTGCCAGCGGTGCATATAAGAATGACGTTTCACGGGCAATGTTTTGCCGGCTTTCTTCGGGAAACATTTCCAACGTACGCATGATCTGTAAATGCTCGGCAATGATAATCAGTATCACTCGTACATCCTCTGCAAAAGTAAGGAACAGCTTTCTGAAATTCTCCGTTTCGAGTGATGCATTGCGTTCGTACAGTTCACCTACACGCATCATTCCCTGAATAATCGACGAAAGCTGGGTGTTGAATTTAGATTCAATTTCAGCTACTCTCAGTTGTTTATTTTCAACCAATTCATGAAAAAGAACACTTAATACGGCTGCCTTACCAAGTCCGATTTCTTCAAGAACGATTTGAACGATCTGCATTTTATCGGATATCGAGCGTCCCGGAGCCTCCCCTTCCTGTGGAAAGAGAGTATAGTACCGTTTTATAATGGCTCTCAGCTCTTTTCTTTCATCGAACGTAAAAAGAGCCGGATATAAACGCAGCAACTTGCCATATTGTACCCGAAACGATAATTTATTGGTTGTATCCATAATTTTAATATTCAGAAAATTGTAACCAGAGAATGGTATTATAGTATATATACCTGGTTAATAGTTTAATATATTCCGGAAATGTAATTTTCACTTAAACTGCAGCACACAGCATAATCTTTTTTAAAATAAGGTTCATTCGAAAATGTATTGTTATGAATCATAATTACTTATTCAAATATCACATTAAAAAAAACAATTACTTTAAATCTGAAATATTCAATAAAATCTGAATATCAGCTAATTGCCTTTTTATTAAATCTATCTTCGCCTACTTCCGAAAATATCCTTACTTCTTTACTACCTACTTTCTACTACCTGCTACCTACTGTCCTCACCTCTCACTCCTCACTCCTGGTTCCTCACTCCTATTTCTATACAAAGATACGACACAAAATTCATTTGCTTCAAAAGATTATTTAAAAAAAAGCGATTTTAAGCATGCTTTTGCAAAAGAAAATCTCATAAAAATAACAAGATTGTCGGTACTATTGGATTTTCTTTTCTAAATTTGCAAAATTGAATGAATTCGTCAGATTTTAATTCTTACAGAAACTTTTTTTCTAATACAAATTTGTAGACGGATGAATTTGTTTGTCAACAACCGAATACTTTAAGGTATTAACATAGTTTCGGATGAATGATGCATATAATTGAATCAAAAATACATTTTCATGACTTTATGTATAATTTATTCATCGTTTTTGCATCAGTTTAGCTACATCATGATACATAAACAAACAGATGAATTCAATTTATTAAACCTGTAATTATTTGAGACTACCACATTATGGAACAACCAATTGACTCGACAATGATCAAACAGTACTTTTTAACCATTCGACTAAGTTCGGATGGATTTAACGTATCGGTCTTTGATGAATCAAGCATGCTCCTCTCATCAAAAAAAGTGTCCAACTCTTTGTTCTCACTCTCCACTGATGATATTGTCAGAATTATGACTCCGGAAACGCAATTGAACTACCGGACTGTCCGTTTAATTTGTGAGTCAGATACGTATACCTTTGTTCCAGCTACTTTTTTTAAAATAGAGGAAGCAGCCGATATGCTTCATTTCCAGTTCAAGCCGGTCAAAACCGATCAAATCATCCTGAACCGCATTCCAAAATGGGATACTGTCAATGTTTTTTCCATACCTAAAACCGTGCATCAGGCTCTGACCCGCTTGTTTCCAAACGCCATAATTGAACACCACCTGAGTTATTTTTTAAGTGAATGTGTAAAACTTCCGGGTGAGAACAGTATCAATGTTCAGGTTCGTTCCAATACAATGGATGTTGTGGTCATATCATCCGGGATAATTCAACTGATAAACAGTTATAATTTCAATACTCCCGAAGACTTCACCTATTATACACTCAACCTGTTCGATAAATTAGACCTTGATACTGAAAATTGCCGAGTTGTTATATTTAATTCGGATAAAAAGCCCGAATTACAAAAAACACTGGAAAAGTATCTCGATGTTATCCGGGGAGAAAAGTAAGAGAAATCAACTATAAACTTTAAACTAAAACAAATGCGTATCATAAGCGGACAATTCAAAGGGCGACGGTTACAAGTCCCAACCAATATAACAGCCCGGCCGACCACCGACTTTGCCAAAGAAGGATTATTCAACCTGTTGAATAACCGGATTGATTTCGAAGGAATTGATGTACTCGATTTATTTGCCGGCACAGGCAGTATCAGCATTGAATTTGTTTCACGCGATTGCAAAAGTGTTATTAGCATCGAGCAAAACGAACGTCACTGTGCCTTTATCCGCAAAGTTTGCACTGAATTAAAAATAACCAACCTATCGCTGATTAAAACCGATGTCTTCAAATTTATCGATTCGTGCCATACGCAATTCGATATGATCTTTGCCGATCCTCCCTATGAATTGGTTCAACTTGCCCAGATACCCGATTTGATCTTTTCCAAAAAACTCCTGAAAGAAGATGGACTTTTTGTGCTGGAGCATTCCTCCAAAAACAATTTTGACCAACATCCCCACTTTGTTGAACACCGGAATTACGGGAATGTCAATTTCAGTTTCTTTCAGTAATCACTTGAATATTAGTTGTATTAAAGTTCATCCATTTGAATGAAACCGTCTTGATTTGCTGATGCTTTCTAATCAGAAAATCAATTTTATGTAGTTTCATTAGTTGTTCAACATTTTTTTAATGTTGATTTTGATACTAATACACATAGTTTATTTTTTATTTCAGGTTGGTTTTTAATTTCTCCCTCAAAATAGAAACTGAATCACTTCTCATATTAAAATAAAATTTTAAAAGTCCATAAGAGCAGATTATGAATTTGCTTTTATGGGCTTTCTGTTTCTAAAATATCAACCTTGCCAATGTCTTACCAAAGTTACATTAAATCTGCATTTACGGTTTTTTTGATCATATACGATGTACAACGGCTAAGGCTTAAAATGTTGAATTATTCTATTGACGAAAAATTATTTTAATTATTAAGTACAACCTAACCATTATTTATTTATTTTTGTTTAATAATTGTTTTATCCACGGAATTGGCACGCTATTGGCACGGTATTGGCATCGTATTGCTTGTCATATATCAGTCATATACCAGTCATATATTTGCCATAATACATCCATATATCTATATAGATATATGGCATATAATTGGATTGGATATGAATATGATATTATGACCAATACCGTGGCAATACGGTGCCAATAGCGTGCCAATTCCATGCCAATTCAAAAAATAAAACAATAAGTAATAAATTGCCGGACAATATGTTATTTATGACTTTAGTTCAATCAATTTTTCAATTCAGTAAGCCTGTAAAATCAGAAGTAAGTTCTGTTTCTCTTGTAACCTAAATTAGGATTCTTAAAAATAGAATATAAAACTTTGTACTGCTATAATGACTTTTAGGGTTATTTACTGCAAAGCCGGGAATGTCAGATCGCATCCAGGTAATGATTCAGATGAATTCAACTAAACATCAATCATTGAGAACAAATATTAAATCCGAGTTATATCCCTGATTACTAAAATATAATATTCAGAGAAAACAACATCTGAGGAAATAGCAGGTCAGGCTATTTTAGATAATTGCAGTTATACGTAAATACAAAACATTAAATACGATGAAAAAGTCACTCTTATTAGTTTTAAGTTTTTGTTTTCTTTCGGCATATGTTGCTGCTCAGGATAAGATACAGGTCCCGGTTCAAACCACCATTGAGAATGGAATAATTGAAGGATTTAAAGACAGTAAAACGGGGTTAAAACTTTTTCTGGGAATCCCGTTTGCCAAGCCACCGGTTGGAGAACTCCGCTGGAAAGCACCGCAAGCACCTGATAACTGGCAGGGAGTATTAACAACAGCTAAATTCGGACCGAAACCGGTACAAACGGAAGTGTATGGTAAAATGAACTCCCGATTGGATACCATGAGTGAAGATTGCCTGTATCTGAACGTTTGGGCACCAATGGCAAACAATAATAAACTATTACCCGTATTGGTATATTTTTTCGGTGGTGGTTTTGTTGCAGGCGATGGAGCTGAGCCCAGATACGATGGGGCTGCTATGGCTCAAAAAGGAATCGTGGCCGTTACTGTAAACTACCGGCTGAATGTATTCGGATTTTTCGCATATCCCGGTTTGAGTGCCGAATCACCCTACAAAGCATCCGGAAACTATGGTTATCTCGACCAGAATGCCGCTTTGAAATGGGTTCATAAAAACATTGCTGCTTTTGGTGGTGATCCGAAAAGGGTAACCATTGCAGGTGAGTCGGCAGGGTCCATTTCAGTGAGTGCTCAAATGGTCTCACCGTTATCAAAAGAACTGATTGCCGGTGCAATTGGTGAAAGTGGAGCAGCCATCTACCCTACCCTTGCACCTATACCACTGGAAGAGGCTGAAAAAACGGGAGTCGCATTTGCAGAAAAGGCAGGATATCATTCCCTGGAAGTATTAAGGGCTCTGAGTACAACAGAATTGCTGCAAAGTTATGTACTATCAAAACGGTTTGGATTTCCGGCTGTACTAGATGGTTATTTTCTTTCAAAATCGCTGCCTGAGATATTCAAAGCCGGCGAACAGGCTCAGGTTCCTTTACTGGTTGGATGGAACTCAGCGGAAATCAATGGAATGTCGTTTATGACCGGGAAACCTTATACAAGCGAAAATTTCATCAGCCGTGTAAAAGAAAGTTATCCCAATGACTATGAAGAAGTATTAAAACTGTATGCCCACGATACGGAAAAAGAAGTTGAATTTTCGGCAACAGAACTGGCATCGGACAAGTTCATTGCATACAGCACCTGGAAATGGTTCGATTTGCAACGAAAAAACTGTGCTCAACCGGTATACAGATACTTGTTCTGCCATCCCCGACCTGAATTGAAAGATAAAGATTTAAGTTCCGGTCTTGCAGGAGGTACTTTAAAAAAAGAGTTAACAACAGCTCCGAAAATCAAACCGATCGGGGCGGCACACGCTCAGGAAATTGAATACTGCATGGGCAACCTGTATTTAGCACCTGAATATGGATGGAATAACGATGATGAAAAGGTATCGGAAACCATGTTAAGCTATTTTGCCAATTTCATAATTTCAGGGAATCCAAACGGGAAGAACCTTCCGGTATGGCCTGCTGTAAAACCAACAGAACTGAATCCACCGGTCATGAAGATTGATGTGGTATCTAAAGCTGTTCAGGCACAAAACGATGAACGGTTTTTATTCCTGGATAAATATTATAGTAGGTAGTTGGTAGTTGGTAGTTGGTAGTTGGTAGTTGGTAGTTTGAGGTTTAAAGTTTAAAGTTTAAAGTTTAAAGTTTGAGGTTTGGAGTTTGGAGTTTGGAATATGGAAATAGATTTAGAATGAATTGACTGATTATTTCACATCAAATCATCATATCATCATATCAACATATTATCAAATCATCACATTATCAATCATCACATCATCACATCACCACATCATCACATCATCACATCATCACATCACCACATCATCACATCACCACAATATCACATCACCACATCATGACATTATAATGCCTGATTCTGAAGAGTAAACCAACTCAGTAAAATCTGGAAATGAGCTTAATCTGTACTAAAATATCAATTCTAACGTTTTTATGACTAAATTGCATACCAATTCACTTATATACGGCAAAGTTTATGGATAAATTTGAGCGATTAAAAAAGCTAAAAAACATATTGGATGAAGGATTAATAACTCAGGATGAATATGATACTGAAAGAAGGATGCTGTTGAAAGACGGTGAAGCAGAAATTATTCCTGATCTTAAAGTTGGAAATGATTTGTCAAAGACAAAGAAAATCAGAATTGGTTCGCGAAAAGATATATGGTATGCTTCGTTTCTGGCAATTGCTTTGCTGGTAATCTTTTTTTATTCGACGGATGGGTTTAAGAAACTTCAACCTGAGAAAACATCCAAAAGAACATTGCCCGTCATAAATGTATACTTTGAGATTGAAGAAGTTTTTCCGGTTTATTTAGTTTATTTAAAAAATTCAAAACAGGGTTTACTTGATATGACCATTACAAATCCGGACAATATAGGTAAAAACATAGAAATCTCGTATGGATTTACAGAATTTGGCGGGTTGGAAAATAAATCAGTACGCATTGAAAGCGGTAGTGTAAAAAAGATTCAGCTAACACCATTTTCAACTAAAATGCTTGATCTGCATACTCCTGTCAACACTCCCCTGATCGTAAAAGTAACCGATGAACAAAATACGACATTGTACTCCCAATCGTGGAGTATTAAAGTAAACCCCGGTGATGAAATTCCATGGAAAATAAAAAACAGGGATTTTACAGATCTGATTGCATCATGGGTAACTCCAAGAGACAGGTTTGTGCAGGAATTGGTACGTAAAACAAAAGATAAAACCGGAGATCAGACAACATTACACGGAAAAATGTCGGATGAAAATTTCAAAAATCTAGTGAAGGATTTGTTCAATACTGTAAAAGATGAAGGTATATCCTATAATAACAACCCGATCAATTTTGGTGAAGGTTCTGCTCAGCGGATTCGATTACCAAAGCTGACATTAAAGACAAAATCGGCCAACAGCATAGATGGTTCGGTATTGATGGCATCTTTATTTGAGAATGTAGGATTACGGGCATATATTATCATTTTATCGGATCATGCCATAGTTGGAGTATCAAGAACCGATCAGGAAAATGACAGGATTTACATTGAAACGACTATACTGGGCAGATCAACCCTTGAATCAATACTTTCCTTTGAAACCGCTTTTACCGCTGCTACAAAAGCCGGAAAAGAGTCCTACAATAAAGCCTACAGCAATGGCGTGAATCAGGAGGGTGGAAAATTTATTGTCATAGATATCCACAAGGCACGGCAGCAAGGAATTTTACCATTATACTAAGATTTAATTACGCCTAACCATCTATTGGTAAAAAGGAAAGCTGACAGGAATCAAATTCCTGTCAGCTTTCTTTATCTTATACTTGTCAGCGGTCATTGTTATCCACCTTATCATTTGATTATCATCACATCATCACATCAACACATCATCACATCATCACATCATCACATCAACACATCATCACATCACCACATCAACACATCAACTGTTATTGTTTCTTCAATACAAATGCCGTCCGGGCGGGAATATACAGTTTCAGCCATTCTTTCCCTGTTGGATCTTTTAAGGCAGGAGAAGTGACATGAATAATGCTTTCGTCGATTAAGTTGAAACCACCAAAGAGTGTTTCGTCGGTATTGAGAACGGTTTTATAGGATCCTTTCTCCGTCAGAATGCCATAATCGGTATATGATTTTGTCCCGTTAAAATTGAATATGAAAATTAAATCTCCCCGTTGATAGGCCAGTACCTGATCGTCTTCCTTGCTCCAAAGTTGTAGTACAGGCAAAACATTAAACCGCGGTACTGAATTTATTAATCCGATCATGGAACGATCGAATTCGCCCAATGCATTGTACAGGTATTTTTCATTATCCACCAGATCCCATTGTCGACGGGCATATTTGTTTGACCAGCCATTTCCTTCACGTGGGAAATCAATCCATTCGGGATGACCGAATTCATTGCCCATAAAGTTCAGGTAACCGCCATTAATGGTAGTGGCTGTAATGAGACGAATCATTTTGTGCAGAGCAACTCCTCTGTCGACAACCAACGTACTATCCCCACGACGCATGTGCCAGTACATTTCGGCATCAATCAGGCGGAAGATAATGGTTTTATCTCCAACTAATGCCTGGTCATGACTTTCGGCATAACTGATAGTCTTCTCATCAGCACGTCGGTTGGTGAGTTCCCAAAAAATAGTACCGACTTTCCAGTCTTCATCTTTTACTTCTTTAATTAATTTAATCCAGAAATCGGGAATGCCCATCGCCATACGATAGTCAAAACCGATACCACCATCGTCTACTTTAGTAGCTAATCCGGGAATACCACTCACTTCTTCGGCAATGGTAATGGCATCCGCATTTACTTCATGGATCAGTTTATTGGCCAGGGTCAGATAGCAGATGGCATCACCGTCCTGGTTCATATTATAATAGGAATCATAGCCGTTAAAATCTTCGCCCAACCCGTGACTGCGGTATAACATAGAAGTCACTCCATCGAACCGGTATCCGTCGAACTGATATTCTTCGAGCCAGAATTTGCAATTGGATAACAGGAAATGAAGAACGGAAGGTTTGGCATAATCAAACAAAAGCGAATCCCACGCAGGGTGTTCACGACGGGAACCACCATGAAAATACTGGTATGGGGTGCCATCAAAGCGGCCTAATCCTTCAATTTCATTGCGTACTGCATGCGAATGAATAATGTCCATGATCACAGATATTCCCATTCCATGTGCATCATCAATTAAATGCTTTAGTTCTTCCGGGGTACCAAACCTGGAAGATGCAGCAAAAAAGCTGGAGACATGATACCCGAACGACCCATAATACGGGTGTTCCTGAATGGCCATAATTTGAATGCAATTATACCCATCCTTTGAAATACGCGGTAAAACGGTTGTACGAAATTCTTCGTATGTAGAGACCTTTTCCTCTGCACTCGACATACCAATGTGGCATTCGTAGATCAGTAAGGGTTGAGTCTTTGGTTTGAAATTTTTATTTTTAAACACATAAGGTTGAAAGGGACTCCACACTTGCGCACTGAATATTTTAGTTGCTTCATCCTGTACTACTCTGCGGGCCCAGGCAGGGATCCGTTCTCCACTTCCACCTTCCCATTCTACGAGCAATTTATACAATTGGGTGTGTGCCATGGCATAATCCGGAAGGCGAACTTCCCAGATGCCATTCTGCAACTTTTTCATTTGGTAATCAGGATGACGCTGCCAGTTATTAAAATCGCCTATTAAAAATATAGCTGTAGCGTTGGGAGCCCATTCACGGAAAACCCATCCATCAGGCAAGCGATGTAATCCAAAATACAAATATCCGGAAGCAAAACTGGACAAAGTCTGACCTTCAACCACTAACTTCTTTTCGACACTTTCGAAATACTCGTATCGTCCGTTAATTGCCCCTGCATAAGGAGCCAACCATGGATCGGATTTAATGATAGCCAGATCTTTCATATGTTCTTAATAACAATAAAATCAGTTGAAGATAATACGTTTAAATCTAATTTAAGAATGAATATCAATACATGATATAACAATTCATATCATTAACCTGATATCCATATAATTTCTCACTATGCTTGATCTTGAACAGTTCTTTGGTAAGTGATTTTGTATCTCTGTAGCAAACAACTTGCAACAAGACTTTCTGGTAGTATTAGAAAACAAAGATACATACAAATTAAATAAAAAGGAACATACTTTTTTATATTATTTACTTTTGATAGTTATACAAGTACTTTTATGATGATCTTTTTGTGCTTGCCTTCAAAAATACCGGGTTGATGTCCATCTTCGGGAAAGAAAATTACAAATTCAGCCGGTTGAACCTGAAGTAAATTAGTTGCTTTATCGGCAAAAAACGTAATATCTTTTTCGGAGTTATAAGTTTGAGTGATATCATGCAATGCATTTCCGGCAATCCAACCCATTGTTTCGGTTGTAGTCAGGGGTATCTGAATATCCATATACAGATTATGCGTTTCCATGCGAGCAGTATCAGGTGTCTTGCCATCTATTTCAACAACATTGACGTACAGATTTGTTCCATCCAGTTCAATTTTGCCTACAGGCAAGTTCATTAAATCCGTAGTTTGTAAAAAATCAAACGCTTTTTTAAAGCGAGGGTGGATTGATTCGTACAATCCGGTGTTCTTTAAAGAATCTAAAATCATAATTATTGTTTGAAAGTTTAATGTTTGATGTTTGATGTTTGAAGTTTGATGTTTGAAGTTTGAAAGTTAAAATCACCACCTTTAAAGTACTAACAATAAACTCCAAACTTTAAACTATAAACTACTTTCTACCTGTTACTTACTTCTTTATGTACCAGTTCATCCACCGTATAATTGAGGAATCGGTTGAACGGATAAGCACATTTGGCAATATGTGCAACCTGGGTAACAAAATCAGGTGCATGAAGTATGGTTTCATCCAGGGGATGATCTACCAGATAATGTTTCAGTTTAAGCAATTCTGCTTCCGGAAAGTCTTTCGGAAAACCGCGTGGAACTGTTTTTAGTTTATCTTCTTCAAAGAATCCGGTAAAATATTGTGAAAACTCAGGGCTATTCCTGATTTCATTGAGTTCATCGATGTTATCGTAAACACTTTGACGTAATGCCTTCAGCACATTTGTATCGGGACACCACACACCAGTTGACAGAAAACAGCCGGTAGGATCCAAATGAAGATAATATCCTGCATGCTGGCTTTTACGTCCTCCTGCCGAAGCAATATACACGCCGAAATGAGTTTTATAAGGTGTCTTATCGTGTGAAAAACGGGTATCACGATAAATCCTGAAAACACATTCCTTGACTTCTACATGCTTTATTGCCTCATCAAAAGTAGCAATTTCAGCAATGAGTTCTTTGCACATTTGCTCAAATCCTGTACGAACCTGATCGTACCATGCCTTATTTTCGGCGAACCATTCACGGTTGTTGTTGACTTTTAATTCACTTAAAAACCGTAATAAATTATCAATTTCCATAGTGTTTCATATTTAGTTTGACAAATATAAGGCAAAAATCAGACAAAAAAAGGGTTAATATCCTTTTTTTTAAATCAGAACAGGTATTTGTTGAAAAATGATTACTTTTGTAGTTGAAATAAGTAGGGCAATAGTCTGCAGATGAATCGACATATTCATTTGAATGACAGGCATTTTACCATCAAAGGATAAAGTTAAAGACATAAAATGAAAAATCGGATTAATCAACTGTTGGCCGAAATAAACCAACTGGCTGCTTCAAATCAGGAAGAACTTGAAGCCCTTCGAATTAAATTTCTAAGCAAGAAAGGTGAAATATCAACACTATTTAATGACTTCAGGAATGTTGCCAATGACGAAAAACGTGAAGTCGGCCAATTGCTGAATGAATTAAAAAACGTTGCCCAGGATAAAATAAACGAATTGAAAGAGAGTTTCAACAACTCCGGTGCAACTGACCAGAAAAATGATTTAACCCGAAGTGCCGACCCCATAAAATTAGGTACCCGTCATCCGTTGTCCCTGGTTAAACATGAGATTATCGATATTTTTGCCCGAATCGGATTCACCATTGCCGAAGGCCCGGAAATTGAAGATGACTGGCATGTATTTGGAGCATTGAATTTTCCTCCTGAACATCCGGCAAGGGATATGCAGGATACCTTTTTCATCGAGCAGAATCCTGATGTACTTTTACGCACACATACCTCTTCGGTGCAATCACGGGTCATGGCAAACCAAAAGCCCCCTATTCGCATGGTATTTCCGGGACGTGTATACAGGAATGAAGCCATATCTTACCGTGCCCATTGTTTCTTCCATCAGGTTGAAGGTCTGTATATTGACAAAGATGTTTCTTTTGCCGATCTGAAGCAGGCACTGATGTATTTTGCAAAAGAAATGTTCGGTCCTGATACACAGATACGATTACGTCCCTCTTACTTTCCATTTACCGAACCAAGTGCCGAAATGGACATTTCGTGTAACCTGTGTGGTGGCAAAGGATGTCCTTTTTGCAAATTTACCGGTTGGGTTGAAATTCTGGGATGTGGAATGGTTGACCCCAATGTACTTGAAAATTGCGGTATAGATTCTAAGGTTTACTCCGGTTACGCATTTGGTATGGGCGTGGAACGAATTACGAACCTGAAATATCAGGTAAAAGATTTACGCATGTTTTCAGAGAATGATGTTCGCTTCTTACAACAGTTTGAATCAGCTTATTGATCATCCGGGAAATTGAATAATTAATTTTTGTTATATAGTTGTATAATTAGTTTTAATGTGTTATTTTTGCGTCCAAAGCAACATTTTACTCATTAAATAATCATTATTTATCCTGCTATGAAAAAGTCAATTATTGTATCTCTCATTCTGTTGGCGTTAGTAGCCAATATCAGTGCTCAGCGTTATAGCCTGAATAAAACTAAATTTGATTCCCATTTGTATATTCCACAATACGACGATCCCTATAATCCTGCCATTAGCGGAGTCTGTTCATTCTTAGTTCCCGGTTTGGGACAGATCTATTGTGGTGAAACCGGTCGGGGATTAGCATTTTTGGGAGGTTATGTCGGATGTTTTGTCCTGGCCGAAGCAGGGGCTGTACAGATCACATCCAATTTAGGTTATAACGGGGATCCCGGTTATTCCAATTACTCAAATGCCGGAGTAGGTCCTTTTTTGCTTGGATTAGGTGGCATGGCAGTTGTAAGCATATGGTCAATAATTGATGCGATTCATGTTGCTAAAGTCAACAACATGTACATACAGGGTTTAAGAAAAACATCGTCATTAAAACTGGAAATGTCACCCTACATGGAACAGCTTTCGATAAACAATCAGGTTATAACTCCGGTGGGTATGACCATGAGAGTGAAATTTTAAGACTTATACGAATCACTATAGTAGAGCTTGTTTCAACAGATGAAACAAGCTCTTTTTTATTTCCGGAATGAAAATAACTTTTTATTGTTATTATCAACTATGGTTGACATCTAAGCTTCAATGTTCTTCAGTAACGCCCAATCTTCTTGTTTGTCTGGAATCAGGAGTATTGCTCCAATTAAAAAACCACACATTTACAACCACTTTTTAAAGTACGAAAGACATTTTATTTCCGGAGAATAGTCTGTTATTATTTATATTAAAAAAACCAGTATATAAAAATATACTGGTTTTTTAAAATATTATTTTGTCAATTGTGAAATCCTTTATCCAAAAACTTCAAACTTCAAACTTTAAACTTTAAACTATCTATTCCACTCGTCCACCCCGTTCGGAACGTTGTTCGGTTTTAAGCGGATTGGCAGCAGCTTCCTGATTTCTGATACGGTTCTGATAGATATCATACGCCATGTACAATGCCTGCCTGAAAGATTCTTCCGAGGCAATATTATGTCCGGCAATATCATAAGCAGTCCCATGATCGGGTGAAGTACGAATAACTGAGAGTCCTGCGGTAAAGTTAACCCCTGTATCCATGGATACCGTTTTAAAGGCAATTAAACCCTGATCGTGGTACATTGCTAACACGGCATCAAATTTATTGAAGTTTCCTGAGCCAAACAATCCATCGGCAGGATAAGGTCCGACACAGATAATGCCCAATTTTTCTGCTTGTTTTAAAGCAGGAATAATTACTTCCTGTTCTTCATTGCCAATGACACCATTATCTCCGGCATGCGGATTCAATCCTAATACAGCAATCCGTGGCCGGATAATGGAGAAATCCTTCTTCAATGAAGCATTTAAAACAACCAGTTTTTCTAAAATTAATTTTTCCGTCAGTTCAGTTGATATATTCTTAACCGGAATATGCCCGGTAACAACTGCTACCCGCATCACATCATTGATCAACATCATTAGTGCAGGAGAATCTTTGCCGAACTTTTCTTCCAGGTATTCGGTATGTCCCGGAAAATGGAATTTTTCGGATTGTATATTTTTCTTATTAATGGGTGCAGTAACCAATGCCTGAAGAGCACCTTTTTTAAGGTCTTCGGTTGCGCGTTCAAGGGCTGCATAGGCTGCTTCTCCGGCTTCACTGGTGGAAGTACCAAGCTCTACCTTAATGTCGTCATCGACGCAATTAATGATATTGACCCTCTTCAAATTGATTTCCTCAATAGAGTTTACAATATTCAAATTCAAACCCTGAATATCCAGATTCTTCCGGTGATAGGCAGCTACCTTTGGAGAACCGTAAATGACAGGAATAAATGTTTCCAACATGCGACTGTCGGACATAGTTTTAAGAATAACTTCATAACCTATTCCATTAATATCACCATGTGTAATGCCAATAATAATTCTTTCTGTTTCCATAAATTCAGGTTGTATGTTTAATGAATATTTTTAAGACATGAAATATCCGATGAAGGGTATTAAATTTCAAGGGTCAAATATATTAAATTTTATTCAGTCTTTTAATTTTTATAAGATTTATTTAGTTGAAGAGAAAAATAACAATATTTCTTCCATCAATTTAGCACGGTCTTTGTCATTTTGCAGTGTTTCGAAAGGAAAACCGAATGCACATACCTTATAAGGACCCGAGTAAGCTATACCGGCACTTATGTTATTCTCAGCATACCGGCTTATAGTAAAACAGCCATCACCGACCGGGTCTATGCCATCAGGCGACTCTACATAATAGGAAATTGAATTGGGTTCAGAATAATACATCAGTTCAGCTTTTTTGAAAAAGCTACATGGTGAATTCACCACACTGACATTTCCACCCACACTTGCCTGTGAAGTCCTGAATTTATATTTCAATACATTCTCAATAAAAAGCTGATCATTATGAACAGGATTTCCCGTTTCACACATGTCGGAACCAATGAACGAACCGCTCAACAAAAGATTACCGCCATGTAAGCAATACAACCGGATACATTGCTGCAAAGCTAATGGAAAAGTTTTAAATTCAGGTGGTTTTTTTGCATTTCCTATGAATGTTTGCTTTTGTTTACCCAAAACAAGATCCACCATCCTGAATTGATTCATATCCACATCACCATGAATTACCGCTTTTACACTGGCGGAGACAAATGAATAACCGGCAGCCTTTATAGCCTTACCGTGAATAAACGGAAAGTCAAATGTATTTCCGGCAATTACCTTTGTTTCATAATTGGCATGACTGGCACTAAAACCGGGTGCATCATCGTTCAACCAGGGTTTATTTCGTTTAAACTCATACTGGTTTCCAACAAAACTAATATCCGATAAATAGGGCACACCGGCATCTTTATTGTTCAAAAAACCGGCATATGTACTGTCGAGTGAAAAATTAGCCGGAGCACTTAACCGGTCAAATCCATTCACAATAAGCACTTCATTTTTATCCAGAGGTGCACGGTATACTGAAAGTATTTCGGACGGAAAGCTCTGGCCTCCCCGATTAAGAGCCATGACTTTAAAACTATAGATTTTACCGGTTTGAATGACTGCCGTACAACGGTTAGAATTCAGCACTACACCATTGTCAAAATCACCATCATCAATCCTTGTATATAATACATAGCGTTCGGCCATGGCTGTCGGTTCAAGACTATCCACCACTGCCAGCCAATGAAGTTCAACTTTGTTCTTCTCAATAAACCGCGAGCTGAATTGTTCAACTGGAAGCGGCTGCACGATATAACCTGTTTTGTTGGATGAAGAAATAAATTTCAACATTCCCTTATAGATAGACCGGCTAACTGTAAATCTGAAACGGGGATCGAGGCCATACCGCATATCCGCAAAATTTTGATGCGAAAGCAATTCAAGCAACATGGTCGGGACTTCCGGCACGCGTGACTCGCTGTAGGATTTATTCCAGATATTCCGGCGTGTCCATTCAGGCGCAAATGTCTTTCGGATGTCCGATACTATCTGTGTTTGAATAATATCTGTCAGGTCACGTGATGCCCATCGTGAAATACCATTCTGGAATGTTGTTTTACCATCCGTGTTACGAATAGTACATATTCCCAGCGTACCTATAATGGAATCATTTACTGTCGCACCTGCATCACTGTGAAATGCCAGGGCCAGATCGATGGGGACATTTTGACCTTTTGTACCCGGAGAAACAGAAGATCCACCTACCAGGTAATTTACCCAAAATCCACGTGATTGAAAATCATCAGTATAATCATTCTGTCCTTTATTGCGGCTATACACACTATCAGGCACCCCCGCCCATTGCAACCAATAACGGGCACCTTCAGCATATCGGGGATAGTGACTGATCTCTGGTTCGAAAAAGGGCAATGGCTTTGAGGGCAATGTGGGGACAATAAGGCTGTCGGCATTATTGACAATTAGGGTTGAGCCGGCAATTGTCGGATTTCTTGCCATATTTCCCATTCCACCACCAAATTTAACTGCATCAGCCGTTATTGACTTTCCTTCTTCGATACTCAGATTAGTCAACATGACTTTCGAGTTAACATTCCGGCCTTTATCAAAATAGAAATGGCCAAGATACAACCAGGTTCCGCCATTCAAAGTTTGATTAACTGTAAACTCGGTTTTACCTCCTTTATAAAACACCGTGTAATGGGCATCATGTGCACTGTTTTCCAGTGATTTGTATGAAACATACACAGCATAACGGCCACTTTCGGGGATTGCCGGAATCCAATCGGCATGACTTGTTTCATCCGAATTGGTTATAGAAGTAATAACCCGTGAAGTCCCAAAAGTAAATGGATTCTCACCAAACAAATACGTTTTTTTTGTATTTCCAAAACCAGTACCTTCGGACATCTTCCATTTTTTTCGGTCATTTTGCTCCCTGTATCGCGACACATTGTCTTTTGTATCATTATCAACAATCACTTCATTCAACTGAGTATCCCGTTCACGGGGAAGGAGTACGTTAGCCCCGGCATTTTCAAGCATAGGAACCAAATAAGGCAATACATACGACTGGGTGTACAAATCTTCAACAACCTGGAAAACACGGGCACGTTGCCATATCCAACGGGCTTGTTTTTGATCGTAGTATTTACCATGACTTTGCCAAAGTGCAATATGCCTGTTTTGTAATCCATCCTGGATAAGATATGGACGGGATGTATTCGATACTAAAGGCAGTGTCAACAGAGGGACAGAAAATTGTTTACGAAGATCAATCTGGTCAGGGAGGTAAAAGTTTGGAATTAATGCCTCTATATTTTGATTGTCTACCTGACAACTGACAGAATATCCATTGTATTTATGGGCTATAATTTTATCAATGGCTTTGTAAATGCGCTTTACATTGTCTGGACGAAAAGGCATATACCCTAACCTTTCATTGACTGTAATGGTGATAGAATTTGATTTTGAATCAGGTGAAAATTTTGTCACATTCACTTTTCCTGCCCTGGTATAGCTATTAACTATAACAGTCAATGAGTCGGAAATTTGATTTTCCAGGTTCTTCTGAGCAGATATTGAAATGCCTGTTCCAAAAATAAACAAAGCTACAAACCAAATTGTATGCAAATTTCGTCTCATGAATTAACGACTATGGTATATTGTATGTGATTAAAAACCGAAATCCGGTATCTGTGAGAAAATTTGCTATTCGTTAGATTTTTCTTTCTCAAGGGTTGATAACATTCCACAGGCAGCGAAAATATCTTCTCCCCTGGAACGGCGAATTGTTGAAGTAACCCCGTTACTGGTTAAATAATCCCTGAAGAAAGTCATTTTTTCGGGAGTTGAGCTTTTCAAATCAGATCCCGGAATGGCATGAAATCGTATTAAATTTACCCTGCAATCGATTCCTTTGAGTATTTTTACCAGTTCTACAGCATGTCTCATGGTATCGTTCACTCCATCAAACAGTATATATTCGAAGGATACACGTCGTTGTTTGCTAAAATCATGTTTGCGCAGTTCTTCCAGTACCTTGCTGATTGGATAAGACTTTTCAACAGGCATAAGTAACAACCTGTCTTGTGTAAAGGGAGAGTGCAGGCTGATTGCCAGATGACAATTCGTTTTTTCCAGAAAGATTTTCATGGCTGGTATTAGTCCGATAGAGGAAACCGTAATTCGTCTGGGGCTCCAGGCATACCCGTAATCGGCAGTTAAAATTTCCAGCGACCGAAGCATGGGTAAGGTATTGTCAAAAGGCTCCCCCATTCCCATAAAGACAAGATTTGTAAGCTTCTCAGCTTCCGGAATGGACATTACCTGATTCAGAATTTCTGCTGTCGTCAGTTGGGCAATAAATCCTTGTTTACCTGTCATACAAAAAACACATCCCATTTTACAACCGACCTGTGACGATACACAAAGTGTGGCACGGTCCTCTTCCGGAATATATACTGCTTCAATAAAATGTCCGCCTTCTGTTTTAAAGAGATATTTTTTAGTTCCATCAGTTGATTCAACAGTCTGGACGGGTAATGTTCGTCCCACTTCATATCCTGCCTGTAACGATTCCCTGTTTTTGGCAGATATATTCGTCATCTCATCAATACTGAAAACGCGTTTCTTATAGATCCATTCTGCAAGTTGCCTGGCAGTAAAAGCAGGCATTCCTAACTGGGAAACTATGGTTTTTAATTCTTCGAATGTTTTGCCTACAAGTGATGTTTTATTCATTTCTATGTTCTGTGTAGTTATTTGGTTATCCCGAAAGCTATCAGGTGGTTAATTGAGTTAATTGGTTGATTAAGTTAATTGGTTGATTGAGTTAATTCCGTAATCGGGACGTCACTTTGTTCGGCAGGTTTAATAAAAGAATGATAACATGAATCGATAAAGTCCTACCACTTACTCATTTCTTTCTTCTACCTAATTCCTACTACCTTCTACCTACTAATTCCTGTCTCCTCATTCCTCGCTCCTGTCTCCTGTCTTTTGATCCGGGCAAAGTTACGCAAACTTACCGAAAAAAAGAAAACGGAATGAAATTAATCATTCCGTTTTCAAAAGGATAGAAAATTCTTACTTGTATAATTAAAAGAAGTTAAGACGGTTATCAACTATATCAGCTTTATCTTTCATATCCTGAATAATCATATAGGGTAATGAATAACTCATACGGCTGTTTAATTGCATTTTCTCCATTTTAGCATCAAAAGGTTGAGGGTTTACTACTTTATTGGAAGTACGAACAACATATATTCCTGCATTTCCTTTTATTGGGGCAGATACTTTACCTATTGTTGAGACAGATACTTTTCCAATAACTGTAGGTTCAAACCCTGCAACACCAAATTGATAGGAAGCAAAGTTAACTGCTTTGGCAGTCTTGACTGAATCTTTTAAATATATGGCCAATCCTTCCAACGTAGGATTTTTTGAAAGTTCTGCAGTCAGGTTTTTAATCATCAGTTCAGCTTTCTTATCTTTAATAATTTCAGCTTTCAACTGATCAGTAACTTTATCAACTGAACGGTATCCTTTTTTATTTACTTCGGAAGTCATTGCAACAACAAATTTAGTTCCGCAATCGAATACATCCGATACATCATTTTTGGCGCTTTTGAATACCCATTGAATTATTTTACGCGATTGTGGTATGTCAGCAACTTTATCTACAGTTTGTAAAATTTCACTGGCTGGACGAACTACATAGCCTTTTTCTTTTGCCCTTTTTTCAAAGTTATCGGCTTTCAGATCAACGGCAAATATTTTTGCATCGTTATAAATTTTACTGTACGTCTTACTGCTTGGAACCACTTTACGTTCGAGTATAGCTAATTTCACTTTGCGACGGGGTGCCGTTTTATCTTCAACCTGCATAATCTGAATTCCCTGTGCATTTTTAATAGTAAACACTTCGTTTTTTGATTTATTGAAAGCGTTGGCAGTAATTTCTTTTTCTACTCCCGGCATTCCTTCCTGTAACCAACCGATCTCACCACCATTGGCAGCCGTTTGTTTAACAGCTGAATATTTTTTGGCTAATCCGGCAAAATCAGCTCCTGCACGAATGGCAGCAACTAAACTGTCAGCTTTTCCGGCATCCTTTGTTACTAAAAAGATATGACGCAATTTGACTGAATCGGATTGCATAATACCCGATTGCATCACCCTTGCCATCATATATGTATCATTCATGAATGAAGGTCCGAAAACGTCACCTGTCTTACCATTGAAAGCAAAATCCTTCAGCATGGGTGGGACTGTTTTATCTGAATAATTTTTACCATCATACATAATATCCGAATTTGAATTCACCAAACCGGCTACATCATCAGTTGTTTTGAATTCAGCGCTTAATTTATTCATCCAGTTTTCAGCTTCCTTGTAGTCTTCTTTCATTGGCTTGATATCGAACGCTACATAATTGAAGGTACAATTGGCATCTTGTTTGTACTGTGCCTTTTGTTTGGTATACCGGTCGTTGATTTCGCTGCTACTTACTTTAACCAATGAATCGGACATTAAAAAATAAGGTTGAACCACATACGAAGCATCAACGCTTGTTTTCCGGTCATTATAGCTCATTTTGGCATCGATGCTGTTTGCACAAACCGATTTTGAAATAAGTGCATTGTATTTTTCCTGAAGAATACTGTTCTTTACGTTCTTTTCCCAAAACAACCAATAGCTTTTTGCTTTATCAATTTGTTGTTTCATTTCCTCATTCGTAGGCGTTTCTTCCAGACTATTTAAAAACTGAACCAATTGAGGACGGCTAAACTGACCATTTTCACCGGCAAATGAACGACGTTGAAGGATTAAAGGGTGTATGTTATTCCCAATTAACCGATCGGATAGCTCATCTTTGCTTACGGCAAGTCCTAATTTTTTAGCTTCAGCATTCAGGATTTTCTCATTTACCAGACTTTCCCATACCGATTGACGAAGTTGAGTCATCATTTCTTCGTTCAATTCACTTTTCCCCGTTTCAATTTTATAAACTTCAGTCATCTGATCTATTGCTGCAGAATATTCCTTGATATTAATATCCTCTCCTATAATCTTAGCAACTATTTCTTTCGACTTATTAAAATAGGTTGATCCTTCTTTCAGGAAATCGCCTACAATAAAGGCTAATAATGCAAGTCCTACCACTACAACCAGTAAAACTCCTTTGCTTCTAATCTTTTCTAATGTAGCCATTTTTTGAAATTAATTTGTATTTTTTTAGTTTGAATTTTCACTTAATTTGAGGGCACGAATATACAAAAAAAAATGTTTATATGAATGCGATTTAATTTTTTTCTTTCAGTTTGTTGTATTTACGTCCTACAATCGTTTAGAATATAAGGTTCATTCGCTTGTTGCCAGCTTCACTAATTCTATCCGATTGTTGGTTACTTTAACACATTTTATGGTAAATCCTTCAATCCGTATGATTTCATTTAATTTAGGGAAATGCTGATGATTGTGTAAAATATATCCGGCCAATGTTTCGTAGGCATCCGATTCCGGGATATTTAAATTAAACCGGGTATTAATAGCATCCACTTCCAGTCGGCCTGAGAAAATATACTCATGTTCGGCTGTTTGCTCGGCTATATAATCATTATTATCATGTTCATCCTCAATCTCACCGAATATTTCTTCCATTATATCTTCCAGGGTCACAATGCCTGCTGTACCACCAAATTCATCAACTACAACTGCCAGACTCTTCTTCTGCAACAAAAAGATTTTCATAAGCTTTTGTGCTGCCATATTTTCGGGAACTATCGGAATCTGATTGATTTGTTTTTTCCAGTCATTCTGATGTTCAAACATTTCAGAAGAATGGATATAGCCCATAATATTGTCGATATCTCCTTTGTAAATAGGAATCTTTGATAAACCCGTTTCAATGAATGTTTGTTTCAGTGTTTCAACGTTCGTATCATATTCAAGGGCAATAATATCGGTTCGCGGCACATAACAATCACGCAATTTCACTTTTGAGAAATCAAGGGCATTCTGAAATATCTTGACTTCATTTTCTAATTCCTGTTCATTCTCTTTATTTTCAAAGGTTTCCTGAATTAAATAATTCAAGTCTATGCGTGAAAAAACCTTTTTCTGTGTATTTGGACTAATCTGGATTCTGAATATTTTCAGCATTCCAATGGAAAGCCATGTGCTAAAGCGGGATACGGGATATAATAAAACAAAAAAAATCAGTAACATCCACGAGAATATACGTAACCACAAATTAGGATTCACTCTGAAAATCGTCTTCGGAAGGAATTCTCCTGTAATCAGAACGATAATGGTAGCCAATATGGTTTGAATCAGGGTTATCAGTAATTCATTCTTTAGCGGGCTAAGCCATGGTGTCATTAACTCAGCCATCAATAACCCATAAATCACCAGGCAGATATTATTTCCGACCAACATGGTCGATATAAATTGCTGTGGGTGACGATAAAAGATAGACAGTATGGACGAGGTGAGATTAGGTTGCTTTTTATCCAGTTCGAAACGCAATTTGTTCGACGTGATAAAAGCAATCTCCAGCCCTGAAAAGAAAGCAGAGAAAATCAATGTTAACAGGATGTATGTAAAACTATCCAAAATTTTGTAGGCTAAGCAATTTAAGTGTGTATAAAGTGCAAAGATACTATAATTTATAATGTTACTATGGTTTAAGATTGAAAATACCTGTAAGTAAATCATAAAAATGAGGGATAAAACTTCCCGGTGATAATTCTTCCCGAAGATAGAAAATGTTTGAAAATTATTTTATTGATTTTAACCTACTGTATTTCTATCGTTTACAAAATCAAAATCATATTTAAATAGTTTTTTTAGAAAGACCATTTGTGAGTATCAAAAAAAGGCGTATCTTTGCAACCGCTTTCAAAAAACGATCTAATAGCTCAGTTGGTAGAGCACATCCCTTTTAAGGATGGGGTCCTGGGTTCGAGCCCCAGTTGGGTCACTCTTTTGAAAACAGCATACAAAGTTCGATGATCTAATAGCTCAGCTGGTAGAGCACATCCCTTTTAAGGATGGGGTCCTGGGTTCGAGCCCCAGTTAGATCACAGTTAAAAGCCTTCCAAATCGATGATTTGGAAGGCTTTTTTTAATCTACGTATTAATTATGCCATAAATAGTTCTAACTAAAAAGTCCTGCAGATAATATATTTGCAGGACTTTTACTGATTTTGAATAAAAAAAGATATTATCGAATGTCAAACCTGATGACAAACCGGCTTCCTTTACCTAATTCACTTTCAACGGTTAATGTTCCATTATGGGCTTCCACGAAATCTTTAGAGATGGAAAGACCAAGTCCGCTTCCCTGTATTTTAGTCCCCGGCACCCGGAAATAACGGTCAAAAATGCTCAGATGATACCGCGGGTCAATGCCTTTGCCAAAATCCTGCACATACATCTCCACCACAGTCTCAATTTGACGCGCTCCAATGATCACACGACCGTATTCTGGTGAATATCGTATAGCATTGCTCAACAAATTGGTCAACACCCAGGCAATCTTTTCACTGTCGACATACAGTTTCTCTATTTTTTCAGGATATTCCACCTCAATCTGGCAACCGAATTTATCTGCCTGCACCCGGTTAGCCCCGATGGCATAATTGATCAGTTCGATCGGTTTGGTGATTTTCGGCATCAACTGGAGCTTGCCTGCTTCCACCTGGGTCATATTAAGCAGCTCTCCGGTGATACTAAGAAGCCTCTCGCTATTATCTTTGATGCTTTGGGATAATTCCTCCTGTTCTTTATTTAGCTTGCCTACGCGCTTGTCTTCGAGTAACTGGAGGCTCATAAGAATTGCTGAGATTGGTGTTTTCAGTTCATGGGAAATGGTAGAGATAAAAGTAGTCTTAGCAGATTCAAGTTCTTTAAACTCGGTGATGTTTTTCAACATGATGACATGACCGAAACTTTGAGATTCTGTTTCACCGGTCTCCAACATTCGAATAGGGATGTATTTTGCCTGAAAGAAACTTTCCTTGTTGTCGGCATAAATTTTCAAGGGTTCATTCTTTTCATCCGGATTGAGTAGTTCTCGAATCAAACGACGCATTAAATCATTTTTCAAAGCCAGATCAGTAGCTGATTTCCGGATAACCTGTTCGCGTTTCATATTCAGGATATTCAAGGCTTCATTATTGATGAAAAGAATTACCTTGTCATTGTTCAATCCGATGATGGGTTCGGTTATGGCGTTGACGATAGCCTCAATATATTTTTTCCCCTGAAGTATATCGGCAAGTGAACTGGCCCGGTATTCGGTCAGTCGTTCCGCCATGCTGTTAAAACTTTCGGACACCTGCACAAATTCTTTATTTGAACTTAAATTGAGGCGTTTTTCGTAATTGTGATTGGCTATTTCAAGAATACCATTCGTCAATTCACGAATCGGACGATTAATAGATGCAGGTAAACGTAGGAACAAAAAGATACCTACTAAAATGCAAGCCGCTCCTACTACCGACACCATTAACAATGCACGTTGTAAGGCAATAGCCGCAGCAGGATTGTCAGGCTCCATAGCCGTCAGCACCTGGAAATTTGATACCGATAGCAGTACCAATAAAATTATCATCGACAGCAATAAGCCAATTCCCAGGTTTAGTTTTGTTTTTGTATACATAGATTTAGTTTAATGTTTGAAGTTTCACGTTCCGAGTTCCGTGTTCTGTGTTCCGTGTTCTGCGTTTTGTATTTTGCGTGCTTTTCTCTTTTTTCTATTTCTTCCAGATATTTATAAGTCTCATTATCTACGTACTGACTACTGCCTACTACCTACTACCAACAACCTACTACCTACTACTCGCTCCTCACCTCTCACTCCTCACTCCTGTCTTCTCACTCCTTCTTCTTCACGCAACAATAATCAAATCAATGGTAGCTTTTGAAAAATATTCAATTAGTTTTTTATACTGAGTGATGGTGAAAAATACGGCAGGTATTTTTAATGCCGGTTGCCCCATGCATACCGTTGTAATCTGCCTTTCTTTGCAAACTTTGATAATGCTTCCCATGATGTCGGATGATTGTACCTGAATCACTTCCCCTCCCAATTCAGTCGCCAGTTTGAAATGATTCGACAGGTAACGCTGATTGGCCAATGAAATACGATCGGGACTTTCTCCAGGGGTCTGTACATACAGTACTATAAAATCTGTGTTGTAATGAGTGGCAAGACGGGCAGTTTTACGAATCACTTTTCGGGGTGTCTTTTCATTGGCACTGACACAGGCCAGGAATTTTTCATGATGAATATGGGACATATCTGCAGAGAATTCATTCTCTACTTTTTTACCCACCCGCATAGCGACTTCTTTAAGTGCTAATTCACGGAGTTGAAGAATATGCTCTGACTTAAAGAAATTATCCAAAGCCAGTTGTATTTTTTCAGGTTGGTAAATTTTCCCTGCCTTTAATCTGGCAACCAGTTCTTCAGAAGTAAGATCAATATTAACCACTTCATCGGCCAGTCCCAACACACTGTCAGGAATTCGTTCCTTTACATCAATGCCTGTAATTTCTTTTACTTCTTCATTCAGGCTTTCAATATGCTGGATGTTTACAGCTGAAATCACATTGATTCCCTCCTCCAGTAATTCGGCAACATCCTGCCACCGTTTTTCATTGCGGCTTCCTTCCACATTGGTGTGGGCCAACTCATCCACAATCACAATTTCAGGGTGAATGCGTATAATAGCATCCACATCAAGCTCTTCCAGCTCTTTGCCTTTATAAAAGATTTCACGTCGTGGTATAACAGTTAATCCCGCTATCAACGCTTCTGTTTCTTTCCGGCCATGCGTTTCAATAAATCCGATCTGTACATCGACTCCACTCGTCTGCAAGTCATGTGCTTCCTGCAGCATCCGGTAAGATTTACCTACACCGGCAATCATTCCAATGTATATTTTAAATTTCCCTTTTCTCGATTTTTTGATTAAATCGAGAAAATGTAAGGCATTTTCTTCCCTGCTCATATTTTTTTATGGTGTATTAATATGAAACATAATCCGACAAACCTGATTTTTGTCAGGTTTGTCGGAATAGATTTCTCGATTTAGAAATGTAATATTTGAATAATTATTTTTAAAAAGATTCATATATAGGGGTTACGGTTCCTTCTTTTATTAAAACATCCTGATATCGTTGATTATTTTTAATTACCGCAAACATTCTGGCTACCAACTTTACCCGAATGGCATTCAGAACTATTTTTTCATCTTTTCCTTCTTTCACTTTCCGGAGATAATAATTTTTCAATTCACTGTCATTTTTCTTTATAATTATCAGGACAGCCTGATTCAAAATCGTTTTAATTCCTTTATCATTTTTTGGATACTGTACATTTGACTTATGCTCTTTTGTCTTTAAAATTTTATTGAGAGGAGCTATCCCTACATGAGAACAAAACTGACGACAATTGTCAAATCTTGTAAATGCGTCTGTTTCAACTATCATCTTCAACGCCAGATCTGTATCAACATTTTCAACACTCGTCAACAGTTCCATTTGTTCCGATAAAAAAGTATTATTTGCAAAGATACATCTAATTTCGCTTTTAATAGTTGTGATAGCTTCTTCCAATCCTTGCATCAAATTTATCAACCTGGTTGCATTAATATTAAATACTTCTTCCGACATATAATTTTTTTGGTCAATTAATTGCGAATGTATTTTTGTACTATCAACCTGAAGCATTTCCAACTCATTGTGTAATTGTTTCAAGTGTTCAACCTCCGAAGCCGGTTGACGGTTTAATTTAATTTTATCAATATTCCGTGAGCCATAAATAGCAATTTGTTTCGAACTTAATTTATAACTTTTGCCTTGAGGTAGTCCTGAACAATAGATTTTTATCAGGTTTGGATTTTCAAGCCAGAGTTTATAGCTATCACATTCACAACTAAAAATCAACGGATAATTATACTGTCCGGAATGTTCGGCACAAATCAATAGCTGGTCCCCGGATAGTTGGAATTCTTTTAGAATCGAATGAAAGGTTAACCTGATTGCAGAAGTCTCATTAACCATAGTTCCCTGTTTGAGTGCTTTATCATGCGATATCAAACAATAATCCAGTAAATTTTTACTTACGACTACCCCTATTACAAAAAAATTATCCATAACTTTAAAAATACAATTGAATTAAATAATATAACCTGATCATTTATCTATCTGTTCAACGAAAAAATAAAGAAAAACAATGAGCACCAAAATAGGAGAATAGATCGTTAATCTGGACAGAGAATTGGTTCACTCATTGTTGATTTCTATTTCTGATGTTGAATAATCGATTGCAAATGAATCTTCAGTTGTAAAATTGAATTATTTAAATTGCAAAAGATTTAATTTGTTACTTTTGATTGATCCAATGCAACATTCAGTTTTAGCACGTTAACTTTTGCAGGTCCAAAAAGACCCAGCAATGGCTTTTCAATTTGTTTATCGACTATGGTTTTCACAGTTTCATCGCTTATGCCCCTTGCTTTTGCGACCCTTTTTATCTGAACTAATGCACTTTCCGGGGTAATGTCCGGATCAAGTCCTGACCCACTGGCAGTCACCATTTCGGCAGGCACTTCATTCCGTTTCAAATAGGGATGATTCAGCAGGAACGTATCAATGCGAGCACGTACATCTTTCAGATAAGCTGCATTGGTAGGTCCCTTGTTGCTACCTGAAGAGGCATCAGCCTGATAATTGGCTGCAGAAGGACGTCCCCAGAAATAAATGTCTTTCTTAAACAATTGTCCCACATTATCCGCACCAACAATTTTGCCATTCAACCTGACTACTTCTACCTGGCCTTTATTGGGAGAGAATGCATGAGCAAATGACCAAAGAATAATCGCAAAGACTGAGAAAACAACACAAAAGACAAGAGTAATTTTTATTGATTTAAAAAAATCTGATTTCATATACGTATGATTTTTAAAAGAATATACTAACAAATAAATCGATCAGCTTGATGCCGAGAAAAGGTGCAAGTACACCGCCAAAGCCATAAATAAGCAGATTGCGGCGAAGCAATGCCGAAGCACCGATTGGTTTATACTTCACCCCCCGCAATGCCAATGGGATTAATATCGGGATAATGATGGCATTAAATATAATTGCACTTAAAATCGCCGATTCCGGACTATGCAGTTTCATGATATTCATAGTTGCTAAAGCGGGTATAGACACCATAAATAATGCCGGAACTATGGCAAAATACTTAGCCACATCATTGGCAATAGAAAAAGCAGTCAGGGTACCACGCGTCATAAGCAATTGTTTTCCGATTTCCACAATTTCAATCAGCTTTGTAGGATCATTGTCCAGATCCACCATATTACCTGCTTCTTTGGCAGCCTGGGTTCCACTGTTCATCGCCACCCCTACGTTAGCCTGTGCCAGTGCAGGAGCATCGTTTGTACCATCACCCATCATGGCAATCAGCTTCCCTTTTTCCTGTTCCTTTTTGATATAATCCATCTTATCTTCCGGTTTGGCTTCGGCTATAAAATCATCCACACCGGCTACGTTGGCAATGTATTTTGCCGTTAACGGATTATCACCTGTTACCATCACAGTCCTTACCCCCATTTTACGCAACCGCTCAAAACGTTCGCGAATCCCGGGTTTGATGATATCCTGCAATTCAATGATTCCTACCACCTTTTTATTGACTGATACCACCAGGGGGGTACCACCATTACTTGAAATGGATGTAATATATTCTTCAATTTCTTTTGGGAAAGGATTGCCTGCACTTTCCGTTATTTTACGAATCGAATCGTATGCCCCTTTGCGGACCTGAGTTCCATCCGGCAGGTCTACCCCACTGCTACGGGTTTCTGCAGTAAATTTAATAGACCTTACTTTGGGTAAATCCTGACTACGGATATGTGCTTTATTTTCATATACCAGCTCAATGATGGATTTACCTTCGGGAGTATCATCTGCCAGCGAAGACAATTGACAGAACTGAATAAAATCTTCTTCATTGACTCCCGGCGCAGGATACAAATTGGTGGCTCTTCTGTTTCCAATAGTGATCGTGCCCGTTTTGTCCAATAACAATGTATCAATATCACCGGCAGTTTCAACGGCCTTACCCGATTTGGTGATTACATTAGCCCGTAGGGCACGGTCCATTCCGGCAATTCCAATAGCAGACAACAAACTACCGATGGTCGTTGGAATTAAACAGACAAATAATGAGATGAGTGACGCAATCGTAATGACCGTTCCGGTATAATCAGCCAATGGCACCAGAGTCATACATACTATGACAAAGACCAATGAAAAACCGGCTAAGAGTATTGTTAATGCTATTTCGTTTGGAGTTTTTTTACGGGAGGCTCCTTCCACCAACGCAATCATTTTATCGAGAAAGCTTTCACCGGGTTCTGTAGTTACCATCACACGGATCATATCCGATAACACCTTGGTGCCACCGGTCACCGAACTTTTATCACCACCCGACTCCCGGATAACGGGAGCGCTCTCTCCTGTAATAGCACTTTCGTCGATGGAAGCCAGTCCTTCAACGATTTCACCATCAGATGGAATTGTATCACCCGCTTCACATTCGAAAATATCGCCCTTTTTAAGTTCCGAACTGCTGATCGTTTCAAGTTTATCGCCTACCACCAGCTTAGCAGGAGTTTCCGAACGTGTTTTCTTTAAACTGTCGGCTTGTGCTTTACCGCGTGCTTCAGCAATGGCTTCCGCAAAATTGGCAAACAACAAGGTAAGGAATAGGATGATAAAGACGGTAATATTATATCCGAATGTACCCTGGCCTTTGTGTGTAAGGGAATAAAAACTTACAAAAAGCATTGCCAGTGTGACGATTTCGACAGTAAACATCACCGGATTCTTAACCATCACACGTGGATCAAGTTTCACAAATGAATTTTTGAAACTTTCTTTTACTTGCTCCTTTGGAAATAAAGAAGCTGAATTTTTATTTTTCATAACTGTTATTTAATGACCCCTAACTCCTCCCGATAAATCGGGATAAATTGCGGGATATTGAAGTTAGTTTTGTCTATATTAATTTCTTTATTTGATTCCTCAAAATAAAAATGATAATTTTATTGTTTTCAATTCTTATTTCTTATTCCCCTTTAGGGGTTAGGGGTCAAATAGTTAAATACTCTGCAATGGTACTGAGTGCATGTGCCGGGAAGAATGACAACGCAGCTATGATAAATATCACCGCAAAAGTCATCACCCCAAAGGTGACCGTGTCGGTTTCAAGAGTACCTGCCGATGAAGGTATAAATTTCTTTTCAGCCAATAACCCGGCAATCGCTACCTGACCGATAATCGGAAAGAACCTGCCGAATAAAATTACCAATCCTGCCGAATAATTCCAGAAAGGGGTATTATCACCCAGTCCTTCAAAGCCGGAACCGTTGTTGGCAGCAGAGGATGAAAACTGGTAAAACATTTCACTTAATCCGTGATAACCGGGATTGGCCAACCATCCACCTTCTTTGGCAACCATAGCCGGTGCATGAACATACAGGAAAGATGAAACAGCTGTACCCAACAGGATTAGCAACGGATGCAACAACACCACCAACGTGGCTATCTTCATTTCCTTTGCCTCCACTTTCTTTCCAAGGAATTCAGGAGTTCGCCCGATCATCATCCCACTGATAAATACGGCGATAATGATAAAAGCATAATAATTCAGGAATCCTACACCTACACCTCCAAACCATGCATTGATCTGCATGTTGAGCAAGGTTACCGCACCCGAAAGGGGCATCAGGCTGTCGTGCATGCCATTGACTGAACCATTGGAAGTAACCGTCGTTGCCGAGCTCCACAAAGCAGTAGCCCCGGCTCCCAGCCTCACTTCTTTTCCTTCCATGGCTCCGTGTTGCTGAGCAATTCCCATGGCTGAAATTCGTGGATTTCCTTTCAATTCTTCATGAACATTTATGCTGGTAGCCACAAGGAAGGCAAAGAACATAACCCCGAAAATTATAAAACTAAGTTTCCGTTTTTTCAGATAGAATCCGAGTGCAAAAATCATTGCCATTGGTATCAGAAGAATTGAAATGGTTTCTACAATATTGGTCAGGTAAGTTGGATTTTCCAACGGATGTGCCGAATTGACACCAAAGAATCCACCACCATTTGTTCCCAGTTGCTTGATCGATACAATGGCAGCGACTGGCCCTTGTGAGATGACCTGTTCGGCACCTTCCAGGGTTTTCAAATGCATTTTCCCTTCCAGTGTCATAGGCATTCCCTGTAAAATAAAAAACAGGCTCACAACCAGTGAAAGTGGTAGAAGAATCCGGGTGATACTCCTGACCAGGTAATACCAGAAATTTCCAATCGTTTTGGAGGTCTTTGAAGCTATTGCCTTCAGGACTCCTGCCATAGCGGCCATTCCCGCTGCTGCAGAAACAAACTGGAAGAACATGACCATATACAATTGGGTAAAATATGTCATACCGCTTTCGCCACTGTAATCCTGCAGGTTGCAATTGGCAATAAAGCTGGAAATGGTATTAAAAGCCAAATGTGGACTCTGGGAAGGATTCCCGTCAGGATTCAATGGCAACCATTTTTGAGTAAGCAGTAATATGAATCCCCAGATAAACCAGAACAGATTCAGGGTCAGGAAGATTTTTAGAAATCTCTTCCAACCCATTTCTTCTGAAGGGTCTATCCCACTGAGTTTAAAGATCCATTTTTCAACAGGAGCCATAAAATCCATCAGATTCTTTTCTCCTTTATACACTTTAGCAATGTATTTTCCCAACGGATAGCTTAACACTACCATTAGAATAATCTGCAACGCGTTGCCTAATAGTTCTGTATTCATTGTTTTTTATTAAAAAAATTAAAACTTTTCGGGTTTGATAAGAACATACATCAAATATCCGAAGATGCCAAGACCCATAATTAATAATGCTACGTACATAATGGTTTGAAGTTTAAAGTTTAAAGTTTGAAGTTCCGCGTTTCGCGTTCCGTGTTATGTGTTCCGTGTTCGCCATTTATAAAGCTTGAACGACACTCGAATCTACCTTTAGGAGTTTTTTCTCTTCCTCCCCTTTAGGGGTCGGGGGTTCTTATATTTTCTCGAACCAATTAACACATTTGTAGAAAATCCAAAAACACAATAAGCCGCTCAGGCTATAAAAACCAATTTGCAAAATAATTTCCATGATTCTTTTATTTTTTTATATTAATGATTCTTCTTTTCTTTCTTTGGTCCGGATCCGGTATGATTCTTCAATTGTTGAAACAAAGATCTTTCCATCCCCGACTTCCCCGGTATAGGCATTTTCTAATATGCAATCAACTGTTTTCTGCAGATTTATATCCCGAACTACAATTGACAATGTTAAACGGGATAATAACTCTGTATTGGAGGAACCGCGCAAAACTTCTTTCCTCTTTCTTTCATTCCCTACTCCTACTGTTTCCGAATAGGTGAAAAAATCGATATCAATGGCATGTAATGCTGCCTTTACTTCTTCAAATTTTGTACGCCTGATAATTGCTTCTATCTTTTTCATACTAAATAATAATCTGTTGTTTGAGTAACATTCCTCGTTGAAAATGCAGTTTAATTAATTGGGAATTGAATTATAGATTTATATCCAACTGGGTAGTAAATGAATTGGCATTTACGTTATTTGAATTGTAAAATGCATTTTTATTATTATAAATATCGTAGCCGAAAATGACAGATACATTTTTTGAAAACGCCCATGAGAAACCTACATTTAAGGCACCCAGGTAATTTTCACCTCCCTGATAATCAACTGCCAGCCATAATTTGTCCGAAATCTCGGGCATTGCCCTGTCCCATGAAAGCAGCAAGCCGGTATTCGAAGGTTTTCCATTTTCATCCACCAGCAAAGTCTTATTGCCTGAATAATAACCTGCTGAAATACGACCAACTACTGGAATCGTTTTTGCAATAAGAGCATACACGATATTGTAATTGGTTAAGTTCGTTTTAGTACCAAAATTATAGGCCCCAACAGCAATGGCTGGAGCTCCTTTAAATAGGGAATCTTCCGGCAGGGCTATTTTACCATTAAAATAAACCGGATGTAAATCATAATTCTTAGCGTTCGATAGATTGTTATCTCCCATGTTTAAATAATCAATGCCAATCTCGGCCTGAACTTTACTAAAAGGCGATATCCCGGTAGTTACTCCCACATCATACATGCCTGAACCATAAATTCCTTTTGAATCTGCTTGTGTACGGATGTAATTGTCAATCCCTAAGTGAACTGTTTTAAAGCCCTGGATATCGGTTGATGGTATCCAGATTTGAGTAGACCCTGTTGCCATTGAATTACCAATACTTCCTATTAATCCAATAGCAACTGATAAATAAAATTTCGAAAAAACACTTACTTTCTTTTTCATACCTGTAAAAATCAATTTTAAAATAAAATAAAACTATTCCATTGTTGACTTGCACTTAGCGAAAGTCATACCAATTAACAGTATATTACTTTAAAATACTACATATCAGTACATAGTAAAGTGTTTGCTAATAAAAGCTAATAATATAACAATGCCAAAATGAAAAGGTTGTATGTTATTTTGGTATGTTTCAAAAAATATTTAAAAAAAATAATTAAATTCATTCTATGGGGTACTCCCTAAAAAAAACGAAAGGCGAATATCCGGTTTATTGATATCCACCTTTCGGCAACATGTTAAATATGAAAATTCTTCTTTTGGACAAATTTAAATTTTAAGATTATCCTTAAATTGAAACCGTTTAGTAAATTTTATTTTCCATTTTTAGTCCATCGTGATTCTTCTTTCTTGATTACTCACTCACTTAAGTAGTGGGAACAATATAATGTCTTATTTTTTTATTCTCAAAATACTTCCTCTTTCTTTGCCATCTTCCTTTCCAAATTGCAAACGGGAGAGGAAAATAGTGCAAAGGGTTGCTGTTCAAACACTACTTTATTTGGGAACCGAAATTTTTAAGCCGTATTTTTTTACTGTAAATCAGAATTCTGACAATTTTACCCAATATATTTTCATTAAACATTCAGTACGCATTCAGTACGCATTCACCACCCATTCACCACGCATTTTGAGATATTACGGTGATATTACGGTGATATTACGGTGATGATACGGTGATATTACGGTGATGATACGGTGTAATATTAGAGCGCAATATCTCCGCAATAGGACCGTAAAGCAAGCATAACATGTTCTTATCTTTTGAAAAGGTTAAGTGAATGCGTAGTGAATGCGTAGTGAAGGTTTGTTTGAAATGAATGGAATAGAGAAACTGAATTTTATAGAAGTACATACATGTAAGAAGAATAATTTCCTGTTGAATAATAAATACGACATTATATTTTTCCAATTACTTAGCACTCATTTACTGAATAAAAATAGAAACAATCACTGTATTACCATCACCTTACCTCCACCTCACCTCCACCTCCGGTCTACAAAAAATTACTTAAAAAACTGTTCGTGATAAGTAACAACTCTATTTATAAATAGTTTCTAAATAGATACAGTTTATATACTGATTATATACTGATTATTTACTGATTATTTACTAATTATTACCGGACCGGATGCGAAGGAAAGGTAGAGGTAAGGTGGAGCAAACATGGAGTGTAATTTGAATTTAAATTAGTGCGGATGAGTACTATGTTAATTTCATTATCCCAAAAGTAAATACTTTGCATTTAAAATAAGATTATTCCCAACGTATAAAACTTATATTTTAAAAATTTCGACTTTACTGAAGTAAAGTCGAAATTTCATTATCCTTTGGGAAAATAAGCAGATAATAATTTAATTTTTAACGGATATCACTGCTTCGATTCCAACTTTTGCATTCGATACATTAATTACCTCAATAGCCTTATCCAGTGATATAGGGATTATAATGGTGGTCAGGCCATGTTTGTATAATCTCCGTTGGATCGAAAAGATCGTAAAGTTATGCAATACCCGTGATAACCGGTACATGCCACGAATAATCAACTGCCCGCCTACAAAGGTGGAATTCGGATATTTCTCCAGAACTTCAGGTACCAGTTTTACCACTTCTTCCGACACATCGGTTCCGACACTATACCTGTATTCGGCATGACATCCCAACTCCGTAATTAATTTAGTGTATTTCTGTAAATCACTCTCGATTTTCAGTTTTAATATTTCGAGCTGCTCGTGACTGTTAAAACTACCTGAATCGACAACACCTACACTAATGAACACGAAGTTCTTATAGGTATTATGAAAAGTGTTCAGCAAATAGAATAATGAGTAAAGTCCGATAGCAGAATATCCGTTTACCAGAATAACCGCTGTTGAATCAGAAGCATCAATTTTATCACCTTTTTTTACTAAGCTGATCTTCGATTTTAAAATAGTTACCAGTTCAGGCATTTTCGTGTTCATGACTCCCTGAATGTTGCCAATTTCTTTACCGATCTGATTATAATGCTTTTTAATATACAACGACAAACCAACCAGACAAGACGTTATTACCAGGGTTATCCATCCACCCTCTTCGAATTTGATCACCGTAACAGTAATCAGGATAAATGTAGTAAGCAGCAATCCGATTCCATTGATGACCAATTTTCTAAACCACTTCTTTTCAGTCTTACGGACATTGAACCAGTGTTTGACCATACCGAACTGTGAAAGTGTGAAAGTGATAAATACATTGATACTGTATAATACAACCAAAAATGCCACAGAGCCTTTTGATAACCAGATCACAATAACTGCTGCAATTCCCATAAGCAATATCCCGTTTTGAGAAACCAAGCGGTCGCTCAACAGGGTGAACTTGCGGGGCAACCAGTAATCGTGTGCCATATTGGCCATTACCCTTGGCCCGTCGAGGTAACCGGTTTGCGCAGCCACAAAAAGCAACGCAGCTTCAGAAATCAACGTGACATATAAGAAAGTCTGACCGACAAACGGATTCCAGTGTGCAATTGCATTCCCGATTAAAACAGCATTCAACGTTTTTCCGGGTACAAAGTGTACATTAAAAAGAAAATACGCAATCACCAGACCAACTACCGCCAGAGCCAGTGACAAAGCCAGCAGGCGCATGGTCTTAATTGCCGTATTTACCCTTGGTTCACGTAAATTTGGAATTCCATTACTCACCGCTTCTATACCGGTATAAGTCCCGGCCCCCATACTGTAGGCTTTCATGATCAGGAATAAGGTACCAAAAATACCCAGCTGTGAAACGGTACTTGAAAATTCAGTCGTAGTCTGTACAGCTACGGTTTTCATTTCAGGAACATGGGTAGAAAAAGCATAAACAATTAAAAATATATGAGTCAGAACAAAAATTACAAAAATGGGTGTCAGAAAAGCAACAGATTCTTTGACACCCCGTAAATTTAAAACGGTTAAAACAATCAATATAAATACAGCAAAAAATACTTTGTATTCGTGGAAAGGCAAAGGAAGGAAACTAAATACGGCATCAGCCCCACTTGATATGGAAATGGATATAGTCAATACATAATCAATTAACAAAGCACAACCTGAAATCATACCCACTTTAGGGGATATCAACCGGCTTGCTACCAGGTAGCCACCACCCCCATGAGGGAATAAACGAATGATCTGAGAATAACTGGTACTGATAATAAAAATGGTAAAAGCAGTCAAAAGACCGACTATCAGCGAGAGATTGGTGTGGATCGAGAGATTCTTGTAGATCTCTTCAGGACCGTAACACGATGAAGACAAGGCATCAGAGCCTAAACCAACCCAGGCAAAGAATACAATTAACGAGATGTGGCTAAAAGTTCTGCTGTCGGTTAAATCAAGGGGCTTCCCGATGATAGTTTTTTTTACTTTGTGTAAATAATCTTTGTTCTCTGTCATTTTATGATATTAAAAATTTACTAAACAACCTTCAAAGCATCAACTTTTCCTGATTAAATCAGTTTATTTTGACTTTCGGCTATATTCCTTCTAAAATCTCCTATCTTTTTGTTAGAAATACGTAGTAAATACTGCCAAAATCATACCAAAGAACACAAATTTATGCTATAAAACACATTATCAACCCAATAAAGAAAGTTGCCGTATTATTGTCAAAAAAAAACCCTTCCAAAATGGAAGGGTAGTATGCTATTATGGAAATTTTAAAATGAAAAAACTAAATTATTTCCACTCTTTTTATTTTACTTTTATATTCACGTTTTATGACCAATGGAACCGATTCGACCTGAACATTGCTCGTATCCAACCCATACGCACGGGTGTCGGTTATCCCTAAATGTTTGATAATATTGTATATATTCATTGTGATCCGTTCTTTAAATTTAAATCCCTGGTTTTGATTGTAAACCCGGTGAATGATAATAAAACGGAAATCCCCCGGGATGTTATTCTTTCTCAAGGAAGGATACCTGCTTATTAAATCAAACTCGTTGTTTTCAACCAATTCGTCGATAATCTGACGGAAATATAAATTGATCAGCGGTTGAACCTGAAAGCCAAGCTTTATATTGACCCGGTACAATATATTGGGAATTAATTTCTCGAAAGTATATTCAAATGTGGTGGGATCATCTACATGGTCAATATGAAGGATCCAGTAGTTATCTGCCCGTTTGGGTTGTTTGTTGATAATGGAATAAATTATTTTTCCTTCAATATCGGTCTTCATATCCGCCTTGCTTAAATACACCAGGTTAGTTGAGTATTTTGGGATGGTTACATCCTTGCTGATATCCGTAATGATCTGGAAGAAGGATTTGATATTCAGGAATATCATGTGTTTATTCTTGATAATCCGGGCATTGAACCAGACAAGCATTACTGTAAATATTATACCGGCAATTAATACCGTTACCCAACCTCCATGCATAAATTTAAACATATTGGCTGTCAGGAATGAGAACTCAATGGTCATAAATACAGCCACAAATGGAATCACAAAAACGGTTTTAATGTTTTGTCTTTTCAGGTAGAAGCCAAGCAGGATGGTTGTCATCAACATGGTGATGGTTATTGACAACCCATAAGCAGCTTCCATGTTGCTGGAAGTCTGGAAGTACAACACCATGATTACACAGAATATATACAGGAACCAGTTAACGAAAGGAATGTACAACTGGCCTTTCACTTCAGTGGGATATTTAATCCGTTGGCGGGGCCAGAAATTTAAGCTCATCCCCTCGCTGAAAATGGTAAAAGATCCGCTGATTAACGCCTGGGAAGCAATAATAGCAGCGGCAGTAGCCATTATGACTCCAAAAATCAGAAAGCTTTCGGGCATCATGGCATAAAACGGATTGGTCGTTTCATTCAGTTCTTTCATGTGGGTGATAATCCACGCTCCCTGTCCTAAATAATTCAGGATCAACGTTGTTTTAACAAATATCCAGCTGACCCGTATATTTTTTATTCCACAGTGTCCCAAATCCGAATAGAGTGCTTCGGCTCCTGTAGTACATAAGAATACAGCACCCAGAATTAAAAACCAATTGGGGTAATGCACCAATAGATGAATGGCATAATAGGGATTAAATGCCTTCAGGATAGGGGTAAACTCAACAATCTGCATAAAACCAAGCACACCCAGCATACTGAACCAGATCACCATCATTGGACCGAATGATTTACCAATGGCCTTGGTTCCAACTTGCTGAATAAAGAAAAGCAGGGAAATTATGATAATACTGATCGGTACAACCGGAGTTTCAGGGTTCAATCCTTTTAATCCTTCAATGGCAGAAACGACCGTAATAGAAGGAGTTATAATTCCATCAGCAATCAACGTACTGGCTCCGATGATGGCAATGACATACAACCATTTTTTCTTACTTTTACGAACCAGCGCATACAAAGCCAGGATTCCACCTTCGCCTTTATTATCGGCACGAAGGGTGATAATGACATATTTTACGGTCGTTTGTAATGTTAAGGTCCAGATGATACAGGAGACGGCACCGATGATATAATTTATATCCAGATTTTTATTGGCTCCAATAATGGCTTTCATAACATATAATGGCGAAGTCCCGATATCACCATAAACAATTCCTAATGTTACAATTAATCCTAAAAATCCGAATTTACTTAAATGTTCTGTTTTATTATTTTCCACAATCCTTTTTATTATTACAATCACACTATAAAACGTGACAAAAGTATCACTTTTTAATCATATTTAAAGCATATTGAACAATTTCAGGTTCATTTTATGCCATTTTTATGCAGCTTATTTTTTATTTGTTACTATCTGAACAATCCACTATTCCAGGTGCAGAATATCTGCAAACTGATCATAAACCGTACTCTTCAATCTTCCTATAGAGTGTTGTCAACCCTATTTTCAACAAACGGGCCGTTTCGGTTTTATTCCCTCTGGTATATTGAAGTACCCGGGCAATATGTCTTCTCTCCATGCCGGCCATATCAAAATCTGTTGAGTTTTTACCGGACAGGTCTTCCAGCTGGTCCTGCAATATCTCAACCGGAAGATCATCCAATGTCAACGAATTATCACTGCACACAATCAGGCTTCTTTCAATCACGTTCCGGAGTTCACGGATATTTCCTCTCCAGCTGTGCCTTTTCAATGTTTCCATGTAATCAGGACTGATATGTTGAATTTTGCTGCCAAGTTTTGCAGCAAATGTTTCAATAAATGACTGTGCAATGATGTCAATATCTTCCGAACGATCACGCAATGATGGGAGATGAATCTGAAAAACCGACAACCGGTAGAATAAATCTTCCCGAAACCTGTTTTCCTCTATTTCCTTCTGCAGATTCCGGTTGGTAGCTGCTATTATCCGTACATTTACCTTGGTGGGTTTGGTATCACCAATTTTCAGGAACTCACCCGTTTCAAGGATTCGAAGCAGTTTAGCCTGAATTTCGAATTCCATTTCCCCTATTTCATCCAAAAAAATGGTGCCGTTATGGGCTTCTTCAAACAGTCCTTTTTTATCTTTCAGGGCACCTGTAAAAGCACCTGCCTTATACCCGAACATTTCACTGGCCAGCAATTCCTTACTGAATGCCGAGCAGTTTATGGCCACAAATGATTTATCCTTCCGCGTTCCACCCACATGAATGGCTTGTGCAAATACTTCTTTACCAGTTCCCGTTTCCCCCGTTAATAATACAGGGATATCGGTAGTGGCTACTTTTTTCGCCAGAGAAACGGCTTCTTTGATCTGTTTGCTCTTTCCTAAAATACTTTCGAAGGAATATTTCATTCCGACTTCACTTTCCAGTTGAAGTACCCTTTTATTTAACTGGTATTTTTCGGTAGCCCGGTTAATCAGGGGAATGATTTTATTGTTGTCGTCGCCTTTGGTAATATAATCATAGGCACCGTTCTTTATGGCCTGCACACCATCCGCTATATTCCCGTGGGCGGTAAGCATGATGATTTCCGAAAGGGGACTGGCCTTTTTGAGTTTATCAATCAAATCAACCCCGCTTCCATCCGGCAACCGCACATCGCACAGGATCACCATGGGAGAAAATGATTCAGTCTGCTTTAACCCTGTACGGCAATCAGCAGCCTGCATAACTTCATAACCTTCCAGTTCCAGTAAACGCGATAATAACTTTCGAATTTGTTGCTCATCATCAATAATCAGAAGCTTGTTCATATTATTTCAACTAATCAGATTGCCCGTAAACGGATATTTTTTGCAAAGATAGTTTATTCAGCTTAAATTCGATATTTAAACAGTTTTTTTATAACAAATAACCAGGAGCGAAAGAGTTTGAAGTTTGAAGTTTGGAGTTTGAGGTTTGGAGTTTGAAGATTGAAGTTTGAAGTTTGAAGTTTGAAGTTTGGGGTTTGGAGTTTGAGGTTTGAGGTTTGAAGTTTGAGGTTTGATGTTTGGAGTTTGAAGTTTGAAGTTTGAAGTTTGGGATTTGGAGTTTGAAGTTTGAGGTTTGAGGTTTGGAGTTTGAAGTTTGAAGTTTGAGGGTTGGAATTTGGAGTTTGAGGTTTGAGGTTTGAAGTTTGAGGTTTGATTTTTGGAGTTTGAGGGTTATAAATTATTTTCGGAATTGCCGGTTTTTGTACCTTAATGCGTTTTTTGGCTCTATAACGTTTTAGGTGGATATCATTATTTAATAATTTTTGGAATTGTATTTATTACTCCGTAGGAGTAAACTATGCATAACCCCCGGATTTATCCGGGGGGATAGAATAATCGAAACGAATTAACTCCGTAGGAGTTTACCATCATTGAATATGTAATATGACAACTCATTTATTACGAACTTAATACTTATCTTTAAATATTAAATTCATTCAGAGTTTAGTCAGTATGTTTTTTATTATCCCCCGGATAAATTCAATGGTTTCCGCCAAGTCGGAATGTACCATATACACAGAAAACTCATACAGAGTTTTTAATATCGATTTTAAAATTGAAAACGATAAATCTTTTGGTCTTTCTCTACTTTATTTTGCTCTGCGTGGACGGTGTCACTAATGTTGAGAATAGCATTTATTTTCCTTTACAATCAATTATCCGATAGAATACTACGATCAATTATGCATTTAGAATTAAGCCAGATCAAAGCCCCACATTCAACCCACGAAACAAAAGAAGAAACGAACCAAACGGCAATATACGTGGAAATAGTAAATGGTAAATAGTAAATGTTTTCGTTTATTTCTTCTTCGGATTGAAATTGAGCCGGTATATCAGATGCAACATCACATAACTTGGAATAGTATTATGCCATGTTTCTGACTTTCCCTGCCCGTTCAAATAATATTGCACATTGGATAATTGGTGTAACAAGTCAAATCCTTCCAATCGGGTTATTATCTTACCATTCATGAAAGAGCTACTTACCGAAGCATTCCAAACCAGACTGTTCGTATTCATAAATGGATCATCATATCCGCGGCGACTGTACATCTTCAGATCAGAACCAAAATCGATTTTATTAAAGAATTTATATTCAGCGGTCATCCCATAACTAAAATCATAGGCATTGATAGTCTGGAAATTTTCACGCTTGCTGGTTGCATTGATCCACTGCAATTTTCCTATTGCTCCCAGCTTTAATGCGTCTAACTGATAATTCAACTTCAAACCCTCCTCCAGACGATGGTTGTCAACCTTACTAAGGCTGCTTTGGCTAATGCCACTTACCGCTGTGAGGTCAACATTTCGGTTGTAGCTCCAACTGGTTTGAGTTTCATAATTCCAATGTTTCTCTTTGTCAATAACACTGCCGTATCCAACCATAGCAAACATATTCCAGTTCCCATTCACATTTTCAGGCCGATAAGTGTACACACCCGTTGCCGGATTATATGTAAATCCATTGGCCACTTGATTGCCTATCACCGAAATTTCTATGAATGTATTGATGAATTTCTGTTTCTCCGGTTTCCGGTCAGAAAAAGAAACACTGAAATACTGTTTGTTGGTATTTTTCAGAGTTGGATTCCCCAGCTGTACGGCAAGTGGATTTGAGTCATCACGAATGTTCACCATCCTGGCCATATCAGGAGTATTGATTTCAGTACTGTAATGTACCTCATATTCACGGTTGGAATTATTCGTTCTCCGGATAAAAGTCATATCTGGTTGGAAAATCAGGTTCTTTTGATAGATACAAGTATCCAGTTTGTTGCGTTGGTAGTTCAGTTGTTGATTCTTTTCCTGGATTGGCAAATGGATATTAAACCAGGTGTATTTGTCCTTCTCTTTCTTCACATAATACATGCGGAAACCTTCTTTATGGGTTTGCTCCAAAAGGTTTTTATTGTAACTGTTGCCGGCATCGAGGGCAAGGAGCAGAGAGTCGCGGGTAGAAGGCAGATCACCCAATGAATGACCGGAGTTAGTACCCCATCCATTCAGCCTATCGAGCCGGTAAAGTGAATTTACTTCCGATAAATTGCTTTGCGTATAAATATAATAAAACAAAAAACTCCAGTTGGATAGCAGATGAAAAGTATATTGGGCTTTGGCATTGTAGTTATAATATTTATTGGGAGTGGTATTGTATTTATTTTGGTTATCGGTAGTGACATTATTTTGCAAATAACTCAATTGATATAAATTGAATAACGCATCCATGGAATTCCGGTAATTAAAGTCAGACGATAACTCAAGGTCATCGCCCCACGATAATTTTTTGGTTGCCACAATTGAATTAGTAATGTAGGTTTGATGTCCGTTTCCAATCGTACTGTTGGATTGGCGATTGACAGCAATACTATTCAGATTTGTGTTGATTGAAGGTTGGAATACTGAATCCAGGATCTGGGTAGTGCTGCCAAAATTTTTAGGATTTGCATTGAAGGTAGCCGAACTACTCTGTCTATTTACTTCGTATTTAAGATATTGAACAGAGGTGCTCATACTCACGAATAAGGGCTTTTTTAAGTGGAAGTAATTATATGTATAGAATAATAAATTTTTGGGGTTAGAAGTATATTCCGAACTACCAAAACTGTTGCCGCTGGTAAGAAACGACTCAGATGAAGTCCGGGTGGTATAATCTTCATTGTACAACATTACATCACCACTGAATTCTTCTGAGTATCGTTGGTCTTTATCATCTATATTAATATCCATTCCCGCTCTTTTCACATCTATCAATCCTACCGGAGAGTTAGTCGGGGACCAGTCACCGTCTCTTCCCGGACGACGATCTTCATTGACATTATTCATGTTCCCGTAGAGGGAGATACGCGTATTGTCGGTAAAGCGTAATCCAAATAGGCGGGATAGATAACGGTCATTCGTTCCCCCTGCAACCTCCGCATTGGCTATGTAACCAGTCGAATATTCCTTCTTCAGGTTGACATCCATTACAAAATCCTTTTTTTCAACATCATGTCCCAGGTATTCGCTTTTATCGGTTGTCTTGTCATAGAATTGCACGTTCTTCACAATGTAATAAGGCATATTTTCGAGCATGACATTATTTTTTCCTTTAAAAAACTGCTTGCCATTGAGCATCAGATAATCCACCTTTTTACCGTTCAGGTAAATTTCACCATTGTCTTTCAATACCACCCCGGGCATCTGTTTTACCAGATCATCCAGCATCGATCCTTTCGACAGGTTAAAAGCATCTGCATTGTAAATCACCGTGTCCCCTTTGAAGATCATCTTAATTTTAGTGGCCACAACCACCGCTTCTTTTAATTGATGATCTACCTGTTCCATACTTCGCGGACGTTTTTTCATAAAATGCCAAGGTGCATCGAAATAGACATTTCGCGCCACATACTTAATATCATAATCAACATAAGCAGGAAAATAATCGGGATGCTCGGCTTTAATAATAAACTTTTGGGGGCGGGCGGCAATAGTAAACTTGTAATAGGTGTCTATCTTACGGGTATTGCCGTTAAAATAGTCAACCGTCATGGTGTCTATCACGGTACTGTCAGGGCGCATCAGTGTGATTTTCGTTCCTAATATCCCCACCTTTGTAAAGGAATCCGCGATATGCCCCCAAATAGCAATTGTTCTCTCTTTTTTTATACTTTTACCGGTTGGGTCAGTGCTTTTTTGTGCCTGACTACACAGAGCTACAATACATAACAGCATAATCAGAACAATTCTCTTCATATAATTTTTTTGTGAATGTGTATTAGTTGCATTTGAAATGCCATAATTCAGAGAACTAATTTCTTCAAATAGCTTCTATAAGTTCTTGCTTTAAAAATATAATTTGAAACATTACCATAGAATGACCGAAGCGTGTATTATTATACCTCGTTCTTTTTTATTATTCATTTGTTTTGTCTTCACGTGTATAACAACATCAGAAAAACAATATTATTTATTCATCACTCCTATCAACCCATTAGCCGTAACTGTTTCTGCATTTATCAGCATCAACTTACAGAAACCATTATTGTAAAATGTAACTGTTGCTTTGCCATCTTTGTTACTCTGGACATCTGGATTCCAGTAGAGGGTGCGGCGATAATCTTTCTCATCGGGCAATACTGTTTTATCGTATTGAGGACTAAAAAATGAACGTGAAACAGTGAAGCCGTCAAAGTTGGTATTGCGAATACTGTAAGGTTCTTTTACATAGTTCTTTTTAAGTTTGATTAATCCAATGCAAGTTGTAGAAGGTTCAATGATTCCTGTTCCTCTGTAAAGACGAAATATTGAAGCATAATCTTCAATAAATGTAACAGATTCAATTTCATCCAGATTGGGAGAGAGCCACTTTGATTCTTTTTTGACTGATTGAGAGCTTTCGGATGAAGACTTTGAATCTGTTGAAAAAGTATTTTGTGCATCATTTCCTTCCAATAGATCAGAAACATCAGAGACTATTTGTTTAGATTTTTCAGAAATGAATATAACTTTTTTCGATTTATATTGTCCATCATGATAATATTGACTAGAAAAATTAAGGAGTATATTCAAATCGGCAGGTAACCATTCAGCAATATCAGTTCTGCGGTCAATCTCTTTTTCAACTTCATATTTTGCACTAATTTTTACAGGCATCCCTTTGGCTTTTACAGTTACTTGTTTTAGCATATTAATTCGCTGTGTCATGGATAATTTAGTGCTTTTTTTGAGAAGCAGTTTTTTAAGTTCATCGTCGAAACCCGGAGTTAGTGTATCTATCACTACAACTGAGTCTTTTATTACCTTGTACACTTGTTTTTCATTTTGTTCAGCGAAAGAATAGGGCCTGAGTGTAGGACTGAATTGCCTGTTCAGTTTTATAAAAGTTTCGATTTTCTTTTGATCGTCTTTCGTTTGAAGGATGAGTCGGGCAGTCCCCGAAAAGTCTCTTAATGCAAAACAAAAATTTCCCGCCGAATCGGTTTTACAAATTGCGTGTTGAGAAGTACTATCCCCCAATAAAATCATCGAAAAGTTCATAAACGGTTTTGGTTTTCTCAGAATCAAAGAAACCACCGAACCATCCAGATATAATGCGTCTTCAAGTGGTTGTTTTTGTACTATTTTTTCCACTCCGGCCATTTGTTTCCACGAATAACGGCTCCATCCCTGCACCAGCATTAATAAATCGAGCGCTATCCGATGTTCAGGGCTATCGGATTCGAAATAATAACCGGGGTTTGCAATGTAGCCTTTTACTTCGGACGAAAGCAACAAACCGGTTAATACATTATCAGCCTGAGGCTGCATACTGCATGTACCGGCATCGCGCACCGAGAGGGAAAAGGAAGTTTCAACAGGCACATCCTTATTATCTTTCAACTGAAACGATAAAGAAACCGGCTCGAACGGCTGATATTGAATTTTACTTTGATTCCCACTAAATTTCAGCTGACTGTGATGATTCACAAAGACCAATCGTTCAGAGAGTATTTTTCCCTGTGCATCGAAAAGTGTTATCTGGGTTACACCATCCGGAAGTTTACGTTTAGGAAAATTCAGCCCCATGACACTATCTGCATTCATTTCAAATGCATCCGAACCATACAAAGCTCCTCTACAAGTGATTGTAACTCCCAGATGCTGACTTTTTAAGTCTGAAGGTTTTGCGATCAATATATAAATATCATCTTCGTCAGAATTGTCGACCGACATTGTTATGCCCGAAGGTAAAGCCAATGGCAATGGAAACTCATACTGTTTGCCCTTCCAATTGGTAACTACAGTATATTTTGATGTATCCGGACGGAATTCAAAGTTTCCCATACCTTGATGTATCGTGCTAAACGAACTAATGCTGTCCTTCCTGTTTTTGTAAAGCGTGCAATTTAACGCAACATCTTCACCCTCGCCGGTTGTAGCCCTGAATGCAACTTTGGAGCGTAATCCATTTATCAGAGATCCGCCTTCGGGGAAGAAAGTCAGTTCCAATTTATGATCTTGTTTATAGACCGGACGTTTTTGTTCAATGCGTTGCGATGGGGCCCGTTCAGTGATGGTAGTTTTATATTCACCTTCCTTTTTCGGTTTATCGTACACCGGAAATACTCGTGAGAATAGATTACCATCAGCAAAATTAAGCATATAGCGCGTGTAGGCCCGCACTTCATAATATCCGCCATATTGAGCCGGATTCAATCTAAAGTCTCCATGACATTGCCCGTTTTCTATTTTTAGCTTGCGGGTGTCCAGCAAGTGTCCTTCGGCATTCAGCAATTCTACATACAATACCTTACTCAGAGTTGTTAGACTCTGATGATCTGATCGAACTACGTACCCTTTGAACCAAATGGTTTCACCCAAATAGTACGATGTATTGTCAAAATGCAGGTACACTTTTTCCTGAGGGTATTCATCTGAAAATGATTGAATCAGTCTGGTGATTTTATTTATCCTCAGTTCAGGGGACGTTTCAGTTTTAAATTCTGTATGAGGTTTTGAGTTAGTTGAAACAGTTGAATCAGCCTTAAAAGAGACATTTATTCTTTCAGTAACCGAGGAAACCTGCGGTTCATAATCCAACGGCAAAAGTCGACTTCCTATAAACGTTGCCATATCTCCCGAAAACACAATATTATTATCCGCTACAGTACCATTACTGTATACGATGCAAGTATCACTTAAAAAAGCGATGGTTGAGTTATGCTGATTATAGAAATATCTTTTCGGAAATACCGGTTTTCCATTTATTATCAACTGACTTTCCAGATTGATGGGCCACTTTTTGCTGTTATAATAATTAGAGATTCTGATCGTTTTCCCTTTTAATCCAATGATCGCAATTTCATTCTCCGTTTTTTTGATAATATGGTGTGTAATATCAAATTCAATTGTGCCTTTGGGGTTTTGTATGAAATATCCATCCTGTATCTTTAATGAAGTAACAAAACCATCTTGCTTTAACTTATTATTGAATAGTGATCGGCAAAAATAGTTGGAAGAATTGTAATAAATTTCACGACGATTGATCTCAATCTTTTTCTTTTGACGTTCTGAGGTAATGGGATTGGGAGTAAATCTGGTATACATGTCATACTCTGTAGTTTGATTATTTGAACTTGTCTTCACCACAAAAGACACAATATCAACAGAAACATCATATCCCAAAAGTGGCAATCTTACTGCCAATGCCGATTTTGTTTTTACCTTAAAAATCTGAGTGTAGTCTGCATCGTTGAATTGTGTATTTACACGGACAGTATCCGAATGATTTTCAAACAAAAGTCCATCCTCTTGTGACAATCTGGTATGTTGCCCCCATTTATCATCCCCAGTAAAGGTTCTTTTGAATAATTCGAGATTCTGTTTACGTCTGTTTTTACCGGCTACCGAAATTTCAGCCAATTGCTCAACCTGCTCTCTAAGTCCTATATACAGATTTTCTTCTGTTGCTTTTAAAAGTTGAAAGCTTTTCAATTTATATCCGACACAACTAACCACCAAACGACAAGGGAAGTTTAAGTTTTTCAGAGTGAAACGTCCATTCGAATCTGTCCTGGTTCCAATTGAAGTTCCATCAATATAGACTGAAGCATATTCAATAAATGTGCGGGACTTTTCGCTTACAATACTTCCTGAGATGGTATTCTGAGCATTCAGACTTACCAATCCAAACAATGTTGCAAATATGCATAGTAGTAATTTCTTCATTGATATTGATCTAAGTACATGACAAAAATTTAAAAACATCTAAATCTGATTGAATTTCTGAGTTTAGAACAAATGTTGCAATATATAATTCCTTTGTCCCCGTACACCAATCCACGTAATTTATAATTATCTGTTTGTTCGGCATATTCCTGTGCCTTCAATAACGCTGCTGCATGAATGTTTGCATTGCCACGGTTATTAGCACACCTGGACATGTAAAACCATGCATAAGCAGCACGTACAGGATCTTTATCATTGTAATAATCCGTAGCAATCTCTATCAGTGAATCCGATTCCACCTGAATGTTTTTTTTATCCAACGCCTGGCTCATTAACAAAGCATAGAATGCCTTATCGGAACGGGTATTTAATTGTCCGGGTTTTATCTTTTGAAGGAGATGGTAGGCTGAATCGGGTGCCGTTTCCATAAGACTTTCGGCAGTTTTTAATTTATCCGGCACATTCGAACATCCACATAGTACTGAGATACCCAGGAAAGTACATAAGCAGAAATAGAGAAGAAGGTGACGGTTCATGTAGAAGTATTTACAAGACAAATGTACTTATTTATTTTAATGTTGTACTAATTAATAAATATAAGTTTAATTTAATAATTCATAAAAAGTCATTTTGATTCAGTTTATATTAACTATCTGATAGTTAGATGATAATTACAAAATAATATTGATACGAAACATACTTTTCAATCTTCACATGAATTAATCGATAGCTTGATATTTTACGCAAAAACCATTTCAAATGAATGAAACGGTTTTTTAGATGTTAACTTGCAATTTAAAAAATAATATGATTATCCGCAATCAGTCCTAAAACGCATACCTGAAGCCCTCACACTACAGAGTGAGGGCTTCATAACACCTTTTCTTCGGTTGTGGTTTTAGTATTGTTTTACTCCGGTTTTACATAGGTCCATATATACTCCAATATATGTCCATATATAGTCCATTATTAGTCCATATCTATATAGATATGGACTAATAATGGACTATATACGGAGCTGAACTGGACCATTTACCGGCTCAAATAAAATGGGAGTAAAAGGGATATAAAAGGATAATAAAAGAGGAGTAAAAAATCAACGAAGTGTGGATTGGGGACGATTATTACTATAGGATTAAAAAAATATTGGTTGTAAGAATAATGAAGATGTTACTTAACAATTTGATTCGGAATTTTTCAGATTATAATTTAAATATCATAATAAGCAAAAAAACTCCCGTATTTCATTCAGAAATACGGGAGTTTTTTTAATATCTTTTGAAAAAATAAACTCTCAAAGTTACTTCGTACTCTTTGAGGTTTGTTTGAAGTTTGTATGAAATAGAATGATTGTCCTCAACCCTTCAAACTACAAACTTTTCAAACCTTTCAAACTTATTTTGACAGCAACGCTTTCACTTTCTCAGAGATCAGTCTGCCTTCTGTTTTACCTGCTAATTGTTTGCTGGCAGCACCCATTACTTTTCCTAAATCCTGAATGCCGGTTGCACCTACCTGAGCGATAATGGCAGCAATGGCAGTTTCCAGTTCGGCATCCGTCAGTTGAACAGGCAGGTAACGTTCAATAACAACAGCTTCGGCCAGTTCTACTTCAGCCAGGTCAGCACGGTTTTGTTCGGTATAGATTTGAGCTGATTCCTTGCGTTGTTTAATCATCTTTTGAATGATCTTAATACCCACTTCGTCCGACATATGACCGTCACCACCTTTGGCTGTTTTAGCATCCAGGAATTCTTTCTTCATACCACGCAATGCTTCTAAAGCCACTTTATCACGCGCTAACATGGCAGTTTTTATATCACCACTTACTTTATCAAATAGTTCGTCCATTGTTTTGTTATTGTTTCGCGTTCCGCGTTCTGCGTTCCGTGTTTTGAGTTACTGATTATATTTTAGTTAATTAGTTGATTGAGTTGAATACGTTGATTGAGTTGTCCCGATAGCTATCGGTAGAGTTGATAAAGACAAGAAAAGTTGTACATTGAACGCACATTAAACCCTTCAAACTCTTCAAACTCTTTTACTTCATCAACCTTCGCTTCCACGTCGGTATATTCTCAACTGTTTTCAAGGTTGATTCATCTTCCAGATCTTCGAGGTTAAATACTGGAAGATCAACTTCCGGTTTTGGTGCTTGTTCTTGTTCATTTTTCAATGACTTGACATAATATTGTTCGATCGCTTTTTCAGTATCGGCTTTTTTCTGAACATTTATGACTTCCAGTTGGGTCAATACAACTTCGGGTACCACTTCTTTTTTAGGAGCTTCAAAAAACTTGGAAGCCTCTACACTCATTTCGGGTTTGTGTGTATGCGCTTTTGCAATGTTTGCAGGCATACCAGGTATATCACTTACATCGAAACCTGTGGCAATCAATGTAATCTTGACATTATCCTTTAACTCATCATCAAAACCGGCACCCCAGATTACTTCCACGTTCTCGCCAACTTTCGACATAAAGTCATGGATTTCTTCCACTTCTTCCATACGAATCTGATCAGTGTTCGAACAATACAAACTCAACAGGATTTTACTGGCTCCGCTGACATCATTTGTATTCAGCAGGGGCGAATTGAGCGCATCCTCTATAGCTTTGGTAATGCGGTTTGGACCAGATGCATATCCGGTATTCATAATGGCTACATTCCCATCTTTCATGGTGCTGTATACATCCGCAAAATCAATATTGATATATCCTTCAATGGTAATGATTTCGGCAATTGCCTTGGCAGCATTGGTCAATACATCATCCGCCTTGGCAAATGCATTCGAAAGTTCAAGATCCGGATAGATCTGTTTGAGTTTTTCATTATTGATGACCAGGATAGCATCAACATGTTCGCTTAAGGCAGCAACACCTTCGAGTGCCTGACGGATCTTCATATTGCCTTCGAAAGCAAATGGAATGGTCACAATGCCGACAGTTAAGATACCCAGGTCATGAGCCGCTTTAGCAACTACGGGAGATGCACCTGTTCCGGTTCCTCCACCCATACCCGCAGTAATAAAAACCATTTTGGTATTATCCTGCAATAGTTCCTTAATCTTTTCAATGGATTCCTCGGCAGCCATACGGGCCACTTCGGGTCTGCCACCTGCACCCAATCCTTCGGTTGTGTCAACACCCAATTGTATTTTAGTAGGTACAGGTGATTTTACCAGCGCCTGATTGTCGGTATTACAAACAACAAATGAAACATCCGTTATTCCCTGGCGATACATGTGATTTACGGCATTTCCGCCTCCACCACCAACACCAATCACTTTTATAATCGAACTGTCAATCAGTGGCAATTCCAAGGGCAAACTATCATCTAAGTATCCCATATCTATTTTTTATTTACAATTTACGATTTACAATTCACTTCTTATTTCTTGTCAATGCCTGAAATACGTTGACCACTTTAAAGTAACAAAAACAACTAAAAAGTGAAACAACATGGCACGATTAGATCAACTAAAATTAAGTACTGCTGAACGTAGGCAACGTCGATTTAGTGACA
>Ga0209125_1000073_pt1 | contig 172167 bp, 141 predicted proteins | sample BarGraIncub1131A_FD_184503 | JGI IMG/M metagenome (GOLD analysis project Ga0209125, IMG submission 184503) | Arctic peat soil microbial communities from Barrow, Alaska - Barrow Graham LP Incubations 11-31A (SPAdes) (version 2) | ecosystem: Environmental > Terrestrial > Soil > Wetlands > Peat... | reverse complement strand
GAGTATTATCTTTTTCATTATCTAAAATAAAAATAAAATAATATATCAAATGTAAAGTAAATTATTCATAGATTATTCAGACAAAAAAAATAGTTTATTCATTTTTTTGTTATTGTTCATCATTTTACCTCAGTAGTGTAAAAGTGCCTTCTTTATGAAAATTCCCAAAATGATCTTTGACGCCTTTCCAAACCGTTCCATCAACGTAGGTTGCATTCATTCGCCAGATATAGTTTTGTGAAGGCATCTTCCTTCCTTTGCTGTCGTTTCCATTCCATCCATCAGAGGGTTCCTGATATTGATTAACCTTATCGGTAGACCAGATGAGATTACCCCACAAGTCCCAGATCCCCAGGAAGAATGTTTTTAAACCCAATGCTTTTGGTTTGAAAGTGTTCAATTCGGCATTGGGATTCTCAGGTTCAAAGGCATTCGGAATAGCAAGGCCTTTCATCGTTACCCGGTAAAGAATAGAGGTAGTGTCGGGGCAGCCAAGGCTGTTATAAACTGTAAGATAAGTTCTGAAGTATCCGTTATGATCAAAAACAAATTGAACAGAGTCCATGCTGGTACTTCTGGTTCCATCCCAGAATAACCACTGTGAACTGACATCATAGGTTGACCGGTTATAGAACATTACGGTGTCAGGCATTCCACCCAGATCAACTAACTTGATCAAAGGCACTGGAATTGGGCGCACATTGAAATAGATGGTTGCAGAATCGTTGTAAGCGCCTGATGTTGCTACTATTTTAACCGGTGTAATACCGGGTGTAATCATCGTTACATTCGTTACCTGATTGCCGGGATCGGAAAGTTGTAGAGCTGACGTAGTAGTCCATTTGTAAATAGTCCTGGCATCAGCGCTTTCAAATTTAATAATCGTAGAATCAATCTTTACGGTATTCCCTACACATTGGGTCAAGGTATCCTGTATTACCCTGATGAAAGGGATCATCAAAGGAGCACAATAGGGATCGGAAAAGATGCTCTCGCCGCCGCCATTGAAGACTGCTGTAACCACATAGCAATAAATGTATCCTGAAGTAAGGCCCTGTCCGTTATTGGAATCAATAAATGATGGTGTATTCGGGCTATTAACATAACCTGCCAGAGTATAACCTGAATTGGGAGGGATACCTAATGTACAGGAGTCGAATGGAACGGTAGAAGGACCTTCTTTCCGGTAAATATTATAACCGATTATCTGGGGCGTAACTGACTTATCCCATGTGACATTGAAGCCACGCTGGTAAACTTTTGCGTTGACATTCTTTACCGGAGGTGCAACAATAGTGATGAAAATTGGAACTATATCCGTAAGACTTGAGGCTCCGGGATGGTAATCGGTAACACTAAAATAAACCTGGTAGGGGTTTTTTGTAAAGTGGGAAGGATTCGTATTCCACCTGAAGGTTCCGGAAGTTGTTCCTACCGGTGTTAAATCAGGTGTATAGGTTGCAGGGCTATTGGGGACTAAATAGGGAGATCCGGTTGTCACGAATGTTAATGAGTCATTGTCAGGATCGTGACTGGTAATTTTAAAAGAAATAGATGTGCCGGCCTGTACACAAATATTAGGAATTGGGTCTATTAGAGGTGGGTTATTATCACATGGAGCTATTGTGATCTGCATATCACGAACTACATACCCAATCAAAACCCCATTTCTCCATTTTTCTATCTTGAAGGAGATATTATATTCACCTTGAATTATTGGTTTGTCCCATATAATGACTCCTGTTTTGGGATCCATTGTAAATGTTGTACCTGGGACTAACTCATTGGGATACTGGTATCCAGGAATATCAACTCCATTACTAGATTTACATTTTACTAATTGAAATGTCAGTAAATCGTTATCCGGATCAATTGCTCCGGGATTTAATTTATAAATATAATTTAAACAGCCATCGCCAATAGGAGGAAAAGACAGTTGAGGAGAGGTCATTTGTGTTATCCCATTCCCAATTGTCAACATAGATTCAACATACAATGCCCGTGTATCACTATTGGGAATATTTTGAATACCATAGTTTCTATTCGCTGCTGTTAAAGAAATAATAAACGTACCCATTTTGGTATAGGTATGTCTAACGGTGAATACGTTTTTTCTGATAGATGGAGTTATTAACACACCACTAATGCGTTGAATAAGAGGCATATTGGTTGTATTATCACCAAAAGAAAAAGTTCCGGTTGCAAGTGTTGGTAAGTCTGGAGTGGGGTTGCCATTTGTTTGGATACCAACATTGGTATATACAATGATAGTAATATCATATGTATTTAGCATTCCCAGTACGGGTGTATATGAAATTTCTCCCGAACGTAGATGACTGGCGTATCCTGAAAGTGACGCCAAAAGCAATAGAAACAGGAGTATTTTACGCAACATTGGCTTAGGGAATTGAACGACAAATGTATTATAATTTATTATGTTCAGGATTGTTAAGACTAAGTTTTTATTCGTTTGTAGTTAAAATATGTTAAGAGTGACCATTCAGTCGTCCATAGAAAAAAATCCAGGAAAGCTAAAAAGTTCCTAAAGGCACTTTTGCCTACACTTTATTCATTATAAGTTTTGATATCAGAGATTTTTTATTTTTATTTGTACATCAAATTCTAATCCATTATTACTACTCAACAATTACTAAAGTATGAAAACAGAATTACAAGGTATGAGCTATCACAAACAAATCAGATATACAAAAACGCTGGACTTTCTTTTAAGTATAGCGCCATTACCTTGTAAAATACTGGATTTAGGGACACCCAATGATTTTTCAAAAATCATGCAGGACAAGGGTTATGAAGTAGAAAATACCAAGGGCGAAGACCTGGATGTCGATTATAAAAGCATCAATACTTACCAGGCTGATTTAGTCACCTCGTTTGAACTATTCGAACATTTGTTTGCCCCTTATAATGTCTTGAAAGAGATGAAAGCAAACCGGTTAATCGCTTCTGTTCCTTTAAATAATTGGTTCGCTAAAGCTTATTGGAATGATAAAGTGGAATGGGACAGACATTACCATGAATTTGAGAAAAAACAATTTGACTGGTTACTCGAAAAAACCGGATGGAAAGTAAAGAAATATGCTTACTTTACTTCCCCTGTACGAGCTTTAGGAATCAGGCCGATATTAAGGCTTTTTACTCCACGGATTTACATCGTTTATTGTGAACGCATTTAATCAGGTTCATAAATATAAAACGACGAATAATATCTTCAGATCAACCAATTCCTTACCAATTATCACTCTTAACATTGGTCTTCATTGCTTTTTCAAGTGAATCGATCAGGGTGATCATTTGGTTATTGATTTTGGGATAAAACTTTTTATTATTTGCTGTGTGTCCTTTATTCCATTGTTCTATAGGAACACCAAGATTTGAAATCGTTTCATTCTGAGCAGAGAAAAATGGATTATTTAATTTGAAATCAGTGATTTCGTATCTGAAAGAATCATTTTTAAATTGAATTTTTATAGTCTTCCATACATTCATGCTTTGTGATGTATAAAAACGCAGATTCCATACCGTTCTGAAACAACCTTTTCCAATTATCTCACCATGTTCTTTGTCATCAAACTGAATGACGTCGTTGCTTGAATTGTAGGTGTCGATAAACCAATGTTTGACCCTGTTATACATTTCCTCTTTTGTGACGCCCTGAAGCTGAACAACATCCGTATAGGTTACCTTTCCTTCTTTCAAAGGTAATATCCCTAAAAGTTTGTCCTGTGCCATTATTGAATTCGAGATGAATATAGCGATAATTAATATTAATATGTTTTTCATAACCATTAGTTTAAGAGTTTATTTTATTATTTGAATCAGGTGTGAAATAACCCACCTTTTCCTTACTCTTAATAACATAATAACCAGCTATATTGTTTTTGATTTTGGTGAGGGTTTATCCTAATTCTTTGGAGGAAAAATATTTGGCTGTTTATTGAATAACTACCCTTGATAATAAGAAATATATTCTCTAATTTTGCACGCTCTTTTAAAGCGGCGAAATAGGATGTTAACTTGCGATTCCAGACTATTAAGCCGTAGCAAACCAAAGAAGTATAACCCGGGTGTTCGCAAGCACTCTACAAAAAACAATGCACATAATGTCAATTGACGAAACAAACATGGAGACTCCTGATGTTCAGGATGCATCCGAAGAAACAAAAATCGTAACTGAAGAAACTCCAGTGGTTTCAGCTGAAGCAGAAGTTGAAGCTCCTGTTGAAGCAGAAGTAGAAGCACCTGTTGTTGCTGAAATTGCAGAAGTTGAAACTCCTGAAGTTAGGGATGCTGTCGAAGAAGCTGAAATTGAAGCGTCTGAAAATCAGGCAGTGATAGAAGAAGTTGTAGTAGAAGCTCCTGTAGCAAAAGTAGTTAAAGAAAAAGTAGAAGTTGCCCCGGTAATTGAAGAACCTGTAGAATTTGATTGGACTTCACTTGGAAAAAAAGGAAGTTACTATTCAAAATCTGATCGTGAAAAGCTGGAAGGCTTATACGATAAGACCCTTAGCTCTATCGTTGAGCATGAGGTGATTGATGGGAGTGTCGTTACTATGAACAATCGCGAGGTTGTTGTTAACATTGGTTTTAAATCAGATGGTGTTATTCCACTTTCAGAACTCAGATACAATCCCAATCTAAAAATTGGTGATACGGTCGAAGTTTATGTTGAAAGCCAGGAAGACATGAATGGTCAGCTCATCCTTTCTCACAAGAAAGCCCGTACTCTCCGTGCATGGGAACGTGTAAACAATTCCTTCGACAAGCAGGAAATAGTTACAGGTTATGTTAAATGCCGCACCAAGGGTGGTCTTATCGTTGATATCTTTGGTATTGAAGCATTTTTACCAGGTTCACAGATTGACGTTAAACCTATTCGTGATTACGATATTTTCGTCGACAAGGTTATGGAATTCAAGATTGTCAAAATCAATCATGAATACAAAAACGTTGTTGTATCACACAAAGCGCTTATTGAAGACGAACTCGAACAACAGAAAGCTGAAATCATCGCTAAACTTGAAAAAGGTCAGATTCTCGAAGGTACCGTTAAGAACATTACTTCTTATGGTGTATTTGTTGACCTTGGTGGTGTTGACGGTCTGATCCATATTACTGACCTTTCATGGGGTCGTATCAATCATCCTGAAGAAATTGTACAGCTTGATCAGAAGATCAAGGTTGTTATTCTCGACTTTGATGAAAACAAAAAACGTATTGCTTTGGGTCTGAAACAACTTACTTCTCACCCATGGGATGCACTTGACGAAAACCTCAAGGTTGGGGATACCGTTAAGGGTAAGGTTGTTGTCATTGCAGATTACGGTGCATTCATCGAAATCGCTGCAGGCGTAGAAGGTTTGATCCATGTATCAGAAATGTCATGGAGCCAGCATTTACGTTCAGCTCAGGACTTCCTGAAAGTCGGTGATGAAGTAGAAGGTGTTATCCTTACACTGGATCGCGATGATCGTAAGATGTCATTGGGTATCAAACAACTCATTCCAGATCCATGGGCTGATATCAAGGAAAAATATCCTATGAACTCACGTCATAAAGCAATCGTTCGCAACTTCACTAACTTCGGTATTTTTGTTGAACTCGAAGAAGGTGTAGATGGTCTGATCCACATCAGCGATTTAAGCTGGTCAAAGAAGATCAAGCATCCTGCCGAATTTACGAAGATTGGAGAAGAAATAGATGTAGTTGTTCTTGATGTAGACACTGATAACCGTCGTCTAAGCCTTGGACATAAACAACTCGAAGAAAATCCATGGGATGTATTCGAAGGTATCTTCACTGTAAACTCTGTTCATAAAGGCACTATTACTACCGTTACGGACAAGGGTGGCATCATCACGCTTCCTTATGGTGTAGAAGGTTTTGCTCCAACCCGTCATCTTGTGAAAGAAGATGGAACTACAGCTAAGGCTGAAGAAACACTCGACTTTAAGGTGATTGAATTTTCGAAAGACAACAAGAAAATCATTCTTTCACACAGTAAGTTATTCCAGGATACAATCGTAGCTGAAAAGGTTAAGGAAGTTGCTAAGCAGGAATCTGCTGAACAAACAACTAAACGTGCTGTCAAGAAACTCAAGGATAATATCGAACGCTCAACACTGGGTGATCTGGAAGCCTTGATCAACTTGAAATCCAATATGGAAAAATCAGAAAAGCAAGCCGTTAAAGCTGTAAAAGCTGAAAAACCAGTAGAGAAGCCAGCTGAAAAGCCAGCCGAAGTTGCTGAAACACCAGCCGAAATTGTTGAAACACCTGCTGAAGAAGTAAAAGAAGACTAATCATTTTCTTAAAATAAATTCAAAAAGGCTCTCCCCATAAGGAGAGCTTTTTTGTTATTAGTGAAGTTGATATTGTACTTTTGCAAAAAAAATAATCAGGAATGGGGTTTACGATAACAATACTGGGATGCAGTTCCTCTATACCGACTAATGAACGCAACCCATCGGGCCAGGTAATCAATTACCATGATAAATTATACCTGATTGATTGTGCCGAAGGGACTCAATTGCAACTACGCAGATACCTCAATCGTATTCAAAGACTTCACGCCGTTTTTATCAGTCATTTACATGGTGACCATTACTTTGGACTTGTCGGTCTTATCTCCACTCTTCACCTGCTGGGACGTAATCGCGAACTGCATGTCTACGGACCACAAGGTCTTGAAGAAATCATCCGGTTACAATTGACCTACTCAAACACCGAACTGGTTTATGACCTGTTTTTTCATGTCACAAATCCTGAGGTCTCCGAGCTTATTTATGAAGACGAAGGGATGGAGGTCATCACCATTCCTCTGGAACACCGGATTCCAACACATGGTTTCCTGTTCAGGGAGAAACAAGGACTTCGGAATATGAAAAAAGAGGTTGTATTAAGCGAAAAAATTCCTTATACCGAGTATGAAAACATCAAAAGGGGAGCTGATTACATCATGGAAGACGGTACGGTGATTCCCAATGCCTCACTGACTGTTGCTCCTGCGCCACCGCGTTCATATGCTTATTGTTCGGATACCCGTTATAACGAATCCATCATTCCCATTATTAAAGGTGTAGATATCCTGTATCATGAAGCTACTTTTCTAAAAGAGCTATCTGAACAGGCCCAGCTCAAGTATCATTCTACAGGTGAACAAGCAGCTCAGATCGCTCATCTGGCAGGAGCGAAGAGACTGATCCTTGGGCACTATTCGGCCCGGTACGATGATCTGAATCCGTTTCTTTATGAGGCAAAACCAATATTCAATGATACTGAGCTTGCTTATGATGGGTTGGTATTGAATATCAGGAAAAAAGTTGTTGTTGGGAAATAAATTGTAGAGACGCAAAATTTTGCGTCTCTACTTTCCTTAGTTTAATGCATTAAAAAGAACTTCAATGGGGTGCAATGCAGTTCTTCCGGTACCATCTTTAATCTGATGACGGCAACTGGTTCCAGGTGCACTGATAATCATATCTTCAGGTGTATTGTTTACTTCCGGAAACAACCTCAGGCTCCCCACTTTCATTGAAACGTGATAGTGTTCCTTTTCAAAGCCAAAAGCGCCGGCCATACCACAGCATCCTGTCTTCAATTCTTCAACTGAATAATTAAAGGGTAATGACAGCATAGCTGCCGTTGAAGCAGTTGAGGCGATAGCTTTCTGATGACAATGACCGTGCAGCCTCACATGCTGTTTGGCATTGGTAAACTGTTTGTGGGTGATATTGCCTTTCTCTACTTCACGGACGATGAATTCGTCGAACAAGAGACATGATTTTGCAAGTTTAATGGCATCGTTCTTCAGTTCGGCTCCTACCAGTTCTGTGTATTCATCACGGAAACTGAGGATGCCTGAAGGTTCTATCCCAATCAAGGGGGTATCTACTGTGATCAAGTCTTTCAATAGTATTACATTCCTTATCGCAAGCAGTTTTGCCCTTCTGATCATCCCCTTGGATAAATAAGTGCGACCGCTCTCATAGTGTCGGGGAACTTCAACCTGATAACCCAATCTATTCAAAAGTTGCACAGCCTTGATGCCTATTTCGGTATCGTTGTAATTGGTAAACTCATCAACAAAAAGATATACTTTACCCTTCAGTGTTTCAGGTTTGGGCAGTATCTTTTTATTCCGGGATATCCAGCTATTCAACGTTATACGGTATAACCTTGGAATACTCCTTTCTGGAGCAAACCCAAGTACCTTTTTAAGGATCCCCGAAGTAAAACTGTTGGTAATAATAAAATTAAAGATGGCAGGAACGAGAGCACCCAGACGGTTTACCCGGCTGATATTAGCAATGAGGAATGAACGCAAAGGGATTCCATGCTCATCATACCAATGCTGCATAAATTCTGCCTTATACTTCGTAATATCTACGTTGGATGGACATTCAGATTTGCATCCCTTGCACGACAAACAAAGATCCAACACATCATAGATCTCTTTATGATCGAAAGGATTTTTTTTGGTGGTACGCGTCAGAAACTCCCGGAGGATATTGGCCCTGGCTCTGGTTGACGTGTTCTCGTCGAGGGTAGCCTGGTAACTGGGACACATCAATCCGCCAATGACTGAAGTCCTGCGACAGTCACCTGAGCCATTGCATTGTTCGGTAGCACGGAGAATGCCCTGTGTGGATGAGAAGTCAAAGATGGTATCTATTTGTGGAACCGGCTTCCCGGGTTCAAAGCGCAGGCTTGAATCCATGGGGGGTGTGTCGGTGATCTTGCCCGGATTAAAAATGCCTTGCGGGTCCCAGGTTTTCTTGATCTCTTTGAAGAGACTGTAAACCTTTTCACCCAGCATCAATGGAATAAACTCTCCCCTGAGTCTCCCGTCGCCATGTTCGCCACTCAAAGAGCCGCGGTATTTTTTGACCAGCCGGGCTGTCTCAAGCGCCACTGTTCTGAAGAGCTTCACATCTGCAGGATCTTTCAGGTTCAATTTAGGCCTTAAATGGAGTTCTCCGGTTGCAAGATGCCCATAATAGACACAGCTCAGGTTGTTTGTTTCCAACATGGACATGAAGTCAGACATATAATCAGGAAAATACTTTGGACAGACGGCGGTATCTTCAATTACTGCAACTGGTTTTGCATCTCCGGGGATGTTGGAAAGGACTCCGAGTCCGGCCTTACGCAATGCCCAAACCTTACTGATTTCCTTGCCATAGATGCGTGGAAAATGATAACCAAAACCTTCTGCCCTTAAACCTGCTTCGACCTGGATAGCAATTGCATCCAGTTCTTCACGGCTTTCTCCGGCAAACTCGATCAACAGAAGCGCTTCGGGATCTCCTTCTATGAAGAAACGATTCTTCCTTTGGGATATGTTGTTACTGGTTTGTTCAATAATGACATTATCCATCAGCTCAACAGCAACCGGATGATGTTTCAAGGCAATCAGGTTGGCTTTGAAAGATTCATTGAGGGTATGCATGTGAACAGCAATCAGCATGTTTTCTTTAGGTGGCAAAGGGACCAGGTTCAGTTTAATTTCTGTGATGAAGCAAAGCGTCCCTTCTGAGCCCGCTATTAACTTGCAGAAGTTAAAAGAAGTAGCGTTATTTGTGAAAGGCTCTGTTTCGAGCAGATAATCAATGGCGTATCCGTTGTTTCTGCGTTCCAGCTCAGGGTCTGGAAACTGCTGCCTGATTTCATCCTGCATCTCCTTATTGACGAGTGCAGTTTGCATTTGTCTGTAAATATCACCTTCTAAAGAGGTTAAACTGCATTTATCTGCAAATTCCTTTTTAGTTAACGAACCGAATTCTACTTCGCTGCCATCCGATAAAAGGACTCTGATATTCAATATGTGATCACGGGTACTGCCATAAACCAATGAATGTGACCCACAGGAGTTGTTGCCAACCATCCCGCCTATCATGCAACGGTTCGATGTTGAGGTTTCAGGCCCAAAGAAGAGCCCTGAACGGGCAGCAATCAGATTCAGTTCATCGAGTATCACCCCGGGTTCTACACGCACCCAGTGGTCTGTTTCGTTGAGTTCCAAAACCCGGGTCATATAACGCGATACATCTACAACGATCCCTGTTCCGACTACCTGTCCGGCAAGCGAAGTGCCTGCAGTTCTTGGGATCAGGGGGATTTGTTCTGTCCTGGCAAAGTCGATCAGTACCTTTAGATCATCCGTGTCTTTGGCTCTGACTACAGCCAAGGGCACCTCCCGGTAAGCGGAAGCATCTGTTGAATACATGAGCAGAGTTGCAGTGTCGGTGTAGAGATCACCTTTAAGTTTGCCAGTGAGGCTTTGTATATTGCGGATTTGACTTTCGGAATACATGCACATTTTTGTTTAAACAAAGATAATCAGAACTCTTTTAGATTTAAGGGAATGCTTACTTTTGCACGAAAGTTTTCGGATTTATATCTATTGAATTAGTTATTAAGGATTATTTGTTAAATATGCTGAGGAATAAAAAAGTACAACTTTATACAATTATAGTTCTTTCGATGATATTCTGGGGAATGTCTTTTGTCTGGTCTACGATTGTTTTCAGATACCTTGAACCCATCACCACGGTCTTTTTCAGATTAATCCTCTCGTCGGCAATCCTTTTCGGCGGGTTAAAACTTTTTGGAAAGCTCGAAAAGGTTAAGAAGGAACATTACAAGATGTTCCTGATCTCGGCGCTGTTTAACCCCTTTCTTTATTTCCTCGGTGAGAATTTCGGACTCAAAAACTCCTCTGCAACAATCAGCGCGGTTATCATTGCAACGATTCCTGTGTTTTCACCTATTGCAGCTTTTTTCTTTCTGAAAGAACGACTTTCGATGCTGAATATTGGTGGAATGGTCATCTCTTTTGCAGGTGTGTTGGTGATGCTGGTCAATAAAGACCTCTCATTGAATGCTGCACCGTTAGGCTTGATGTGTCTTGGATTTGCTGTCGTTGCAGCCATCGTCTACTCGATGATGTTGAAACGGCTTGCTTTTCATTATTCGGCATTCACAGTGATTGCCAATCAAAACCTAATAGGTTCTTTCATGTTTTTACCCCTTTTTCTGATCTTTGAAGCCCACAAGCTGTCGTCGGTGACCTTCAATGCTTCATGGGTCAGTTCGTTGCTGATGCTGGCTGTATTTGCCTCTTCGTTGGCTTTTGTCTTCTTTGCCATCGGCACACGCGAAATAGGTGTAAGCAAGACCAGTATTTTTTCAAACCTGATACCCGCAATTACAGCCATCGGTTCTTACTTTTTACTGAACGAAGCCTTTTCAGTCCAAAAGGGAGCCGGTATTTTAATGGTGATTTGTGGTTTAACAATCAGTCAGTTGAATAAGAAACGTGACATCCCGCTTCCTGAGGAAGTGTTTGAAGGCTGAGTAGGGGTGAAGTGTGTGAAAATCAGTAATTCCTAATCATACCGTGGATAATTATTGAATAAATCAGTCCTGCTATTTGCAGTTTCAGGAAAGATTACTACATTTGCAACCTCAAACCCGGCGGGGTAGCTCAGTTGGTTAGAGCGTAGGATTCATAACCCTAAGGTCACGAGTTCAATTCTCGTCCCCGCTACCAAAAGTTGCATTCTTAGAAAAACTAAGGATGCAATTTTTTTTTCTGTTTACCGCTCACCGAATATTGAACTCCCCACTCTTATCATGGTACTGCCTTCCTCTATGGCAATGGGGTAATCATCCGACATTCCCATTGATATGATCTTAAAATGTTCCTGCTTTGGAAAATGGGCTGATTTGAGCTGATCAAAAATGTTCTTCAGATTATGAAACTCCCGATGAACCTGCTGAATGTCTTCTGTATAGGTGGCCATCCCCATCACGCCATCAATGCGGATGTTTTCCATTTTATGGAATTCTGCAGAAGATAAAATAGTATTTGCTGATGCCAGGTTCAGTCCAAACTTACTCTCCTCACTGGCAATATGGAATTCAAGTAAACAATGAATAATGCGGTTGTTTTTCAGCGCCTCTTTATTGATTTCCTGCATTAGTTTCAGGCTGTCAACACTATGAATCAGACTGATGAACGGGGCGATATACTTAACCTTGTTCGTTTGCAGATGACCTATAAAATGCCACCGGATATCATTGGCCATCTCGGCCTGTTTCGTACACAGTTCCTGAACCTTGTTTTCTCCGAATACGCGTTGACCGGCCTGGTAGGCCTGTTGAAGTGCGCTGATGGGTTTAGTTTTTGAAACGGCAACCAGGCAAACGGACTCATGGATGTGCTGTCTGATGTCGGTTAAATTATCTGAAATACTCATATAAAGGTCGTATTGAACAAAATTAGCTAAAAACGAATCATCCGGAACATTTGGAATTGATCAGTAAAGACTAATATATTCAAAAGCATTCCCGGTCCAGGCGAGATATCTTTCAAAGTCGCTGAATGTTATGACGATAGAAGCCGTATTTACGTTGGGATGAAAACTGATCCTGGGCAGATGCCGGATGTTCTCGTCCAGAAACAAATGTACATGATGTCCTGTATCGTTTACCAACCCAAAGGGAGAGACCGATCCCGGCTTCAATCCAAGATATTTTTCCATCCTTTCGGGTGAGGCAAAACTAAGCTTTCCCTGTTTCAGACGATGTTCCAGATCGTGAATATCCAAATCCTGCCTGTGTTCCAAAATGACCAGATAATGTTTATTCCCTTTGTGGTTTCTGAAAAAAAGATTCTTGCAATGCGTCGTTTCTTTGATGTCCTTCCAATATTGCAACGCAATTTCTATGGTCGGGGCTTCAGGATGTTCATGATATTCAAAATCAATCTGAAGGTTTTTCAGTGTTTCATACACCCGGGGGTCTCCGTTCATGGCAAGTTATTTATAATTTCACCCCCAAAGTTAATGCCTTTCCCAATTTATTAACCGGAATTTCTTACACACAACATGCAAATCTAATAGGTTTATCCCAGAAAATACCGGGTGACCATTTATGCACTTTGAATTTAAAACCATGATTTAATTTGAATACCCCCTTTTTAAATATCGGGTGTCTCATTTAAAGGAGTAGATAAAAGCCAAAATCTAAATAATTACTAAGATTTAAAATCAGATACCCCATTTTAAATGAGTGATTCTATATTAATTTTCATTTGTTTTCTAATGAAATATGCTCAGAAAAGCAAATAAGATTCATATAAAAACTAACTGATTTTTAAAAGATTATCCTGTTTTTTATAAAGAAATAAATATCATTATTAATTTGAATTATCATAATAATCCACTTAAATTTGCAAATTAATTGTATTTACAAACTAATATATTATCCAATTACATTAATTACCTTAACAAATGAATTTAGAAAAAATAATGACTGATCTGGAAAGAAAACATCCAGGCGAATTTGAGTACCTTCAGGCCGTTCGCGAAGTTTTAGAATCAATTGAAGACGTTTACAATGCTAATCCACAATTTGCTTCAGCCAACATTATCGATCGCCTCGTAGAGCCCGATCGGATCCTTACCTTTAAAATTTGCTGGGTTGACGACAATGCCAAGGTTCAGGTAAACATTGGTTATCGCATCCAGTTTAACAATGCAATTGGCCCTTACAAAGGCGGCTTAAGGTTTCACCCAAGCGTGAACCTGAGTATTCTTAAGTTCCTTGGTTTTGAACAGATCTTCAAGAACGCGCTTACCACGCTTCCAATGGGTGGTGCCAAGGGCGGTTCAGACTTCAGTCCAAAGGGAAAATCGGATACCGAAATTATGCGTTTCTGCCAGGCTTTCATGCTTGAACTATGGAGAGTGATTGGTCCGGAGACCGACGTTCCTGCAGGTGATATTGGCGTAGGTGGTCGTGAAATTGGCTTCCTGTTTGGTATGTACAAGAAACTGTCAAGGGAGCATGTAGGCGTCCTTACAGGAAAAGGCATCAATTGGGGTGGATCATTGGTTCGTCCGGAAGCAACCGGATTTGGTGCAGTTTATTTTGCACAGGAAATGCTGGCAACTAAGAAACTGACTTTTGAAGGAAAAAGAGTTGCTATTTCAGGTTTTGGTAATGTTGCATGGGGTGCCGTCACAAAAGCTACTCAGCTTGGCGCCAAGGTAGTCACGATCTCGGGTCCTGATGGATATATCTACGATTCAGAAGGTATCAGTGGTGAAAAGATTGACTTCATGCTTTATTTGAGATCATCTAATCTTGACATTGTTGCTCCTTATGCTCAGAAATTCCCCAATGCAAAATTCGTTGCAGGGAAAAGACCATGGGAAGTACAATGCGATATCGCTCTTCCTTGTGCTACACAGAATGAAATGGAAAAAGCAGATGCTGAAACCCTTGTCAGGAATGGCTGTATCGCTGTTGCCGAAGGTGCTAATATGCCATCAACACCTGAAGCCATTGAAGTATTCATGTCGAACAAGTTGCTCTTTGCACCGGGTAAGGCTGTAAATGCTGGCGGAGTTGCTACCTCAGGTCTTGAAATGTCACAAAACTCGATGAAATTAAATTGGTCAGCTGCCGAGGTGGATATGCGTTTGCATGAAATCATGCGGAATATCCATACCGCTTGTGTTGAACACGGTACACAACCCGACGGATATATCAATTATGTTAAGGGTGCAAATATTGCCGCATTTATAAAAGTAGCGTATGCTATGCTTGATCAAGGGGTGATTTAGTAATATCCTTTTATAAAAAAAACGCTGGTGCAGATTTTAAATCTGCACCAGCGTTTTTTTTATTCATTCCTATTAAGCTTTAAGGAGTTGTGCCGCTTTGCTTGTAAATAACTTATTCAACTGCAAATTTATTTTCTTCAAATTAACTGCAGCAGGATCGAAATCGCCGTCACACCATTCCAGCATCTCCTGATGATTTGGATGGTTCTTATCTTTAATGGCTTCCAGAAATTGCATGTATCCCGGTATCCCACCACAATCTTCAAGCGGACAGGCATTGTTTGCCTCAATACAAACCGGATAGAATTTCCCTGCTTCAGGTTCCAGTATCTTTTCAAGCGTGACGGTATGTTTCCAGCTATCACCGAAATCATAGGTATAGCTTAAAGTGTCGCCCTCTTTAGTAAAGATTTCAGAGATGATCTTTTCCCTGCAGTCTACATCTTTCTTTGGAACACGCACGTGTTTTGCCATGTGAGGCATCTTGGCAAAAAGCTCATCCCAATTGTTTTTATCCAGTTTCAACTTGACTTTGTAAACACCGAAATCATAGTTTGAAGTCTTGTCATAGACCTCTTCATTGACTTCATAACGGATGTCGTTGCTGTCGAAACTATAAAGGTGTGAGTTCTCCCAACCCATGGAATATTGAATGACCAAATGTAACCGGTGTAGATCTATATCAGATTCAACCAATACTGTTCGGTTGATTTCCGGTTTGAAGTTATCCAGTATTATTCGTAATTGAAAAATTGATTTCATGATATGGTGGTTTATCTTTTCTTCAAATATATAAAATAATTCAGTTAAATGTTGACGAAAAAGTCATGAGAGGCGCGCCTGACTTTAGCAGCCTTGGTCAGATGATCTTTTTCTGCATCCCGGTAACCGATAGATAGAATGACGACTGATTTTAAGCCTTTTGCATCAAGATGCAGCACTTCATCCAAGGCAGCAGGATTAAATCCTTCCATGGGCGTGCTGTCTACTTCTTCTGACGAACAGGCAGCCAGGCCGAAACCCAATGCAATATAGGCCTGTCGTGCAGCCCAGGCCTGAAGTTCTTCCTGTGACTTGCCCCCGATAAAACCATGGAGCATATTTTTAAAACCTTCCAGACTTTCTGCCGTAGCTTTCCGTGTTTTAGCTACATTCTCGATAAAGGTCGTGACCTCTTTTTCCGTAATTTGCTTCCATATTGAAAAGACGAGTACTGCGCCCGACTCGGTGATCTGTGGCTGATTAAAGCAAGCCGGAGCCATTGTCTGACGGGTCTTGAGATCTTCAACAACGACTACTGAAAAAGGTTGTAATCCCATTGAGCTGGGAGCCATTCGGATAGCTTCTAAGATTTTGTTAAGTTTTTTGGCATCTATACTTGTACCATTCATGCGTTTTGTTGCATAACGCCAATTTAAACTTTCCTGAAATGTCATAATTTTTGGTTTAGAAAGATAGAAACATTAAAAATGAATTTTAGTTTGATTTTTTGTCTAATAAAAATTGAGTCTTATTTAAACAAAATCAAAATTAACTAAAAAAATAATCATTATGGGTAATCCTTATTTTGTATTTTAGCAAGCAATTAAAGGTCACCCCAATTAATAAAAGTACCTTAAGATGCTAAGAAAAATATTACTTGCCGTTTTGCTGAGTGTTCTGACTATCTATTGTTTACCGCAATCGATGAACTGGATGGCCGATGGGAATAGCTATACCATCATCGAAAGTGGCAAAATGGTGAAAGTAGAACTCCCATCGATGAACAAAACAACATTGGTCGAAGCAGATCAGTTTATTCCTAAAGGATCAACCCAGGCCATTCAACTTTCGGGATTCAAATGGTCTGATGATTATAAAAAATTATTGCTGAATGTCAAGATTACTACCCTTTATCATAAGACAACCGGTGAAGTTTGGGTATATAATACCGGGAACAAAAAACTGGTCCAGTTAGGAACTGGTTTACGTCAGAATGGATTGATGTATGCTAAATTTTCACCTAACGGAAATAAAGTGGCCTATGTTTATCAGGACAAGAAAAATAACACGGTCGTTTATAACCTTTATGTCGAAGACCTATTGACCAACAAAGTGAAACAACTGACTTTCGATACCAGGGACCGCAACATCAATGGCACTTTCGATTGGGTCTATGCTGAAGAATTGATGTGCAGGGATGGATTCCGATGGAGTCCTGACGGGACAAGGATTGCATTTTGGAATACTGACGCTTCTCAGGTTCGCAATTATCTGATGCTTAACACTACTGATTCTACTTATTCTTTTGTGGTTCCGGTCGAATATCCAAAAGCTGGAACAGATCCCTCTCCGGTTAAGATTGGCGTTGTAGATCTATTGACGGCTAAAACCAAATGGATCAATACCAATGGTGATCTTCGTCAGAATTACCTGGCTAAAATGGAATGGGCCAATAATAATGCGCTCATCATTCAACAACTCAATCGCAAACAAAATGAATCAAGGATCTTATTGGCTGATACCCACACAGGACTCAGCAAACAGATCTGGTCTGAAAGCGATAAGGCCTGGGTCGATGTGGATGCATTCTGGAACGGTGGTGACAATGTAGGCTGGAACTGGATTGAAGAGAAAAAAGCCTTTGTCTGGGCCAGTGAAAAGGATGGATGGAGACATTTGTACAGGATCGGACTTGATGGATCAGAAAAACTCATTACCTCCGGAAACTTTGATGTGATGAAAATATATCTCATCGATGAACCTCATAACGTGATATATTATAGTGCCTCCCCAACCAATGCCACACAGCGTTATCTCTACAAGGCTAAACTGGATTGAAGTTCAGCACCGGAATTTGTCAACGCAAAAGATCCTGAAGGCACCCACAATTATACTTTCTCGCCAAATGGAAACTGGGCGCGTCACAGCTTCTCGAGTCACCTCTATTTTTCGGCATCCGAGTGGGTCAGCCTGCCCGATTACAAGCCTATGGATGATAAACTGAGTATTGCAACCAACCTCAAAGCCGATCCACTTGGAAAACAGATCTCTTTCTTCAAGGTGACGACAGTGGATGGTGTGGAGATGGACGGATGGATGGCAAAACCAAAAGATTTTGACCCTTCAAAGAAATACCCCATCTTCTTTTCTGTCTATGGCGAACCTGCAGCCTGCACAGTGAACGATCGGAATGGAGTAGGGCGTGATGCTCAGTTTGGAGGCTTCGTGGCTGATAAGGGATATCTCTACGTTTCTGTCGAAAACCGCGGAGCCCCTGCACCCAAGGGACGTGAATGGCGCAAAGCTATTTACCGCAAGATCGGGATCCTCAATATCCGCGACCAGGCAATGGCCGCCAAAGAGATCCTTAAATGGAATTTTGTTGATACCAGCAGGGTTGCCGTACATGGCTGGAGTGGTGGTGGATCAAGCACTTTGAACCTGCTGTTTCAATATCCGGAAATCTATAAAACAGGGATAGCTATAGCAGCCGTTGGAAACCAGCTGGCCTATGACAATACTTACCAGGAACGTTACATGGGTTTGCCCTCAGAAAACATGGAAGACTTCCTTGCCGGTTCGCCTTATACCCATGCTGCCGGTCTGCGTGGTAACCTTCTCTATATCCATGGAACCGGTGATGACAACGTGCATTATGCCAATGCTGAAGTGCTGATCAACGCATTGATCAAAAACAATAAAATCTTCCAGATGATGGCATATCCCAACCGGACCCATGGTATTTTTGAGGGACAAGGCACCTCGGCGCATCTTTCAAACATCAGTACTCATTTCCTTTACCAGTACTGTCCTCCTGGCGGAAGATAAAATATTTGGCCTTTTCGGAGGCCAAAAGGGTGTTTTTTCATTCTCAGAACAGTTTGATAAAACACTCTTAATATTAAGGGTTTAGGCATAGTTAAAGCATAGTTAAGGCATACTTGAGGCATACTCATAGAGTATGCCTTAACCCTGGCTCAATTAACCCTGAAATTTCCTTTAATGAATTTTGAAGGAATAGTTATAAGGCTATTTTCAATTAATCATCCCAGTTTACTGAAGCCTGGAAGACTTTCTGTTCGTTTTGATTGATGCCTTCTATATAATATCCGATGGAGTCATCACCTGCCCCGGTTTTGAAGATCCGGATGGCATCGTTGTATCTGGATTCGTTTAGAAAATTGACCTGCAGACTATTGATGCGTTTCTTTTTGAAAAGGTCTGTCGGAAAACAATTGAGGATATATTCAATGTAACGGACATTGTTGAGGTGTTGATTGATGTCAATATCGGTATATCCGACCCTTACTTCATTGACGAAATCCATATCCGGATTCGTTTCTATTTTTCCACATACCTGTTCTATGGCATTTTCAATTCCTTCCGGAGGGATGCGTTGGATCAGGATGTCGGGACGGACAGGGCGTTTCGTCTTACCATCAAGCATCAACCATGAAGTGGTGGCTTTTCCAATCAGGGTATTGTCACTATTATAAATGAGGAAATCGCGTAGCGCAAATATTTTATCTATCCCCCGGGGCCAGGTCTCGATCATGATTTCATCACCCAATGAGGGGAGTGGATTGAGCTCGATTTTTACTCTTGAAAGCACCCAGAACAATTGCTCATCGATGAGTTGATCGTATCCAAATCCCAGTGAATCGGCACTATTTGAAGCTGATTCCTGCATGAAGTTAAAAATAGAACTGATTTTTACATGATTTGTTAAGTCAACATCAAAAGTTCGTAACTTGTAGTGTTCTTTCCAGGTAGCATTCATGGTATAAAAATTAAGTGTGTCAAAGTTACTAAAACAGTTATTCAATTATGAAATCTTATTTGATGTTTAAATATACCGTTCTTTTCTGCTCTTTGTTGTTTTGTGAAATGAGTTGGGGTCAGGATAAACCGGAACCGGTTATTCCTGTCCGTGGATTCTGTATTGGCGTTCCCAAACCGGCTAAACTGGATCAATTCGTTGCATTCATCAATGATGAGTTGGCTCCGAGAAAGGTTAATACATTGATATTAAGGGTTGATTATAATTATCAGTACGAAAGTCATCCCGAACTGAGAGACAGCACGGCGTTGTCAAAAGAAGATGTTAAGAAGATCGTCACGGTCTGTAGGAAAAACGGGATCAAAATCATTCCGCAGATTAACCTGTTAGGTCATCAGTCGTGGGCCGGGAAGACCGGGAACCTGCTGAAGGTTTATCCCCAGTTTGATGAAACGCCATGGATCCAGATGCCACAAAATTACAGCTGGCCCAACAGCGATAGCCTCTACTGCAAGAGTTACTGCCCGCTTCATCCGGAGGTGCATAAAATTGTCTTTGCATTGGTTGATGAGTTGTGCGATGTGTTTGAAACCGATGCATTTCATGCCGGGATGGATGAGGTATTTTATATCGGGACAGACAAGTGCCCACGTTGTTCGGGGAAGGACAAGGCTGAACTCTTTGCCGGTGAAGTGACCACTATCCGGAATCACCTGGCCGCTCAGAACAGGACATTATGGATTTGGGGAGATAGGTTAATCGATGGGAAAACAACCAGTATCGGCATCTGGGAAGCGAGTGGTAACGGGACCTACAGAGCTGTTGACCTGATTCCAAGGGATGTGGTGATCTGTGACTGGCACTATGAACGGGCCGAACAAACTCCGGTTTATTTCGCAATGAAGGGTCTGAAGGTGGTTACCTGCACCTGGAAAAAGCCTTTAGTGGCAAAGATGCAATATGAAGACCTGTTGAAATTCAAGGAAAGGTCGTCCTGGGACATGGGCCAGCGGTTTCTAGGGTTAATGCAGACAGTCTGGACTGATGCCGGGACATTTATGGATGGGTTCAATGCCAAACAGTTGGATGAAACCGGAGGAACGAATACACCCTGGAATTGTTTTATACAATTATTTGATGAAATTAATGGAAATGCTATAGTTAAGATGTAATAAAAAGAAAGACTTTTTATTCTTTAAGCAATATATTTGTTTTCAAATTAAATGAGTAGTTTTTTGTTTTAAGATAATGTAAGATAACATGAAAAAATCATTCCTCTTATTGTTACTGCTTATGAGCAGTATCCTGATGAATAATGCATTTGCGCAGACCCCGGTGTATAAAAACACGTCTGCAACCATTGAAGCCCGGGTAAACGATCTGTTGTCAAAAATGACACTTGAAGAAAAGATCGACTACCTGGGAGGTTATCAGGGGTTCTATATCCGTCCTTATGAACGGCTTGGCCTACCTGCAATCAAGATGTCGGATGGTCCGGTAGGGGTCAGAAATTATGGTCCTACGACCAATTATCCTGCTGGTATTGAAATGGCTTCGACCTGGAATCCGGCTCTGGAAACCAAGGTTGGAGAGGCTTTTGGAAGGGATGGCCGGGCACGAGGTGTAAACATCTTGCTTGCCCCCGGTATCAATATTTATCGATCACCATTGAATGGCCGCAACTTTGAATACCTAGGTGAAGATCCTTTCCTGACAGGGAAAATGGCTGCCGCCTTTATTCGTGGGGTACAGTCACAGAAAGTGGTTGCAACTGTTAAACATTACGCTGCCAATAATCAGGAATGGGACCGTCACAATGTAAGCTCGGACATGGACGAACGCACCCTGCGTGAAATCTATCTGCCCGGTTTCGAAGCAGCGGTTAAGGAAGGACATGTTTCTGCCTTGATGACCAGTTACAATCTCGTTAATGGGGTTCATGCCTCACAGAATGATCACCTGATCAATGAAATCCTTAAAGGGGAGTGGGGATTTAAAGGATTCGTCATGTCGGACTGGGTGTCTGTTTATGATGGTGTTGGCGCTGCTAATGGAGGACTTGATCTGGAGATGCCATCCGCTATTTATATGAATCAGAAAGTTTTGATGCCAGCCATCAAAGATGGCAGGATCAAGGAATCAACCATCGACGATAAGGTACGCAGGATGCTGACCGTGATCATGCAGTATGGTTTCTATGATAATCCTCAGGCCGATAAAAACATTGCGCTGGATAATCCCGAAAACAGCCAGATTGCTTTGCAGGGCGCCCGCGAAGGTATCGTATTATTGAAAAACGATCAAAAGATCCTTCCTTTGGATAGATCGAAAGTGAAGACCATTGCTGTAATCGGCCCCAATGCCAATATCCTGCCTGCTGGCGGTGGAAGTTCATATACGACTACATTTCATTCAGTGACGGCCTATGCAGGTATCACAACGCTTGCAGGAGATAAAACCAAAGTAGTTTTCAGCCCGGGGATTGAAGACAGCAGTGATAATACCACTTTCCGTACTTCTGTTTTCTATACTCCCATGGATACTCAGGGTATTACTGAACTTCAGAATGCAGCTCAGCCTGCAGCAACCAGGGGATTTAAGGCAGAGTATTTCGATAATAAAGAGTTGAAAGGTGAACCTAAAGTGATCCGGACCGATAAACAGATCAACTTTTCGTGGACTAAACCACCCATGCAGGATATTCCGAAAGATAATTTCTCTGCCCGTTGGACCGGTTTAATCAAAGTAGCAAAGACTGGTAGTTATGAATTTTTAATTCGTGGTGATGATGGCTACCGCTTATATATTGATGATAAGTTATTGCTGGACAGATGGCAGGATCAGGCCGCTAACGATGAAACTAATGTAGTTAAACTGGAAACCGGTAAAATACATACTGTGAAACTGGAGTATTATCAGGGAACCGGTGATGCTGAGATTCGTTTAGGATGGAGGGAACTAGTTCAACTTGAAAACAATGAAGCGATTAACCTGGCTGCAAAATCGGATGTAGCGATCGTATGTGTCGGTTTTAATAAAAATACTGAGGGAGAAGGAACTGACCGGACATTTACGCTTCCACGTGGACAGGAAGAACTGATCAAGGCGATAACCAAAGTGAACCCAAATACCATCGTAGTTTTATATGCAGGTGGAAATGTTGCAACTGCAGGCTGGTTGGGAAGTGTTAAGGGATTGGTTCATGCATGGTATTCAGGTCAGGAGGGCGGAACTGCTCTGGCTGAAATCCTGTTTGGTGTGCTGAATCCTTCAGGCAAACTGCCTGCAACCTTTGAAAAGAAGTTGGAAGACAATCCGACTTTTAATAATTACTATGATGTAAATAAAAATAAAAAGGTTGAGTATAAAGAAGGACTGATGGTTGGTTACCGGTATTATGATACCAGGAATGTGGAGCCATTGTTCCCGTTTGGTTTCGGACTTTCATATACCACGTTTGGTTATCAGAATCTTAAAATTACTCCAGCTTCATCTAGTCTAAAGGGGAATGTGAAAGTAACGGTATCTTTTAGTGTTAAGAACACCGGAAAGATGGATGGGGCTGAAATTGCACAAATCTATGTACACGAGATTGGGGGCAAGGTAGAACGTCCTTATAAAGAGTTGAAGGGATTTGACAAGGTGTTTCTGAAAGCAGGAGAGACCAAGACCATCAGCGTGTTTTTGGATAAGAGGGCATTCTCATATTATGATGTAAATCAAAAAGGATGGATTGCCGATGCCACTAAATTCGAAGTATTGGTCGGGTCATCTTCAAAGGATATAAAGTTGAAGGGTAGCGTTGTTTTAAAATAACGATCCGAAAGATGAAAGCGTCATGTTTCATAGTTCATATGAGACATGACGTTTTTTTATAACAGCCCTTCATCTGCAAAGCTGAGATATTTTTCATCTCCGATGATCAGATGATCCAGGATAGGCAGGTCAAGGTGCATTCCGGCCTCTTTCAGCTTGCGTGTGAGTTGAAGATCCGCATCACTGGGTTTTAAATTCCCGCTGGGGTGGTTGTGGCAAAGGATGATTCCTGAGGCGCCATGTTCAAGCGCCATCTTGAAGATCTTTTTGGGGTCAGCCACAGTCCCTGAAAATCCACCCTCACTGATATTCACCTTACGGATGATCTGGTTGGCACGGTTTAGCAAAAGGATCCAAAACTCCTCATAACTAATGTCGGCCATCGTGCTTTGCATTACTTCGAAAGCATCATGACTACTGCCAATTGTTTTTTTCTTCAAAGCCTCTGACTCCCTTCGACGGCGTCCGAGTTCCAGAGCTGCCGTAATGGTTGCAGCACGTGCCTCTCCGATGCCTTTAAAGTCGCAGAGTTCTTTAATACTGAGTTTAGAAAGTTCAATGAGGTTGTCCTGAGACGCCGCAAGCATGCGTTTTGATAAATCAACAGCTGATTCATCAACGGAACCTGAATTGATAAGGATAGCAATTAATTCTGCATTGCTGAGGGCCAGCCTGCCTTTGGTGAGTAGTTTTTCGCGTGGGCGATCATCCTCGGCCCATTGTTTAATAGTGAGTTTATTCGTATATTCCATCTTACCTGTTGTTATAAACTATATGTAAATATACAACACAGGCATAAAAAAACAAAGGCCCCATTGGGGCCTTTTCAATTATTTTAGAGCAAAGATTAAAGTGTGTTAACCTTGCGCATTAACTTCGATTTTAAATTTGAAGCTTTGTTCTTATGAATGACCAGACGTTTAGCCAATTTGTCGATCAATGAAACCAGACCAGGCAGCTGTGTTGCAGCTTCATCTTTTACACTGATTGCACGAAATTTACGTATTGCATTACGCATAGTCTTTGAATAGTACCTGTTACGTAATCTTTTCTTGTCGTTTGACCTGATTCTCTTGAGCGATGATTTATGGTTAGCCATGATCTGTTATTATATTTTTCCTGCAGCTTTCGTTTATTCTTTGTTTTTTCCCTTTGATTAAGGGAGTGCAAAAGTAAGTGTTTTTTGATAAAAAACAAATAAATGTATACGATTTAATAAAATAAATGATATTTTAATCGTTTGTTTGGTAACCTTGCGATTACATAGTGTCATAAAAAAAGGGAGCATCTGATGATGTCCCCTTTTAATCCCAGGTAGCCCGTAGGGGAGTCGAACCCCTGATCTTTAGGATGAAAACCTAACGTCCTGGGCCACTAGACGAACGGGCCTCAATATTTCAATAAAAAAGGTCATTCATTTTATTGGATGACCCCAGTAGCCCGTAGGGGAGTCGAACCCCTGATCTTTAGGATGAAAACCTAACGTCCTAGGCCACTAGACGAACGGGCCGCTTGTGCTTGCAGGGTTTGAATCCCCCGATTGCGAGTGCAAAGGTAGAAAAAAAATTGAAAAAGCAAATATGTTACTGGGAATAATTGGTAAAAAACCTGTTTTATTAATCCAATATTCCGTCGTGGTCACCCTGAAATTTGAAACCCAGTCGTTTACCAGTACGAAGCTTCATATAATCTGAGTTAGCCTGCATATCAAAAACACTGACAACTTTGACCGTATCGAAAGGTGGGGTGAGCAAATCGAAGTTGAGGGTGTAGCCGATCGAAGATTCTATGAGTGTACGCAACGAAGTTTCGTCTACAAGGGAGGTGGCAAAGTTTTGATAGAGGAAGCCGATTTCACGCTTGCCCTCGATAAAGTAATGCAACTCGTTGTTGATAAATATTCTGCCAATCAGATAGCCCAGGTCGTTTACCCTGTTGTATTTGAAGGAGTCGGCAAGGAAATTATAGATGTTGATAACTCCGCAATAGGATCTGGATTTGTTCTCCTTGATATAGGGTGTCTTCATGACTTCATGATCGCGGGAGAATTCGAATACATTGGTATGCATGACAAACAAAAGGATATCACCACCGAAATGTAATTCTAATTCAAACTCATTGATTTCTTTCATGTGAAATGGAACCGCAGTACCCCTTTGTTTACTGTATTCAGCGTATTCGTTTGAAATAGTGGATACTAAATTTCTACATTGTTTAAATACGCTCAGGGTTTTACGGTATACATCCTGTTTGAGCAGGGCTTTATCCTGTAGTAGTGCGAAGACTTGATTAGTGGATTCGTTCATCATACAATAATTTAAGATGTAAATATCTGAATTTATTCTACAATGAACAAGAAAAAAACTATCTGTTTTTTACAAACCGGAGAGCGATCTGTTCGGCACAATTGATACCATCCAATGCCGAGGATACGATTCCACCGGCATAACCTGCCCCTTCACCACAAGGATAGAGATTGGGCATGGTGACATGCTCCAATGTTTCGGGATTTCTGGGTATACGCACCGGAGAAGAAGTTCTGGATTCCACCATGAGGAGTTGGGCTTCATCGGTCAGGTATCCACGTAGTTTTTTATCGAAAAGGGGAAAGGCTTGTTGCAACCGGGAACCGATTTCAACTGGTAACAGCTCATGAAGGGGCGCAGAAATGATTCCGGGATGGTAGGAGGTCTCTTTGAGCGATTGAGATGTCCGTGACTGCATGAAATCTGCCATGCGCTGTGCAGGCGCTCTCTGGGTTTCTTTGGCAACCGAAAAAGACAGCTGTTCCAGTGATTCCTGATAAGCCAGTCCAGCAAGTGGACCATGTTTTTCAAAAGGCAAATAGTCTTCAGGACCCACCGTAACCACCATGCCTGCATTTGCAAGGGAGGAATTGCGCAGAGAGTTCGACATACCATTCACAACCACCTGTCCAGGTTCTGTTGCAGAAGGAACGATGACTCCACCGGGGCACATACAGAACGAGAAGACACCTCGGCCTTCAACCTGTTCAACCACACTATAAGTGGCTGCAGGGAGATATAATCCCCTTTCTTCCACTTTGTAAATAAGATAATCGATCAGCGCCTGTGGATGTTCAATGCGGACTCCCATTGCAAAGGGTTTCTGCTCAAGCAGGATCGATTTTTTATGGAGTAGCCTGTAAATGTCTCTTGCCGAATGACCGGTAGCCAGGATAACAGATACTCCCTCGAAACGGGTTCCGTTTTTGGCTATGACTCCTTTTAACTTGCCATTCTCAATGATAAAATCTTCGATACGGTGATTAAAATAAAACTCACCACCGGCTTCAATGATGGTTTTCCGGATGGCTGCAACGATTGCTGGAAGTCTATCGGTGCCGATATGCGCATGCGCTTCATAAAGTATTTCAGGATTGGCGCCATGTGCAACAAAGTCACGCAGAACACCTTGAACGTCACCGCGCTTGGTTGAACGGGTATAGAGTTTTCCATCCGAATATGTTCCGGCCCCCCCTTCGCCAAAGCAATAGTTTGAGTCAGGATTCACAATGTGTTCGCGACTTAACTGGGCAATATCAAACTTGCGGGCCTTGACCTCTTTCCCTCTTTCAATGATGATAGGACGGAGGCCTCTTTCAATAAGACGGAGCGCTGCAAACAAACCTGCGGGACCAGCTCCTACAATAATCACGGGTTGTCGGTTTCCTACAAAAGGATAATCTTTACGACAGCCGATCTCATCGGCAGGAGGGTTTTCACTGATAAACACTTCAGTCTTCAACCTGACCCAGATCTTTTTGGAACGGGCATCAATAGATCGTTTTAAATAAACGAGATGACGGATTTTACCAGGGTCGACATTCAATATTCTGGCTGCAAACTTTCGAACTGAATCGGGGTCTGTGGATTGTCTTGGAGTAAGTTGTAATTCAATTATTTGCCTCATAGTCCTGCTTTTGGTATTGATCATGGAGGAGGCTATTCAAACGTCAATGAAAGCTGAAAGACTTTAGAATTGAGACGGTTAATTGATGTAGTATACATCGATGGCGTGTCGCGAACAAGGATATCGCGCAGACCGTAAGACATTTTAGCTTCTATCCCCATCTTGAACCAATCGAAATACAGATCAAAACCAGCACCTAGTTCTCCATAGAGATCAGACTGTTTCAATTTGCTGACAAATACTCCTGATACATCTGTTTTCTTTTTTGCATCCGACGAAAGATCCATGACATATTTTAGCCCTCCCAGAATATAAGGACGCATATTATTGATGCGGTTGCCTTTGTATTTAAGATCTAATGGTAATTCGAGCATGGTGCTCTTAATGCTTTGAACTTCTGGAATCGTATCTTTGGGAATATTACCATTTAATTCAATATAATTATAGATCAGATCCCTTTCTCCAAAAGAAAGTGACGGGATACAACGTAAATCAAAATGATCAGAAACCCTTAAGTTGCCAACAATTCCAATCGTAAATCCGGTTGTAGATTTAGGCTCTACAGAAGTTAGTAATGCAGATTCCCCTGGTTTGCTATTATAATCAGTAGAACTGAATGAAGAGTTAGTAGATCGTGAGGCTGAATAAATGACATCAGTATTCTGTTTGATAGAAAATCCCATTTGGTTGTATCCAAGGAGAAACCCAAAGTGGTAAGGTTCGAAGTCATATTCTTTCAGATTTTGGAATCCTCTTTGAGAATAAGCATTTCCGACGCTGGTCAGAACTGCCAGTAAAATGAAAACCTTTTTTAGATTCATAGATTCTGTTTATTTTTCACCAGTGTAAATAGTTGCGATTCCGAATGTTAGTGATCGAATAGTGCATTTGGTAAAGCCTGTCTTTTCAAGCCGTTGGATAAAAGCCGGACCTGAAGGAAAGGCACTCACAGAATCAGGAAGGTAGGTGTAAGCAGCCGTATCCCGTGACACCATTTTACCGATTAAAGGTAAGATGTTTTTGAAATAGAAAAAATAAAATGGACGAAACATTTTGTTTGTTGGTATCGAGAACTCAAGTACATAAACGGTGCCATTTTTCTTCAGTACCCTGAACATCTCCGACAGGCCTAAATCCAGATTCTCAAAGTTACGGACGCCAAATGCAACCATCGTTGCATCAAATCGTTCGGTAGGGAAGGGGATGTTTTCTGAATCGGCGGTCTGCAAAGTAATCATGTTTTGAAGACCCTTGTCCGAGACTTTCTTTCTCCCAATCTGAAGCATTTCATCTGCAATATCAATCCCGATGATTTCTTTGGGATTGATCCTGGAAGCAGTTATAGCCAAATCACCAGTGCCGGTTGCGACATCAAGTATGGATTCAGGATTTTTGACGGCAAGCATTTTTACCAGCTTTTTGCGCCATATCTTGTCAATGTTTAACGAAAGTAAATGGTTCAACAAATCGTATCGCCAGGCAATTTTGTTAAACATTGATCTTACCTGTTCTTTTTTGCCTTCAGCCATGAGTGGTGTTTCGGGTTAATGAATAAAATGGTCTTTCAAGAGTAACCGGGATTCTTTGATTAGGAGTTCACGATCGATGGGAGCAACGCCCACATGCTCACAGACCAACCCCCCAGCCAGATTTGAAAGTGCTGCAATCAGTTTGCTGTCCTGTTCCAGAGCCAGACACAGCGATGCAACACTGATGACAGTATCTCCGGCTCCCGACACATCTGTGATAGCACGCAAATGAGCAGAAATGTGATGGGTGTCGAAGGAATGATCATTTGTTCTGGCCCTGATAAACACACCGTGTTCTGAGAGTGTAGTCATGGCTATTTTCACATTTTGACGTTCCTGTAATATATCGAGGGCTATTGTCAATGCATTTTTATCTTCAGGGTTGATCTCAAGTTTGAGTCCTTCGCGCAGTTCTTTCAGGTTGGGTTTGAAGAACGTCACATTGCAATACTGGTCGAAGTTTTTCTTTTTGGGATCAACACTTGTCGGTATTCCATGCTCATTTGCCAGTGCAATAACATGTGAAATTACTTCAGCGGTTAGCACCCCTTTGTTATAATCTTCCAGAATTATCACATCTATTTTTTCGGTAGTGATGATCTGTTCAATTTTCTCAAGGTATTGCCGGGTTTCTTTTTCATTCAGGTCGGCTTCTGTTTCTTCATCAATGCGCAACATTTGCATCTTGTTGCTTACGATGCGGACCTTTGTAGTAGTCATCCTGTCTTCACTCCGGCAGATGCCATCCTGCCTGAGTCCCAGATCACTCAACAATTTTAGGAAGACCTCTCCCTGGAGGTCATTGCCTATTACCGAACACATCAAAGGTGTTGCGCCAAGCGATCTGATATTGAGTGCCACATTTGCAGCACCACCAAGTAAGTTCTTGCGTTTATTAACGGCAATAATAGGCACGGGCGCTTCAGGAGAAATGCGATCCACTTTTCCAAAGACATATGCATCGATCATGACATCTCCAAGGATGAGAACTTTTAAATCTTCAAAAGCATTGAAAAGGCCGGTGACTGTATAGGATGATGCCATAATAAGAATGCTGGGTTGATTTTAAAACCTGTAAACAGACTATTTGAAATCTGCAAGCAAAGTCTTGATGCGTTTTATTGCTTCGATGAGCTTTTCTTCTGAGGTTGCATAAGAGATACGGATACAGTTGGGATTTCCAAATCCTTCACCGGCTACCAGTGCAACATAAACCTTGTCGATGACATAATCGCAGAACATAGCAGCTCCGCTAATCGTGACTTCTCCGTTCGATTTACCAAACAGGTCTGAAATATCTGGGAAGAAATAAAATGCTCCATCCGGAATATAAGTCTTGAATCCGGGGACTTCCTGCAGCAATTTGTAAACAAGGTCGCGGCGTTTCAGAAATGCAGCATTCATTCTTTTCAAGTCTTCACTTTTTAAAGGGTCTGCATCCATGGCGGTTAAGGCGGCGCGTTGTGCAATACTGCATGTACCTGATGTAACCTGGCCCTGTAATTTCTCGCAAGCATCGGCAATAAACTGTGGAGCGGCGATGTAACCTAAACGCCATCCGGTCATTGCAAAACCTTTCGAAACACCATTGACAATGATCACATTGTCTCTGACATCTTCAAACTGTGAAATGCTCTCGTGTTTGCCATTGAAGTTTATCAACTCATAGATCTCATCCGACAGTATCCAGACATGCTTGTTGCGGGCAAAGACATCGGCCAGTGCACGCAGTTCTTCTTTTGTATATATGGTTCCCGTTGGGTTGGAAGGACTGGAGAAAAGAAAGATCTTGGTTTTAGGAGTGATTGCAGCTTCGAGTTGTGCAGGGGTAATCTTAAAACGTGATTCAATCGTCGTTTCAATATATATTGCTTCGCCTTCGGCGAGTTTGATCATTTCTTTATACGATACCCAATAAGGGGAAGGAACGATTACCTGATCACCGGGATTAACCAATGCGAGTATTACATTCGACAAGGATTGTTTTGCCCCGGTTGACACCACTATTTGAGAAGGTTTGAAGCTGATATTGTTATCGCGAACCAACTTCTTGCAAATCGACTCTCTCAGATCAGCATACCCCGAAACCGGAGAATAGGTAGAGAAATTATCATCTATTGCTTTTTTACCTGCTTCTTTAATATAATCAGGTGTAAAGAAATCAGGCTGGCCAATGCTCAGGTTAATCACGTTGATTCCCTGGCTTTCCAGTGCACGACTCTTTTTGCTCATAGCCAATGTTTCGGATTCCGACAATGTTATGATTCTGTTTGACAGTACTTGTTGCATCGTGTTAGGTTTTATGTGAATTTCGCTGCAAAGTTATCAATTTTAACTCAAACTGTTTTATATGATAGGTGTGCTTCTTTCGTTTTATTATTCCGATATTTGCAAGTAACACGGTTTAATCAATAATGTTAAATTTTAAACGATGAATGATTTGCTTATAATTGTCATGTCGGTACTGCCCGGCTTGCTGGTATTGATAGCTGTCTACCTGATGCAGAACTACTTCAGGAAACAGGAAAACGACCGGACAGACAAATTATTAAAAGTTGAAGCAAGTAAAATAAGTTTGCCGGTAAGGTTGCAGGCATATGAACGTCTGGCGCTTTTAATGGAAAGGATTGCACCTGCACCCCTTGTTTTACGCATAACACGACCAGGGATCAATCTATTTCAGTTGCAACAGGAGATGATCCAAAGCATTCATGAAGAGTTTGAGCATAACCTTTCACAGCAGATTTATGTTTCGAATGACTGTTGGTCTATGGTCAGAAATGCAGTTGAACAAACCATTCAACAGGTAAATGTTACCGTAGCGTCGTTGGAAATATCAAGTGATGCTGGGACATTTGCTGCTCATTTTCTTCAGAACGTGCTCGAACAAACCAATAATCCAGCAGAACAGGCTTTGTTTTTAATCCGAGGTGAAGCTGCACGTTTGTTTTAAGCCATGCGTAAAACTCTTTTCCTTTTTTTGCTGTTGATTCCTTATTGGGCTGCTTCTCAGAACCATACTGTAAAGTCTTTTTTTCAACTCTCAACAGCTGAAAAGGGGTGGACCATCGTTCATCCTTTCATTGCTTTGAAGGCATGGAAAATAACCCAACGGGTCCGTTTTGTAACCGACAGCCTGGGGAAAATAGGAATTCCTGATCGTGATCTCTCGGGCGGAAAACTCGATGCATTCAGACATACCTTCTGGATGGCGACACTCTCCGAAAATATTGGTGTTCGAAAATCACTTTCACTTGGCCGGGCTCATGAAAAGGGAAACTACCGCGACTTTAAACGTGGGAGATATGAAGAAGGGAATATGCCTGATAAAGCTGCTTCAGACATGGATCTTTATAATAATAAGATTGGAACAGGGATTGGGGTGGCGTTGAAAGGTACAAGCGAAAAGGCTGTTGTGGACTCCATCATCTGGGCAATCAATCAGGGTACAATGCGCATTATATTAAAAGATACAACTGGGCGGTCTTATGATTCCCTTTTCCGCCCAGTTCCCCCAGACGAGCTAAAAGGGCGATGGGTCACACCACGTATATTGGTTCCCTCGAATACAAAAAAACCATCTTTGGTTAAAGAATAAATGATAAATTTGGCTTTTAAACTTGTCCATACTACACGGAATGAATTTATCAGTCCCTATGCTGTTATCCATTGCTTTAACAGGTAATCTTTGTGTTTCAGTTTTAATGACCGGAATGGTATCTTTTATTCAGTTTGTTCAATATCCCTTGTTGAATCACATTTCATCCTATGATTTTAGTTGTTACTTTAAAAAATACATATCACGCATATCTTGGGTTATTTATCCAATTGTCATATTAGAAATTATTTTTGCTACCTCTCTGGCCTTTTTGCCTTTAAAATCAAAATTGCAATTCCCCATATTGATCACCTACATTTTGTTGGCTTTGATTACCATGAATACTTTTTTAATCCAGGCCCCCCTGGTACAGAAGTTGCGATTTTCATTTGATGAAGTTTTATTGTCTAAAATAATGTTTTATAATAGATTACGTCTCTATTCCAGCGCTTTGCGAACCCTTGTATTGTGTTGGATTATCCTTTTTTTACGATGAATAAATTGGCTGCATGAAATTAAGTACTACAACCCTTATAGGGGCAATGGCAATCAGTGTTGCTGCTATTTTGTGGGGATTCGATGGAATCGTTCTGACACCCCGTCTTTATAACCTGAACATCACCTACGTGGTGTTTATGGTGCATTGCATCCCTTTTCTTATTCTGAATTTCTTTTGTTTCAAGGCTTACAAAGAGCTGAAGTCATTTAGCAAAACCGATTTTTTGTACTTCTTTCTGATTGCTCTCTTTGGGGGAGCGATAGGTACTCTTGCCATCGTCAAGGCTCTCTTTCTGGTTAACTTCCAAAGTCTAACTGTGGTGGTCCTGTTGCAGAAGCTTCAGCCTGTATTTGCCATTATCCTGGCTGCTATCCTGTTAAAAGAAAAATTGCACAAAGGTTTCGTGGTCTGGGCTTCAGTCGCAATAGTGGCCAGCTATTTTCTGGCCTTTGGCTTTAGCCTTCCTGATTTTCATACCGGCTCGCGGACGACTGTAGCAGCACTCTTCTCTTTATTGGCCGCCTTTTCATTCGGGAGCGCAACTGTCTTTGGAAAAAAAGTGTTGTACAAGGTTGATTTTATATCCGCTACATTTTTTCGATATGGCTTTACATCTGCTATCATGCTTGTTATCGTATTAATGACCGGTTCTTTAATTCAATTGCAACACACTACGTCGCAGAATTGGTTTATATTATTTATTATAGCATTTACAACCGGATCAGGGGCTCTTTTCCTTTTTTATTATGGCTTGAGAAAAGTCAAAGCGATGATCGCAACCATTTGTGAGTTACTGTTCCCTGTATCTGCAGTTTTATTTGATTATCTATTTAATGGTAAGGTATTAACGACAATTCAATGGGTAAGTGCAATAATTCTTTTAATGGCGATCATTAAATTGAGCATTCGGCCCAATGTAGACTAAATCTTTTTCCCAGAATGAGAATAAAGCCTCTTTTTCAGTCTCATATTGGGAATAACGAGATTATAGACTTAAGGTAAATTGATAATATATTGTTTGATAGTTAGTTGCAAAAATAATATTCACCTTCTTATTGGAAATTCATTCTTTTAAGGTAAAAATATACGCTTTCTTTTAAATCTTTATTTAAAATAAATCTAAATAAATGATTGATAGTCTAATGCATCTAATTATTGAGGGTTTTCCCTCATTAATTGAGATTTCAGCATTTAAAAGTATCACAATGAAAATTATATAAATAACAACTAATCAAGTCAGTAGCTTAAAATTTCAAATAATAAAAATAACAGGATTATATTTTAGGTAATATTCAATATGGGAAAAATGGATATAACTATTGGTTCAAAATGAGACTTTGATTGCAATCTAAATCAAATTTAAAAACCCCTGAAGATCCGGAAACAGTGTTTAACTCAAAGTTTCCTTTCTCTCAGGGGTTTATGGTTTCGGATAAGCGAAAACAGGTTGATTAAAGTGAGAAAAGAGGGCCGCTACTCCATTCATAAACAGCCACCACAACCAACCATGAGGAACAGCGGTCTCTCTTTTCAAGATTTTAACTCTGGAAATCTTTTAGCGTTTCCATCAGTTTTTTGCGGGTAAAAAATATGCGACTCTTAACAGTTCCAATCGAAATGTTCAGTTGATCAGCTATTTCCTTGTATTTAAAACCAGCATTATGCATTTCAAAGGGCATACGTTGTACCTCATCAAGATATGATATTTTCTTTTGTATTTCCTTGTAATGGTAATCACTATCTGGTGATGGGAAATCTGATTTTCTGGGTATATTAAGGAAGAACAAGTCTTCTGTATTGTCAACTATTGTGTTGGCTTTCTGATTTCTACGGTAATTATTGATAAAGGTATTCTTCATGATCGTAAAAGTCCAGGCTTTCAAGTTTGTATCATCCGCAAACTTTTCCCTGTTTACCAATGCCTTTAAATAAGTATCCTGAATCAAATCTTTGGCTTCTTCGCGGTCATTAGTCAGCGAGTTAGCAAAGTATTGTAAGTTACTGTGCAGATTCATCAGTTTTGAATTAAATTCTATTGCTGTCATGGCTACTTTGGTTTAAGGTTTCTGTTATTATGTTTAACAAAAAGCATGCAATTCCAGACAAAGATAAGTAATATAATTTAGAATCAGACTAAATAAGAATATAAAATATTCATAAAAAAACGGTACAGCCAGATTATAAGTCAATTGAGATTTAGGATGATAAAAGAAAGTTTAGAAATTAACAATAATTAATAATCGTATTTAAATTTTAAATACTTTTTGTTGAAGTAAGGTTAAACAGTGTGCGGAAATTTAATTCAAGTGTGTGATAATATCCTTTAAACGTTAAGTTTAAAGAATTGGACGCGTTGAAAAGATGGAATAAAGAGTAACTGATAATTATTGGATCAGGATATTTCTATGTTTTGGTGCAATATGCTTCAAATCTATTCGATATTCAGAAGAATGTTGTCTAAATCTGATTTTCGTTTCATGGTAAAGACATTCTTTATTTTTGGATCCGGTAGTTCTACGATTTGATTTCCCCCCAGAAGGATGGTCTGGTCAGGAAAATGACCTACCAGGTAATTAATATAATCCTGCAATTCTTTGCTGGATATGGCACCCGTGATGCTGGTAACCAAAAAGTCAGAACGTACGATTAGGTTGGCCTGTTGTAAATCTTCAACAGGCAGATTCTGTCCCAGGTAGATCACCCGGTGTCCTCTTTTCTTGATCAGGAATGAATAAAACAGGAGGCTCAATTCATGCAATTCACCTTGAGGAAGGAAAAGGATAAATGTTTTACTGTTGGGTCGGAGGGATTTGTTTTCTGCGTCAATAGCAATGATTAGTTTCTGGCGGATCAGATTCGTAATGAAATGTTCATGAGCCGGGTTAATGGTTCCGATCTGCCAGAGTAAACCAACCTTTGCAAGGAAAGGATAGATGATACTCGATACGGTTTCGTCAAAGCCCAGTTTCAGAATGCTATTAGAAATTGATTTTTCAAACTTATTCTCATCCAGATCAATCATGGCGATGATCAGATTCTCGATCTGGCTCTCCCAATTCACAAATTTTGCAGCGGCCTCCATCACACTATGGTTGATCTCATCCATGCTCAGGCGAACGATGTTGGAGATCTTGAACCCGTTACGGTTGAGGATAGAAACATTCAGTAAACGTTTTAAATCACTATCGCTATAAAAACGGATATTGGTAGTCGTTCTGAGTGGACAGACTATATCGTAACGCTTTTCCCAGATGCGAATTGTATGTGCCTTTATTCCTGTGAGTTTTTCTAAATCTTTGATAGAATATTTCATCATTCTTAGTAGAATTATATCATTGAAATCAAACTAAGAACAATTTAAAATCTAAAAAGTTTTATACTTACGATTTCTGTATTTGTTTATCTGATTACTGAGTTGTTAAACGTCTACGTAGAAAATCCATTATTTACTCAATAAAGAACCAACCTTTAAAAATGCTGCCTGTATCCCCCCGGGGTTTTTACCTCCCGCAGTTGCAAAATTAGCTTGTCCTCCTCCGCCACCATGTATCTCTTTAGCTAGTTCGCGTACGATAACCGAAGCATTGAGCTTCTTGTCAGCAATAAGACTATCCGAAAGTATCACCGAAAGGTTTGCCTTCCCGTCTGCCTGGTTGGCAATCACAGCAAACAAATTATCCACCGATCCTCTTAATTTGAAAGCCAGATCTTTAATTGTAGCCATATCCAGATCCACCTCGGCAGTAATCACATTCACATTACCGATTTTCTGAATCTTTTGAATGAGCTCCTGACCAATGATATCGGCTTTTTCAGCCTTCATTTTATCGATCTCCCGCTGGTAGTCCTTGTTCTGATCAATCAATTGCTGAATAGCTTTAACGGGGTCATTAGAAGGCTTTATAAGAGTCTTGATTTCATTTAATAGCTTTTCCTGTTCGGCTACATAAGCCTCGGCACAGACGGCCGTAACGGCTTCTATGCGCCTGATGCCTGCAGCAATGGCACCCTCCGAAACGATCTTGAACAACCCGATCTGACCGGTAGCCTTTACATGGGTCCCGCCACAAAGTTCGATCGATTCACCAAAACGAATTACCCTCACTGCGTCACCGTATTTCTCGCCAAACAGCGCCAATGCTCCCAAAGCTTTTGCTTCAACAATCGGAACAGCCCTGTGTTCATTCAGAGACAAATTCTCACGGATCAGTCTGTTGACCATTTTCTCAATTCCTGCAATCTCCTCCTCGGATAACTTCTGAAAATGCGAAAAGTCAAAACGCAATCGTTCTTCGTTGACTAGGGAGCCCTTCTGTTCCACGTGCGTACCCACAATCGCCCGTAGTGCCTGATGCAAAAGATGCGTTGCGCTGTGATTGTTTGCTGTCAGTGTCCTTTTTTCAAGATCGACTTTTGCCTTGAAGATAGCAGCGATATTTGAAGGAAGTTGTTCGGTGATATGGATCGGGAGGTTGTTTTCTTTCCGGGTATCTGTGATTGCAATGACTTCGCCATCATAAACAAGCGTTCCCTTGTCACCTACCTGTCCGCCACTCTCTGCATAAAACGGGGTCTGGTCAAAGACAAGGTAATAAAAGGTCTTGCCTTTTGTGGCAACCCGCTTATAGCGCAGGATTAAAACATCACTATCCGTCATGTCATATCCCACAAACCGGGTCTCCATGCCTTCCTTCACCACCACCCAGTCATCAGCCTCTACGACAGCATCCTGCCTTGAACGGGCTTTCTGTTTTTCAAGACCTTCACTAAAGCCTTTCATATCGACATCCCAGCCCTGTTCACGCGCCATCAGTTGCGTAAGGTCGATTGGGAAACCATAAGTATCATAGAGTTCGAAAGCAAATCCACCATCTATGGTTTTGATCTCAGGGTGTTGTTCAAGATAAGATGTGAACTTTTGTATCCCGTGTGCAAGTGTACGAAGGAAAGTTTGTTCTTCTTCTGTCATCACTTTACCAACCAGCACCTGTTGACTTTTCAACTCAGGGAAGGTCTCAGTCATCTGGTCAACCAGTATGGGGAGTATTTTAGCCAGGAAAGGTTCACGGATATTCAGGAATGTATAACCATAACGGACAGCGCGACGGAGAATGCGCCTGATCACGTAGCCGGCTTTATTGTTGGTGGGTAACTGTCCATCGGCGATGGCAAAAGAAATGGCCCGCAGGTGATCTGCAATGACCCGCATCGCGATATCGCTCTTGAGATCTTTTCCATAAGGCACCCCTGCTATCGAAGAGATGCGTTGGATGATGGGTTGGAAGACATCAGTATCATAGTTCGATTGTTTGGCCTGCAACACCATGCAAAGCCTTTCGAACCCCATTCCGGTGTCGACATGTTTTGCCGGAAGCGGAACCAGTTGACCACTGGCAAGCCGGTTAAACTGGATAAATACCAGGTTCCATATTTCAATCACGAGTGGGTTGTCGCTGTTTACAAGCTCTTTCCCATCAATTTTTTTACGATCAGTATCATTTCTGATATCCACATGTATTTCCGAACAGGGGCCACAGGGACCCGTGTCACCCATTTCCCAGAAGTTGTCTTTTTTCGAACTCCGGATGATCCGTTCTTCCGGGACAATCTTTTTCCAGAAGTCGAGCGCCTCGGTATCTTCTTCAAGACCATCTCCTTTGTCTCCACCAAAAATGGTGATGTAAAGCCTGTTTTTATCGATCTTATAAACATCGGTCAGCAACTCCCAGGCCCAGGCAATGGCATCTTCTTTGAAATAATCGCCAAAGGACCAGTTACCCAACATTTCAAACATCGTGTGATGGTAAGTATCGTGTCCCACTTCTTCAAGGTCATTGTGCTTGCCTGATACGCGCAGACATTTCTGAGTATCCGTAATCCGTGAATATTTGATAGGAGAGTTTCCCAGGAAAATATCCTTGAATTGGTTCATTCCGGCATTCGTAAACATCAAAGTTGGATCATCCTTGACTACCATGGGTGAAGATGGGACAACGTGATGCTGTTTTGAGACAAAGAAATCGAGAAATGTCTTACGTATTTGGATAGAATTCATAGCGTGTTTAAGCTTTATTAACAATATTTAAGTCTTTACAGGATGCTCATGCAAACAAAGGAGTTTGCAAATTTAACTGAAAATATTAATTTTGCGAATGCAAGGTTCGTTTTTGTAAATGAACCCTACAGAATTTAAAGCTTTTGGAATGCCAAAAATCAAGTATCAGTTTAACCCCAAATCATTAACTATTGAAAGAGTCCGTGTGACCCTGAGAGATAAACTCAAGCGACTCATGTGGGTGTTTTCATCCGGATTAGTGTTTGCAGCAGTGTTATTGGTGGTGGCTTATAATTTTCTTGATTCACCCAAAGAGAAAATGTTGAAGCGTGAGCTCGATCAATATCAGTTTCAGTATAATATCATGAATAACCGTATTGCTCGTGTGCAGAAGGTGATGACCGATCTGCAACAGCGCGATGACAATGTGTACAGGGTGATTTTTGAAGCCGAACCCATTTCTCCTGACGTACGCAAGGGAGGGTACGGCGGATCAGAACGTTACAATAGCCTTCAGGGATTAAATAACTCTGATGTCATCATCAACACCGCTAAGAAACTCGACGAGATCACCAGTGAGATGGTGGTTCAGAGTAAATCTTTTGATCAGGTCTTCAGTCTGGTCAAAAACAAAGAGAAAATGCTCGCATGTATTCCGGCCATACAACCTCTCACGCACCGAACCATGAAGGGCATCGGATCACATTTTGGCTACCGCATCGACCCTTTTTATAAAGTCATGAAACTTCACTCCGGGATCGATTTCTCTGCCGCAACAGGCACTAAGGTCTATGCCACAGGCGATGGCATTGTCAACCAGGCCGGTTGGGAAGGTGGATATGGAAATCTGATTGTCATCAATCACGGCTTTTCTTACATGACCGCCTATGGCCACCTTTCCAGGATAGGGGTCAAAAACGGGCAGGTCGTCAAGCGTGGACAGGTGATCGGCTATGTAGGGAGCACCGGGAAGTCAACTGCTTCGCATCTTCATTACGAAGTACGTAAAGATGATCATGCCATCAATCCGATCAATTACTTCTTCAACGATATCACACCTGCCGAATACGATCTGATGATCCGCTTGTCGCAGTTGCCTTCACAAACAATGGATTAATCAAACTATAAAATGGCTAAAGTTCAGATCAAAGGCGAAAAACTCTATTTTACGGTTGGCGACATTGCCACACTGCTTGATGTCAACGAGTCGTTGGTTCGCTTCTGGAACACCGAATTTGAGCCAGTATTGAATCCACACCGCAATAAACGCGGCGTCCGTTTCTTCAGCAAAGCCGATGTCGAAACCTATCAGAAGATCTTTCACCTGGTGAAAGAACGGGGCTACACCCTGCCCGGCGCTCTGGATGTTCTAAAATACAGTACTACCATGGAGGATAAGGATTTTGAAGTGATCAAAACCCTCCAAACCATCCGCACTTTTCTGCTCGAATTGAGAGAAGAGATCTAAATCTCTTTATTTCTGTAATCATCCAATGAAGTTCATATAAAGTAAACATTACGCTTGTATGACTCTTCTCTATGGACTATTTGTTTGGTATTTGTTCAGTGTTTGTTAGGTGTTTCCTTCGTGTTACATGTACCAAGGAAACACCTAACAAACACGAAGCAAACACGAAGTAAATACGGAGTAGCCCTAAGTATTATGAGCGTCTTCCCTAAGTCAAGGGAGAGATGTCTTTCAGATTTAATAAGGCCTTTAATTGAAAATAGGAATACAAACCTATACATTTGATTTCTATTAAACAAAAAAAGCACACCCTTGCGAATGCGCTTTTCTTCTAAAACCTATAAAATAGTGTTTTGCTAAATTATAGTATCTTAAATATTGTTATTATTGTTGTGGTTGTGGACGACGGAATGAGAATAATTCAGCCTTTTTAGCTTCAAATACAGGTAACTGTGCTGGAGTTAAAATTGCTTTGATTTTAGCATCGCGAGCATCATTCATAGGCTGCATTTTAGCTGTCATAGCTGCACGATCTTGCGCTAAATCTGGATTAGCAGTTCTTAAAGAATCTTGAGATTTTCTCACAGCAGTAAGAATAACTACTACCTTAGCAGTTTGGTCATCAGTAAGTGTTAAAGCAGTTTTAATACCATCAGCTTGCATTTTAATTCTTGCTGCAGGATCCATTTGTTGATTCTGAGCATTAACAGTGCCACCAATAAGTAAAAGGACGGCAATCATTGAAATAATTAACTTTTTCATGGATGTTGGTTTTTGTTTAATTTATAGATTAGAGGGACAAAGATGCTAAACGTTTAGTTACAAAAATCATTTTAACGTTATTTTAACATAGGTTTTTTGTAAATATTTGGTTAAAACAGGTTGTTGCAATATGTAAATCATTTTTTAATGATAGATAATACGCTCAATAATAATTGTTTGTAGTTAAATAGTTTTGCACATAGTCTTTCACACCTTCCTCAAGACTGGTAAACGGCAAATCATAACCGGCGCCAATTAATTTTAACATATTGGCCTCAGTAAAGTACTGATATTTGTCACGGATGTCGATGGGGGTGTCGATGAAATCGATTTTCGCGGAGATGTTGAGGGCTGCAAAGGTTGCCTGTGCCAGATGAAGAAAGGCGCGTGCATGGCCTGTTCCAAGGTTGTAAAGCCCGTTAGCAGGCATTTTATCCATCATGAACCAGAGTACATTAACGACATCTTTCACGTAAACGAAGTCGCGAAGCTGCATACCATTTTCAAAATCAGGGCGGTGTGAACGGAACAGATTGACGCTGCCTTTTTCTTTGATTTGCAGAAATGAATGGAAGATGACTGATGCCATGCGCCCTTTGTGAAATTCATTGGGACCGTAAACATTGAAAAACTTCATACCAGCCCAGAAGGGGGGATGATGTTCCTGAGCCAATGCCCATTTATCGAAGTCGTTTTTTGATTCTCCGTAAGGGTTGAGGGGTTTTAGACTTTCAACGATAGAGTGGTCGTCGTTGTATCCAAACTCACCTAAACCATAAGTTGCTGCCGATGAGGCATAGACAAGGGGGATGGCATTTTTTGCACAACAGTGCCAGATCGACTTGGTGTAATTGAGATTCAGGCGGTTGAAAACATCGACATCAAACTCGGTGGTATCGGTGCGTGCACCAATATGAAAAACGAAGTCAACTTCCGAAGCGTGTTTTTCGAGCCAGGCGATAAATTCATCACGATGAACCTGGATCAATCCTGGTTTTCCTTCAAGATTCTTCATCTTCTCTGGTCGTGAAAATTCATCAACCACAATGATCGATTCGTGTCCTTCGTCCTGAAGTTTATGAATCAAACAACTCCCTATAAAGCCTGCAGCACCTGTTACAGCAATCATATCCAATAAAAAATTATAATGTATGTCATTCAATAAAAACAAGGCCAAAGGTAATAATTTATCTGTACTTTTGTTGATTAACTATAACAGGGCATTATGATTCTTAATGTGTTAGTATATAATGATTCAGATTTATTCACCTGGATATTTTTACCGTTTCTTATTTTCCTTTCACGTATTGCCGATCAGAGCATCGGGAGTATGCGATTAATATTTCTTTCAAAAGGTTACCGTTTTATTGCCCCCATGCTTGGTTTCTTTGAGGTGATCATCTGGTTGATTGCAGTAAGTCAGATCATGAAGCATCTTGATAATGTACTTTGTTATATAGCATATGGTGCGGGGTTTGCAATGGGGAATTTTATTGGCATGACCCTTGAAGAAAGAATTTCGATTGGCACTGTTTTAGTAAGAATTATCCCATCAATGCATACTTCGGAGCTGATTGCAGCGTTACGTAAACATAACTTTGGATTAACTACCGTCGATGCCGAAGGTAGCAGGGGAGAGGTCAAAATATTCATTTCTATCATCAACCGTAAAGACCTGAAAGAATATATTTCAATCATCAATAATATTAACCCTAATGCTTTTTACACTATTGAAGATGTAAGGACTATTAACCAGGGGATTGTAAGAACTGCGCAAAGGAGTTCGGTTTTCAGTACGATCGGGAGATCGTTGCGAATTACAAAATGATTTATTCCTCCACTGGGGATAAGAAATGTTTAATGAAATGAGTACACTTACTAACAAAGGTATATGTTCAGATCGAAAATGATAATGCGATTAAAAATTTATACATTTTGGTTTTTGCTTTTGCTGAATCTGGGGTCAACTGCTTTTGCACAGAAAGTAGGTCTGGTGCTCAGCGGGGGTGGTGCAAAGGGTGTCGCGCATATTGGGGTAATCCGTGCTCTGGAGGATAACGGGATTCCGATCGATTATATCACCGGAACCTCTATGGGCGCCATTATCGGTGGTCTGTATGCTGCCGGTTATTCTCCCGATCAAATGGAAGAAATCATCACATCAAAGGACTTTGGCAATTGGGTGTCGGGTCAGATGGATCCTGAATATACCTATTTCTTTAAAAAGGAAGATCCGAATCCCTCGTGGATCAACCTGAGGTTTAATTATGATTCGGTACTCACGACTAATATTCTGCCGACTAACCTGGTTTCACCACAACAAATGGATTTCGCATTCATGAAGATGTTTGCCGGTCCAACAGCTGCAGCAAGAGGAAACTTTGACAGTTTGATGATCCCTTTCAGATGTGTCGCTTCGGATATTGCATTGACCAGACCGGCTATATTGAAATCGGGTGACCTGGGTCGATCTATCAGGGCTTCCATGACTTTCCCGTTTTATTTCAGGCCCATATCCATTGATGGTAAGTTGATGTTCGACGGGGGGATGTACAATAACTTCCCGGCCGACGTGATGTACAATGACTTTTTCCCTGATTTAATCATTGGGAGTAAAGTGGCAGGTAACTATGGACCTCCCAAGAGCAATGATATTGTATCCCAGATCCAGAGCATGCTCATGGTGGAGTCAAAATATGATATCCCCTGTGACAATGGTGTTCTGATCGAACCTAAAATGAAATCGGTCAATGTGATCGATTTTAGTCATACCCGTGAATTTATTGACAGTGGGTATGTAGCCACTGTGAGGATGTTATCTCAGATCAGGAAGTTCAATACCGGGTATGTCTCTAAAGAGATGATTTCCGCAAAGAGATTAGCTTTCAAGGAGAAAATTCCACCGATTAATATCGGGAGTATTTATGTGAATGGGCTTACAAAAAATCAATCGGAATATGTTCGCTGGCATCTTTTTCATAAGGAACCCACGGTTCCTCTGGAGCATATGAAGGCCGATTATTTTAAATTGCTCTCGGATAATCAGATCGCCAATATTTTCCCTACACTGAAATATAATCCGGTCAGGGAATGGTATGATCTGCATCTGGATGTTGAAAAGGAAAACAATATCAACGTACAATTTGGGGGGACGATATCGTCAAGCCCGATAAATGAAGCCTTTCTGGGACTGCGTTATAAACGGCTTGCGAAATCTGCATCGGTTTACAGGGCTAATATTTACATCGGAAGGTTTTTTAGTTCTGCTGAGATGGGTGTCCGATGGGATTTCCCTTCCGTGGTTCCTAAATACCTTGATTTGTCGATATGCTTTAATCAATGGGATTATTTCAAAACGTCAACTTATTTCTTTGAAGATAAAACACCTTCATACCTGATCCAGAACGAGAATCATTATGAAATGAATTATGGTTTGCCCTTGGGGACAAAAGCAAAATGGGAATTCGGTATTGCGACAGCGTATCTGAGAGATGATTATTATCAGCGAAATGATTATAGCCGGAACGATATTCCGGATAAAACTTACTTTGATCTGATTACTCCCAATATTAGTTTTGAAGCCAATACGCTGAATGATAAGCAATATGCAAATGAGGGGGGGCGTCTTTTTATGGATTTTCGTTATGTAAATGGACGGGAAAAGAATGAACCGGGTACTACATCATTGACGACTCTTCCAACTTCGGTTCATCAGGAATGGCTACAGGCCAGAATGGAATATGACAATTATTTTCAGAAATTTGGCAAGCTAAAGCTTGGTTTTTACTCAGAGATCATGCTTTCGAACAAGAAGTTATTCAGTAATTATACTTCGAGTCTTTTGTCGGCAGGGGTATTTGCTCCTTTTCCATATGCACGGACCTTGTTTATGCCCGAATTCAGAGCCAATAATTATGTTGCGGCAGGTTTGAAGAATGTCTATGTGATTTCTAAATCATTTGATTTCAGAGTTGAGGGGTATGCCTTTAAACCAATTAACCAGATCATCAAGCTGGCAGATAATACTGCGGCTTATGATACTAAGCTAACGACTATAAAATATATGGCTACATCAGCTTTCGTTTTTCATAGTCCCATTGGGCCAGCTTCTATAAATATGAGTTGGTTCGAGAGAAGTCAGGATCGGTTTTCATTTAGTTTTACGATCGGATATATTATTTTCAACAAACGCGCTCTGGATTAAAGATTCTTTTTAAAAATTTAATTGGTAGGTATTATTTGCATTTTAACAAGTCAATAACTCAATTTAATCTGAAAACCAAAGGAGTGTGTTGATTTGTGCTTTGTGATTTATAAACCTGTTATTGAAAATTCTCGAAGTGATTGGATGAATTGAACCTTTTTACGCTGGATTTTATTAAATTTGGAGATTATTTAAGTGGTTCTAAAATATTTCTAATTTTGCTAACCTTTTAAATAACAAATAATTTAAACAGAATAAGTGTTTAATTAAGAATCTCAACCGAGTAATAGTTTCATTAGCAAATAAATACGTTTGCTACTGCGACTGTTCAGGAACCTAAACCAAAGAACAATGGAAAACAAGGACCGCCTTAATCTGAATCCCGAGGCCAAAGAAATCGAAGCCCGGAAGAAGAATGCTGCATCAGAATCAGATGCTATGAATGTAGAGCACCCCAATCTGCCTGAAGAAAATCAGGAAAATGAAGTGATGAATGAGCTAGTTGAAGATGTCAAAGAAGTCGAAGCAGTTGTGTCTGCACCGATCGAAGAGACTATTACTGTAGCTGACGAAACTGTAATAACAGAAACTCCTGAAGTAGCTGAAGCTGAAATAGCACCTGAAGTAACTGAAACTCCTGAAGTTGTTGAAACTCCTGAAGTAGCTCCTGAAGTTGTCGCGACCTCTGCTGTAGCTTCAAATGAAGAGGTTAAAATTGATTCCAGTTTGCATGCATTGATACATCAGGAAATCATTTCGATAGATATTGCTACCGTTGCTGAAGAGGAAGAAGAAGAAGAAGAGGTTGAGGATGATTCTCTGGTGAATTATGCAATCCTTGAACGGGAACAATTGATTGAACTACTCGAGAAAGCGGTCAATGAACACGATATTGCCCTGATAAAGAAGAAAGTATCCAATATCAGGATTGAATTTGAAAAAAGAAATAAAGCTCACAAAGAAGAAGCTTTTAAACAATATATAAGTGAAGGAGGCGAGGCTGAGGCTTATGCACCTGCTGATGATGTGCTTGAACTGCGTTTCAGGATGGCTTTTGATAAATTCAAACAGACAAAAGCACGTTATAACGAAGAACAGGAAAAAATTAAAGTCACTAATCTGGCTTTGAAGAACCAGATTTTGGATAACCTTCGCACGCTGATTGATACTGAAGAGCCGTTAAAAAGAATCAATGATGATTTTAAAGTGCTTCAGGATAAATGGAAGACAATCGGGATGGTTCCTAAAAATGAGGTTACTTCTTTGTGGAATAATTATCATTTTCTGGTAGAGAAATTTTATGATAAGGTACGCATCATCAAAGAACTCAAAGATCTTGACCTTCGGAAAAACTTAGAGGCTAAGGTGGCTATATGTGAAAAGACTGAAGATCTCGTGATCAATTTTAACCTGGCTGATTCCTTTAAGAAACTCCAACAACTTCATGAAGAATGGAAAGAGATCGGACCTGTCCCACTGGATAAGAAAGATGAGGTCTGGGAACGTTTCAAGGCTGCTTCTGATCTGATCAATGATAAAAGACGTGAATATTATTCAGGCATGCAGGAAGAGCAGAGTAGTAATTATGCTGCTAAGGTTGCATTGTGTGAAAGCGCCGATAAGTTGATCTCCGGAAATATTGATTCGGTCAAGCAATGGCAGGATACCACTGATCAGCTGAACGATTTACTGACGGTCTGGAAGAGTGTTGGTCCGGCTCCCCGTAAGGTGAATGATGAAGTATGGACACGCTTCAAAGCTTGTCTGGATGCTTTCTTTGCAAATAAGAAGGAATACTTTACAAAGCTCAAGGATCAACAACTCAATAATTATAATCTGAAATTAAATCTTTGTGTCCAGGCAGAAGCCTTGAGAACAAGCACTGATTGGGGGTTAACGACCAAAGAATTGATAAAACTTCAGAAAGAATGGAAAGAAATTGGTCCGGTTCCACGCAAGCAAAGCGATAAGATCTGGAAACGGTTCAGAGCTGCCTGCGACGAATTCTTTTCCTTGAAATCTGATTATTTCAAGAATATTCATGAGGAAGAGGATAATAATCTGAAGCTTAAGCTTGAATTGTTGCAGTTTGTTCAGTCGTTTGAACTGACCGAAGATCGCAATGCTAACATCGAAACGCTGAAAGACGCACAACGTCAGTGGATGGATATCGGACATGTTCCGATAAAAGATAAGGACCGTTTACAAAATGATTTCAGGTCTGCCATCAACAAGCATTTCGAAAAGTTGAAAATGAACTCTTCAGAGGTGTCTTCGAATAATTACAAGAGCAAGTTTGAGTCATTAAAAGAACAACCTGAAGCCACCCGTATTATCAGTCGTGAGCGTACCATCCTTCAAAGTAAAATGACTGAGCTACAAGAAGATATCAAGATATGGGAAAACAACATCGGCTTCTTCTCAAAATCAAAAAACACCAACCTGTTTAAAGCAGAATTTGAAAAGAAAATTGACAAGGCAAAAGAAGAGTTGAAAACCATCGAAGCAAAGATCAAAATATTAAAGCAGGTATAATTTGCCTTTATATTAGTGGAAAAAATAAAAGCGGCTGATATTGTAAATCAGTCGCTTTTTGTTTTTTCCCGGACTTCAATCCGGGGTTTGCCGGGCATTTATATGCCTTTCTTCGCATGATATTGTTAAATCTCCAATATGTTTGATCAATGCCATCTGGAAATTTAATCGTTCATGTTTCATACAGGTGATTCTGTATAAAAAGTCCGATGTTATCATCACCGTTAAAATTACAAAAAAAAAAGAGCGAAATCAAGTGAAAAATTCATAAAAAATCACTTTAAACGTATTATTTTTGATCAACAATTAGAAAATTACAAAATGGCTGGAAACACGTTTGGCAAGCTTTTCACGCTGACTTCCTTTGGTGAGTCACATGGAAAAGGAGTAGGGGGAATTATTGACGGATTCCCTTCCGGAATCGAAATTAACCTGGATTTTATCCAAAACGAACTTAACAGACGACGTCCCGGTCAGTCTAAACTCGTGTCTCCCCGCGATGAGAAAGACAGGATTGAAATACTCTCAGGTATTTTTGAAGGTGTTTCTACTGGTACACCCATTGCATTTGTGGTGATGAATGCTGATCAGCGTTCAAATGATTATGATGATCTGAGCAAAGTGTTTCGTCCTTCGCATGCCGATTATACCTACATTCAGAAATATGGGATCCGTGATCACAGGGGTGGGGGACGTTCTTCAGCCCGTGAGACACTGGCAAGAGTTGCCGGTGGGGCCTTTGCAAAGCTATTGCTGATTCACCTTGGTGTATCTGTTTCCGCGTTTGTATCTCAAATCGGACAGGTTGTACTTGAACAGTCATATGAAGAGCTTGACTTGTCGTTGACCGAGGAAAATGAAATCCGTTGTCCTGATCCGGTGGTGGCTGAGAAGATGACCACAGAGATAAAGGCCGCACAAGCCGATGGGGATAGTCTGGGGGGCGTTATCACCTGTGTAGTTAAAGGAGTGCCGGCCGGATGGGGTGAGCCCGTATTTGACCGCTTGCAGGCCGATCTGGCAAAAGCCATGCTCAGTATAAACGCTGTGAAAGGTTTCGAGTATGGCTCGGGCTTTGCAGGTTCAGCCATGAGAGGCTCTCAACACAATGATATCTTCCAGCCCGATCCTAATAACCCCGGGAAAATCATCACCGCATCCAATCGTGCAGGAGGCATACTGGGAGGGATTTCGAGCGGGCAGGATATCTATTTCAGGACTGCTTTCAAGCCGGTAGCCACGATTATGCGTGAACAACAAACGGTGGATAAAGAAGGGAACCCGGTGACCATTCATCCCGGAGGAAGGCACGATGTTTGTGTTGTGCCAAGGGCAGTGCCGATTGTTGAGGCAATGGCTGCACTGGTATTGGCAGACCATTATCTTCGTTTTGAATCATATCGTAAGAATTTATAATATCATATAAATAAAAAAGCCCCTGAAACTCCGGGGCTTTTTTATTTATATGATATTGATTCTTTTAATTGAAACTATATCTGAGACCAATTTGTATTCCCCATACTCCACTGATAGAAGTAGGATCCTGGTATGCGGTAGTCATATAGCTTGTGCCAATTTTTTTCATTTGTACTCTCAACATACCGGTTGTAGCATCACGAGCGGGTGACATGACTTGAAGAGGTTGATTGGCAGATGAAGCTAAGCTCTTATTCAATCCCCAATTGTGATTCAAGAGGTTGCCAAAGTTAATAAAGTCAGCAAGGAATTGTAATTTATTGTTGTTCTGACCAAACTGCATATTAAAGTCCTGGGCAATTCTTAAGTCAAATCTACTGTACCATGGTTCGTAAGCTGCATTGCGTTGTGCAAACTGACCTGCATGTTTTGACAAATATGGATCTTGTTTTGCGAATGCAAAATAAGCATCAGCATCTGCCTGTGATGCCCATATATAATCAGCTTGTGATTTTGGAATATACATCAGGTCATTTGCTGAAGTACCATCATTGTTTGCATCGCCACCATAGACATATGAAAATGCATAACCGCTATTACCGGTGTAGAACAATGAAACATTGGTTTCAAATTTGTAATACTTGATTGCATAATTCAAAGATGCTACTATGCGGTTAGGCATATTATTAGATGTTAAACCCATTGACTGCGCATTAGGATCACCATTCTGAATGCGATACTGCCATGCTGAGAATGGATCTGATCCTGCTTTATTGGTAACTTCTTCACCCCAGGTCTTGGAGTAGGAAATGGTTCCTGTAAATCCATATACTCTTGGAAGATCAAGTTTAGCGGCCAGCGTATATCCATCTCCCTTATTGGTATTGCGCATGATCACAACATTCTGGTATGGTGATGTGATATATGTTCCTTTATTAAAATAAGGTAAAGTACTATTACCAACAGTAACTGTAGTAGTAGTAGGAGGCATGTTAATGTTATCAAAATAGATTGAATTTATATCTTTTGTATAGATATAATCCAGACTCAATATCATATCAAGGAATTTAACATCAACTCCTAAACTTGAACGCCATACCTGAGGAAGTTTAAAGTTTTTGTCAATACCTGCAATTTTTCCACCTGTAACATTTTGCTGTGGAAAGATATCAGAAATAGCAGCGTTTGATAAAAGTTGTTTTGGATCAGCATACAATGGTAAACGTGCCAACTGAGCATTAGACTGAGCAAAAGCAGGTGTAGTACCACTTGAAATTGCCAATTGATACTGAAGCATACCACTGTTTGTTGGTTGGTTGGTAAACCATACAAAAGGAATACGACCTGTGAATATACCTGTTCCACCACGGACGATCAGGTTTTTATTTTTCATCACATCCCAATTGAATCCTAAGCGTGGAGACCATAACATTTGAGCTTTAGGCCATGAACTGAGATCAACTTTTTCACCATTTCTGAACGAATAGGTACTAACAATAGGATTATTAACGGCACCACTTAAATATTCTGGTAAGTCTAAACGTATCCCACCGGTAATTTTGATGTTTTCAGTTGCTTTAAATTCATCCTGTAAATAGGCTGACCATTGACGGAATGATAATTCAGCAACAGGATTGGTAAATCCATTGATAGGATAAGTATAAGCAAATCCAATAGGATCGTAAGTATCACTGAAAGGTTTTCCAACATTGGCTCCACTTGTGAAGGCCTGGAAAGCTGCTAAATCTTTGAACCTGTAGTAAGAATTACCCTCACGCAAATAACTATTATCAAAATATTGGTGTTCCATCGAACCACCTAAGGTAAAGGAATGTTTTTTCCAGAGGTAGGTAAGGTTGTCAGTGATAATGGTAGAATTGTTGTCAAAATTGTTCATGTATGAAAACAATTCAGAACCTGCTGTCATTCTGACATTCCCCTTACTTGATGTTCCATCCATGATATCAATCATAGGAAATATCTGACCTGGTGTTGTACGGGGTTGGCCATACTTGGTATAAGCAAATAACAATTTATTATCCAGATTTTTGCCAACTCTGCTGTTTAATTCAGCAGTTATTGATTGAAGAGTACTTGAAGTGAAATATTGTGAGTTTTGAAAAGCAACTCCACCTGATTTACTGCTACGAGAGGTGGCAATAGTTGGTGCTACGTCACCACTATTACTTGGCATGCTGGGAGTTGAACTGGTTGAATAATCATAACGAATGGTGAACTTGTTGTTCTTATTAATATTCCAGTCTAATCTGGCCAAAAACTTATCGTTTTTATCCTGATTACCGCCCCAATTTTCATAAGGACCTGTTACATAACCATATTTTGATTTAAGTAAATCAGAAAAAGTTTGCAGGTCAGTACCGTTAACATATGAGTTTACGTTAGGATCAGCAGCATTCCTGCCCGGAGCCATTGCTAACAGTGTATTGCCAGGAGATAATGTACGATCAGTTTCAGCATTTACAAAGAAGAAAAGCTTGTTCTTGATGATCGGACCACCTAATGAAAAACCATAAGTTTTTTTAGATGAAGGTGAAATTGTGTATTTTCTAGCTTTACCATTTGCAGAGTCACGGCCAAACCTTCCGTTATAACTCTGGTCTCGGTAAAAAGTATAGACAGAACCTTTAAACTGATTGGTACCACTCTTTGTGATGGCATTGATACCGGCACCTGTAAAGTTACTTTGTCTGACATCAAAAGGAGCTACTGATACCTGAATTTCGTCAATAGCTTCCATCGAGATTGGTTCACCTGAAGCACCTGGTAATGTACCAGCAGATAATCCAAAGTTATTATTGAAGTTTGCTCCGTCAACTGTAATGTTTGAAGTATAAGCATCTTTTCCTAAATATGAACCACCACCAGTTGAGAAAGGTGATAATTTCACATAATCACTCAAGGATCTGTTTAAACTAGGGATAGTTCTCATCTGCGCTGTTGAAATATTTGAAACAGCACCGGTTTTAAGCGATCTGAAAGAAGATGCTTTTGAGCCAACAACGATGATTTCAGCGATATTGGTAGCACTCTCTGCGAGATTGGCATTGATATTATACATTTCTCCAAGTGCAAGTGTGATATCTCTGTAGGAAGAGGTGCTATATCCCATAAATGAAATATTTACAGTATATGGACCACCTGATTTCATACCTTGCATAGAGAACTGTCCGTTTGAGTTTGAAACAGTAACATATTTTGTACCGGTTGGTACATGTATTGCTGTGACAGTGGCTCCCGGGAGCAATAAGTTATCTTTTCCCACAACTTTACCACTCAGTCCTGAGGTGGTAACCTGGGCAAATAATATTACACTCATGAGCAAAGAAGCCAGTAAAAGTGTAAATTTTTTTATTTTCATAAATTGATTTTTAGGTTGTTTAATTGTTTTTGTGAATTTGTTAGATTGCGTATTTATTTTGTGATACGTTATATGTTGGGCATAAAAAGTTACTTGTTTTTATCCGTCCAAAATCTTCGGCAAAGGTAATTCTCATGATCAAACCTCCAAGTAAACTGAAATTAATTTAAAGTTAACTTTTTTTATTTTCTTTTCCCGTTAATCCCCTCTAAAGGTTCATTTTTTTTTGTTGTAAATGTTAATTTCATTCAATTATTCTTTTAATGACTCTTAATTTATGCGTGTATTTTTTAGTGTCCTCTCTGAATATTCCCTGATGGTCAATCGTGTCAATGCGAACAAGTCCAGAAGCATGAATGATTTGTGCGTTCTCAAGCATTATTCCCACGTGGATAATCCGGCCTTCTTCATTATCAAAAAATGCAAGATCTCCGGGTTTTGCTTCTGCGATCATATTGATCATTTCTCCTTCTTCAGCCTGCTGATGAGTGTCGCGTGGCAGCGATAATCCGGAAAGACGGGCAACAACCTGAACAAATCCTGAACAATCGATTCCAAATGGAGATCTCCCTCCCCACAGGTAAGGACTGTTTAGAAAAAGAAAAGCATCTAGTATCATTTTATTGACAGAAGGCCGAATATTAGCTTCTATCGACTGTCCATTATATAAATAGGTTTTTCCACCCAACAAAAATTCAGATCCTGATGTGTTGTATAAAACACTTCCAGGTAGAATTGATATAGAACGGTCATTTTCTTGTTTTACAGTCTGTACCAGTTCTGTTGAGTAATATTTGGGAATGGAATATAATAAGGTATGTTCGTCATTGCTGATCGGAATATATTGTTTTTCATCAATCCACCCCTCGTAACTGTCGTGATCAATTACTATTTTTGTCCATCCTTTTGTTGAAGAAAGAATAATGAAGGTTTCTCCAAAAAGTAACTGGCTGATCATTTCTGATTTACTAGAAACATCAGCCCTAACGGGTATTACACTGAGGCAACATACACCGAAATTCATATTCACTTCTGATTAAACCTGTATGAAACATTTAAAAATTAAACCCATAAGCTCCAATGTTTCAATATAAAAGACACCAGAACCGGTTTCGTAAAAAATATTGCGAAATGTTTACCAAAAATAGAGAAATTTGTTTACTCTAATTGGTGGTCTCTCGAAGAAACTTGTTAACAAAATGGATAATTTTAATAACAATTTAATGATCATAACTTTAGTCCTGAAAAAAATATCTATCTTGCTTACCGAAAGTGATCAATATGAAAAATAAATTTATCCTGGTCTGGAACCATTATCCTGTAGTATTTCGAATCAGTTTGTTTCTGATCACCGCATTGATTCTTCTTCAGAGCTTTCCACAAGAGGGTAAATTCAGGTATGAGTTTCAAAAAGGCAAGCCATGGTTGAATGAAGATCTCATTGCACCCTTTGATTTTGCAATATTAAAGACCGATGCCGAGCTTAAAACAGAGAGAGACGCAGCGCTTACCGAAACCCGTTTAATGTTTCGACTTTACAGTGAACCACTTCAAAAAAAATATTCCGAATACATTATAAGCTTTGATCGTGACTGGATGAACAAATATCCACAAACTCAGAGCGATGACAAGCGTATGCAGTTCAACCGCTTTATCGGTAAATCGCTGCTCGACTCCGTCATGTTAAGGGGGATCCTTGAACCGGGCACTCAGATTCAAAATAAGCCTTCTGATTTCGAAATCAATCTTTTACACGGTAATCTGGTCCAGACGGTTCAACTTGGTGATCTGTTCACCATACTATCCGGAGATCATTACCTGACCGATTTATTAGCTAAAAAAGCAAACGAATTCAGGGAAGTTGATGCCGCACTGCTCAAACCACTTCTTGAACAGTCTTTGGTCAATAATGTACGTTATGATCCGGTAGCAGATCAGAAACAACGACAAACCATTTTATCGGGAATATCTCTGACCCGTGGTATGGTTCAGAATGGGCAGGCGATCATTACAAAAGGCGAGTTGATCAATGATGAAAGATATCAGATCCTGAGTTCATTAAAACATGATTATGAGTCTCAACTAGGATCTTCAGGCAAACATTATTTAATCAGGCTGGGTCAGTTTCTCCTGATTGGATCAGCGATGACCGTCTTTGCACTTTTCCTGTTTTCTTTCCGACGTGATGTCTTTCGCGACAGCAATAAGCTGGTTTTGCAATTGTTGCTCATTATTTTTATGGTATCGACCATCAGTCTGGTCAGTAATTACAATAGTTTTTTTATTTACATCATACCGGTTTGTCTGGTCCCGGTTATTGTAAGGGTTTTCTTCGATACCCGGATGGCTTTGTTTGTCAACTTGATAACCCTCATTATTGCAGGTTTTCTGGTCCCGAATAGCTTTGAATTTGTCTATCTTCAGTTCATTGCAGGCATTGTTGCCATTGTGAGCATCGTAAAAGTCCACAAACGCTCACAGTTTTTCTTCACCTCGTTGATGATCTTCCTGTCAAGCACCGTTGTATATACCGGTATCGTGCTGATACAGGAAGGCAATTTCTCTCACTTTAATTTTGCTTATCCCGCTATGTTTGCCGGTGCAGCTGTGCTGACCCTGTTGGCCTACCCGCTGATCTTTGTCTTTGAAAAGCTATTTGGATTGGTGACCGACGTTACACTCCTCGAACTGAGTGATACCAATAGCACTTTATTGCGCAAGCTGGCTATTTATGCTCCTGGTACTTTTTATCACAGCATCATGGTGGCAAATATTGCCGAAGAACTCATCATTGAACTGGGCGGGAATCCATTGCTTGTCCGGACAGGCGCATTGTACCACGATATCGGCAAAATAGAAAATGCACTTTATTTTATTGAGAACCAGACCTCAGGACATAACCTGCACAATGATCTCACTTATGATGAGAGCTCTCAGGTATTGATCAAACATGTCATCAAGGGAATCGAACTTGCAAAGAAAAATAAGTTACCCGAACAGATCATCGATTTCATCCGTACCCATCATGGCACCCGCATGACCGAATTCTTTTATGTAAAACAGCAGCAGAGTGTTCCTGATATGGAAGTAGATAAAAGCAAATTTACGTATCATGGCCCCATTCCCTTTTCAAAAGAAACGGCTGTTCTGATGATGGCCGACTCGGTAGAAGCTGCCTCACGCAGTCTGAAAGATAAGGATGAGAAAGCGATCCGGGAACTGGTAGATAGGGTCATCAACAAGCAGTTGGAGCAAAACCAGTTTGACAATTCTGATATTACGATGAAGGATATCTCAATCGTGAAACGCGTACTCAAGCGTAAATTGATGAGCATTTATCATGTCAGGGTCGAATACCCTGTTCTCTAAAATCTATAGGGTAGTCAGATAATCTAAAGCAGCCGGCCCTTCATTGAAAATCAGATCAATGATACTCAGATTTGGCGAAAAAGGAAATTTATTGTTAAAAGTCTGTATGTATTCAGGAAACACGGTTGGTTTTCCGGGATAATCTATCGTGTGTTTGGGTTGAATCACCTGACGGAAGTCATTTTTGGTTTCAGGATCGACCACAAACGTAGTTGTATAACTCAGATCGAGATCAGTTTTTAAATACCTGAACACAATTTTAAGCAATTCGGTATTGAACTCTATCAATCGAACCGGTGGATCTTTGAAAATAGGTTCCAGAGCATCCCTGTAATGCATGAAATAGGGCGAATGGGTATAAGCCGAAGCCAGTGCACGCCAATGCACCTGATTCCAGCGGCCACTGAAGTCTATCTCAACATCCCGCGTAATGGTGTGATTCCCGTTAGGTTTCTTTATCGGGATACTCAAATGAAACAAACCATTGGCCGTTGCAATGGTGCAACGGTTACGGTATGTCTGTTTTTGATAAGTTTCAAACTGTTCGATCAATATTTTCTTAAAACGCAAACATTGAACGATATATTCAATAGGAGGAAGATATGCGGTGGATAATAAAACCGGGTATTGCATGAATTAAGCTCTTTTAGACAAGAAGGATGTCGTCGATAGCCTGTTTCAATTGCGACTTTGGAAGCGCCCCCTGAACCATTTGTGGTTGTCCTTCCATCGGGATGAACAACATTGATGGGATGCTGCGGATACCAAAAGCGCCAGCCAGTTCTTGTTCTGCTTCAGTATCTATTTTATAAATATTAATTTTTCCTTCGTATTCTTTTGATAATTCTTCCAGAATTGGGGCAACCATCTTGCAGGGACCACACCAGTCAGCATAAAAATCTATCAGACAAGGTGTATTCCCTTCAAATTTCCAATCCTTATTTACTTCATAATTAAAGACCTTTTCAAGAAAAGTCTGTTTTGTTAAATGTTCCATTTTGTGATTGTTAAAATATATTTTTAATGCTTTAATTCTTTTTTGGCGAAACAATAGCTTCAGCTGCCGTGAAAAATTCTTCTTTTGGACGCGAACCTACCATCATGGTTGGTTTTCCCTTTAGCGGGCAAAACAACACTGCCGGAATGCTTTGAATTCCAAAAAACTGAGCCAGTTCCTGCTGGTTATCTACATTTACTTTATAAACATAAACTTTACCATTATATTTCCCGGCTATTTCTTCAAGATAAGGTGCAATGACTTTACAGGGACCACACCAATCAGCGTAGAAATCGATCACGCAAGGTTTGTCGCCTGCATAAAGCCACTCCTTTGGATTCTTTTCATAATTGTAAACAAGTGTTAGAAAAGCTTTTTTATCCAGTTGAATAGGTTTTCCGCTGCCGGTGACGGGTTTTGTTTCAGTTGTTGTCGATGGTTGTTTGCTGCTGGTACTGCCACAAGCAAGCATTGCAAACAGTGAAAATAAAAGCGTCAGATTAATTATTCTTTTCATCGGTTTTAGGTTGAGTGATTATTTGATGCTGCAAAGATATAATATATTTTTGAATTAGCGCATAAAGATCACTATATATTTTTATCTTTGTCAATAGTTTTTAAACAAATCGAACTCTATTAAGTTCAATAATCAAAGGTATAATAAATATGAATCTCGGTTGTTTATTCAAAGGCTTGTCAGAAGAGGCTTTCAGGGAGAAGTTCGGATCAGAGGAACAGTGTATGGAGTTTCTGGCTTTGGAAAAATGGTCTTCCGGATATAAGTGCATAAAATGTGATAACGATAATTACTGCAAGGGCCGGATGCCTTTTTCACGAAGATGTACGCGGTGTAAGCATGATGAATCCGCAACATCGCATACTATCTTTCACCGTTGCAGGATTCCGTTACCGACAGCTTTTGAAATTGCATACCGGGTTTGTTGTGCGCCGGATATCACCAGCACCGAGCTTTCCGAAACCCTGGAGACCCGACAGATGACTTGCTGGAAATTCCGAAGCAAGATTAAGGCCTGCCTCAAGCATCGACGAGAGATTAAAGGATGATTAATTTGTAATTTTTATTGTTTTGGTTTTTGCCTTTTAAGTCATAATAAGCTGGTGCAGATTTAAAATCTGCACCAGCTTATTATGATCCGGATTTTAAATCTGCACCAGCTTGTTATGATTTTTGAACACGAAGAAATGAATAATATATTCCTCTTTTTCTTTTCAAAGATTCGGGTTAATTTAGCAATCAGTAACTTCAGTTTCTAAACCGCGTTAATTTTATTAACTCTGAAACTATGCGTTTGTTAATCAATAATATAAAAGAACTGGTCGGCATCGATCCCAATAACAGACCCTGTCTGCGCGGAGCTGAAATGATGCAACTCCATACCCTCTCCAACGCCTGGCTTTATATCAAAGATGAAATTATTGCAGGTTATGGCTCAATGAACCAACCTGAAACCCAAATTCCCGATGGCGGGGATCTGCAAAAGATCGACGCAACCGGCAAGATGGTTTTTCCCTCTTTTTGTGATTCCCACACCCATTTGGTCTATGCTGGCAGCCGCGAACTGGAATATGTTGATAAAATAAAGGGTCTCAGTTATGAAGAGATTGCTAAAAGGGGAGGCGGCATTTTAAACTCTGCCCAACTACTCCACACTACTTCAGAAGAAGAGCTCTACGATGCCGCATGGCAGCGATTGGAAGAAATTAAATTCATGGGCACCGGCGCAGTTGAGATCAAGAGTGGTTATGGGCTTACGGTCGAGGATGAACTGAAAATGCTAAAGGTTATTCGCCGTTTAAGAGAAAACTCGGCCTTGACCATCCGCGCAACTTTTCTGGGTGCACACACTTTTCCAACCGAATACAAAGATCATCCCGATGATTATGTGGAATTGATTCTCAACGAGATGATTCCACAGATAGCGGCTGAAGACCTGGCTGATTTTATCGATGTCTTCTGCGACCGGGGATTTTTTACCATTCAACAAACTGAGCAAATATTGATGGCCGGAATGAAGCATGGGATGCGGGCAAAGATTCATGCCAATGAACTCGACTATTCAGGTGGAATCCAGGTGGGTGTTAAATATGAAGCGCTCTCTGTGGATCATCTCGAATGTACCGGTAATCCAGAAATCATCAGTCTGCTAAGCTCTGATGCCATGCCTACACTGCTGCCTGGAGCTGCTTTCTTCCTGGGGATGCCCTATGCGCCGGCCCGCAAAATGATCGACGCCGGTTTGGGTGTTGCTTTGGCCAGCGACTTCAACCCCGGATCGTCACCATCCGGAAACATGCAGTTGATCCTCTCGATGGGATGTGTAAAATATAAAATGCTTCCCGAAGAGGCGATCAATGCGGTCACAATAAACACCGCCTATGCAATGGGGGTCAGCGATGAGCTGGGAAGCATTGCAGTAGGAAAACGGGCCAATCTCTTTATCACCAAACCCATGACTACCTACGCATTCATGCCTTATTATTATGGCCATAATAAAATCGAAACAGTCATTTTGAACGGAAAAATCCAATAACAACATATCTTCTCTCCATTTATCACCAACTTTTAATCACGATGAAACAACTTATAGAATGTGTTCCGAACTTTAGTGAAGGCCGCGACATGACCATTATCAAGCAGATTACAGATCAGATCGAGGCCGTTGAAGGCGTCAGATTGTTAGATGTCGATCCGGGGGCTGCCACAAACCGCACGGTAGTTACTTTTGTGGGTGAGCCGGGACCAGTGTCCGAAGCTGCATTTCGCGCCATCAGGAAGGCCTCAGAACTCATCGATATGTCAAAACATCATGGAGCACATCCCAGGTTTGGGGCTACCGATGTTTGTCCTTTTATCCCGATTTCCAATATCACCATGGATGAAACCATTGCCTGGGTTCGTAAGCTGGCCGAGAGGGTTGGAACCGAATTGGCTATTCCGGTTTACTGCTATGAAAATGCAGCATTTGAGGAGAAAAGAAGAAATCTGGCTGCCTGTCGTGCCGGGGAATATGAAGGACTGCCCAAGAAATTGCAGAATCCTGAGTGGAAACCCGATTTCGGTCCTGTTCAATTCAATGCTTTTAGTGGTGCCAGCGCCATCGGGGCACGTGACTTCCTGGTAGCTTACAATATTAACCTCAACACCACCTCTGTCCGCAGAGCCAATGCAGTCGCCTTCGACATTCGTGAAAAGGGGAGACCTGTCAGAGAAGGAAATACGGTAACGGGCAAGATCGTAAAAGATGAAACCGGAAACCCTGTGACGATACCGGGCAGCCTTAAAGCCTGTAAAGCGATTGGCTGGTTCATTGAAGAATATGACATTGCCCAGGTTTCTATCAATCTCACCAATATTGGTATTACCCCTGTTCATGTGGCATTCGAAGAGGCCTGCCTGAAAGCATCTGAACGCGGGATGCGGGTCACCGGCTCTGAACTGGTCGGATTGATTCCTTTGAAGGCACTGATCGATGCAGGTAAATATTTTTTACGCAAACAGAACCGTTCAGTTGGTATTTCAGAACAAGAGATTATCAAGATCGCCGTGAAGTCTTTGGGGCTGGATGACCTGAAACCCTTCAATCCTGAAGAGAAAGTCATCGAATACCTGCTTCGCGACACGAATGAAAAGAAACTGATGGATCTGACCTGTAAAGGCTTTGCAGATGAAACAGCATCCGAATCCGCTGCTCCCGGGGGAGGATCTATTTCGGCCTATATCGGCGCTTTGGGTGTTTCACTCGGCACGATGGTAGCCAACCTGTCCGCTCATAAACCAGGTTGGGACGATCGTTGGGAAGAGTTTTCGGATTGGGCTGAAAAGGGACAGGCGCTGAAAGATAAGCTCCTGTGGCTAGTCGATGAAGATACCCGCGCCTTCAACAAGATCATGGATGCATTCGGACTCCCCAAGACATCAGATGAGGAAAAAGCTTTCCGCTCTAACGCCATCCAGGAAGCCACCCGATATGCCATTCAAATTCCTATGCAGGTGATGGAAGCATCCCTGGATTCAATGGAGATCATCAAGGCAATGGCCTTAACCGGTAATCCCAATTCGGTATCCGATGCAGGGGTGGGAGCTTTATGTGCCCGTTCAGCCGTGATGGGAGCGTTTCTGAACGTGAAAATTAATGCTTCCGGACTCAAGGATAAAGTCTATGTCACCGACGTCCTGGATAAAGGTTTCGGAATCGAACAAATTGCAATGACCATGGAAACTGAAATCTTGCAAATTGTTAATGATAAAATTAAATTCTAGGATTTTAGCCTTATCTTTGTAATGAAAATTATGGTTTTTAATCGGTTGAAAATGATTACTTTAAATAAAAGCTTCATTTCCTGATTCAATCGCGGAATATTTATTTACAACTCCCACATAATTATGGGTTTAGGCATAGTTGAAGCATAGTTAAGGCATACTTGAGGCATACTTAAGATATACTCATAGAGTATTGCTTAACTATGGTTCAATTTTGGAGAAATCCTCTTTCAATTGTATGCAAAAAGATCTTTATTGAACAATTGTCTTCCAATCGTCAAATAATAGTCGGGAAAATTTAAACTGATCTGATTTTGGATCTAATGATGATTACTTCTTGATGTATTATCCCATCTGGCTTTTATCCAGATCGGTATATCCCTTTAGAAATTCAGCAAGTTTATCGGTTATGATCTGTACACCTCCCGCCTGGTTGGATTCAATATTCAGCGGAATAACCGGGTCATGTAAGGAAAGACGCAATAGAAACCAGCCATTGCCTGATTTTGTATCACACGAAACACGGATGCCTTCATAGTTTTTCGGTACAATGTTCCAACCTTCAACTCTTTTCACATATTCTGTTAGTTCAGCGATTATTTTGTTGCCATAAGCCTTAAAATCCTTAACGTTTATCTTCAAACGGATTTCCTTGCTTTCCAAAGGCATCTGAAGCTTTTCTGTCAGACTCTGTAAACTTTCACCTTTTTGACGCAATTGAGCTGCTTTGACAAGGAGTTTAGTGATCAGGAAAGCGCCATCATCCAGAAAATAATTCTCTTTCAATGCAGCATGTCCACTGGTTTCTATGGCCAACCAGCATTCCTCACCCTGTTCGTTGAGGCGAATGGCCTCGTTGATCACATTTTTATAGCCCCGCTGAAAACGATGGTGTTTTCCATCGAGTTCAACTTCAATATAATTGGTCAGTCCGTCTGAAGTAATGGAATCGGTGACGATGGTTGAATGGGGATGTTCTTCAAGTATGATGGTTGAGATGAGTGCAATCAGCCGGTTGCGGTTGATGCCGGTTCCGGTGTGGTCAACTGCTGCAGAGCGATCGACATCGGTATCGAAAATAATGCCCAGATCGGCTTTGTGATCTCGAACAGCCTTTTCGATAGATTCCATTGCTGCCTCGTTTTCCGGATTGGGGATGTGGTTAGGGAATAGGCCATCGGGTTCCAGAAACTGGCTGCCACGGGTGTCTGCACCCAGCGGTTTCAATACTTTATCAACAAAAAATCCACCTGAACCGTTTCCGGCATCCACTACAATATGAAAACCCATCAACGGCATATCATAATGTGAGGGGTGGCAAACACTTTCTCGAATAGTTTTGACCAGGTACTGCGAATAGGTCGAAATAAGATCAAACTTAGTTTCATTGCCAGGTTTGGCGGCATGCTTTTTAATACCCAATTCAGCCAGTTCTAATATACGGGTTATGTCTTTTTTCTCCAGGCCTCCTTCAGAGATGAAGAATTTAAGACCATTCCGGTTGTAGGGGAGGTGACTGGCGGTGAGCATAACAGCGCCATCACAAAGGGTGCCATCGAAAATGGTGGACATGTACATAGCCGGGGTGGATGAAATATCGCAACTAACACTGTTGGCTCCGGTTGAAAGAACCCCATTTACAAAGGCCTTCATCAGTTCAGGTCCCGATATTCTGGAATCCCTGCCGATTGCAATTTTCATTTGATCTGTGGGGAGTTCTTTTCTTTCGTTTAACCAGACGACAAATGCCACGGCTAATTTCTCAACAATTGCAGGAGTGAGGTTTACAGGTTCACCTGCAATTCCTTCCGTCGCGACCCCTCTGATATCAGATCCGTTTTGTAATGCTGCCCATCCCGAATTATTCATAATCCAAAATAATGATAATATTTGCGACTAAATCATTTGATGAGCAAAGTTAGTTAAGCAGGGAGTAGAAATCAAATAAATCTTGAATTGTACGGTTACAATTAAACGATCCCTTCCCGAAGGATGTCATGAATATGCACAACACCAAGGTATTCATGATCGGTGACGACAAGCAGGGAAGTGATTTTATTGTTCTTCATGGTCGAATAGGCATCGATAGCCAGGACGTCTTCTTCAACCGTTTTTGGATTTACAGACATGATATCCTTAGCCGTGATCTCCTCATAGTTGACTTTATTCTGAAGCATCCTACGCAGGTCACCATCGGTGATGATCCCCGCGATGTGATTGTCCTCATCCAGCACGGCAGTAGTACCCAACCTTTTAGAAGAAATCTCCATGATGATCTTATCCAGTTTGTCGCCGAGGTGTACGAATGGATGTTCATTGTTTTTGTAAAGGTCTCTGACTCTCAGGTAGAGTTGTTTACCCAGAGCGCCACCGGGATGAGTAAGGGCAAAGTCTTTGGATGAAAATCCACGGTATTCAAGCAAACTGACCATCATGGCATCACCCATGACCAATTGTGCCGTTGTGCTTGCAGTAGGAGCGAGGTTGTTGGGACAGGCTTCACGCTCGGCATAGGCATTGATGACGTAATCTGCGCTGTTGGACAAAAAGGAGTCTGTGGCCGAGACCATTGCAATGATTTTAGTGTTCATTCCCAGATTCCTGATCAGTGGAATCAGAACTTTTATCTCTGGGCTGTTGCCACTCTTGGAGAGGCAAAGCACGATATCTTTTTCTTTGATGATGCCCAGGTCGCCATGGATGGCATCAGCGGCATGCATGAATATAGCGGGTGTTCCGGTTGAATTGAAGGAAGCAACGATCTTCTGGGCAATGATGGCGCTTTTGCCTATCCCGGTGACGATCACCCTGCCCTCGCAATTACCAATCAGCTGGATGCATTCGGCAAAGGTATCATCGATGAATTCCTGAAGTTTAGTTACAGTGTTGAGTTCAATTTTGATGGCAGTTAAAGCCGATTGTTTAATTTGGTCAAAGGTTTTCATGTTGTCTGTTTGGTTGGCTTTCCTTTAGGTGCAAAAGTAGTCATTCCACACGGAACAGTGTTCTAAGCGCAATTAAATATATGGATTGTTATTTAGACTCAAGGAAACAGGTTGAAATAGGGTCAACCTATTTGATCAGTCCAAACAATAAAATCTCCAGCAGACTATCGAGGGTCTTGTCGAAACCTTTTTTCTTTGTGGGTGAGAGCAAATGAAACTGTACACCACGCAAGGCGCCAATGAATCCTGTAGCTGCAAACTCGGGTTCCTTGATTTTAAAATAACCACCGCTGACGCCATCATTCAGGATCTTAGTCAACAACTGGGTCTCCATGAGGTCAAACTTTTGACGGATACTTTCACCGTAGGAAAAGCGCGACAAAGACTGTTCACGGATGGCTGCATAGAGGTTTTTATATCGGGACAGGAAGTTTATCCGGGTCATGACATAGGCTTTGATCTTGCTTTGTGGATCTTTGGCCAGATTCACCTCATCGATGATGTCTTCGCGCAGATCGACGAGCTCTGATTCGATTACAGCCTTGAAAATGTCTTCTTTACTGGTAAAATAGTAATAGAGTGTACTCTTTCCCCTGCCACCAGCTAAGGCAATATCGTTGATATTGGTCTTATGAAAGCCATATTTTCCAAATATATCGCGGGCAAGCACCACAAGTTTGTCCCTGATCTCGCCCTTTGGTTTTGGTTTCCTTCCTCTTGTTGACATCGGTTGTGGATTTAAAATTTTTACAGCATTACAAATATCTGAAAAATTATTGAGAAAAAAAAGCCCATCTTTTAAAAGACAGGCTTTTATGAAAATAAATTATTTGGGAGTCTTTTTACTGATTAATCTTTCAGAATTATTAATTCAGCCTATCTGCATTTTTCAATAAATAAGTCTCGGCTTCAACGCTCCACAGCCCTTTATTTTTGTTACAGATCTTAGCTAATTCGGCATATACAGGATTTGTTTTCCCCTTTTCTGCAAAGTCGGTAAGGGGGGTCAAAGGCATTTCCAGATGATTATAAATTAATTTTTTCCCACCTGGAATGCTTGGAAGATGTAATGTTGATTCGATCACCGCATTGATTCCACCGATGTGTGTGACCAATCCTGCGGGATCGAGCCCTTTCGACATCATCAATAACGCTTCTTTCATGTCATCGGTATTGCCGCCACTGGTTCCTGCAATGTGTGTGTACCCATAATGAACATTGTAAAAATTAAGTTTGGCTTGAAGATTGGGGTTCGAAGGTCCTGCAAAAAAGTTCAGGCAACCATCGAAGGCAAGCAAGCCATCGGCTTGTTCAATCACTGGAGCTACCGGAGCAAAGACAAAGACATCGTTAAAGCCTTCGCCACCTGTCATGGCTTTCATATCCTCAACGGGATTTGCAAGCTGAGCGGTGTTGATGTATCTCAGGTCAATTCCTTTTGAAGCAGCATACGCTACTGTATAAAGCCCTGCAGCCCTGTTGAGACGGGTTTGATCGATATCGGTTACAACCAACAGCGATGGTTTGCGGTCTTCACGATTCACGGTATAATTGATAGCCGCGAGTCCCATCGGACCAACTCCTGCTAGAATTGCCATTTTACCGTCAGCCACGATCTCCATCTGGTGAATGTAAGAACCCGGAGTAGTGTGATAATTGGCATGCATGGCGCCTATGACGCACGAAAGTGGCTCGGATAATGAGGCCGGATAAAATCCCTCTCCTTCAAAGGGCAATAGGCAGCCCAATTCCATCACTTCGTTGGGAATAACCACGTAGGTTGCATCGCCACCGATGTAATGATAGGAGTAGCCCGGAGCGCTAAGAACGCCTACCGGACCGTCTTTATATACCAAGGCAGGCTGAATGGAAAATTTATCCCCAGTTTTGAACTGGTTTTTCCATTTGCTCCCGATTTCTATAAGTTCTCCGGCAAATTCATGACCGATTATGACCGGATTAACGGCCACATCGTTTGGAATCCTTTTGTGATCTGTTCCCTGGCTTGCAGCCTTGTAGGACGACATGCAGAGTGAATCGCAAATCACCTTGGCCAGTATTTCATTTTCTTTAATTCGGGGAAGGTCAAACTCTTCAAGACGAAGATCGTTCTTTCCATATAATCTGACTGCGCGTGTTTTCATGTTTTGTAATGCTAATTCAACATATTCTGACCACCTGTTACTGGAATGGCCTGGCCTGTTTCATACTCCTGCTCAATCACATAATAGATGGCGCGGACTACATCAAGCACTCTGCAACCTCTTCCGGCCGGAACCTGAGCTTCATAAAATGCCTTTACATCGTCCAGCTTTTTGGCCCCGGGGACTTTTCCTGCCTTCAGATACTGCACGAATAAACCCTTTTCCGGATCGCTCCAGAGGGGGCCTTCAAAGAAATTACCCGGACAGATTGAGTTCACCTTGATCCGGTTGGGTATCAACTCCAAGGCAAAAGACTGCGTGAGGCCAATACCTCCGAACTTACTGCCTGCATACGCAAAGTTGCGGTTGCTTCCTTTCAATCCAGATTTGGAATTGATCTGGATGATGTCCATGAAATAGTCTTTGCGGAAACAGGACTGAACTTTCATAACAGCAGAGGCATACTTGGCGCAAAGAAAATAGGCCTTGTAGTTGACATCGGTCATCAGTGAAAAGGTTTCAGACGTCATTTCATCCAATCCACCGGCACGCAAGATCCCGGCGTTGCTGATGATGATATCTAAACCGCCAAATTGCTTGACGGTAGCTGCAATCATTGCTTCAACGGATTCGGCATCGGCAACGTTGGTTTGTACAAAAAAGGCCCTGTTGGACTGGTTGAAGGCATTCAGGTTATTGGTCATGTGTGTGCCTACCTCTTCATTCAGGTCGGCAATGACGACATTGGCGCCCTGGCTGAAAAGCATCTCTGCAATTCCACCACCGAAACCCTGTGCTCCACCTGTGACGATCACTATTTTATCCTGCACACGTCCATTGACCACACTCGCAATGTTGACTTTAGCGCCAAAGAGCAAATCAAGTTCAGAAGCTTTATCTGAAACAGCGACTACACCGTTTCCTTTTAAAAGGATATAATCAGGATGGTAGGGTTTTGATTCATACCATTTTGTGAGCTTTGATTCCAGTTCTTTAATGATCGTATCGGGATTTGTTTTTTCTTCAATGACCAATATTCCGGCACTCTTGTTGACAAAGGGAAAGCTGAGCAGATCTTTCTCTGATGAGATTTTCAGAAACTCTTCCCTTTCGTCAAAACGTATAGTCAAAACCTTCTCACGGGATACAATCATGCGGATGGCCGGGACTATACGGTTGATTATTAATGTATTCATTTACGAATAATTTATGACTTAATCAAATATTCGATTACTGCTTTTCCTAGTTGAATATAGTTCTCACGGTTTTTGACATCGGGCCTTCCGTTTTTATCCACATAACCGGCTCCTTTTTTCGCAACGAGATACTGGTGAGCCGCTATAATGCAGGCTCCGGCGTAGTTAATGTCCAACAAGGTCTGCGATAGAGGAGTCCTTTTACGTGCAAACAATTCAATCGGTTCCATGGCAGGAGTGTTGTGTTCGGATCCAAAGGTTACCACAAAACCATTGTTATGGAAATAGGTGGCATAATCTTCAAGAACTTCAACACTGTTGCGCGTTGTGATAAATTCAACAGAACAGATATTGCGTTTTCTCAGAATCTCGATCACCACTTCTTTGGGTGCTTCAAACCCGGTAAAATTACCATTGGCGTCGTCAGCAAGGAATGGATAGGTCGGAATTCCACCGGCATTCAGGATGATCTTACATACCATTTCCATGTCGAGAAATGCTTCCTGAGTCTCTGGAATAAAAGCAGTTCCACCAGCCTTTAGCAGGTTTCCTCTGATCTCGTTCTCAACGGCTGCAGTATTAGTGAGATCTGCTTTCAGATCTTTTCCACCGAAAAGTTTCTTGTAAAATGTATGTTGATCTTCTTCAGTATGGTATTTTCTGGAAATCTTTTCTCTTAAAGCTTTGGCAAGATGGCGTTCTCTGACCATGCCTTTGGTCATGGTACTTCTGATGACATCAAAATCAAGCTCAAATGTTGCACGACAATTATCAAGAAGATGGTTGAGTCGGTTACACATTTTCTGGGTCTGGATGATAGATTCTCTGCGAACAGATTTTAAGGCCGAGGCATAAGGCTCATCTTGTCTTTCAGGATAGGCAAGTCCTTTTCCACTTAGGTAAGTCCGTCCCGGATTATTGGGATCATTGACTTTGATACCGGCTGCCTGGTCTTCACCGTTCAAGCTGATGTTTTCAATATTGAACAGCGGAAAAATTTTGCGATTTATACAACCATCTGCCCATTCAGTATACCCATAAGTTGTATAAAAATCATTGATCCCAACAACTTCTACATGCTCAGCCACAGCCATATCAAGCGCCTGGTTGATGTCGTTGAATGCACTGAAGGAGTATGGGGTATGCAAATGGGCATTGACCAGCCGTGTCTTTCCATCGCCATTCTTCTGATGCCATTTCAGCAATTCTTCTTTCGGGGGAAATATTTTCCAGAATTCCATAACTATAAAATTAGACGTTCAAATAATATAAAATGTTGAGCACGTTTAGATCCCCAACTTATTCCTTCGGATCTGCTCCAGGTCTGAAAAGTTCTGTCCAGAGACGTGCCCTTTCAAAGGTACAATCTTTTCATGGATGGCATCGATGAACCATTCGGGTTGTGGGAAGAAAGCCTCTTCAAGTTCATAAGCCGGAGTGATCCAGTTGCGCGAACCAACAACTACAGGAGGCGCATCGAGATAATCGAAAGCCAGTTCTGTGATGTTGCGTGCAAGGTCATTCAGAAACGACCCTCTTGAGTTGGCATCACCCGAAATCAGGATGCGACCGGTCTTTTTAACAGAGGCAATAACTTTCTCGTAATTAAATGGAACCAGTGAACGGGCATCAATTACTTCTGCCGACATACCATATTTCTCTTCGAGGATTTTAGCAGCATCCAGTGCACGGTAAAGTGTAGCACCGATGGTCAGGATGGTCACATCTTTTCCTTCACGTTTCACATCGGGCTCTCCAAATGGAATTTCATAGTAACCTTCAGGAACACCACCTTTGTGGAATTGTTCACCGATATCGTAAATACGCTGGCTTTCAAAGAAGACGACAGGGTCAGTTCCCTGCAGGGCGCTGTTCATTAAACCCTTTGCATCATAAGGTGAAACAGGGAAAACAACTTTCAAACCGGGAATATGTGCAACCAGTGAAGTCCAGTCCTGAGAGTGTTGAGCGCCATATTTTGAACCAACAGAAACCCTGAGTACAACCGGCATCTTGAGAACATTGCCACTCATGGCCTGCCATTTGGGTAATTGGTTAAACACCTCGTCGCCGCATCTGCCCAGGAAGTCACAATACATGATTTCAGGAATGACGCGTCCTCCGCACATTGCATAGCCGATAGCCGTTCCAACGATGGAGGCTTCTGAGATAGGTGAATTGAAGAAACGGTGATAGGGAAGCGCTTCTGTGAGGCCACGATAAACGGCAAATGCGCCACCCCAGTCGCGGTTATCCTCACCATAGGCAATCAGCGTTGGATCTTTATAGAAACGATCAATAATGGCTTCGAAGATCCCATCGCGAAGTTGGTACTGTTTCATTTTAGAGAAGAGCTTGCCGTCTGCATCAAAAGCAGAGCGTTCTTTCTTGGAAATCTGGATCACCCTTGGGTTTTCAGCCATAGGATGATTCACTTCAGGGGCACGATCTTCCATTCTGTCAACCGACTGGTTCGAGAAAATCATCTCACCAATCTGTTCAGGGCGTTTGTGGATGTCCATACGGGGAGAAATCTTCTCGTCGATGGAAAGCACAAACATATATCGGATAATACTTTTAACATCTGTCCAGATTGCATCCAGGTCTTCCTGTTTGGCAATTTTGGCCCGGATGAGATCCAATCCGAATGATTCAATGCTATCGTGTTTCTGCCATGCCTCAATCTCTTCCTTTGAACGGTAAGATGAAGAATCGGAAGGTGAATGTCCGCTGATACGATAGGTCAGCACTTCCAGCAATACAGGACCTTTTTTATTGTTGATGATCTCACGTTTTCTTTTGTAAGCATCGATCACTGCCAAAGGATTATATCCGTCAACACGTTCGGCATGCATCTGATCAGGATTTACACCAGCCCCGATACGTGCAGGCATACCGTAACCCATCGTCTCGCCGACAGTCTGACCGCCCATACCGTATTGGTTATTCATGATGTTGAAGATAACCGGCAGACCGCCTTTCATGGCACCTTCCCAAAGTTGCTCAAACTGATCCATTGCTGCAAAGGTGAGACCTTCCCAGACAGGACCGCATGCCATGGAAGCATCTCCAATATTGGCAACCACCATTCCAGGCTTACTGTTTACTTTTTTATATAAAGCAGCGCCAACAGCGATGTCGCCACTGCCACCTACGATTGCATTATTCGGATAAACGCCAAAAGGAGTGAAGAACGCGTGCATACTTCCACCTAGTCCTTTATTGAAACCAGTTTCGCGGGCAAAGATCTCAGCCAGTGTACCATAAACCAGGAATCTGCGTCCAAGTTCCTTAACCGAACCATTGAAGTCTTTCTTTACAACTTTTAAAACCGTTCCATCGAAGAAATTTTCCATGATCTGCATCAACTCTGCATCATTCAATTTACTGATGGCGCTTAATCCCTTTGCAAGGATCTCACCATGACTACGGTGTGAACCAAAAATGAAATCGTCAACAGTAAGCGTGTAAGCCATTCCAACTGCAGCAGCTTCCTGACCACTCGAAAGATGAGCCGGTCCCGGATGATCGTATTTGATACCACTGTATTCTCCGGTTGTTTTGATCAGGTTCAACATGGTTTCAAATTCACGGATCACCACCATATCGTGATAAATGCGTAAAAAATCTTCTGTAGAAAAGTTTTTCTTTTCCTGGGCAATGGTTTTTTTGTATTGGTTTACCGGGATTGGTTTGAAAGTGATTTCTCCGGCTCGTCTGGCCACATTGGGGTCAATAAATTGAACTTTAGGCATATGATTATATGATTGACAGTGCGTTAGTCTTGTAATTTTGAGTAATTAAAAAGGCAAAAATTGGTCCTTGTTATTTAAAGTTCGAATTCAAGGTTTTCAATTTCTACAGCTATCTGTTTCAGGAAACGGGTTGCTTCACCGCCATCGAGCGCCTGGTGATTGTAGGTCAGGCTTAAGCCGATAAAAGGAACGAATGCATAGACGCCATCGCCCAGATCTTTAGGCCGTGGGACAATGGTGTTGACACCCAGAATGGCAGCTTGTGGAAGATTGATGACCGGAGTAAACATTTCGACGCCATAGTTACCGAGATTGGAAACCGTAAATGAAGCGGCTTCGGAAGAAAGCAGATCAGGGTTGATATTTCCATTGCGGCACTGGACTGCAATTTCCTTTAACTGATTCGATAATCCCTGTATAGATAGATCGTCAGCATTGCGAAGAACCGGAACCATTAAACCACGATCGGTATCCACTGCCACGCCAAGATGTACCTTCTTGAAATACTTCATGTTGTCGCCCATGTAATGTGAATTGGCCTGTGGGAATTTCTGCAATGCCTTAATAACGGCAAAGCAAACCATATCGTTGATCGTGATATTTGTGGGATATCCTGCGTCGGTAGCTTTTTTCACCTTTTTGCGCAACTCCATCATCCTGCGTGCATCAGCACCTAAATGATGGGTAAGCTGAGCCGAGTTCTGCAATGAATTGAGCAAGGTCTTGGCAATCAGCTTGCGCATATTGGAGAGTTTCTTGATTTCGTATTCTACTCCATATGTTGGATTTTGTACAGTCAGGTCTTTTGCAGTCACAGCGCCACCCAATCCTGTTCCGGTTGCTGCAGGTTGCAGATTCTCCTGTCCGGCAATCTTTTTGGCCAAAGGTGAAATCCTTTGAGCATTTTCTAAAGCTGTTCTTATATCCTGTTCGATCACTCTGCCTCTGGGTCCGCTTCCCTTTATACCTTCAAGAGAAATGCCTTCTTTGGCAGCCATATTTCTTGCTCTGGGAGATATAAATGCTGAAATGGGTTCTGCTTGCGCATTCTGAACCGGGGTCTCGGTTTTCGCATCCGGTTTTTCATCTTCTACTACTATTGGAGTGATGGGTGTTGTTTCCTGAACAGGGGCAGCGCCTGATTTAAGAGATGCATCTATCGCTTCACCTTTGGCTCCGATCACACAAACATTGGTTAAGACGGGAACGTCATCACCCTCCTGGTAAAAAAGATCCAGTAAAATGCCATCAACAGGAGCTTCTTCTTCAAAAGAGGCTTTATCGGTTTCGTAGGAGAATAAAATCTCACCTTTTGTAACCTTGTCACCTTTCTTTTTATTCCATTCCGTAATGATGCAGCTTTCAACAGATTGGCCTTGCTTAGGCATAATAACGACAGTAGCCATATAAAAATATTTTTTGCAAAGTTATTTTTTTGAACTTGTGTTTACAAGTAAAATAAAAAATAAATCAAAAATAATTTTTATTTAACAATATTATGTTGACTATCAGTAGTATTTATAATTGATATTTTTTTCATCATGTAAATACATATTATATTTTTATTACTTTTGTCATTCGTTTGAGACAACACAAAACAATATTATGCAGATTGAACCTATGATTCCACAACATCGTAAAGTATATGAAATTCTCCGGAAGCATATTACCGATGGTGTGTTTGCAGAGGGAGACCTTCTTCCTTCTGAAAATGAATTGTGTACAGTGCATAAAGTCACCCGTCCTACCATCCGCAAGGCATTGGACAAACTGGCCAATGAAGGATATATTGTCCGTCACCAGGGAAAAGGAAGTATTGTAAAGGGAGAGCCAAAAGGAGTGGGGATCCTTTCTTTGTCGGGGACCACATCTGCTGTTGGAAAAGACAATCTGCTGACCCGCATCATCGTGAAGCCTGAAATCCGCAACTGGACAGAGGCATTCACATTTCCTTTGGACCAGCACGAAATAGAATCGGGCTGTATTTATATGGAAAGGCTCAGGCTGGTCAACAACAAACCGGTCTTCTTCGACATTACCATGATCCCCAACATCAACCTTCCCCGTTTTACATCAAGGAACTTTGAAAACAAATCCCTTTTCGATGTTTTGCGTAAATACTATCAGATAGAAGTTAAAGGAGGCGAGCAAAAGCTATTGGCCATCACCGCCGATGACCAGCTTCAGAAATATTTTGAAGTGAAGCCCGGACATCCTGTACTTCAGTTAAAACGAAAGATAGAAACAAATAAGACCGGACTGTTTATTTATAGTGAGGTCTTCTGCAATACAGATGATTACGTTTTATATGGGACGTTTTAAGAAACTGACAAATTACTCCCCCTTTATTAAAGATATCCAGTTTTTCCAACAGAATATTATTCTCTTCGAAAGTAATTTTTTAAGTGTACTCGGAAATCTTGTAAAGAATGCTCCTGAAAAGTTGTAAGTTTACAAAGCAATTCAGGCTTTTAACGCGAAAAGATGCGATTATTCAATAGTTAGGATTTATTAAAGAAAGTGCGATGGATGATTTTCAGGTATTTGTGAAACCGGTTGGAGCAGTGTGCAATCTGGGTTGCCAATATTGCTATTATCTGGATAAGCAACAGCTATATCCAGAAAAACAAGGTTTTCGCATGCCGGATGATTTGCTGGAAGAATATATTATTCAGCATATCAGTGCTTCATCGGGGTCGGAACTCTTTTTTTCATGGCATGGTGGTGAACCTACTCTGGCAGGACTGCAATTTTTTAAGCGCGTTGTTGAACTTCAAACGAAATACCTGCCCGAAAATTGGACCGTTATCAACGGCTTGCAAACAAATGGAACATTACTGAGCCAGGAGTGGTGCAGATTTCTGAAAAAAGAGCATTTTATTGTCGGAATCAGTTTGGATGGACCCGAAAATATTCATTCAATCTACCGCTTCCGAAAAGATAGGCAGGCCTGTTTCGACGAAGTACTTCGGGGTTACAGGCTTTTGAGACAATATGGGATTCCATGTGAGATACTTTGCGTTGTTAGTTCAGCAAACGTAGGTTATCCCCTTGAAATATACCGGTATTTCAAACAACTGAAAGTTGATTTTATAACATTTTTACCACTGGTAGAGAAAGAGACTTCACTGGGCAAACAAATTTCAGAACGAACAGTTAATGCAAAAGCATTTGGGGAGTTCCTTTGTACTATTTTCGATGAATGGATAACATCAGACATCGGGATCCTCAAAATACAGCTTTTTGAAGAAGCACTCCGGACAGCATTCGGGTTAGATCATACGCTTTGCATTTTCAAAGAAATCTGTGGCGGAGTGCCCGTTGTGGAGCATAACGGCGATTTTTATTCCTGCGATCATTTTGTCGAGGAGGGGTATATGTTAGGGAATATTCGTAAAACTACGTTGTCTCAACTTCTGGAAAGTCCACAGCAAAAAGCATTTGGACAAGCCAAATTGACCAGCCTCACCGACTATTGCCTCAAATGCGAAGTCAGGGAGATGTGCAATGGTGCCTGCCCGAAAGATCGTTTTATCAAAACAGGGGATGGAGAAGAGGGTCTGAACTATTTATGCGAAGGATACAAACTGTTTTTCAATCATTGCAAACCATTTGTTGAGCAGGTAGCAAAAGTGTGGCAAGCCAACAATATTGAGTAATTATTTCAGCTTCTCCTTAAAAAAAGCAATGGTCCTTTTCCATGCCAGTTCGGCTGCTTCTTTATTATAGCGTTCCGGATTGGTATCATTGTTGAAAGCATGTTGCGTTCCCTCGTACATATAGAGGTGATACTCTATTTTTGCATTTTTTAATGCGGCCTCAAACTCCGGAATTCCTTTGTTAATTCGTTCATCGTTACCGGCATAATGCAAAAGAAGCGGGGCCTTTATTTTCGGAACGTCTTCCGCTTTCGGTTGACTGCCATAATAGGGAACAGCTGCATCTAAATCGGGAGCATTTACTGCAACCTGATTAGTCATTCCGCCACCCCAGCAAAAACCGGTGCATCCGACCTTCCCGGTTGTCAGGGGATTGGTCTTGAGATATTTCACGGCAGCCGTGAAGTCCTGTATTGTGACTTCATTATCTAACTTCTGAAACATAGGTGTTGCATTTTCCTGCTTTTCAGGAGTTCCACCTAAGGGGGATAATGCATCGGGTGCAAGGGCTACAAATCCTTCGAGTGCAAACCGTCGGGCAACATCTTTGATGTGTTGCTGCAGTCCCCTGTTTTCATGAATCACGATCACTGCCGGATGTTTCATTTTGCCCGATGGTCGGGCCAGATAAGCGATCATAGGACCACTCGCCCCTGTATAATGAATCGTTTCAGTAATCAATCCGGGGTCATCCGGTTTTGTGATTTCTGCAAAAAGGTTGGAAGGAAATGTGCATAAAAGAACCGATCCGCTTGCCAGAGCAGTAGTTCTCTTACAAAACTCACGCCGACTGGTCTTAATACCAGTTTCACTGTTTGATTTTTGAGATTTAGATTCCATCTTTGAATTAGATTAAATTGATTTCTATCTTTTCCGGGCAAAGCAATTGAAAAATCAACTAAAGTTACTAAGAATTTATGATTGAACCTTTAAGATGGTATTATTATTTTTTTTGATAAGCCAAACGTGGTCACTGAGCCTGTCGAAGTGACCTACTTCTAATCAAGGTAGGTCACTTCGACAGGCTCAGTGTTCGCATAATTGAGATTTTACTTAACATCAAAGACTCTTTACCTCAGTCCCCTTTTTTATTCCGCCTTCATTAAAGGCATCAATGGTGAAATAATATTTCTGATTAGCATTAAGACTTCGAATTGTAAGTGTATCTGCACCTAACACCTGATAATTGTGATACATTATATCGGCTGCCTCTCCGTATCGGATGTTGTAACCCACAGTGTTTGCATTTTTCTTCCAGCTTAGTTTGGCTTCACGTTTATCATTCTGATTTCTTGTAATCATGAAATTCTCAACTTTTCCAGGGACTACAACGGGGCCTTTTCCAAAGATGCGTAAATCAGCAATTGCAAATGTTCCATCCGGTACACGATAGTTGGTAACTCTGATATAGCGGGTCTTTATAGGCTTATCCAGCACGACGAAATCATGCGGGGCATCAATCTTAGTTGAAGTTTTATCCGCTAATGACTTCCATGTTTTATTGTCGTCAGAACATTCCAATTTATATTGATAATAGATGCTTTCGCTTCTACCAAATAAGTTGGTGTTGTTTTCGGCATAGTTAATTTGGATAGCGTTTACAGTAGACGGTTTTTGTAAGTCAAGGCTGATCCATTCACCTTTGTTACCGGTTTGTGCACTCCAGTAGGTGCGGATTTCTTCATCCGAAGCATAATTTTTAGGATGTTCTGCCAGTTCTGATGAAACGCTGACGGGCTTATTGTAAGAAAGCAACATCCAGCCCGGGAACAGTTCTTCAGGTTTGGTTATTTTTTTCTGGGGGATCGTAAAGGGGAAATCGCCAAAACCGGTGTAGGTATAAAACGTACCATCCTTATCAAAAAACATTGGGAATAAGCCTAAACGCCGTTCGAACATGTGTTTTTGAGAAATAGTCATTGTTGAAATGTGCCAGTAATTGCCATATTTATCCTCAAAAGTACTGCTATGACCGGCACCAGCAATGAACCCTTCCGGTTTTGAAGACATGGGGTTATTCAATGCCGACTTGAATGGGCCCAATGGTTTATCGGCAATATAAAGCCCATCGCAATAGCTTTTAAATTGGGTGCCGGGTGTGGCATATTGCAAATAGTATTTGCCATCATGTTTGGTCATCCAGGATCCTTCTGTCCATGGATTTTCTTTTTTATTCTGATTGCCGGTGTTGTAATCTCCAATTTGTTCCCATCCAAAAACATCTTTTTGGTTATTGAAAGTTTCGACAGGTTTTCCTATTGGATTCAGGGTATTGATATCTAATTCCACACAATAAAGTGGCTTTACGTTTGAACAGCCATAATAAAAATACAGTCTGCCATCATCATCCAGAAACAAATCAGGGTCTATCATTACGATTGGGAATTTCGCATTGACGATTTCCCATTTACCGGATTTAGGATCAGCCGATTTGTATATTTTGAGATTTGGTCCTCCGGATGCCATGAAATAGATACAGTCCTTAATAACAACAGCTGTAGGGGCATAATCTTCTATAGGGAGGTCTTTGGTTGTTATCAGGTCCCAATGAATAAGATCATTTGAATGCCAGTATCCTCCCGACTTTGAAGCAAATAAATAATATTCACCTTTGAACGTGATCATGGTTGGATCAGCAGCTTCGCGCCGTGAAGGTTTATCAAGACAAAAACGATAACTCAAATTCATAGGATTGCAAATAGTGTTTTGCTGTGAACCCGTTTTCGTTCCAATACCCGCTTGTCCAAATGCAAGGGATGTTATAAAAATTGAAATAAGTAAGAATAATTTCCTCATAGCAGTTTATTAAAAATAGAGGAAAGCATATTTTTGAACATTCCCCTGGTTATCTGTTAAAACATAATCCTGTAAAAATACAGAAATATATCAACAGCCAAATAGAAATTGGGGAGGATTCTTTTTAAACGCTATCAGGGGTTTAAAAACATACTTCGAAGTTGTTCGCAGTCAGGCTATTTAATGTTTATTGACTTGAATTATTTTGGGGTTATATCTTGATGTTTTAACTCTAACGGTCCGGTTTGATGGTTATTCCATTATATCAGCGAGTTTCTGGTCTAAATCCTTTTTATTTACTTCACCACCACCATCCCAACGGCCAATTATTTTACCATTTTTATCAATCAGATATTGAAATGGGATTGAGCTGCATTCGTATTTAAATCTTAAATCGTCGTCGGTTGGGTTAAAGTTGAATGGTTTAATATGTATCTGAACTGGAACCTGATGCCAAATATCAATTCCATCCTGAGTTATTGCTTTTTGCCAGGCTTCTTTATTTTCGTCACTTGAAATACTGATTATTTCAAAACCTTTTGAATGATATTTCTGATAGAGTTCTTTTAAATGGGGACTGAGCGCTCTACAGGGGCTACACCAGCTTGCCCAGAAATCGAGTAAAACAACCTTGTTTCCTCTGAATGCAGAAAGCGATAACGGTTTACCATTTACATCTATTGTTCTGAAATCCGGAGCCATACATCCAATTGCAGTACTTTGCTTTGTATGAATATAGGTATAGAGAAAGAATCCATCATAACTATTCTTTACACTCTGGCTCCATCTATCATAATACATTTTTAAAGTATCGACCGGCAAATAATATTTGTCTCTCAATAAAAAGGGACTGATAAAAGAATCCGGATGCAATTTTATAAATGTGTTCTCGAGATCATTCAGTTGATGTTGGAAATGATTCTTTTGGTCATCAATGCTGTTTAGTTTTTTTGTTAACCGTTCTGTAAGTTGTTTACTGTTTGGTTTTTGCAACGCATCATAAGTATCAGCATTTTGTTTCTCCAGTGAGTCAATTATTTTCTTAATTGGATCCAGTTTTGTGTTGAACTGTTCAAAATCTTTCTGGGTTTTGGAACCTGTTATCCTGGCCTGATGATATTTGTTTTCTATTAATGCAATATTCACGACTCCCTGTTCAAGAAACAGCATTAAAGAATTGACTTCAACATTTGATTGGGATTTCAGGATTCCTGTGAGTTTAGCTTTGGTCGGATCTTTTATAAAACCGGTAAAAGAAAAGGTTCCGTTTTTAAGTTTACAAGTATCCTTTACAGACATGCCAACATTATCAAAATAGTTCAGAAAAACTTCCGTGGTATGAGTTCCTGATAATTTACCATTCAAAGTGAATTTTAATTTCGGCGTCTCTATCTGAGCAGTTAAACTCAACGAAATGATAATGAAAAATACACTTGTGAATATATTGAGAAAGCTCGTTTTCATAATTTAAAAATCTGATTATGAATGAAATATCCAACGTCATTCTTGAACCTGTATTGTTGAGGAACGGATTAACAATTCAGGTTCAAGAATGACGTTTGATATTTCATTAATATTAATTTTGTTGTAAAGATGATCAACTAATTTTAAAGCTACTATTTCTCCCATTTTGAAACCCGGATAATTTATTGTTGTTAGCGCAGGTTCAACATTTCTTGAAATAATATCATTATTGAAACCCGCAATCATGATGTCCTCAGGTATACGGAGTCCTACTCGTTTTAATTCGTTCATGCAACATGAAGCACAAGTATCATTCGTGATAAAAACCGCGTCACCCTTTAACTGGATTATATCTTTGGCTACCCTGATTCCGGCTTCTTCACTTAACGAATTTATGATTAAAAGTGACGCATCATATTCAATTCCAAACTCATCCAATGCTTTTTTGTATCCATTGAATCGATCCCTATAAACATTGGATGATTGATTCCCGGTTACATGAATAATTTTTTTAGCGCCACATTCTATAAGATGTTTTGTAATGATGTATCCCGCCTCCAGATTATTGATCGTGACTGAAGGCAATAGTGGATTCAAGGGAACTCTATCAAAAAACAGAACAGGGATCCCTTTTTGAAAGAATAAGTTAAAATGATTGATATCTGCTGTTTTTTCGGTTAAGGATACCAACAATCCATCAACCCGGTTATGTAACATTGTTTTTACATTTCTGGTTTCTTTGTCTAAATCTTCAAGCGATTGGCTTATAATAAGGTTTAGACCGGCATTATTGGTTACTTTCTCGATACCCGCAATCACTTCAGCCATGAAGTTACTGTTGAATTTGGGTATAATTACGCCAATAGTATCCGTTCTTTGTTTGCGAAGATTGGCAGCAAAAGTATTAAAACGAAATCCCATTGCTTCAGCAGTTGAAGTTATGAGATTTTGAGTCTTTAGACTTACAGTATAATGCCCTTTTAAGCCACGGCTTACCGTAGAAGCCGCAATATTTAATTTCTGAGCTATATCGTATATTGTTACTTCTTTATTCTTCATGATAATTACAAAGATAGAAAAACCTTTTCGAAATATACATGTTCAACTTGCATGGTTAGTAAAGATACTTGTATTTTAAAAGTCAACTAACTACATTGATAACTAAAATATTGTAATGATTTTACAGCAATAACAATCGGTTGTTATTTTTAATTATTAACTTTGCCGAAGTTAAAGCAGGTGTCAAATGTATAGGATAAGTTTATTTTTTCTTTTCTGACATGTTTCTCCTTGTTTGTACAGGTTAATTCAAGAATTTATAAAGATGAAAAACAAATTTGAAATCAGTAATCCTGATTATGCGTTAAGCCCGCATACAGGAATGTCGAAAAAACATTATATAGATTTAGCTAAATATTTATTAGAGAGGGCATTTAAAAATGTCACTTCAATTGAAACCCCATTAACATTTCCAATTGTACCCGGTAAGACATATCCTCAACCGAATGACCCTGATTGGCGCTACCGGTCGGCAGATTTTGAAGCTTTGGAAAGGACATTTACGCTTGCAGGTCCACTGATCCATATTGATCCGAATACAACTATTAATAATATCAATTTAAGAGATTACTATTGTTTGCAAATCTACCGTGCCCTTACTCCCGGACACGCTAATTCTATACCCCTACCAGAAGAATTGCCCGACTCAAACTACCAGTTCACCTGCGAGTTTGGGGGATTGTTTAAAACATTGTTGCTCTTGCCCGACACCCTATGGCCTCATTTTACCGAGCAACAAAAAGATGAAATGGTTGTCACTATTTCTAAATGGGCACACCACAGGACAACCCAAAATAACTGGAGGATATTCAATATTATAGCCCTTTCCTTTCTTAAAAAAAACGGTTATAAAATTGATGATGATTTGTTGAAAAGCCATCTTTTATGGGTGGTATCCTATCATTCCGGAAATGGATGGTATCTTGAGCAAACCTATAATTATTATTCCATCAGTCTTTTCATCGTTTATACCACTATTTGGAACAGAAGTTTTGGCGACCAATACTATCCGGAGATTGCAGAGATTGTTGAAACTTCTGCCCGTAAACTAATGGAGTCCATTGCCAGTTTCTTTGGACGTGATGGCTATATCAATATGTGGTCCCGCAGCATTTGTTACCGGACCTGGGTTTCAGGGGCATTCCCAGTTGCATTCATGCTAAAAGAAAAAACACAATTAGATGCCGGTTGGGCAAGACGGCTTTGCTCAGGTTCTTTACTGCAATTTGTTACCCGCGAAGAATTTTATTATAACGACATTCCAAGTCTTGGATTCTACGGACAAAAGGAATACATGATCCAAAACTATAGTTGTTCAGGTAGCCCGTTTTTAATGTTTCTCCCATTTATTTGCCTTGCTCTTCCTGATGATTCCCCTTTCTGGACAGCCAAAGAAAACGAGGGTATTTGGGAAACGCTTGGTAATAATTCGAATAAAGTTGTTCTGGATAGCCCGGGGCTAGTGCTGGTTAACCATGGAAAAACGGGAACATCTGAGATTATTCCCGGTAAAGTATATTATGATGATCCCAATTATTCAAAGTTAGTCTACAATACCCATTTCCCGTGGGAAGACCACAACCCCCAGGGCGGCACATCCATGGAATATAGTTTTCGGAGTTTGGACCCAAGAGATGTTAGGGGTGACGATGTTAATTTCTACCTGACCGGGTTGAAGGTTAAAAACGATTCAGAAAAAAACAGATCCTATACCACTTCTCAAAGCATGCTTTATAATGGGATGCGAAACAATGTTTTGTACCGCCAGGCCATAATGCGGAAGCCACCCAATAACGGCGTTGGTTATATTATTGACCTGGCCGATATCACCATTCCCGGTGGAGTGATAAGAGTAGACCGGACACGGTTGGCTTTTGAATATGATTTGACTCTCGGCCATTTTGGCCTGCCTCATTTAAAAGGACAAAAGGCACTTATAAATAGCTTTGAAGATGAAACAAAAAAAGTAATCACTGCATCTATTTCAGGCAGAAAAGTAGCGCTGATTACTTACTGTGGTTGGGATGATATTGACAGTCTGGTGCATGAAAACAGAAATGCAGAAGCCGATGAAAGCACCGTGATTTACGCCCATAAGAAAAGGACTGCAAAAAATCCTCCTTTGGAATTAATGGTCTCTGTGATGTTGCACAAAATGGACGACACGGATTGGACTGAAGAAGAACTGTCGCCAATAAAGGAATTAAAGATAAATGAGATTACACCAAATTGTTCAGTTTTAGGTGCAACCATCACATTGTCTAATGGGGAAATATATGAAGTCGATTTCAAGGATATCGATGGGAACAGAACTTGTTGATTAAATGCAGGTTGAAAAGTAGCTAAGTAACGGATTGACATCCAGAAAATGTCTTTTATTGAAATAATACAGGATTGTTTTATTTTAGGATAGATTTCAGGATAAAATGTGAGTATATTTGTATTACAGGAAATCAAGGAAAAAATCATCATTATCATTCTAACTTTGTTAGAAGACAGCAATAAATTTTAGATATAACTCCTGGATAATTCTCTTCTATCAAAATTAAAAGCCAATTATTTCTCATTCCTTACCCATACTTATGCCATATGCAATTATATGGGTTAGAAATGGCTTACATATGGCCTACATATGGCTTACATATGGCTAATGTGACAATTTTACTTAAATAAGCCTTAAGTTATCCGGGAATATTCCGGGGGTGGTTGATCGATCTTTTGATGAGCTTATCATTTGATTTTGATAAAGGTATATCATTTATTTCAATAATTGCAAGTAATGCCAAAAATAAAACCGGGAAACAATTTTTCTCTGTGACAAATTGTTTCCCGGCAGTTTTAGGAATTATCTGAAATATTATTGACGGACCTTATGTCCCTCTAATGCGTAATATAAAATGAACGCAAACAGGGGAATCGGTGCAAAGAAACCGATTGACATGGACGAGATATCAGCGATCCAGCCCATGAACATCGGGAAGATGGCTCCACCCACGATTGACATTACAATAAAGGAGGAAGCTTTTTTGGTCTTTTCTCCCAAGCCTTTTATACCCAGTGCAAAAATTGTTGGGAACATGATGGACATGAAAAAGAAAATCAGAAACAGCGCACTGATTGAAAACCAACCCATGCTCAGACTCACGATAGGGAGTAGCAACACACACATCAGTGCATAGAATGCCAGCAGTCGTGTGGGTTTGAAATAGCTCATTAGGAAACTACCCGAGATCCGGCCTACCATGAACAGTCCCATTCCTCCCATCCCCAGGATCAAAGCAGCGGTGGTGTTTGAGAAATGAGGTGTGAGTTTAGGGTCGGTCATATAGTTGACAAAGAAACTAAACACGCCAGTTTGAGCGGCAACATAACAAAACTGTGCAAGAACTCCCAATACAAAATGACGTTGATTGATCAATGGCTTTGCCGAAAGAGCTACTGCAGCCGCATCAGCTGCAACACCATGTACAGGCTGTTCTTCTGTGATTTCAGGAAGTGAAACCTTCAGATAAACAAAGGCAATGATCAGTACTATAGTCCCTATCACGAAATAGGGTAGGATCAATGAATGCATCCCCTTGTTCCCTAATATAAAGAGTCCTCCGATGATTGGGCCTACAATCCAGGCTAATCCATTAAACGATTGGGATAAGTTGATCCTTCGTTCTGCAGATTCGGGTGGACCTAATTTGGTGGTGTAGGGGTTTGCAGCTGTTTCGAGAGTGGCCAAACCACACCCCAGAATAAAGAGACCGGTTAAAAAGATCCAGAACGACCATTCAGATTGGATAATGGAAGCCGGAACAATGATGTAGGCTCCTGTTGCGAATAGCAGGAGTCCCATGATGATTCCTTTTTTGTAGCCAAACCGTTTCATGAAAATACCGGCCGGCAAGGCCATCAGAAAATATGCCATATAGACCGAGAATTGGATGAGTCCCGACTTGGCTTTTGATATCCCCAATACAACCTGAAAGTGTTTGTTTAATACATCAAGCATTCCATGGGCCATTCCCCAAAGGAAAAAGAGCGCGGTAATCAGAATAAAAGGAAGTAGATTTTCTTTAGTCGTGAGTTTTGAATGTGCCATATTTTAAGCGTTAAATTATTGAATGATTGATAGTTTATTTGAACACTGTACTGTAATTTTCGTAAAGTTGCTGATAGATAGGACTGTCAGTTCCCGGCTCGTAAATATAGTAATTACTTTCAATGTTTTGCGAGGCCTCACGAATTGTTGAATAAATTCCTGCAGCAGGCATTGCAAACAGGGCTGCCCCAATAACTGTTGTCTCTTTTCGGTCTGAAACTTTCACTGGAATGCCTAAAACATCAGAACGGATTTGATTCCAGAGACCGTTTTTGGAACCACCTCCAACACAAATCACAGACTCAGCCTTGAAATTGCCTGCCTGCTCAATCATCTCCAGGCCATGACGCGTATAACAGGAGAGGGCCTCAAGCGTGGCGCGATAGATGTGGGCGCTGCCCGTGTCATTTTGCAGACCAGTGATTGAGCCTTTTCCTTTTACAAAACCACCCTGGAAGAATTCAGGGATCACCTTTACGCCATTGCTTCCAGCATCAATTCTGCGGGCTTCATCAATCATGATGTTGTACAGGTCCGGATTTTTTTGCAGATCGGGGTAAAAAAGCTTGCTGACCCACTCAAGGGCTCCTGAGGCAACCCATTGAACGCCAAGATCAATCAGGCCGGATTCAGCATCAAGCTCAATGGTCACACCTTCGTTTTGTTTAGGAAGGGTCACCGATTTGCTGTTGGCACGTACCATCATGATCTCCCAGGTACCCGAACTTAAAACGGGTTCGTTGATTGATGCTCCCGAGCCATAGACTGCAAACTGGGTGTCATGACCCGCGGCAACAACAGGGATTCCGGCTTTCAGGCCGAGTTCACTAGCAGCTGTTGGAGTTACCTTGCCTACTATAGTTCCGGGCTCTACCAACTTTGGAAAGATGGAAGTAGAAAGTCCAATATTCGTGAGGATTTCTGTTGAAAACTCACGTTTTCCCAGGTCAGTTAGCATGGAAGTGCCTGCCATCGTTGCATCGCTTACAAATTCTCCGGATAATTTATGCAGGAAAATAGAGGGCATGAACACATAATGATCCATTTCTTTAAGGACATCGGGACGGTTTTCCTTGAGCCAGACTAACTTGTTGATGGTGTTGAAATGGTAGGGTTGCAATCCGGTGATGTCGTAAAGGCGTTGAGGGTCGATGTATTTCTCAATGGAATCCATGACGGCAACTGTGCGGTTGCATTGCCATGAGATGGAAGGGTAGCATAGAGTGCCATCATTATGCATGGCAGCACCATCGACACCAAAGGTGGTTACGGTCACTGCTCCAATCTCGACATCAGTCAACGACTGCATGACTTTTTGAGTGCAGATGATAAACTTTTGCCAGATCTCATTGATATCCCAGATCAATCCTCCTTTGTACAAAGGATCGGAAACGGTACGATTTGGCAGCACATGGGCTGCCAAAATCTTACCGGTTTCATCGACTGCAATGGCTCTTAAGTTGGTTGCACCACAATCTAGTACTAAAATCGCTTTTCTCATGAATTAAAGAGCTGCCAATTGAATGCTTAATATTTCCCGTAGATCGGACCATAGTTTTCACAAGCGCGGTAGTCTTGTCCTTCGGTTTCCATGCCGAATGAATTCCATGCGCTAGGCCGGAATACATTCTCGGAAGCTACATTGTGCATACATACCGGGATGCGTAGGATGGAAGCCAGCGTGATCAGGTCTGCGCCAATATGTCCATAACTGATGGCGCCGTGGTTGGCTCCCCAGTTATTCATCACAGAATAAACATCTTTAAATGCGCCAACGCCAGTCAAACGTGGGGCAAACCAAGTCGTCGGCCATGTCTCATTGGTTCTCTTGACCAAAATTTTGTGCATGTCTTCAGGAAGCTCAACCGACCAACCTTCTGCGATTTGTAGGACTGGACCCATACCTTTGACAAGATTCACACGCATCATCGTGACAGGCATTCCTGCTTTCGTCGTGAATTCACTGGAGAATCCACCACCGCGGAAATATTCATATACTGCTGATGGCCAGGTAGTATGTTTCAGACATGCTGATACTTCCTGATCTTTTACATCCCAGAATGGTTTTACTGCTGGTTTACCTTCAATATTTTGACGTCCTGTAAAATCGAGTGCAGATGCTCCTGAGTTGATGAGATGGATAATGCCATTTGCAGCAGCTCCTTTTAGTTCTTTTCCGGTTACACGTTTGACAGAATCAGGACTCCAATAGGTGCGTACATCGCTGAACATCTGAGCTGTATTTGTTAAAAGGTGACCAAATAACATGGCTACACCATTCAGTGAGTCATTCTCGGTAGCCAGGATATAAGCCTGTCTTCTGCCGTTCCAGTCAAACGAAGAATTCATGATGGCTTCCATGAAGTCACCATTGGGTGAATGGTCTGTCCATTGACGCTGACCCTGGAAACCAGCTGCGATCGCATTGTGTCCAAGAGCTTCTTCGCCAAAACCAAGCTCGGCAAGCCTAGGGTTTCCAACCATTAAATCATGAGCAATAAGGGTCATCTTGACCACTACTTCCCAGATTTTATCTTTTTCTTCCTGACTGCGTTGAACGGTTTCGTTTACATCATCACCCTCAATACAGTTTGCACGGGTCCATGCATAAGCTTTACTGAACTCTTCAGGATCATAGATATTTTCTTCTATGCGGCGGGTGAATTCACTCATATCTACATATTCATTGCGCATTCCCAGATAGGTCTGGAAGAAATGATCATCAATGATTGAGCCGGCTATACCCATAGAGACAGAACCCAGTGAGAGGTATGATTTACCGCGCATGGTCGTTGCAGCAATAGCAGCCTTGGCAAAACGAAGTAATTTTTCCTGAACGTCCCCGGGAATAGAAGTGTCGCCGCCATCCTGTACATCATGACCATAGATGCCAAAAGCGGGTAGTCCTTTTTGGGTATGGCCAGCTAAAACTGCGGCCAGATAAACGGCTCCGGGACGTTCGGTTCCATTAAATCCCCAGACAGCTTTTGGATAGTACGGATTGGCATCCATGGTTTCTGAACCATAACACCAACATGGAGTAACCGTTAAAGTAGCACTAACGCCTTCTTTTTCGAATTTGTCTGCACACATGGCAGCTTCGGCAACACCTCCAATACAAGTATCTGCTATGACACATTCTACCGGTGTTCCGTCAAGATAGCGCAAGTTTGCTGAAATAAATGCAGCAGCACTTTTGGCCATATTCATTGTCTGGGTCTCGAGTGATTCTCTGACCCCTTTTCTACGTCCGTCAATCGTGGGACGTATACCAATCTTTGGATTTCTTCCGTAATACCTGTTCATTTTTTGTTTGTTTTTTATAAACTGTTATGTACTGTCCTGATAATATGCTAAAAAAATTAGAGTGAACCGCGTTCAGTAAGTGTTGTAGGGACGATGAACTGCAGCTTTTGCTTGTGCAGTACGAAATCGGCCGCCATCTTGCCCATTAATGCAAAGTCAGTTGAGATGACGGTAATTCCTTTTCCAACAACTTCTTTCATGGGGGTGTCATTGTAAGAGATGATACCTACATCTTTTCCAAGTTCGAGAGATGCTGAAGATGTTATTTTTATGATCTTAACAAGGTCAAGCTCGTCGATAACAAAGAATAGCTTGTTTTCAAATGTTTCATTGGCTTCAACAGTTGTAACCACATGTGATTTGATATTGTAGTCACGACAAAATCGTTTGAAGGCATCCACAGTTTCACGGGGGTGATAGGTGTCGGCAGGGAAAATGAGAACGAATTCCTTGTAGGTACGAATGCGTTTTAGCCCTGAAACAAGGCTATTATAAACCGCCTTATCGAAGTCCTGACAGACATATGAATAGTCTTTCTTGTCGAAACGGCCCCAGTCGAATATCAGTAACTTGTTCCGATCTATTTTGCGCAATACATCACTCAACATCTCATGATCGAAATTCATTATGACATACATGCTATACTGTCCGATGTTGTCAAGGATGATAGACTCGAAAACCCTGAAATTGTAATGGTGAAAGAAGAGGTCAACGCCCCAGCTTTCGGGAAGTTGCGCACGGAAGTTATGATAGAGCGTGTCTTTGAATGAACTGTAGTTGTCGAGAAACAACATGACTTTATTGCGGTCAGAGGCAACAAAATATCCGTGTTGAGGGGCCGATTCTATGACACCCCGTCTGACCATTTCGCGGTAGACTTTGAAAACGGTATCGCGTGATATTTCGCCTTCAGTACTGAGCTGGTTTACAGAGGGGAGGGGGTCACCGGGTTTCAGCTCGCCAAGGTGGATTGCAAGATTCAAGGCATTGATGAGTTGTTGGGTTTTGGTGATACTCAACTGATCATCTGCCTTAAAATGAAATGCCGGTTTTGGTTTTTCTCTTAACATACCCCAACTGTGCTGTACTGTTATGTTGGGGTCAAATATATGGAATAATTTAATTGAAATACAATAGAAGAGATTTTATTTAAAAAATAAAAGCCGGTTCTTTTTAGGAAACCGGCTTCTAATATTATAGGATGACTAAAATTCTGCTATTCATAATTTTTCAGAATCTCTCTTACACCATCGGGAGCTACACGGCCATAGACCTTATCGCCCACCATGACAACAGGAGCTAGTCCGCAAGCGCCAACACAACGCAGGCATGACATTGAGAACTTGCCATCGGGTGTGGTTTCGCCTACCTGTAGATTCAGGATCCGCTTGAACTCATCCAGTACTTTTTCTCCACCACGAACATAGCAGGCAGTACCCATACAGATTGCGATAGGGTGTTGTCCTTTTGGGATCATGCTGAAGAACGAGTAGAAAGTAACTACTCCGTAAACCTGTGCTACTGATGTTTTCAGTTCTTTGGCAATCACTTCCTGTACTTCTGCAGGCAGATAACCAAAGATTCCCTGAGCTTTATGGAGCACATTAATCAGTTCGCTTTTTTCATTGTTAAATGATTTGCAAACCGCTTGTAACTCTGTTATCTGTTCGGGATTTAGTTTGAATTTTATATGTGACATTATAAATATCCTCCAAATTTGTTTTGTTGCTAATTGAAACCTTATTTCTCCCTGTTAATCAATAAAAACATCGTCCTGACGGTCAAAGTATTTCGTATGAAGCAGGTGATGTGATAACTCGCCACAAGGTTTACCCAGAAACTCTGTGTAAAGTTGTGTGATATAAGGGTTCTCATGTGATTTACGGATTGCTTTGCCTGAATCCTCACGATAGATCGCTTTGAAACGTGCTTTCAAAATCGATACATCACCATGATGATAAGGCTGACCACCACCACCAATACATCCACCGGGGCAAGCCATGATTTCAATTGCATGAAATTCGCTTTTTCCATCACGGATATCTTCGAGTAGTTTACGGGCATTACCAAGACCATGTGCGATACCGATCTTAAGAGCAAATCCATCGACATCCACAGTTGCATGACGAACATTTTCCAGACCGCGGAGCTGTTGGAAATCTACTTTCTGGAGTGACTTACCAGTTTGAATTTCATAAGCTGTGCGCACTGCTGCTTCGATTACACCACCGGTAGTACCAAAAATAACTCCTGCACCTGTTGATTCACCCAGTGGTTTATCAAAATCTTCATCAGGTAAAGAGTTGAAATCGATATTAGCTTGCTTGATGAACTGAGCCAATTCGCGTGTTGACAATGAGAAGTCTACATCAGGATTACCATCAGTAGCGAATTCCTCGCGTGAACATTCGTATTTCTTGGCAACACATGGCATGATTGAAACCACCACCATATCCTCGCGTTTCACCTTGATCTTCTCTGCAAAGTAAGTCTTGGCAATTGCACCAAACATTTGCTGCGGTGAACGTGCAGTTGATGGAATATCGAGCATATCAGGGAAGTTGTGTTCGAAGAACTTCACCCATGCAGGGCAGCACGATGTCAGGATAGGCAATTTAACTTTCTTGTCGCCGGCCAGGAACTTATTTAAACGTCCCAATAACTCAGTGCCTTCTTCCATGATGGTTAAGTCGGCAGCAAAGTCGGTATCGAAAACATAATTGAAACCTAATTTACGAAGCGCTGAAGCCATTTTTCCGGTAACGATTGTACCCGGTTCCATGCCAAATTCTTCACCAAGGGCTACACGAACGGCAGGAGCTGTCTGGACGATCACTGTTTTAGTAGGATCTGCCAATGCGTTGATGACCTGACGAGTGTGGTCTACTTCTGTAAGCGCACCGGTTGGACAAACCGAGATGCACTGACCGCAATAGGTACAGGGTGAATGATCGAGGTTCATTTCGAAAGCAGGAGCAACTACAGCCTGAAAACCTCTGTTTACAGCTGAAAGCGCGCCTACAGTCTGAACTTCGTTGCACATGGTCTCGCAACGGCGACACATGATACACTTATCCATATCACGAATGATAGATGGAGAAGTATCTTTACGATAAACTGATTGTTCTCCCTTATAAGGGATTTCGCGAATACCCAGGCGTTGAGCCAGTGACTGCAGATCACAATTACCACTCTTGGCACAGATTAAACAATCGAAAGGGTGATCGGAAAGCATGAGTTCAAGCACGGTACGACGAGCATTGAGAACTCGTACATTGTGAGTGTTTACAGTCATTCCGGGCGTTACAGGGGTGACACATGATGGGGCAAGATTCCTTCGGCCTTCAACTTCTACCACACAAATGCGGCAGCCTCCGGGATTATGCTTGATATTCATGTCGCCCATGTTCATGTAACAAAGTGTGGGTATGTCGATGCCAATCAGTTTGGCCGCGTCATAAATCGTAGCGCCTTTTTCGACCTCTACGGTTTTACCATCTATAGTGATTTTAACTAGTTCCATTCTCTGATTCCTCATTCATTAATTAATAAAGATTGCATCGAATTTGCATTTCTCGAAGCAGGCACCGCATTTGATACAGATTGTGGTATCAATAAAGTGTGGTTTTTTACGTTCACCGGATATTGCGTTAACAGGGCATACACGTGCACAGGCCGTACAGCCAACACAGGCTTCCTCTTTAACAACATATTGCATTAAGGCTTTACACTGTCCAGCAGGACATTTATGATCCTTGATATGGGCCATATACTCTGAATAGAAATTATCAAGTGTTGAGAGTACAGGATTTGGTGAAGTCTGACCTAAACCGCACAATGAAGTATCACGGATGACATTACTCAGGTTGCGGAGTTTATCAATGTCTTCCATCGTTCCATTACCCAGACAGATTTTGTCGAGTGTCTCGTACAAGCGTTTGTTACCAACACGGCAAGGAGTACATTTTCCGCATGATTCTTCAACGGTGAAGTCGAGATAGTATTTGGCAATTGAAACCATACAATCATCTTCATCCAATACAATCATACCGCCAGAACCCATCATGGAGCCTGATGCGATCAGGTTGTCATAATCGATCGGTGTATCGAGATGCTTTTCTGTTAAACAACCTCCTGAAGGACCACCGGTCTGAACGGCTTTGAATTTCTTACCATCCTTGATACCACCACCGATTTCAAATATGATTTCGCGCAGGGTTGTTCCCATTGGAACTTCAATTAAACCAACATTGTTGATCTTTCCGGCAAGTGCAAATACCTTTGTTCCTTTTGATTTTTCAGTTCCGATGCTGGCGAACCATTCTGCACCCTTGTTGATGATAACAGGGATATTGGCGAATGTTTCAACATTGTTCACGTTGCTTGGTTTGCCAAGATAGCCTCTTTCGGCAGGGAAGGGGGGCTTAACGGTTGGTTCACCGCGAAGACCTTCCATAGAGTGGATAAGGGCTGTCTCTTCACCGCAGACGAAAGCGCCTGCACCATAACGTAATTCAAGGTCGAAAGCGAAATCAGTTCCAAGAATTTTTTCACCCAGGAGGCCATATTCACGGGCCTGATCGATGGCAATCTTCAGACGCTCTATTGCAAGAGGATATTCTGCTCGGATGTAAACAAGTCCTTTGCTGGCTCCCATACTGAAACCGCAAATGGCCATTGCTTCTATCACTGAATGTGGATCGCCTTCGAGAACTGAACGATCCATAAATGCTCCTGGGTCGCCTTCGTCAGCATTGCAGACTACATATTTCTGATCGGCTTTATTCTTGCTGGCTATTTCCCATTTCAAACCAGTTGGGAAACCTGCACCACCACGACCACGCAATCCTGAACGTTTTACAATGTCTATGACCTGTTCAGGGGTCATATCGGTGATACATTTTGCAAGGGCTTCATAGCCATCACGTGAAATGTACTCGTCGATGTTTTCTGGATTGATAAATCCACAGTTGCGCAAAGCGATACGGATCTGCTTCTTGTAGAAGCCCATATGTTTTGAATCGCTGACGTGTTCTTTGTTTTCAGGATCAAGATAAAGTAAACGATTTACTTTACGTCCTTTGATAATGTGCTCTGCAACAATCTCTACAGCGTCTTCAGGTTTCACCTGCGTGTAGAAAGTGTTATCGGGCATGACCTTAACGATAGGCCCTTTTTCGCAAAAACCAAAGCATCCGGTCTTTACAACCTGAACTTCGTTCTCGAGATTGTTCTGTTCCAAGACACTCTTCAGATTGTCAAGAATTGCATTACTTTCAGAAGCCCGGCAACCGGTACCTCCACATACAAGAAGATGCATTTTGTATTTTTCCATCCGTAGATCCTCCTAAGTTATTATTTTTCGATCGTTTCGTAATTGACAGGAATAATTCCTTCTACCAATTCACCCATTTTAACATACTTCTCGATGATTTCATCGGCCCTCTTTATCGTTACAAATCCAAACACGATAGGTTCTTTGCCAGGAACCTTGACTTCGATCGTGGGTTCTGCATAACAATATCCCATACAACCGGTCTGGGTCACGATTGCATCAATACCTCTTTTCTCAAATTCTTCAATCATGAAATCCATGACCTGCTTTGCTCCGGAAGCAATACCGCAAGTAGCCATGGCAACCTTCACCTGAACCATTTTTTCCGGGTTCTCACTCTTTTCCCTCAGTTCCATCTTCGACTGAAGCTCTGATTTGATTTTCTTCAAATCAGCAAGCGATTTTACTTTAACCATTTTTTAATCTCCTAAGGATTTTTATTTTGTATTACTGAGTTTGTTATTTAATTCACAAAGGTAGAAAAAACCTATTGTGTGATGTGATTATTATGTTGCATTTATTTCTTTTAAATTCTCATTGACCATTTCTTTAAGGTACTTGAATATGTGATTATCATTGATCGCCACATCTTCAAGCGCTTCTTTAATTTCACGCGTATCGAAAACATATTGCTCTCCATCGACTGAGTGTGAATATACGAATTCAATCATAGGATTTGCTGATGCAAGGATGACAATCGTACCGGCAATATCTCCCAAAGGCAGGCGATCGATGTTGTCATTGATAAAAAGTGCCTTAACCTCTGTGCCTTTTCCCTCTTCAGAAACAATTTTGAGGTTTCCCCCGGTCCTTTCTGCATTCATTTTCAAAAGGGGTAAACCAAGTCCTACTTTTCGGGTAGTCCTTGAAGTGACGTAAGGATCGGTCACCTTATTGGCCATTTCCTGCGACATCCCTTTGCCATCGTCTTTTATCGTTACCCAATATGTATTGGCCTGATGATTCTCTTCAATAGAGATTTCAATAAACGTAGCCTTGGCAGAAATTGAATTCTCAACAATATCGAGTATGTGAAGTGATAAATCTTTCATTCTGTTATGACTCTGCGGTTATCAATATTGTGTAATGCCATTTTTATTTCCTGGAAGTTCGGGGCTTCCATCTCAAAACTGGTTGTGGTTACACCAATTAACCCGGTGATGTGGGCATCTGAGTTTTTAATAAACACCTGGTTTTTCAGGTATTTATTCTTGCTGATGAATTCTTCCCTGCTGATGTGCTTTGAAAGTTCCAATGCATCAATATTCAAATCATCCGGGATAAAACCAAGCTGACTGATGACACTGTTTTTGCCTTTGTTGACATGAGCCGGGATGAAAAGACCATTCAGTTCATGGATCTTTTCTTCGATCTTCTCGATAGATTGATCGATTGCAGAAATCAACAACCGTTCTTCTTCGAAAAAGATCTGATCATCGGCATCCACAGCAACCTGATATCCAAAAAGATCAGGATTGTTTTTGATTTGTGGCAAATGAGCATCCAGATACACCTGGAATGCTTCCAACGATTCAGTTGTTTCAAAGAACGCGAGACAATGGGCCTCTTCTTTAGTGGTCACCTCGACGCCGCATAAAACAAAAATGCCTGCTGCCTGTCCAAGTTCCCTGACAACACCACATTGACGTGTCGTGTTGTGATCGGTGATGCCGATGATATCGAGTTGTTTGCTCCTCGCAAACTTGATTATATTTGTAGGACTCATCTCCAAATCGCCGCAAGGTGATAACACCGTGTGGATATGCAGGTCAGCCTTAAAAATTTTCATGATTAGGGATAAAGCAGATTATAAATCTTACCGGTGATTTCGAAAGCCTCATCTTCTGTTCCAAGAACCGGAATGCCTTCAATGTTGCTTTGTGTTAAGCAATCGGGTTCGGGTTCAAACCCTTTGACCAGAACAATGGCTGACAGTTCTTTCAGGGAAGCAATCGCCATTACGTTTTTGTGTGTTTGCAGTGTGATCCAAAGTTGGCCTGCATCAGAATGTCCCATCACGTCACTTAGCAGATCAGAGGTATAACCACCTTCAACTTCACGGTCCAATCCTTCTGTCCCACTAAATACTTTCAACCCAAGCGAATCTACAATTTCTTTTACTTTCATTTTGTTTTAGTTCAGATGCTTACTCAAATTTTGAGTAGGGGTTCATACGTTCACCACCCCAGATGTTTTTCATTATCATGAGCGAATCCGCCTGTGAAAGCGTCCCCCTCTGTTCATAAATCTTCTGTACAAATATACAATCCGTCAGTTTTGCCTTTTCTTTCACGATGTCTTCAGCCAATGCCTGGCACGATGGGGCTCCACAAACCCCGCAGTCGACCTGGGGAAATAATTTGTTCAGTTCATTGAAACGGTTCATCTTCTTCATGGCCTTCCCCATGTCGTCATCAAATTTATGCATTGAACGGGGATAAACTGTCGTCAGGCTGATATTTTCCATCAGATAATCGTGATAAAAAGAGATCGATTTATCTTCAGGTTTTCCGGGATCATCGCCTTTTCCTTTTCTTACCCTGGCCCTTTTTCTCAGGCGGTCTGTTGTCAGGAAGCGGTTTCCGTTTGTAAGCACGCCACCTGCACAGCTCTGGTCGCAGGCACGCAACTCCAGAAAATCAATGTCGGTGATCTCATCGTTCTCAACTTTCTCAAGGAAAGCTATGACGTTGTGAATCTCATCAATGGCCAGACACCGTCCTTTCATCAATTCTGATTCACCCCCGGTGAGGCTCCAGGTAATACTGTAACTGGACAATGGCCGGATGCCCGGTACATCAAAATTGTGTGAACCACCCTTTTTGATGATCCGGTAAACCTTGTTGTAGAGTACATCCATGTTAATTACACCGGTAATGACGGAGGTTTTTTCACCGACTGGGCTTTTTACTGCTGCAATCTTTGCAGCACATGGGGTTACATAAAAGACTCCCATTTCTTCCTCATTTGCACCTTGCTCGACTAACCGCTTGCGGTAATACATGGCCGATACATCCAGAGGAGGACGCAACAGCATAATATTATCGGTCAGTGAAGGAAACTTCACTTGAATCAACCGGAGAACGGCTGGGCAAAATGAGGAAATCAACGGGCGGAGGTGTTCATGTGTTTTTGCGTACTCAGACATAGCGAAACGGAGGATTTCAACACCTTGTTCGACTTCAAACACATGGGTAAAACCGAGATCTTTAATCCCGGCAAAGATTTGAGCTGCGGTGATATCTTCGGGGAACTGGCCCATGAAGATCGCAGGTACTAATGCAATTCGTGAGGTATAATCAAATATTTTATTAAAATCGTCGTCTTCAATCGTGATGGCTTCTACCGGACAAACCCTGAAACATTCTCCACAATCAATGCATCGGTTAGCATCAAGTCTGGATTTCCCGTCACGCACACGGATGGCCTCTGTCGGACAAACGCGCATGCAATGTGAGCAGCCTATACAGACTTCCTCTCTGATGTTGAGTGCATGATGAAAATATTGGTTATCCATCTCTTTATTAATCCTCTTTTAACAAGAATTCAATTTCAACTGTCGTTCCTTTTCCAACCTCGCTTTGTATCCTGAGACTGTCGGCATTGGCTTTTATGTTGGATAAGCCCATCCCTGCGCCAAAACCCATTTCCCTGACTTCGGGCGTTGCGGTTGAGTATCCCTTTTGCATTGCAAGTTCTATATCCGGTATCCCCGGACCTTCATCCGTCAGGTTGATATAGATCCGATCGGTGTCGATATCGATTCTGATGACCCCATTGTATGCGTGGGCTACAATGTTTACTTCAGCTTCATAAAGAGCAACTACCGTTCGTTTTATTAATTTAGGATCTACATTCAGTTGTTTTAAGACCTTCTTGAATAAACTGGATGCAGTACCTGCTTTTGAGAAATTTCCGCCTTCAATGATGTATTCAAATTGCATGCTGACTGTTGGAATTAGTAGATTGGCTCAAGCCCGGCCTGATAGAGGATCCCACTGGCCCTAAACATTGAATAGGGACATTCAATCAGCACCATGTCATTTTCTGCAGCCAGTTGAAGCATATCTTCATTGACTTTCTTGTTCCGAACAAAAATGATGGTGTTGATGTCAGACATCTCGGCAGTACGAATTGTTTGCACATTCCCCAGACCGGTCATCAACAGCAAATCATCAGACTTCAAAGTTAATACATCACTCATTAAATCCGACGCGAAAACACTGTTTACACACCTGTTCAGAAATTCTTCTCCACAAACAACCTTACCATTCAGTAATTCAGCAATTTGTCCAATCTTCATTCCTTCAGTTTTATTCACCTTCTTCCTTTGCAGGGTCAGGTGATTTAAATTTCTATGCAAAAGTACTTCTAAATATAAATCAATACTGTTAATAGAATAACAATGTTATTAAAATAACAAAATTTATAAAGATTCTAAATAGCTTTCTGAGGAGGAAAAAATTCAGACGGGATAAAAAAAAGCTGCCCTTAATGAAAAGAGCAGCTTTTTGCAATTGTGCAGGCTGTAACCTGCTACCTACAGATAGGTTAGAATCTTATTAATAGCGATTCCGCTTTTTATAATGGGTATGCAACAAATCATGTGACTTATGTCCGTTGGGAGTACCCAGGAATTCTTCATAGACGGCTATAACCTCAGGATTCTCGTGGCTTTTGCGAAGGGTCATATTGCGGTCTTCATCATAGATGGCCTCGGCACGTTTAGCCCTGATTTCGGGTGAAGTCGGAATGGGTTGTCCACCACCTCCCAGGCATCCACCCGGGCAAGCCATGATTTCGATAAAATGATAGTTACTGGTTCCGTTCTGGACTGTTTCCATCACCTTACGGGCATTTGCCAATCCGTGGGCTACTGCAACATTCAGTTCCACACCTTCCAGATGAGCAAATTCGGGTTTCACGTTCTTGATCTTGATGGAGGCCTCTTTGACGCCTTCCATACCACGAACTGGTTTGATATCCAGATTGGTAAACGGAACTTCTCTTCCTGTAACTACTTCATAGGCTGTTCTCAACGCTGCTTCCATAACACCACCTGTAGCGCCAAAGATGACGGCTGCACCTGTTGATTCTCCAAGAATGCTGTCATACTTTTCTCCTTCCAGGCTGCCAAAATCAATACCGGCCTGGCGGATCATCAATGCAAGTTCGCGGGTAGTCAGTACATAATCTACATCCTGAAATCCACTGCTTCTCATTTCCGGCCGTTCACATTCATACTTCTTGGCTGTGCAGGGCATGATAGAAACAACGACCATATCCTGTGCCTTGACGTTTACTTTGTCGGCATAATAGGTTTTGGCCAATGCTCCAAACATTTGTTGAGGCGATTTGCACGTAGAAAGATTATCATTCAGGTCAGGGAAGATGTGTTCGATAAACTTGATCCATCCTGGTGAGCAGGAAGTCATCATAGGAAGCTTCACTGTTTCATCTTTTTCAACCAACACCTTGTGTAAACGACCGAGAAGTTCATAGCCTTCTTCCAGAATGGTCAGGTCGGCAGAGAAATCGGTATCCAGTACCTTGTTGAAACCAATTTTCCTTAACGAAGCAACCATTTTGCCGGTTACACGTTGTCCGGTTGGTAATCCAAGTTCTTCACCCAAAGCAATACGGACGGCAGGAGCAGTCTGAACCACGACAAATTTGTTCGGGTCATAGAGCGCTTTCCAGACATCTTCAATATTGTTGCGTTCAGTCAAAGCGCCGGTCGGGCAACGGTTGATACACTGTCCACAGTTTGTACAAACCACTTCATTCAACGGCTTATTTAAAAATGTGGAAATTGTCTGATGATCACCCTTGAAAGCTACACCCAATGCACCTACGCCCTGTAGTTCTGCACAGGTACGTACACAACGCTGACAGTGAATGCATTTCGAGTTATCTTTCACGATAGATGGAGATGAAATATCAGGAATCATATCCTTTGCTTTCAGCAAGTTCAGGAATGTATGATCGCCAACCCTATATTCAAAAGCGAGACTTTGCAGTTCACAGTTCCCGTTCTTCATGCACTTTGTGCAATCAGCATTGTGTTCGGAAAGCAATAATTCAACGACATGTTTTCGTGATGTGCGTACTTTTTCACTGTTTGTCAACACCTCCATGCCTTCCGACACCGGTGTTGCACAGGAAGCTGCAAGCAGACGTGCTCCCTTGACTTCGACAACACAAACGCGACAGATCCCGGCCACTGTGAGGTCAGGGTGATTGCATAGTGTTGGTATTTTGAAGTTCAGCTTTCGGGCTGCCTCCAGTATTGTAGTGCCCTCTTCAACCGAAACGGGCATATTGTTTATTTTGAGATTAACCATGTATTTGCTCATCTTCTTCATCTTTTGTGTTTAGTAAATGATTTCTTCCCTGAAATTATCAACGATAGAATTAAAAGGATTGCCAACCGACTGTCCGAGACCGCATTTAGCAGAAATTTTCATCGTGGCAGTCATTTTTTTCAAATCTTCCAGATACGAAGGAGGACGTTCACCACGTTTGACTGCTTCAATACCTTTCAATAATTGCTGGCATCCGATGCGGCAAGGTGTACATTGTCCGCAGGACTCTTCACAAAAGAATTCTAGATAATCGTGTAATACATTATACATGGATCGGCTGCTGTTAAAGATCATCATCGATCCGCCGGTGGGGATACCCTCAAATCCAATGATGGTATCATTGAATTTCTTACGGGTAACGCAAAAACCAGATGCTCCACCAATCTGAACAGCCTTGGTATCACCGTCACCAAATTCCTCTACAAATGAATGGAGCGGCATGCCTAACTCAAGTTCATAAATACCGGCAATAGGGGTGTCACCTGAAACCGAAAACACCTTGGAACCTCTGGAGTCAGTAGTCCCTAAGCTTTTGAATTTCTCAGGACCCATGTGGCAAATCATCGTCGTATAAACGAGTGTTTCGACGTTATTGATCACTGTGGGTTTTGAGTTGTAACCGGCTACCGTGGGGTAGGGGGGCTTATTGCGTGGTTCACCCCTGTGGCCTTCCATCGATTCAAACAACGCGCTCTCTTCTCCGCAAACATAAGCTCCGGAACCTGAACGAATCAGAATCTTGAAATCGAAATGAAGTTTTTTAAGATGCTCATTAAATTCATCAACTTTTTTGTTGAGATTTTTTAGCAGGAAATTGTATTCGCCGCGAAGGTATATATAACCTTCCTTGGCACCTATGACGTAACCGCAGATTGCGATACCCGTCAATATTTTATCCGGAACCCGGTCAATGATTTCCCTGTCTTTGAATGTTCCCGGCTCGCCTTCATCGGCATTGCAGATTACATACTTTACAGGATTGTCTTCGTTCTTGGTGAATTTCCATTTCAAACCTGTAGGAAATCCGGCTCCTCCACGACCTTTTAATCCTGAGTCAATCAGATCAAGAATGATGTCATCAGGATTTCTTTTGATTGTTTTTTCGAGGACTTTATAGGACAATCCTGGTTCGTTCTCGAAAATTATGTCTACTTTCTTTAATTTTTTGGTTTCCATTGTAATAACTTTTAAAAATTACACGATTACTTTGAATGGGTAAATTCATTCACTATTTTCAAGGCAGATTCGGGCGTAAGCTCGGGAAAAACTTCATCATTGATGAGCATTACGGGACCCTTGTGACACCAGCCCAAACAATTGGCGGTGAGTAGTGTATACTGCTTGTCGTGTGTGGTTTCACCCACTTTTATTTTTAAAGCATTTTCAATAGATCGGATGATTTCATCCTTGTTCTTCATATGACAGCTAATCGTCTTGCATACCCTGATCACGTTCTTTCCTCTTGGAACAGTATCCAGAAATGTGTAAAAACTTGCCGTACCGAAGACATCGGCTGCCGAAATGTTAAGTTCACGCGCAACATTCACCATCGCATCTTCACTCAGGAATTTCTCCTGTTGAACGATCCCTTGTAATATGGGCATCAGGCTGTTACGCGTTCGGCCGTGTTTATCGACCAATTCATTGATTAATACCTCCGTAGTTGACATTCTACCTCCGTAGTTTTGTGTTAAGTTAGATGTTGAAATAAAAATGTAAGAAACCTCCGTTTCCCTAACTCTCTTATAGAAAGCATCCAAATTTATAAAAATCTTTTGTGAATTGATTAACAATACAAAGTTTTTTTTCTTTAAAACGTAATTTATAATGAGACTAATTTGGATAAACATATATAAGCCACGATACGTCTACAATTCTATTAAATTCTCTAAATTTGCATCCTCATGAAACCGACAGATCGATACTTTATACAGCTTGCTTATAACGGCAGCAATTTTAACGGTTGGCAAATTCAGCCCAATGGAATCACCGTCCAGGAGGAAATTGAAAAGGCTATGAAATTGCTGCTGGGCTTTAAAATTGGGGTATCCGGATGTGGTCGCACCGATACCGGCGTTCATGCATCCGATTTTTATGCACATTTTGACATAGATGAGGAGTCGATGATTGTTTCTACCGGTCAATTGAAATATAAACTTAATCTTTTGCTTCCGACCAGTATCGTAATTCATGACATATTTAAGGTCAATCCGGGAATTCATGCCCGCTTTTCAGCCTTAAGCCGTACCTATAATTATAGAATCAGCCAAACGAAAAATTCCTTCTCAAATGGTTTAGTTTATTTCTATCACCATCCGCTTGATATTCAGGCAATGAACAATGCTGCTACAATATTAATGGAATACAATGACTTCTCCTGTTTTTCAAAAACAAGGACACAGGTTAAAACAAATATCTGTACAATTTCTAAAGCTGTTTGGGAACAAGAGGAATCGATACTCATCTTTACAATAACAGCAGACCGTTTTCTACGCAATATGGTAAGAGCTATCGTTGGAACAATGTTGGACGTTGGCCGAAACAAGATTACCCTGGAAGATTTCAGAAACGTTATCGAAGGTAAAAATCGCAGTAATGCCGGGTTTTCAGTCCCCCCACAAGGTTTGTTCCTCTCCAAAGTAGTTTATCCGGATGGAATAAAAGCTGAATAATACCAGGTTTTGAAAGAATAAATCCAACTGGTGTCTCCAAAAGATCAATAATCATAATCTAATCCAAAACTCCCGTAAGCAGTCCACAAAATTTCTATAAGACTTTAATATATCTTAAGGGATGCCGACCTATTCTCCAACATACCTCCATGCCATCTCCACCCATTCTCCACCTTATATAATGGTGGAGGAAGGGTGGAGGAAGGGTGGAGAAACCGTGGAGAAGTGGTGGACAACCCTTAAGTTATGAGAGAGTCGCGTAGGGGTCACCCGAACATCTTCCTTAAGACATCGGTATAACAAAAAGTAAGCGTTTTGGGAAAGTTGTTTTTGAGTTTAACACACTGTTTTATAGCGCAAATATAATGTTTTTTTTGCTAGTTTTCATCTTTTGATTCGGATAATTTTCTTCTGCGGCGGTAAGGAATCCACCATGAAAATATCCCGGTTATTAATATTAATAACGTTGCTATCCCGGTGAGGGGAACAAGCAGGATATAAAAAGGGCCGATGATGAATTCCCAAAAGCGGCCGGTATGAATTTCGAGGGCCAGATTCCAAAGGGATATTGGACTGCTTTTCAAGACCTCAGCCGGCATTTGGGGGAATTTGGCTGATTTTCCAAGTGGCATTGCACCATTGGCATAGTCAAAGACAAATCTTTGCCCATCAGCTTTACCAATGTAACCGGCGACGGCAACAGCACCGAATGGAGAGCCTCCCAGGCTGGCTTCATCAAAAGGTAGTTTCGTAATATTATCCAGGACAATCTTCTTTTCGGGATTCCAGTTGAAAAGACCGGTAAAGCTACCCACCAGATACTCACCTTTTGAAGTGTTTTCCAGCAAATTGATCCCCATAATACTTATTGGTGGTTGAACTGAGTATTTGTGTAGGATTGATTTAAAATTATCGTCAGAATAATACATGCCATCAGAGGTTGCAATGACAAACCTTTTCAAATCTGCATCATACAATAAATCCCGAAATTTATCAGCCCAGGGATTCGGGTCATCGAGCTTAGAGTATTTGATTTTGGTAACCTGTGAATTGAAAATCGGTATAAGTAGGGGAGGACGCAGGAACATGCCCGTAATTGTGGTCAGGAACAAGATCAAAATGAACCAGTAGCCCAACCTGTTGTGCCATTTGAGTGAAACACGGTTGACTTTTCTTATGCCGGTTTTCGAGGATTCCTTGGCCCGTTTCAATAGATGGGGTGCCAACCAGTAAAATATCCCGGTAAGCGTGATCAGGATAAATATGAAACCTACAAAATCAACCAGCAATTTTCCGAAAAAGCCATAAATTTCACCACTGTGAATGACCCAAAGGGTTCTGAATAAGCCTACTTTGTCGTTGGAGTCTTCGCCGGCAGGTACTTTTATTTTTTTGAACTCGAAATTCTTATCATTAAGATTCCCACTTAAAAGATAAGAACGGGTCATGACTAATAAAGCATCGTTTTTTTCGATGACTTCAACGATACGGTCTTCGTTGACCGGTAGGTTGATTTTTTTCCAACCATTATCATATTCATATAAGCCGAAAAGTGTTCCGGCCAGTAGCCGATGATTTTGAGTACATAATAAGGAATAGATCTTGCGGTTATCAATTCCTTTTGGGAAACCTTTGTTAAAACCGGTGAATGAAGTGAAGTTGCTGTCGGTTTTCCAAATGCCGATATTTCCAAATATCAATAATGAGTCATCGGGCAACCTTACCGCAGATTTAACGGCAGCAAAATTCCAGTTTTGGTAATGGTAATTGCGGGGCAACCATTTCCGGTTTACATCCACTGACGAGAACAATTCCCGGTGATTCAAAACAATACCTGACATTGAAAACAGCAGAATGCCAAATGCGAAGATTAATCCCGGCCATTTATGATATTTTCTAAACCACCTGAGTAACCGGTCTTTTCTTGGGGGAGATTGTAAAGTCATCGATAGCAAATAAACGAGCTAATATATAGTAAAAAAACAGGGAATTTACTTAGCGCAAAAACAATTGATCGTTTTAAAAGATCATCTGTTAACAAGCTAAATAAATTCCCCAATGAATTAGTTGACAACACTGTTTTCGAGAGCTATTGCTTTTGGAAACAATATATTGTTCTCCAAATGAATGTGTTGATGCAAGTCATCTTCAAACTCTTTCAATTTTCCGTAAAAGACTCTGAATGTGTTGCAGGCTCCTTCAGGAATCTGGTATTCGTTGCTCAACAGACTGATTTCCTTGAGAATATTACCCACATTTTCATGTTCCATAACCATAACCCTTATTGGATTTCCGATTCCCTTGTTGTGTGCTGTCTTATCGGCAAGTGGCTCATAAACAGCGTTTTCGAGTGATTTGATGAGTGGAAAAAGAATCTTCTCTTCTTTTTGCATATGGGCAAGTAACTCGTTAGCAGCTTCTTTGAAAAGGTTATTTATCTCAGCAACTTCCGGATGGTCATTACTGTGTACATTTTCTACTTTCTCGGCATACTGGAGGATGAGTGGAATGTTGGCGCTCACAAACTGATGGTGGATATTGACAATATAATCAGCCAGGAAACCCAGTTTCCAGTTATCAAAATCAAATCCTGCCGGGACTGATTTATCCGAAATCGTATTAATGCGTTGAATGACATCTTCAGATTGAATGTGTTTTTGTTCGCATGCATCGGCCAGTGTAACCTGTCCGCCGCAGCAAAAATCGATTCCATATTCTTTAAATACTGTGGCGGTTCTGAAGTTTTCCTTCACGATATCGCCTACGTTTTTATTTTGTAGAGTATCCATTTTTGAGTTTTTAAAATGATTTTAATAGATTACAAAATTGCTTACTGTAATCTTTATAATTTATGATCTGAATCATACTTTTGTGAAATGTGAAATATATTTCGCGGAAGGAAATATATTGACTTCTACCAAACATATTATATGTAATTTAGTTCAACATTTGTTACCACCAATTTCAATCAGACAAAGATGATCACTGAATCACTGCTACTTCAATGGGGCGCCGGAGAAAAGAAATATGAAAAGGGAGAATACCTGTTCTCGGAAGGAGACCAGGTTATGTATTATTTTCAGGTTAAAGCCGGGAAAATAAAAATGTTCAACCTCAATGAAGATGGGAAATTATTTATCCAGGGTATTTTTGAAAAGGGTGATAGTTTTGGAGAACCCCCGATATTTGCCAACTCTTCCTATCCGGCAGGTGCCGTAGCAGAAGAAAATTCTGTCGTTTACAGGTTAAATAGAAATTTATTCATCGATCTGTTAAAAGTAAATCCGGAAATTCATTTACAATTTACACACGTACTGGCAGAACGGCTTTTGTATAAATCAATGCAATTGCGGGAGATTTCAGGCTTTAACCCCGAACACCGGATACTCTCCCTTTTTAGATATTTAAAAAAGGAACAGCAATCAAATGGTGATACAAAGTTCGAGATAAAATTAACCCGCCAGGACATTGCTGATCTGACGGGTCTTAGGGTGGAAACGATTATCAGGGCTGTGAAAACTTTGGAAAAACAGAATTCAATCGAAATTATCAATCATAAAATCTATTATTGATAATTATAATAAAAGGGCTCTTATTTTGCCGGTAACCAGTCTTCGTTGGTTGTCTTTGCTAAAGATGTTCTTGAAAAGAGTTGTTCTTTTGCATAAGGCCTCTAGCGACAATCAGCTGCAACTATAACATCATACTTCTGAGGTTTTGTCTGACCAAATAGGGTGCATGCTGATAGCAACAGGAAATAAAAAAGTGTTATTCCTTTGATTGATTTCATAAGATGTAGGTAAATTCCTTAAGCAGAAAAGTTATTTACTCCTTTTATCTTTTTCGTTCTCAGGATTTGGATTTTTTTGGTGGATCGGGAGGATACCAGCCATTTCACCAATGATATTGACTAATTCTGATCCTGTTGGAACTACGATTTTTGCATTGTTAGCCAATGAGGTTTCCAGGGCTTCGAGCTTCCTAAGCAACTGGGCATTACCGGTAAAATATTTATCGGCAGCTTCGTTCACCAGCCTGATTGCTTCGGCATCACCTTCAGCATGAAGAATTTTTGATTGTTTGAAACCTTCGGCTTCTTTAATTTTAGCACGTTTCTCGCCATCAGCCACTGTTTCACGGGCTGAAGCATAATCAATGGCAGCAATTTTTTCGTTCTCGGCTTTTACGACCTTGTTCATTGTTTCCTGAACATCCTTTGGAGGATCGATTTCCTTTAATTCTGTACGGACGATTTCAATACCCCAACTCTGAGTTTCAGAAAGCAAAGTTTTGTGTAGTTCAGCATTTATTTTTCCACGTTCACTGTTGGCAGACTTTAAAGTCAAAGTACCAATAATGTTTCTTAGAGTACTTCTACCCAGGTTCACGATCTGCCATTTATAGTTATTGACATTGTAAAGAGAGTTTTTTACACTTTCTTCGTCTTGCTTCACCTTGAAATAGACCTGGGCATCTACACTGGCATTCAAATTGTCGTTGGTGATGATTTCCTGTGGCTCAGCATTTACCATTTGTTCAGTGATATTAATCCGGTACATTTTCTCAATAATAGGTATAATCCAATGGAAACCGGGATCCCCAAAGCGATGATATTTTCCAAGACGTTCTGTCAAACCTCTTTCTGTGGGTCTAACAATGCGGATACCGGAAAAAAATAATAATACAATGACGCAAATAATAATAATTGTTGTTGGATCAGTCATTTTTAATTCTCCTTTTAGATTGGTTAATAATATTTAATTTATTAAAACAAGTGATGTTTCATTAAGGAAATGCATAACAAACGATTTTTTATAATACAACCATTTATGAATTTGAAACCAATAGAAATATAAGTTTAAATATTTCTCTTTTAAATTCGTATCTTTTTTATGCCCAAAATTGAATGTGCAAGGTAAGAACTATTTAAAAAAAAAGCAATATGATTTTACATTTAAAAGCTTTACGTTTTTAAATGGAATTTTCTAAAAATAAAGTATGTAATATGATACCTACTTGTGCAGAAGATATAGTTATAGAAGATCTGTGGTTGAGATAACCAGGATACGATTTTATTATCTAGTCAAAATAAAAAAATGAAGTAAAGTCTCTATTTAAAAGAAGATTTACCGTATTTCAACTCATTAATTATGCTTTCAGGATCTTTAAGCGATTTGGCTAATGGTTTAATTTCTGCCTTTGCTTCTGTATTTTCAGAAATACACCCTTTTGTGAAATCCTTTAATAGTTTTAATTTGCCACTTAACCCGGAATAAATACTATCTTCCATAATATTTGTAATTCTTTCAACAATAAACGAATCGATTTTTGAATGAACAGTCTGGTTGCTTCAAATAGAAATACTACCGTTCAGAGGTGATTTGAATGAATAAATCGTATCCTGACTTTGAGGCAATGTTTAAATTTTTTGCAAGCTGCGAATATAGAATATAATCTTTGATTTTAGCAGAATTCTTAAAAAATAAAATATATTATTACACAGTTATCCGACTAAAATGCAATTGCTATCATTTTGTTGTGTAATTATATGATAATCAATTATTGAATTTTTTTTTCTTAAAAGTTACCCTTACAAATTTTATTTCTTTATTTTTGTCCATGTTGTGATTTTGTTGTCGTAAACCAAAGCTACAACATGGGGGCGAAACTGCAAGGGAGTAACCCCTTATTTATTTTAGTCGTTCAATAATGATTTTACACTTAAACATTATGCAGAGGAATAAAGTTAAGTTTTTATACATTATCATATTATTAATCTGTTTTTCGACTCAAAATATGCTTTGGGCTCAAACGAACAGTCAGGGAAAATTAGCCAGTAAACCGTTATTCAGAGATCCTGTTTTTGATGGTGCTGCAGACCCAACGATAATCTGGAATAAGAAAGAAAAGAAGTGGTTTATATTTTATACCAATCGTAGAGCTACTGCATCTGATGCAAAAGGTGTTACCTGGGTTCATGGCTGCCGTATTGGTATTGCAGAATCTTCTGATGATGGTGCTACCTGGAAGTATCGTGACACAGCAAATATCAACTACAGACCAGACCCGGGATACACTTTCTGGGCGCCTGAAGTCATTGAAAACAAGGGATTGTATCACATGTATCTTACTTATGTGCCGGGAACTTTTACCGATTGGAATCACCCCCGTGATATTGTTCATCTGACCAGTAAAGACTTGCTTAACTGGAAATATGAGTCTACGCTAAAGCTAGCAAATAATAAAGTAATTGATGCTTGTGTGTTTCATATGCCCGATGGCAACTGGCGGATGTGGTACAACAACGAAATCGATGGTAAATCTATCTATTATGCTGATAGCAAGGATTTGTACAATTGGCAGGATAAGGGGAAAGCTGTTGGTGACAGAAGTGGGGAAGGGCCAAATGTATTCAGGTGGAAAGATAAATACTGGATGCTTATAGATAACTGGGCAGGATTCGGCATCTACTATTCGAATGATATGTTGAATTGGACAAAACAACCTGACCGCATTCTTGAAAAACCGGGTACTGGTCCTGAAGATGGATCAATGGGTAATCATGCAGATATCATTGTCAGTGGTGACAGAGCTTTCATCGTTTATTTTCTACATCCCGGCAGGGCAAATAACAGGACAGTTTCAAATGATCCATTTGCTTCCAAACGCAGTGTACTTCAGATCGCTGAATTGGGATATGAAAATGGGTTCATAACCTGTGACCGTGATAAACCGGTCTATCTGAAATTGCAACATTAATGAATTATTTATGAATTTCAATGATAAAAAGTATCAATATGTTTAAATTAAAAACTGGTTTTACACTTTCATTTTGTGTGTTATTTGTTCTGATGTCATTGTCTATTCGCGCTCAGAAGCCCAAAGACAATACCCGCACAATATTGAATTTTGATGCTGATTGGCGTTTTCTGAAAGATGACGCCAAGGGTGCTGAACTGCTGACTTCAACATGCCAGAAGGAAAAGCCGATGATTGGCTCCTCAACCTGGGCCAGTTGTGCGAAAGCGCTAAGGTTACCATCAACGGTCAGAAGGTAGGAACCGTGTGGAGTCTTCCTTTCGAAATCCCTGTTGGACGTTACCTTAAAAAAGGAACCAACCATCTCGAACTGGATGTTACGAACCTCCCTGCCAACCGGATTGCCGATTACGATCGCAAGAAGATTGTATGGCAAATCTTTTATGAAATCAATTTCGTAAACGTATTCTACAAACCTTTCGATGCCTCAGGCTGGAAGACAATGCCTTCAGGCCTTATCGGACCGGTAAGCTTAATACCCTTGACAAAATAAGATATTTTCTTTTAGATTTTAGATACTGATAAATTCCACAATTGGAATACATCCCGCAATCTTTTTGCATACCTTTCGTGCTGCATATAGCACGAAAGGTGCGCGAAAGGTGTACGAATCGTGTGGGAAAAGTGTGCGAAATGTTATTTTTATATTCCGGTCATTTGCTATTGTCTCCTCAGATAACGCTGGTTTACCTCACCAGATCCTTTAAGGTATGGGGTTACTTTACCTTTTTGAGGGTATATTCAAATTTTATAGGACCTTCTGTGTTTTTTCGTTCAACGACAACTTTCATCAGTGTGTCGTTAATTCTTTTGTACGTAATCCGGTTTGGATAATTGACCCCATTATTGGCAAATATCAGCGTATCGGGTGATTTTGAAGTCATTACGAAATCCTGTGTTTGTCCCTCAACGGTTGACTCTTCTATCTCGCTGATGAAATGAATTGAGTCGTTCCGACGAACTATTTTAGGTCTTTCTTCCACAAGGTTTGCTGAATCTACCGGACTGACGGATAAGCCTTCATAACAAGTATCACTCACCCGTTTCCATATTTCGGTATAATTAGCTACATCACTGCTGACCCATTTCCCTTCCATCCATTGTAGTTTATCAAAAACTTTTTTTGATTCATTTTGTGCACTGCTGCAACTGCAAAGTACAAAGGTTATAACTGCGGCTCCAATTAAAAATGTTCTATTCATGATATTTGTATCGTATTATTAATAAAACGATTAAAATGTCTTTTAGTTGAACGATTCGTAAAAATAAATGCAACTAAAAGTAAATGAATTCAATAAATTCATCTTCTTTAATAATTTGCAAAGTTAATTATAATCCTGATGAAATTTAATCAGACCTTCGATTGGTGAGCGTAAGATTTTTCCAACTTCTATACCCATTTCTTTTGCCTCTTCACGTAATAAATCGCCCAGAAAGAACGCTATAGACCCAACCAGTCTGAGTGTCAGCTTTTGATAATCAGGACACTTGCATACCTGGTACTTCAGGAAATCCTTGAATTCTTTTCTGATCAGGTTTTGAATATAGGGATGTTCTTTTTGAAAACTCAAGAAATCGCAAAATGAAGCCAGAAACCGGTTTGGGTGATTTTGACGATAAACAGCATCAAGAACGATATCGAGTGTAGGATTATATCGTTTTTCGAAAGCTGTTTTTATTTCCAGAGGCATTTCATCTTTAAAATACTCCCTGATTAATGTGGTACCAAAACGCGCACCACTTCCTTCATCTGCAATAATATAACCGAGTGATGGAATACATTCTACAGTCTCATTACCATCATAGAATACTGAATTTGAACCTGTCCCTAGAATTCCGGCTATTCCTTTTTCAAGTCCGAAGAGTGCACGGGCTGCACCCAATGTGTCGGATCTGACTTCAATTTTGTCAGCATTTGGAAATGCCTTTTTGCACGCCAAATGGATGATTTCACAATTATCTTTATTTGCACAACCCGAACCATAAAAGAATATTTTATGAACACCTTGAAAGTCTATTTCAGGTATCAGGTTATGCATTAAAACACCATAAATTCCTTCTGTATCGATAAAATAGGGATTGAATCCTATAGTTGTAACTTTTTTAATTTCATTATCAGTATTGTACCACCACCACTGAGTCTTTGTTGACCCACTATCTGCAACTAATATCATTTCTTGTTTTTTCTAAAGGTTTTTGTACTATTTATAAAGTTTGTTCCCTCTGTTTTTAAAGTATTAAAGAAAAAAGTGAAATTAAATGAAGAGTTTAATGAGTCGGGGTAAAAAGATGATAAGACCTGTAATTGCTGATGCAATTGAAACAAATAATACTGCCCCTGCCGCCGTATCCTTAATGATTTCTGCCCGTTTATCGTATTCTATAAACCGTGAATCACACATTTGTTCGATGGAAGTGTTGAAAGATTCTGCAGCAAAGACAATCCCGATGCATAGGATGATCAATATCCATTCGGTCTGATTGATTGAAAAGCTAACTCCTAGGGTTAACGCCATTACTGCACACCCCAAATGAATCCATGCATTATGCTGAGTGCGCAATAGATACCCCATACCCCGAAATGCATAAACAAAACTTTTTAGCCTGCTCCGGGTACTAAATCCCTTTTTGTTTGCCTCAATCATATAATTAATAATGATGATGTTATCTTGTGCAAATGTAAAAATAAATCATATTCATTCGAGTCTTTATGATTTACTTTAAAAAGAAATTATGGTCCATTATCTTTCAAATGAATAATAAAAAGCCTTTAGCGATTGTTATTCGTGTTATATCTTTAATAGAAAGTGTGTCTTTGGATTTACAATAAGTAAAATTTATATTTGCTCATGTTATTTATCTCCTTTTCATAAGATATTTTTGGTTATTTATGACATCTCAATTTATGTTTATTTTTGTATCTTGCAGGCTGAAGTCAGCATTCGGTCTATGACGGTGTGCAAATGATAAATTATTTACTTTATCACGGTGAGATATGATTGACGAGCCCAAAAAATTTAATATTCTGTTGGTTGATGACCGACCTGAGAATCTTATTACGCTTGAAGGTATACTTGAAAGTCCTGAATTAAATATTTTCAAAGCCTTTTCGGGGAATGAAGCGTTGAGTTTAATGTTTGAAATCGATTTTGCACTTGTATTGCTCGATGTTCAAATGCCGGTGATGGATGGTTTTGAAACTGCAGAAATCATGCGCAGTTCGGAAAGGACCCGAAATGTACCCATCATTTTTGTTACGGCTATCAGTACCGAACGCAAACATATTTTTAAAGGGTATGAAAAAGGAGCCGTTGATTATCTCTACAAACCCCTTGATCTGGAAATATTAAAAAGCAAGATTAAAGCATATATTGAATTTTTTAAACATAAAGAAGAACTTATAGAAGCGAGTACGAAGCTTGAAAAGACCATCGAAGAACTGAATAATGCCAGGGTAATTGCAGAAGATGCAACCAAAGCCAAGAGTTCTTTTCTTGCCAATATGAGTCATGAAATCAGGACGCCACTTAACGGGATCATTGGGATGGCTGAATTGATTTTAATGGATGAACTCCCCGATATTCAAAGAGATCGATTAATAGATTTGAGAAATTCTTCTGAGACATTACTTGAAATCATCAACGAAATACTGGATATATCAAAGATTGAAGCAGATAAACTCGAATTGGAGTGTGTCGATTTCAGTTTAAGAGCGATGATTGAAAAATGTGTCAGATTGCTTGCTGTAAAAGCATTTGATAAGAAAATTGAAATGGTTTGTCATATTGATCCTGATTTACCTGATTATTATAAGGGAGATTCTTTACGTATCAGACAAATCTTGATTAATTTGCTTGGCAATGCTATCAAGTTTACTCATTCAGGATATGTTGGCGTTTTTGTAGAACATGTCGGTACAATGGGAAACAACTTAGCTTTAAAATTCTCTATTAAAGATACCGGGATTGGTATTGAGGAAGATAGGGTTCACTTAATCTTTCAATCATATTTTCAGGAAGAAAATTCAACGTCCCGCAAATATGGAGGAACCGGATTGGGCCTTACTATTTCCAAGAAACTGGTCGAAATGATGGGTGGTGAAATAGGGGTTATAAGTCAGAAAGGTGAGGGGAGCGAGTTCTTCTTTAACCTTGTTTTGAGTCATGCAGAGGGTGATGAGAGTTTTTATAAACTCGATCGTTCTCTCATTAAGCCGGAATTCAAAGTCTTGTTGGTTGATGATAATATTGTTGTTCAGGATTCAATTAGTGAAATATTGAAACAATGGGACATCGATTGTGATATCGTTTCAACTTGTGAAGAATGTCAGGCCAAAAACAATCATGATAAAGAGGTTTACGATCTGGCATTGATAGATAGTGATATGCTTCTTGATAACCATGAAATGCCTTTAAAGACGATGAATGAAAGATTATCGCTTATAAAGGGAGGGCAGATTGTAGTCCTGGGATCCAATTTATCGACAATACAAATAGGCAAGCTGAAACAATTGGGCATTCATTTATTTATCAATAAACCGGTATTACAATCTGATCTGAAGAATCTACTTCTCACGATGAATGACGTCATCGAAAAGGATGTTCCGGATATTAAGCAAAAAGAACCTCAAGTGATAGTAACTGATGCATCTACCAATTCTAAAAAGGTACGTATATTGTTAGCAGAAGATCAACCTATTAATAGAAAGATTGTTATCGGATTGCTTAAACGATATGACTGGTTAATAGTTTCTGCCGAAAATGGTGAAGAAGCCGTTGAAAAATATACAAATGAACCATTTGATCTGATCCTTATGGATGTGCAAATGCCCAAAGTAGATGGCTTTGAAGCCACCAGGCATATCCGGAACATGGAGGAGACAATTGGAACGCACATCCCGATTATAGCAATGACTGCTCATGCAATGAAAGGAGACAAGGAGAAATGTCTTGAATCAGGAATGGATTATTATATTACTAAGCCTATTGATTCCAAGGAACTTATTGAGCTGATTCAAAAAGTGGTTTCTGTTTAAGCATTTCCTGTTGTGGCATTGAATATCCCGTTTTAAATGAAAGCAAAAAATTGTAATGCAATAATAACATGAGCGACCAAAATGAAATTAATTCTTCATCCCGAAGAAATGGAAAAAAATATTTCATAACGCAATCCATGCATATTGGTGTAGGAAAAGGATTGTTTCTATGGTTCCTGGCGCTTTCATTTATTCCATTGGCTACGGTTAGCTATATCAATTACTTGAATTCTTTCAAGGGATTGACCATTGTTACTCAAAAATCTTTGACTACGAGTTCCAAACTCAGAGCCGATTATTTAGATGCTTATTTTAAAAATATTTTAAATACCCTTGAAATTCAATCTACTCAAAAGGCGAATATCGATTTTTTGAAACAATTGAAGAATGACTTGAACCAGTCGGGAATGCCTGCCGGTAAATTTGTTCATACAGAAACATGGAATAAGATTGCCTCTGAACATATGCCTGAATTGAACAGGATCAGGGATGTTGAAAAATATTATGATATCTATATGCTCGATAACAAGGGAAATATATTATTTTCGTTGGGGCAGAATGATGATCTGGGATCCAATATTTATAACGGGAAATATTCTCATACCCGCTTTGCTCAATCCTGTAAAAAGATCATAGAAAAAAATAGTCCATCTTTTTCAGATCTTGAATTTTATCCTGCCGAGAATAATTTGTTGAGTGGTTTATTAGGGATTCCGGTGCATGATGAAAAGGGATCATTTATTGGTATTCTAGGAATACAGATTAAGATTGACCAGATAAAAGAAATTTTAAGATCTGACCTGGGGCTTGGCGAAACAGGTGTATCTTATATCATTGGAGAAGATTTAATTACCCGTGTTGGATCACGTTTTGAAAATGACTCTATCATTTTGCACAAACCTGTTGTTCAGGATTTGTCAAAGCAATGGAATGCCAATCTTCATGGTAATTTTGCGCTCAATGATTCATTGAATGTTGCCCAAAACGAGAAGATGGGGAATTATGCCAACAGTAAAAATGTCTGGGTATATGGCATTTACAGGAATCTTAAGGTGCTTTCGGATTTAGGTATTCATTGGGCCGTTTTTGAAGAAATTGAACACAGTGAAACTTTTGCTTTCACAAAACAAATCTATCGTACTGTCAGAGATTCTTTGATCATTACATTCCTGATCGTCATTCTTTTTTCAATACTCATCACACGATACACGGTCAAGCCAATTAAACTATTGTCCTCATGGGCTAAACAGGTTGCCAGGGGCGAACTCGTGAGTAAGAATATCCGTGCCCCACAAAACGAGGTCGGGGAGATGAAGGAATCCTTTAATCAGATGGTTGAATGGGTGCAGAGTATTGCCGATGTTGCACTTTCCATTTCCAAAGGGGACTTCAGTAAAAATGTGACGATCAGAAGTGATAAAGATGTGTTGGGTAAGTCGATGAACGAAATGATATCCAGTTTCAGATCTGTCGTCAATCAGGCTAATCAGATTGCCCTTGGGGATTACAGCGCCAATATTGTTCCAAGAAGTGATGTGGATACGCTGGGTATTGCACTCTATCAGATGACAGAGATTTTAAGAAAAAACGATCTTGAAATAAACACACAGGTCTGGTTAAAAACAGGGCTTTCTACACTGAGCGACCGGATGAGCAGAAAACGTGACTTGAAAGAGTTATCCGATGATATCATCACCTTTATAGCTGAGTTTTTAGAAGCCAAACCAGCCTTATTATATCTGCCTGACCCAGTTCAGAAAGTTTTTAATATTCAAAGCAGTTATGCGCTTTTTGATCCAAAGCAACAATTTGTGTCCTACAAATATGGTGAAGGATTGGTAGGTCAGGTAGCAATCAACATGGCTCCTCTTGAAATGACTGAGATTAACAGGGAATCGTTCCCGGTTTTAGATCTTGGAATAGAACAGCTTACACCTTCATCGTATTATTTTTTCCCGGTAGTGTATGAAGGAGTTTTGGTTTGCGTGATTCAACTGGGTACGCTTCAACCATTGACAGAAATACAAAAGTTATTCCTTCAATCAGCAAATGAAAGTATTGCACTTGCTGTGAATATGGGATTTTCTAATGATAGATTAAATAAGCTCCTGTCTGAAACACAGAACCAAAAAGAACTCTTACAGGTTCAACAGGAAGAGTTGCGTCAGACAAATGAAGAATTAGAAGAACAAACCAAGGCACTTCGCCTGTCGGAGGAAACACTTCAGCATCAAAAAGAAGAACTCAGCGTTATCAATGAAGAGTTGGAAGAAAGGACCCGTGCACTCGAAAAGGAGAAAGAGACTATCAAGGTAATTAATGAAGAACTTCGGGATATACAGGGTGAAATTGAAAAGAAGGCCAAAGATCTTGAAATGGCCAGTAAATATAAATCAGAGTTTTTAGCTAACATGTCGCATGAGCTGAGAACTCCACTAAATAGTATTCTGGTATTGTCCCAACTGATGTCGGACAACGTAAACGGAAACCTGAGTGAGAAACAGGTTGAATTTGCGAAGACGATCCATTCTTCGGGGTCTGAGTTGCTTTCATTGATCAACGAAATACTTGATCTTTCCAAAGTTGAAGCCGGTAAAATAGATGTTGTGGTTGAACGGTTTTCACTTAGCGTTTTTGGTGAACAAATCAATCGCATCATTCAGCCATTGACACGCAAAAAAGGTCTGAACTTCTCAATAAGCATTGATGAGTTCCTTCCTGAATACATTTACAACGATTCACAAAGAGTACAACAGATTCTGCGTAACCTGTTGTCAAATTCCGTGAAATTTACAGAACAGGGATTCATCAAACTAAGAATATCAAGACCCGGTGAAGGATTCAAAAGCCAAAAAGGACAGAAACCTGAAGGGACGATTGCATTCGAAGTGAGTGATAGTGGAATAGGCATTCCCGAAGAAAAGTTCAAATTAATATTCAATGCTTTTCAACAGGCTGAAGGAACGACAAACCGTAAATATGGTGGAACAGGATTAGGTCTCACTATTTCAAAGAGTTTTTCAGATATATTAGGTGGAGAGATTTTTGTTTCCAGTAAAGAAGGTAACGGCTCAACATTTATATTGTACCTCCCTGAGAAGTTGGATCTTAAAAAGGTAATTAAAGACTCTGAAGAAAAAAATACAGGTAAAGAACTATTGATAGGTGCAAATACTTTTAATCTGTTACAGACTAAAGATGTTTTGAATGGAGGAATAGTATTTGAAGATACAGCAGCTGATATAAAGACAAAAACGAAATCAAAAAAAGCTGTTTCATCTAATGAGCCACTCTCAGATGGCTTTCCGGCATTGCCTGAAGGATTATTTGATGACCGGAATACAATAAAAGCGGGCGATAAGTTTATTCTTGTTATTGAAGATGATGTTACTTTCCTGAAGATCATGTATGATCTTTCAACTGCACGTGGTTTCAAATGTCTACTTGCTACTGATGGGGAAACAGGATTGTATTTTGCCGATATGTTCAATCCAAGTGCCATTATTCTCGATATTGGATTACCGGGGATAGATGGCTTTGAGGTAATGGAACGTTTAAAAATGAACTCTCAAACGCGTCATATCCCGGTTCATTTTGTTTCAGCAGTGGACAAGAACCAGGAAGCAATGCGGATGGGTGCAATCGGTTACCTGACAAAACCTGTCAGTCTGGATTTACTAAATGAAGCATTTACCAGGATAGAAGAGACGATTTCTAAAAGTGTCAAACGGTTATTGGTCGTTGATGATGAAGAGATCATGCGTAAAAGTATTGTTGGACTGGTTGATGGAAAAGATGTTCAGACCGTTGCTGTTGAATCCGGTGAAGAAGCAATTTTAAAATTGAATTCAGAGGATTTCGATTGTGTAGTTCTCGATCTTGGCCTAAAAGATATGTCGGGTTTTGAGGTGCTTGAAACAATCCGAAATGATAAACGACTGTCAAAGATTCCCATTATTGTTTATACCGGTAAAGATCTGAACAGGACTGAAGAACTCATGCTGAAGAAGTTATCAGATAGTATCATTATCAAGGGAGCGCGTTCTCCGGAACGATTACTGGCCGAAACCACCCTGTTTTTACATCGGGTTGAAGCAAATCTACCGAAAGAAAAACAGGTATTGCTGAATATATCGGGGGATAAAGATGCCGTCTTCATGGAAAAGAAGATTCTGGTTGTAGATGACGACATGCGGAATGTATTTGCAATTTCTGCAGTATTAGAAGATAAGGGTTTGACCATCATTGCAGCAAAAAACGGGAAAGAAGGAATTGATAAATTGTTTAAAAACCCCGATGTTGATCTTGTGCTGATGGATATCATGATGCCTGAGATGGATGGCTATGAAGCCATGCAACTGATCAGAAAAGATCAAAGATTCACACGACTGCCTATCATTGCCTTAACCGCCAAAGCCATGAAGGATGACAGGCAGAAATGTATTGACGCCGGGGCAAATGATTATTTGACCAAACCTTTTGACCCCGGGAAGTTAATATCCATGCTACGCGTTTGGTTATACAGATAAATTTTACGGAAACAGGTCTATCGTGGAAGAGAATAGCGAGAATATAAATATCGAGATCAAACTGTTTTTAGAAGCGATTTTTCAAAAATATGGGTACGATTTTAGAAATTATTCATTAGCCCATATCAAAAGACGCATTCTTCACAGGTTGTCAGTTTCTCATATCGGGAGCATCTCGATTATGCAGGACCGGGTATTGAGAGACCCTGATTTTCTCCAACAGATCTTGCTTGATTTCTCGATCAATGTCACAGAGATGTTCAGGGACCCCGATTTCTACAAGGCAATCCGGAAAGAAGTTGTTCCTCTTTTAAAGACATATCCGTTCATTAAAATCTGGCATGCTGGATGTTCAACAGGTGAAGAGGTTTATTCAATGGCAATTCTATTACAGGAAGAGGGACTTCTTGAAAGAACGCAGATCTATGCTACTGATTTTAATCAGAATGTTCTAAAAAGTGCGAAAGAAGGTATTTATTCTGTTGAAAATGTCAAAGAGTATACGCAGAATTACTTGAGAGCTGGTGGGAAAGAGAACTTTTCAGATTATTACACAGCCCATTATGACAGAGTAATGATGAATAAAGACCTGTGTGAAAATGTGCTTTTTGCACATCATAATCTTGTCACCGATAGTGTCTTCAGTGAAGTAAACCTGGTTATTTGCCGCAATGTATTGATCTATTTCGAAAGGGTACTTCAAAACAGGGTGGTAGGGTTGTTTAAAGATAGTCTGATATCAGGAGGAATACTTTGTTTAGGTTCAAAAGAAAGTCTGCAGTTTAATGAACATGCTCAGCTCTTTTCGCCATTTGTGGGGAAAGAAAAGATCTACCGAAAAAACTATATGATTCCGAATCTGTTGGACGATTAGAAATCAATATTTATTCAGGACCTTATTTATGGAATACAAACTTATAGTTATTGGAACATCAGCAGGTGGGATGGAGGCATTAAAAAATATACTTCCTGCTTTTCCACCGGCATTTCCGGTGCCTATTGTGATTGTACAACACATCAGTTCGCTTTCAAATGGATTCATGATCCAATATTTGGACAGTATCTCTTCGGTTAGGGTTAAAGAAGCGGAGGAAAAGGAATCGCTCTGTGCTGGAACGGTTTATTTTGCACCTCCCAATTATCACTTACTAATCGAAGACGATCAAACGCTTTCTCTAACCGTAGAAAAGAAAGTCAATTATGCACGACCCAGTATTGATGTCCTGTTTGAAAGTGCGGCCTGTACCTATGGAAATGCCTTAATTGGGGTAGTTTTAACCGGTGCCAATAACGATGGAGCAAAAGGGTTAGCAACAATTAAGAAAGCAGGGGGGTATACTATCGTGCAAAGTCCTGAAACAGCATATTCAGATTCAATGCCCCGGTCTGCTATTGATGCAGCCACTCCGGATATGATAATTCCTATTGAAGAAATAGCAATTCTATTAAGAGATCTATTTATGAAAAAACCTAATCGGTTCATATGATAAGGATTATATGTTAACTTCAACTCAATACCACACTAAGTTTGAGAAGTATTGGTTTTTTTAATAAAAAAGTTTGGAGGAAAATAAAATTAGGCTATCTTTGCACACGCAATCGGCAGCCACAGGGGTTGTTTAAAGCTAAGAGGATCGGTAGTTCAGTTGGTTAGAATACGTGCCTGTCACGCATGTGGTCGCGGGTTCGAGTCCCGTCCGGTCCGCCAGCAAAAAGAGTTCTTTAAGATAATATTTTAATAAGAAATCGTCAAGATTTTTTATTGTAAAAAATGGATCGGTAGTTCAGTTGGTTAGAATACGTGCCTGTCACGCATGTGGTCGCGGGTTCGAGTCCCGTCCGGTCCGCCAGGGGAGTAGAAATACTCCCTTTTTTTATGTTCTGACGCATTGGTTTTTAAGAAACTTATTTAAACAGTTAACTCTTTTAAAATGGCACAGGCATATTTATATCTCTTCATCGCAATTGTTTCCCTTGGTTATGTTTTTGGACTGATACTGGACCGTCTCAATACCAATCATTGGTGTAACGGTTTACCCGAGCGACTCAAGTCTATCATTACCAATGATGAATACGAAAAGTCGATAAACTACTATAAACAACATGAATCCTTGTCACAATGGCAGGAAGGTTTATCCTTCGTGGTTATTTTACTGGTGTTGATTTATGGGGGATTTGGAAAACTTGATGGTGAACTGAGAAACATTACAGATCATTTTATATTACTCCCTCTTCTGTTTTTTGGCGTAATTGGACTTCTCACTGGTTTGATTTCCAAACCTTTTGATCTTTATTCCACATTTGTTATTGAACAACGTTTTGGCTTTAACAAAACTACGCTCCGGACTTATTTTATGGATAAATTGAAAAGTATTGTCCTCTCAGTGATCATCGGAGGCGGCTTATTGTCATTGATCATCACCATCTACCATTATACCGGAAACTGGTTCTGGATTCTTGCACTCGGGGTGACTGTCGTATTCAGCCTTTTCTCTGTAATGTTTTATTCCACTTTGATTGTTCCACTTTTTAACAAACAGCAACCACTGGAAGAAGGGGAGACCCGTTCAGCCATCGAGTCATTTGCACAAAGGACAGGTTTTAAGCTCGACAATGTATTTGTAATAGATGGTTCAAAGCGTTCTACAAAAGCAAATGCTTACTTTACAGGCTTTGGTAAGAAGAAAAGGATCGTGTTATACGATACTTTGATTATTAAACATACTACCCAGGAACTTGTAGCCATATTGGCCCATGAAATTGGTCATTATAAACATCGTCATATCTTTAAGGGAATGGCTTTGTCGTTTGTTGAAACCGGTATTGTCTTTTTCCTTTTATCCCGTTTTATTGACCCGACAACTGCCTTGGCTCATAATATCTGTGCAGCACTTGGATCACCACAGCCTAATTTTCAAATAGGGGTTCTGGCTTTTGGCCTGCTCTACAGTCCGATATCTACTGTTTTAAGCAGTTTTACAAACATGCTGTCACGTAAGTTTGAATTTCAGGCAGATCGTTTTGCAGGGACATGGTGTAATCCGGATGATTTACAGGAAGCTTTGAAGCGCTTATCTGTAGATCATTTGAGCAATCTGAATCCACATCCTTTATATGTGTTTCTGCATTATTCGCATCCACCGTTAATCAGCAGGCTTGAGGGATTAGAAAAGTTAAAACACCTATCAGATCATTGATTTGATCACTTGTCCGGAAAGGAAAGAAAGGGTGTATGCTGAATCAATACTTCGGGCGGCATTGAAATCACGAAAAGCTTCTTGTCTATTTTGAATCCGAACATCGAAATTAGTAACAAACTCATTAACTTTGCAACCCAGTAAAAGAGATACATAATTTGATACTTTTTAAGTGAAAGCTATAATTACTAAAACCATTGCGCAAATCAGAAAATTTATCATGCTACAGCAGGTTCAAATTGTTCTGTCCTACATCTATTTACTTTATAACAAATTAAAAGCCCCAAAGGGTGTTGTTTGGTACAAAAAATTGGCTTACTGGCTTGTACAGGCTGTTTTAGTCCTTTTTTTATTCCTTGTTCTGGTTGATATGAACTTTCTTTGGCTTTTTGGTCGTTCGCCCAAGGTCATGCAACTGAATAATCCAAAACAGAATGTTGCTTCCGAGCTTTACACCGCAGATAATGTAATGATTGGTAAATATTTTTGGGAGAATCGTGTTCCGGTTGAATATAATGAACTCTCACCAACGCTTGTCAATGCCTTGGTCTCGACTGAAGATGTCAGGTTCTATCAACATCATGGCATCGATCTTCAATCTATGGTTGGAATTTTCTGGTCGATGGCAAAAGGAGAGAAACGAGGCGGTAGTACGATCACGCAACAACTGGTAAAAAACCTGTTTAAAACCAGAGAACATTATTCCAGAGGATTGCTGAGTTATATTCCCGGACTTAAAGTAGTTATTTATAAGACCAAGGAATTGATCAACGCCGTTAAGATTGAATTCTTTTACTCCAAAGCGGAGATTTTAACCATGTATTTGAATACTGTGGATTTTGGAAGCAATTCATTTGGAATCTCATCGGCAGCTACAACATTCTTTGATAAAAAACCTCACGAGCTGAAGACTGAAGAATGTGCACTACTCGTAGGAATGCTTAAAGCTCCATCCTATTATAGCCCGGTGACTAATCCTGCGAATGCGTTGGCGAGAAGAAATACCGTGATTGACCAATTGGTGAAATATAAATATCTGACCAAAGACAAGGCTGATTCCATCGAAAAGATCTCAATCCATCTGCATTACAAAGTTGCTGGTAATTATGATGGTGATGCATTATATTTCAGGGATGCTGTTGCCCGTGAACTGCAGGACTGGTGTAAGGACAACAAAAAAGACATTTACCGTGACGGACTAAAAATATACACAACTATTGATATGCGTCTTCAAAAACTTGCTGAAGAAGCAATGCAGCAACACATGAAGAATTTGCAGAAACGGTTCTTTCAACATTGGGAAGGTCAGGCACCCTGGGTGGATGAAAAGGGAAAAGAGTTACCAGGATTTATCGAAGACATAGCCAAACAAACCGATGATTATAAACGGTTGATCGCAAAATATGGTAAAACAAATGATTCAGTAAAATACTATTTAAATAAGCCACACACCATGACTGTGTTTACATGGGAGGGCGACAAAGATACTCTTTTTAGTACTTATGACTCAATCCGTTATTACAAACACATTCTGCATGCCGGATTTGTAAGCATGGATCCCCAGACAGGTTTTGTAAAAACATGGGTAGGAGGGATAAACTTCAAGTACTTTAAGTTCGACCATGTCAGTCAGTTTAAACGTCAACCCGGTTCTTTGTTCAAGGCATTTCTTTATACAGCCGCGATTGATAATGGATTCGGACCTTGTGACATGCTGACCGATCAAAATGTCACGATCAATTATACCGAGAAGGGACAAGCCAAATCATGGTCTCCACATAATGCAGACTGGAATTTTACAGGTCGGTCGATGAGTTTAAAACATGCCTTTGCACGAAGTGTAAATTCAGTCGCTGTTCAGGTATCTCAAAAAATTGGTTGGACTAAAGTGATCGAGTATGCCAAAAGGATGGGGATAACATCTGATATCCCAAATGTTCCTTCTGTTTGTTTGGGTACGAGTGATGTTTCATTACTCGAAATACTGGATGCCTATTCGCCTATTGTCAATGGCGGATACAAAGTAGAACCAGTGTTTGTATCAAAGATAACCGACAGGACCGGTAAAGTACTCTATGAATACAAGAAATCCAGAACTAAAATATTGAATGACGAAACGGCTTTCCTGATGAGCATTATGTTGAGGGCAGGTCTTTCAGAACCGGGTGGAACAACCCAGGGGCTTTTTGAATATGATCTTTTTAAATATGATACTGAGTTTGGCGGAAAGACCGGAACCTCTTCAAATTACTCTGACGGTTGGTTTATCGGTGTTACTCCAAAATTAATAGGTGGTGCATGGGTAGGCGCTGAAAGCCGGAGTGTCCACTTCAGGACTTCGGAACTGGGTGAAGGATTGAAAACAGCGCTTCCTATTTATGGCCTCTTCATGCAGAAGGTTTTACACGATGAGAAGTTAAAAGAATATCGTGGAAAATTCCCGAAAGCTCCTCTTCATGTATCAAAAGAATATACCTGCCATACACGTTTAGAGCCTACGATCTCTGATTCTACGTTGATGATGGATGATGTGGAAATGGAATTTGATGACCCTAAACAACCTGAAAAGAAATAAGAATAAGGGTTTCAACTTAAAAGCATGCTTTTGTAGAAGGAATTTATTTTCTTATGAACTTTTTTTAAGTCCAAATAAGAAGTACTTTCGCATCCAAATTATTACAATTACTATTTATCAATTTTTAAAATTAATTCGATGGAAATCAGCAAAAATAAAGTGGTCAGCCTGACCTACACGCTCAAGCTGGATCACGCTGAAGGTGAGCTGGTAGAGATGGTTGATAAGACCGAACCTTTGGTATTTATCTACGGTGCAGGCATGATGCTGCCAAAATTTGAAGAGAATTTGGTTGGGAAAGGTGTTGACGATGGCTTCGAATTTACGCTGGTTAGTCCTGATGCATATGGTGATTATCAACTTGATATGGTTGTAAATCTTCCGCTTGATATCTTTAAGGTAGAGGGTAAGGTTGATTACGATATGTTGAAAGAAGGTAGCATGTTACCGATGATGGATAATCAGGGTAATCATCTTCAAGGCAAGGTTCTTGGCGTTGAAACCGAAACAGTTCGCATGGATTTTAACCATCCTATGTCAGGTAAAACATTGCATTTTACCGGTGCGATCGTTGATATACGTGAAGCAAGTGAAGAAGAACTCAGTCATGGGCATATTCATAGTGATGGGTGTAGCCACTAATCACTCCACTTATAAAAATCAAAAGCCGTCCTTTTTCAAAGTGACGGCTTTTTATTTTCTATAAATAAAATGAAATTTCTGATTATTGACCGATGAGAAACACCACCGGTTTCTTGTCGATTTCTGGGATCTTTATGGCCCACTCATAGGCAGGAAGCGTTTTAATCGATTCTTCAGCTGAAGAAATCATACAGGCAACACATATTAGCGTATCGGGACGGCAGGTTTCAGCCACTATTTGTAACAGTTTGCGGTTCCGGTAGGGCGCCTCGATAAAAATCTGGGTCTGCCCCGTTTTGTTTACCACATTCTCCATATCCCGAATCTTTTTAATTTTATCCCTTGCGTCAATCGGCAGGTAACCATGGAAAGTGAATTGCTGTCCATTGAACCCCGATGCCATTAAAGCCATAAACAGTGAGGAAGGTCCCGAAAGGGGAACAATCTTTATTTTCTCCTGATGACAAAGGTTTACTAATGCCGAGCCTGGATCTGCCACACAAGGAAGTCCGGCTTCGGACAATAAACCCACATCCTGTCCTTTGAGCAGCGGTTCAATCATATCATGGATTTCTCCTTTTGGCGTATGCTCATTCAGCACAAAGAACTCAGACGAATCAAAAGGTCTTGGATAAACTGCTTTCTTGAGAAAATGACGGGCCGACTTGAGTTCTTCAACTACAAAAACTGTAAGTTCTCTGACAATCAGAATGTTGTAGGTTGGAATGACCCTTTCGATTTCTGTATCCCCCAGCAGTGTTGGAATGAGATAAAGTGTTCCTTTCTTTTGGTTCATGATGATAAATTATTCCAGGGTAGATAATCCAGATCCACATTTCCTCCTGACAAGATAATGCCTACTCTTTTTCCTTCAAATTTTGACTTTTCTTTCATGATTGCAGCGAGGGGGACAGCCGATGAAGGTTCAACCAAAATTTTCATCCTCGTCCAGATCAATCTCATTGCTTCAATAATCAATGCTTCATCAACAGTTATAATTTCACTGACATGATCCCGGATAATGGGAAATGTAATGGTGCCAAGAGATGTACGTAAACCATCTGCAATCGTGTGAAGCGGACTGACAGGTTGTATACTTCCTGCTTTCATCGATCTCAAAGCGTCATCGGCATTCTCAGGTTCTCCTGCAATGACTATCGTGCCGGGAGAAAAATAAGTCGTCGATAACGCAGTGCCACTCAATAGCCCACCACCACCAACGGGAGCCATGATGATGTCGAGTTTCTCAGTTTGTTCAATCAGTTCCTTTGCTGCAGTGGCTTGTCCTGCTATGATCCTGACATTATTATAGGGATGAATTTCTGTTGCCCGGGTTTCTGCAACAACTTTCATCAATGTATCTTCCCTAGCCTTTACATTGGGTTCACAAAATGTAATGATACCACCATATTGCTTAACTGCATCCACCTTTACTTGTGAAGAGTTCGAAGGCATCACGATATAAGCTTTTACCCCAATATTTCTGGCTGCAAGTGATAGAGCCGCAGCATGATTCCCCGAAGAGTGAGTAGCAACACCATTCTCTAGTTCATTGGGATTGAGCGTAAGAATTGCATTAGTTGCCCCCCTCATTTTAAAGGCTCCGGCTCTTTGAAAGTTTTCACATTTAAAGAATATTTCAGCACCGAGATATCCGTTGATCAAGTTTGAACTCAATACAGGTGTTTGGTGAACAAAGGGTGCGATTCTTTGTGCCGCTGTAAGAATGTCGTTGTAGTTAGGAATTTTAAAATCCATGGGGATGTATTTTTTTCAATAAGATGCAAAATTAAATAAATCGGGACACAAAAAAAGCCGTTACGATTTTAACGTACGGCTTTCCTTGTATTTTGAAGTGGCATTTACATTTTTATCTTTTTATCGATTTCATCCAGATGCCCTTTAAATTGCTTATCGGTAGCGAGTAAATTGGCTATTGCTTTGCATGCATGAAGTACCGTTGAATGGTCTTTATTTCCACAAAACAATCCAATGGTTGAAAGAGAGGCTTTCGTATGTTTCTTGGAAAGGAACATGCTCATCTGACGGGCCTGAACAATTTCTCTTTTCCGGGTTTTTGAATTTAAAGCTTCGATAGGTATATTAAAATAATCACAGACCACTTTCTGAATATAGTCAATCGAAATTTCACGGGTAGTATGTTTGACAAACTTATCAATCATCTGACAAGCCAGATCAATGGTAATCTCTTTTTTATTGAGCGACGACTGTGCCATGATTGAAATCAACGCACCTTCGAGTTCACGCACATTCGTTTTAACATTATAGGCCAGGTATTCGATCACATCCTCCGGCATTTCAATACCATCGTTGTAAAGGCGTTTCCTTAAAATAGCTATACGTGTTTCAAGATCAGGAACCTGTAAATCGGCTGCCAGTCCCCATTTAAAACGTGATAACAGTCGTGGTTCAATACCTTTCAGTTCCACAGGTGGTTTATCCGATGTCAATACAATCTGTTTGCCTTTCTGGTGCAGGTAATTGAAAATATGGAAGAATGAATCCTGGGTCTTTTCCTTGCCTGCAAGAAACTGAATATCGTCGATGATCAACACATCTATCATCTGATAAAAATGAACAAAGTCGTTGTGTGTGTTATTGCGGACAGAATCAATAAACTGATTGATGAACTGTTCAGCCGCAACATAAAGCACTGTCTTGTCGGGGAAGTTGTTTTTTACCTGTATCCCTATTGCATGTGACAAATGTGTCTTACCAAGTCCAACGGGACTGTATATAAACAATGGATTGAAGGCCGTTTTACCGGGATTGGTCGCAACTGCATATCCTGCCGAACGTGCCAGTCGGTTGCAATCACCCTCAATATAATTGTCAAAAGAATAAGCATCAATGAGCTGAGAGTGAATCTTGATCTTTTTCAGTCCAGGAATCACAAAAGGATTGGGTATCTCCTTATTATTACCCTTGTTTAAATCGATCGGCATAGCTATAGCCGGGTTATTTAAAGACTTGTTATTACTGGTCGGTACTTTGATTGTAAAAGGATCAGTCTGGCTGGCAGAAGTATCCATCACGATACTGTATTCCAGTCGTCCTGTGTTGCCAAGCTCGCTCTTGATTGTTTTCTTGAGGAGGTGGATATAATGTTCTTCTAACCATTCGTAGAAGAATTGGCTTGGTACCTGTATGGTAAGGACATTATTATCGAGCCTGATTGATTTAATTGGTGAAAACCAGGTTTTAAAACTTTGATAATTAATGTTGTCCTTAATAACTTTCAGACAACGATCCCATACTTCGATATGAAGCTCTGTCATGCGTACTGGATTATTTTTGCAGGCTGGTTAATATTAAAATCTTATAAAGTCGTATTCTATAGATTAGAAACCAAAAGATTAGTAAAAGGAATTTACTGTTCTTTCAGTGTCTCTTTAGTAGTAAAAAGTTGTTAACAAAGTTCAACTTAAAATAGTTGAAATAAAAGGGGTATAGAGGTTGATTTACATAAAAAAAATTCTTAAATGGTGAAATGATTATTTTCTTTTTTTAATTGTTCGATTGTATTAAATTGTTTTTAAGTAATTGATTTTTAGATTCTCTATTCTTCCAAACTTTTCATATACCTTGATTGATAAATTTTTGGGTACCTGAAATGAAATTCTGCATTCCAATTCAAACGATGAGGATAGTTGTTCAAGATTTTCTTCTTTGATAATCTTCATAACTTCGTTCATCATTGAATAGGGGTAAATAATTTCATAAACATCATTAATTTTAAGTGTTACGATTTCAGCATTTTTTAAAGCATCCTGTGCAGCGGTTTTATACGCATTGATGAGTCCACTGACACCTAATTTTGTTCCTCCAAAATATCTGACAACAGCTACCAATGTATTTGTGAGATCAAATGATTGTAGTTGTCCGTAGATCGGCCGTCCTCCGGTTCCCGAAGGTTCCCCATCATCATTCATTCTATGTGCACTCTTGTCAAAACCCAAAATATATGCAAAACATACATGTCGGGCATCATGAAACTCTTTTCTTATTTTATCAAGAAACTCCTTTATTTCTGTTTCATTGGTCACCGGAATTGCAAACGAAATAAACTTGCTACCCTTTTCTTTATAAAATCCTTCTGATTTTGAGGTGATTGTTTTATAATTATCGTCGAATAGCATTCTGTTTTAAATCCGTTTTCCCATTTCATAAAAATATGTAAATTGATTCATTTAGCAAGCAATAAATAAAATTATTTTGATATTTTTATTGTCTCTAAATATCAAAAATGTGTGATAAGCGGAATGCTTTTTGTTATGAATAATTAATGTTGCGATTGTTAATAAAAATACTAAACATCGCATAATCAGATTTATAGCGACTAAAAGCAAACCAGTTTTTTCTGATAACTCTTTTTTTGAATGAAATAATTAACTTTGTGGCCTAAATTAACCCCTTATGCCACACCTTGGAGAGTTTGCCTCACTGCTCGTTGCAGTGTTTTGGACCATTACTGCACTTTCTTTTGCACGCGCCAGTCGAATCATCGGTTCTCTTCAGGTGAACTGGTTGAGGCTTGTTTTTGCCTTTGTCTTTTTGGGATTGCTCTTGTTGTTCAGAACAGGCTCATTCTTCCCCATTGAAAATTCAGCCACCTCATGGCTTTGGCTTTCACTGTCAGGATTGATTGGTTTTGTAATCGGCGATTTCTGCCTTTTCCTTTCTTATGAGTATGTCAGTGCACGAATATCTATGCTGGTTATGGCATTGGCGCCTCCCATTGCTGCCGTCACGGGATACTTTATTCTCGGAGAGTCATTTACAGGAATGAATCTTGTCGGTATGCTCATCACCTTGTTAGGGATCGCGATTGTTGTTTTGGACAAACCAGCCGTTGATGAAAACGAGATTCCAAAACCAAAACAACTTTTCAAATCTACCCATTCGGTTAAGGGACTGATGTTTGCTTTTGGAGGTGCAGCAGGACAAGGTGTTGGTCTGGTATTGAGCAAACTGGGGATGCAATCCACTATCGCATCTCATCAATACGATCCTTTTGCTTCAACACAAATTCGGATTATCACAGGGATTATAGGATTTACATTGATTATTGTCTTTGCCGGAAGAATAGGCAATCTGCATAAAGCAATCAAAAACAGACCTGCCATGAGTTTGGTTTCGCTGGGTGCAATCTTTGGTCCGTTTCTCGGTGTATCACTTTCATTGCTTGCCGTTCAACACACTTCAACCGGAATCGCCTCAACGATCATGGCCATTGTCCCGGTCCTTATTATAGCACCCTCTGTTTATCTGTTTAAAGAAACGGTGACCAAACGTGAAATACTGGGAGCTGTAATGGCGGTATGTGGTGTTGCCCTATTTTTCATTTAAGGACTGAAACTTTTTTCTAAGCTTTTCTGTAATGGCCAGAAATTCCGATTCTGTAAAGCGGGGCCTTTCTTTGCTGTCTATTACAGTCTGTCTTTTATTTTCCATCAACAACGGATACCAATCGCCAGGGTTCGGAAGATCATTTTTAGTCCGGGGAATAATATGCATATGCAGGTGTGCCACACTTTGTCCGGCTTCCTCCTTTTCCTGTATGGACCAGTCAAAAGCATCCGTATCCAGAAATTCACAAAGCCTTTTCGTCACCTCACGGGCAAACTGAAAGAACTGAGCCAGCTGTGCCTCTTCCAGATCATGCAAACTCTCGATATGTTTTAAAGGAATGATTAAAGTATGCCCGGGAAGCATGGGCGAAATATCATAGACCGCCATGAAATCAGGACTTGAAGCAAAGGCATGTTCTTTTATATTCATACGGCAAAACGGACAATTCATACTATTAGAGTTTATGATTTTTTCAATATTAAAAAGTAAAGGGCTAGGCCCGGAGTGAGTTTGTTGAGTAGGGCAGGAGAGACGTTTAATGCTTCATTCCCGTTATGAATGGTCACAATTGCTTTTAAGGTGACCAAGGTCTTGATTAAGCGCACACCTGATGGATGGAAACAACAGATATCCCAAAGTGAAGATGAGCGATTGAAAGGCTCTTCTATCGCATCAAAAACGTCATCCAGGGCAGGGTATTGGCTGCGCAATAAATGCCGGGCAGTAAAAGGCGATAATCCGCTACCCAGCAAAAGATTTTCTTCGTCTTCTACAAACAAATGATTTTCAGGAGTGCGACTAAGATCGATGATCTTTTTATCCCTGAGTTCATCGAAGAAACATCCTCCAGTACTTACCATTAAATTCGTCAGGTCATTCGCATCCTGCAGAAATGATCTGAGCAATGCCGGGGAATTCCATTCAGATTTTCCAACTTTCAAGCTGACTGCGCATCGGTCAGTAATTCCGGAGAATAATTTTTCACCAAACCAGTCTTCATCATCTGCATCAGCCATCTTTTCTGAAAGGATAATTCCCGGATTCAGTAGGATTCTGAATAGTCCGGCATTATCCTGACTTTTAAACAAGAGCGCTTTTTCGTCCAGATAAGTAAGTTTAAGCTTTTCAATCTGAGTCGGATGATAACTCATCTTACCTTGCAGGTCAAAGTCACCCAGATCAATTTCTTTAAAAAAGGCTCCATCTGTACCGGATTTTTCAATGATCTCATGCAAAAAGAAACTTCCGTAGAAAGAAGTTATCGCAGATAGATCCAGGACCAGGAATTCCCTGTTCAGCAATAGCCGGATTGTGTTTACCTTCATGAGCAACGTCTTATTAAATTTCATGCAAAGATAAAGGATGTGTTTGTAACTTTGTTGCATGAAAGTTTCGTCAAACAAGGCAATTGATGTCTATAAGTATTATCGCGATCTGTTGATCGATCTTTATGGACAGGAGGAGGCATCTTCGCTGATGACGATCCTCTTCGAACACTTCCTGTCGTTGAAACGTCATGAGATATTGTCTGGATCGGCACGTCGTATCTCCGAATCCGAACTGCTCAAAATTCATTTCGCCTGCAAAGAACTATTGAAACAGCGCCCTGTACAGTATATTACAGGCACGACATGGTTTTATGGTTCTCCCTTTAATGTAACGCCTGATGTGCTCATTCCCCGACCTGAGACTGAAGAATTGTGCGACTGGATCATAAAAGATTGCCTGAGAGCTTTCCCTTTGCCATCCTCATTAAGTGTTCTGGATGTCGGTACAGGCAGTGGATGTATAGCGATTACCCTCAAACAAAACCTTAAAAATGCTTTGGTTACCGCATTGGATGTTTCTGAAAAAGCCCTTGCACAAGCCAGAACTAATGCTTCGAACCTGAATGTCGATATTGATTTTCTGGAAGTAGATATTTTGAATAAAGCAGTGTGGCCTAAGGAGAAATTCGATGTAATCGTCAGTAACCCCCCTTATGTCCGTGATTCTGAGAAGGCGTTGATGCAATCAAATGTATTGGATCACGAGCCACATCTGGCTTTATTCGTTTCTGATGAACAGCCCCTCGTTTTCTATGAAGCAATTGGCCGGTTTGCACTTCAGTCCTTGTCTGAAAAAGGCAGACTCTATTTTGAAATCAATGAAAATCTCCAGGATGAACTGAAATTAATGTTGGAGCAGCTGGGGTTCAGCCAAATAGAATTCAGAAAAGACATAAATAATAAATTTAGGATGATGCGGTGCACGATAAAAAATCAAATCGAAAAACACTAAAAAGCGCATCAGAAATAGAATTGAAATCAAAAATATAACTCCCATAATATTATGGGTTTAGGCATAGTTGAAGCATAGTTAAGGCATACTTGAGGCATACTTAAAGTATACTCATAGAGTATAGCTTAATCCTGCTTCAACTTTATATGAACTATTTGTCTATTGTATTTCAAAAAACTTTTTAATCCCAGATATCAGGTTGATTCACCGAAAATTTATTTCAGGCAACAAAAAAGTTTTCCGATCTCTTTTCAACCCGATTGTTTATTTTTTCAAATTCATGATTCAGTATAGATGAAAAAATGAAAAGAAAAACGTACCTTTGCCGGCTTTTTAGAAGCAAATATACAACAATTTAAGCGGTAAAATTTCAAATGATAATAGTTTCAGAGTTAGGTGTTCAGTTCGGCAAGCGGGTATTATTTCAGGATGTGAATCTGAAGTTTATGAATGGCAATTGTTATGGAATTATCGGTGCGAATGGTGCCGGTAAGTCAACATTGCTTAAGATTCTTTCAGGGGATCAGGATCAAACAAGAGGTACTATTTCTTTGGGTCCGGGCGAACGTTTGTCGGTACTTAAACAGGACCACAATGAATTTGATGACTATACTTTATTAGATACAGTCCTGATGGGCCATGAGATACTGTGGTCAATCATGCAGGAGAAGGATGCCCTCTATTCAAAAGAGAATTTTTCGGATGCAGATGGTGTAAAGGTTTCGCATCTGGAAACTAAATTTGCAGAGATGGATGGTTGGAATGCCGAGAGTGATGCCGCAAACCTATTGAGTGGATTGGGTGTCAAAGAAAGCTTTCACCATTGGAAGATGAAAGATCTGAGTGGAAAAGACAAGGTAAGGGTACTATTGGCCCAGGCACTTTTTGGTAAACCCGATAACCTGTTACTTGATGAGCCAACCAACGACCTTGACCTTGACACCGTGATGTGGCTTGAAAAATATTTGTGTAATTACGAAAATACGGTTCTGGTAGTGTCGCACGACAGGCACTTTTTGGATTCAGTCTCAACGCATACCGTTGATATTGACTTTGGAAAGATTCGCATGTTTGCCGGTAACTACTCATTCTGGTATGAATCGAGCCAGCTGGCATCGCGTCAGTTACAGGTACAGAACAAAAAGAATGATGAAAGGCGCAAAGAACTGCAGGAATTTATCCAACGTTTCCGTGCCAATGTCTCGAAGTCAAAACAGACAACCAGTCGTCAAAAGATGCTGGACAAGCTTACTCCTGAAGAAATTCAGCCTTCTACACGTAAATATCCGGGTATCATCTTTACTCCCGATCGTGAACCAGGAAACAATATTCTGGAAATAAAGAACCTGAGTAAGAGTATCAATGGCGAAGTCCTGTTTAAGGATGTCGATCTGATGGTGACAAAGGACGATAAGATCATCTTCCTGTCACGTGATCCACGTGCCATGACTGCCTTGTTTGAAATCCTGGCTGGTCACGATACTGATTATACCGGTACATTTGATTGGGGTGTTACTATTACGCCTGCTTACCTGCCATTAGACAATGCAAGTTTCTTTGATTGTGACTTATCACTCATCGACTGGCTGGGTCAATATTCACACGATACTACAGAGAATTTCCTAAGAGGATTCCTGGGTAAAATGTTGTTTGCAGGTGAAGAAATATTTAAGAATACAAGGGTGCTCTCGGGTGGCGAGAAGATGCGTTGTATGATTGCACGCATGATGCTGAAAAATGCAAACGCGATGCTGCTTGATTCACCGACCAACCATCTGGACCTTGAGTCAATCCAGGCTTTCAATAATACCTTGACTAATTTCAAGGGTGTTGTTTTAATGTCTTCGCATGACCATGCATTCATAGAAACTGTTTGTACCCGAGTGGTAGAATTAACACCAAGCGGAATCATCGATAAGCAAATGGATTATGATGATTATATAAGTAGTGAAAAACTGATGGAACAAAGGGACAATATGTACAAATAAATTTCGTAAGTTTGTTCATATTGTAATCCATATCAACTATGCGAAACTTTGAAACAATCGAGGACATTATTTATTTCGCCATTGAGTCTGAGATTCAGTCAGTAGAATTTTATAATCGCCTATCGGAAGCTGCTCCGGAAGGTGATACAAAATTGCTTTTTGTTCGGTTAATGGAAGAAGAAAAAAGCCATATTGTCCGCTTGCAGTATTTGTTGGATCATCAATTAGAAAACGGCTTTCCAGGTCTAAGTCACCGATTTTCAGAATCTGACTATCTGCCGCATGTCACCCCTGCACCGGATGTAGATATTGCTGAAGGATTGATCATCGCCATACAAAAAGAAAAAGCTGCTATCAGATTATACTCAGATCTGGCTATGGATATAAAAAAACATGATTTAAATAAGTTCTTTCTACTGTTAGCATCCGAAGAAGAGAAGCATTATATGAGGTTTGAAAATGAATACAATGCACTTGTAGCAAAAAAATAATGCTAAAAGTCATGTTTTAATTCTATATTTTAAATAGTAGTGAATACTTAAGAAGCCGTATTTTTGCAAAATGGAAGAAATCCCTGATCTGTCTGAAAATAATAACGAAAACATTGAAAAGCATCACGCTGATGAGCATAAAATATTGCAGCTCACCGGTATGTATGAAAACTGGTTTTTGGATTATGCATCCTATGTAATTTTAGAACGTGCAGTACCCGAAGCTCTTGATGGTCTGAAACCGGTACAGCGCCGTATTATGCATTCCATGAAAGATCTGGATGATGGCCGATATAATAAAGTCGCCAACATCATTGGTCATACCATGAAATATCACCCACATGGCGATGCCTCCATCGGAGACGCTCTCGTTCAGTTGGGTCAGAAAGATTTACTGATTGATTGCCAGGGTAACTGGGGGAATATTCATACGGGTGACAGCGCTGCTGCACCCCGTTATATTGAAGCCAGGTTATCAAAATTTGCGCTTGATGTGGTCTTTAATCCCAAGACCACAACGTGGAAATCGTCTTATGACGGCAGGAATAAAGAGCCGGTCATGCTTCCCGTTAAGTTCCCATTGTTGCTCGCTCAAGGAGTGGAAGGGATAGCCGTAGGTCTGGCTTCCAAGATATTGCCCCATAACTTTCTTGAACTCATTGATGCTTCGGTCAAAATATTGAAAGGGGAGTCCTTTGAAATTCTTCCCGATTTTATTGCCGGTGGATTGGTTGATTGTTCACGATATAATGATGGTTTACGCGGTGGCAAGATCAGGGTCAGGGCTAAAATTTCCCAACTTGACAAGAAGACACTGGTCATCAACGAAATTCCATTTGGAACTACTACCACAAGCCTGATTGAGTCGATCATTAATGCCAATGATAAAGGGAAAATCAAAATCAGGAAGATTGATGACAACACAGCTCAAAATGTTGAAATACTGATTCATTTGCAACCTGGGGTCTCTCCCGATACCACTATAGATGCTCTCTTTGCATTCACGGATTGTGAAATTGGTATTTCTCCAAACTCATGTGTTATTTATCAGGGTCGTCCTCAGTTTCTTCCGGTTAGTAAATTGCTTCAACTCGTCACCCATAATACGGTTGAACTCCTGAAGCTAGAACTTGAAATTGAACTTGCTGAATTAAAGGAAAAACTCTTCTTTTCTTCATTGGAAAAAATATTCATCGAACAGAAGATTTTCCATCTCATTGAAAATAGCAAGAACTGGCAGAACACGCTTGAAATCCTTGGGAAAGCCTTCTTTCCCTATCGCACCATCTTCTACCGCGACATCACTGAAGCTGATTACGAGCGATTGGTAGAGATCCGGATCAGACGGATCCAGGGATTTGAAACTCATGCTGCAGATGAAAGGATCAAACATCTGGAAGAACAGATCATCGAAGTGAACTTTCATCTCGATCACCTGATCGATTATGCCATAGCTTATTATCTCAGAATCAGGGATAAATATGGAAAAGGCAAGGAGCGTAAAGCTGAAATCAGGAACTTCGAAAATATTGAGGCAACGATGGTCGCGGCTGCTAATATGAAGTTGTATGTAAATATGATTGAAGGGTTCGCCGGATTCAGTCTTAAGAAAGATGAGTTTGTCTGCGAATGTTCAGATATTGATGACATCATTGTCTTTAGGGAGAATGGTACTTTTATTGTGACCAAGGTTGCTGAAAAGGTTTATATTGGCGAAAATGTGGTACACATTGACATATTCAGAAAAAATGATGAAAGGACCATATATAATATGGTTTACCAGGACGGGAAATATGGAGCAGCCTATATCAAAAGATTTGCCGTCAAGGGGATTACAAGAGATAAAGAATATGATCTGACCAAAGGTTCGGCCGGATCGAAAGTACTCTACTTCTCTTCAAATTCTAATGGAGAGGCCGAGGTACTGAAGATCATTCTTAAGCCAAAGCCAAAACTAAAGAAAATTGCTTTCGAATTTGACTTTAGCCAGTTGGCCATAAAAGGCCGCCAGAGCCAGGGTAACCTTTTGACTAAATATTTGATCAAAAAAGTTGAGAAAAAGGAAGATGGTGTTTCGACATTGAGTGCACGTAATGTTTGGTATGATGATTCAGTTATGCGGTTGAATGCTGAAGGGCGTGGGACGTTACTGGGTGCCTTCAAGGGTGATGATAAAATTTTTACGGTTTACAGATCGGGACATTATAAGCTTTCAAACTTTGACTTAGGCACCCATTTTGATGATGACATGGTGTTTATCGAGAAGTTTCGTGCTGATCGTGTCATTTCTTTGGTATATTACTTTACCGAGAAACAGGCCATGTACCTGAAACGCTTTTCAATTGAACAAACCGATAAGAAAACAGATTTTGTAGGGTTGGAAGACGGTTCAAGTTTGGTACTGATTTCTTTTGATTGGTTGCCCCGATTGGAAATTGTATTTAATAATGAGGGTGTTAGAAATCCACGCGAAAACGAAATCCTCAATGTTGCAGAATTCATTGAAGTCAAAGGCTTTAGGGCAAAAGGGAAGCGATTGCATACCCATGATATTCAGAAGTTAAACTGGATTGACCCTTTGCCCTATGAAGATCCCATAAATGTTGTTGAAGTAGAATCTGAGGCTGTAGAAGTTGAGGAATCTGAAGAAACGGAATTCTATGATCCTTTTCCCGAAGAGGATGAACACAAGCCCATTGACGGGGATGCAACACAAATGACGCTTTTTTAAATTGAAAAATATTAGATTACAATATGTTTGATAAAAAAATTCTTGAAGTTACACCTGATGTTAAATGGATCGGAGCGCTTGATCCTGATCTGGTTACTTTTGATGTAGTAATGGAAACCAAATATGGTACGACTTATAATTCGTACTTTATTGATGCAGAAAAAAAAGCCATTATCGAAACGGTTAAAGAACGATTCTTTCCCGAATATCTGGATAAACTTAAAAAAGTCTGCAATCCATCTGAAATTCAATACATTATTCTTGATCATACCGAACCTGATCATTCAGGAGCTGTAGCCCAATTGCTGAATTTTTGTCCTGATGCTGTTATTGTTGGTAGTGGCAATGCCATCCGTTATTTGAGGGATATGATTGGGTTTTCATTTAAAAACCAGGTTGTTAAAGATGGTGATACGATTGACCTTGGAAATAAAACATTAAAATTTATCAGTGCCCCGAATCTGCATTGGCCTGATTCAATCTATACCTACCTGGTTGAAGATAAAGTATTGTTTACCTGTGATTCCTTTGGTGCACATTATTGCAATGAAGCCATGTTTGATGATCTGGTTGGAAACTGGGACGATGCCTTTACTTATTATTTTAATGTCATTCTCAAGCCCTACAGTAAATTCATGCTGAAGGCCATTGAAAGAATCAGACCTCTGGATATCAAGATAGTTTGTCCGGGGCATGGACCTATATTGCGTACAAACTGGAAACATTTTGTGGATTTGTCAGAACGATTTGCATTGGCTCATAACGTATTACCAGGAAAACACAGAGTTTTTATTCCTTATGTGTCGGCTTATCACAATACCGGTTTACTGGCTGAATATATTGCAAAAGGAGTTCGTTCAGCAGGGGATATCGATGTCGATGTTTGTGATATTGAAGCAATGGAAATAGGTGATATTGACGAAAAGCTTACCCATGCAACAGGTATTATCATAGGATCTCCAACGATTAATCAGAATATATTGCCTCAGATTTACAATGTTTTTGCACTCATTAACCCGATTCGTGACAAGGGAAAATTATCAGGATCCTTTGGTTCTTATGGATGGAGTGGGGAAGCAGTAAAAATTATTGAATCAAATTTGATGAATTTGAAGTTAAAATCATTTGGTGAGAGTCTTTTTATTAAATTTACACCTCATGAAGATGAATTTACAAAGGCCTTAGAGTATGGCAAGGTTTTTGGTCAAAAATTGTTAAATTCAAAACTTGAAGATTAATCTTATATTAAAATATAATCGCATGATTAAAATGCGGAATTATCGAATTGAAAGAATGTTCTTGCTAATGGCAAGCCTCCTTTTCATGATAGGTTGTATGCCCGAAAAACAATTGGGTACAGCGTTCTTAGCTAAGCGTAAAGATATAACTATGGTTATCATGGCGCCCCAATGGGTGAAAATGGTAAACATGTCCTATGATTCAGCTAAGTATGGATTCTGGCCTACACAACGCGGTATGGATTCTTTAAAATTCTATTATTCAAAGATATTACAGGATTTAACTGACAGTATTATTATCAGTAATTACGTCCTTAATCTGCAACATAATCTGGAAGATCAGGGATATAAAACACTTATTGCTTCGAGGAACGATACTGTTTTTCCCGTAAAAGCTGAAGCATTCTTGATCAATATCGGACAAATTGAAATTGACGAAAGCAAGCTTCCCATCCGTGATGAAACCAGATTTAACAATAAACTGTATGGTGCCGACTATGATTTAGCCAAAATTGAGATGTTTTTCTGGCTGGAAGTCAGTAAGATCGAAAATGGTAAAGCTGTTCTACCACCTCGGTTGCTTTACGATTCAGATGATATAACGGATGGTGATGTTGGCCATTTCCAGTGGGACGATCAGGCTAAAAGGATGAATTACAGTATTGAGGAAAAAGAGATTCTTCCCGAAGATGTCTATAAACTGGCTTCTGCAAAAGGTGCAGACCATGGTTTGCGTTTGAATGATTTCTTTATGAATGAATATATCTCATTCTTCCTACCTCAAAAAACGGACAGGTTGCTTTTGGGTGTTGATCCGCAATATTATGGAAATTTAATCCGAATTGATAGTCAGCCTTTTACTGAAATTCATGAATAATAATTGGTGCTTTCAAATATTTTAAGTGCCGATATAGCTTTAAATCTGCTGAATAAATTGACGTTTTCATCAGGATATCTGCATGCAAATTCATAATAACATGCAGGGACTTCATAAATTGAATACAAGGAAATATGTTTTGTTCTATTATAAGATATTAAATTTCAGAAGAAGAGGTTGAGGAAATCATTCAGAGATAGATGATTCCCTTCTGTTTTTAATGTTGTTAAAACTTTTTCTATTTCTTCCTTTTGATGTCTGATCCCTTTTAAACGTTCTTCCAATGAACTTTGATGCTCCAGGGTTATATTGTCAAAAATTAACGCTTCAGTAATGATCCCTCCGTGTGTTTCCAGTTCACAATTTAGATTGTCGATATGGTTACTGTAATGATATGCAGGTGAATAGCCATAATTCCACTCCCAGGTCCTGTATTTTTGTTCTGCAAGTTTTTGTATCTCAATATTATGCATTTCGGTCAGTTTATAATAACTGGCATCCTGACCCAATGAAAACTGATATTGATAGATTCTTTCAATAAAGTCATGTATCGATATCTTCACAGGGAGATGAGAAATGATATTCGTAACCGGACTCCGCCGGGACTTTACGGCCCTTCCTGTAAACCGGTCTTCGTTAGAATGCAGGGCTATTCCCAACGTATTCAAATCTGAAGAATAAAGGATGGTTCCATGATGTAAAACCCTGTTTTTGAAAACGTGTTCTGCATTGCCTGAACACTTCAGTCCATTGATGCGGATGTCGTTGTGTCCTTCCTGACGGGCATCTACACCCAGTTGTTGAAGAACGGTAATGATGGGATCTATGAAACGTTTAAAATCAACCAGGTCTTCTCCGATTATCGATTTGATGAAGGTGAAATTGATGTTACCCAGATCATGGAAAACGGCTCCTCCTCCTGAAATACGACGGACTACAGGAATGTTATTTTGCTCAATATAATGATGATTGATCTCGGCGAGGGTGTTTTGATGCTTTCCAATAATGACAGAGGGCTCGTTTTGCCATAACATAAACACATCCTCGGTAAAATATTTTAAGATATATTCCTCGGCAGCAATATTAAAATAGGGATTGGTTTGTTTACGTTGTATCAGTAGCATAGGAGGTGAGCATTAAACTAAAGGTTGAGCATTTCGAGAAATTCTTTTTCATTAATGATCTTAAGGGAGAGTTCTTGCGCTTTCTGTAATTTTGAAGGGCCCATGTTCTCACCCGCAACAATAAAATCAGTCTTTTTAGAAACGCTACTGACCAGCTTTGCTCCATGTTCTTCAACCATCACTTCAATTTGTTGACGCGAATAAGTCGAAAATGTTCCCGAGACCACGATGCTTTTTCCTTTCAGCAGATCAGAAACAGGGGCCTTTGTTGTTGTGTCTTCAAACTGAAGCCCGGCTGCATGTAACTGATCGATCAATTCAATATTATATGGATCAGAAAACCACAGGAGAATACTTTCGGCAATCTTGTCACCGATTTCCTCAGCAATTACAAGCTCGTCATAAGAAGAGGCCCGGATGTTTTCAATATTTTTAAAATGCTTTGTCAGTTTTTTAGCTACGGTTTCTCCAACATAGCGAATGCCCAGAGCAAACAGAACCCTTTCGAAAGGAACTTCTTTCGATTTCTCAAGGCCATTCAAAATGTTTTCAACTGTCTTTGCCTGGAAGCTGAGCTTTTTAGTTTTTCCATCTTCGCTACTGATGATTTTCTCTAAACCCAGGATATTGTCTTTTGTCAGATGATAGAGATCTGCCGGAGAGTTCACCAGCTTATTATCAAAAAGGATCTCGATCTTACCCTCACCCAGACTATCGATATTCATAGCCTTTCTGCTGATAAAATGTTCAAGTTTCCCTTTTATCTGAGGTGGGCAGCCCTTTTCGTTGGGACAATAATGTGCCGACTCACCTTCTTTCCTTTGTAATGGGGTCTGACATTCGGGACAGTGTTCGGGAAATGTAACAGGTTGCATGAAAATATCTCTTTTCTCCAGTGCTACACCCACTATCTTTGGGATAATCTCGCCACCCTTTTCTACATAAACCCAGTCTCCCTTCATGAGATCCAATCCCTGGATAATGTCTGCATTGTGCAAGGATGCTCTTTTAACAACGGTGCCGGCAAGCTGAACGGGTTGCAGATTGGCAACCGGAGTTACAGCGCCTGTCCTGCCAACCTGAAAGCTCACAGAGAGTAAATGGGTGCAGGCCTTCTCTGCTTTAAATTTATAGGCTATAGCCCAGCGGGGTGATTTAGCCGTAAACCCCAGATCATGTTGCTGCGTATAATCATTCACTTTTATGACCACGCCATCAATATCAAAAGGAAGATTTTTACGTTCCTTATCCCATTTGTTAATGAAGTTAAAGATATCATTTACCGAATGAGCAATTTCAAGATATGCCGATATCTTGAGTCCCCATTCACGAGCCTTTTCCATGTTCTGAAAATGGTTGGAAAAAGAGGAATATTCTCCTGGCATATAATAAAGATAGCAGTCGAGATTACGTCTGGCTACCTCAGCCGAATCCTGCAATTTGAGACTGCCTGAAGCAGCATTGCGGGGATTTGCAAAGGGTTCGTCGCCTATATCAAGCCTTTCTTCATTCATCTTATCAAAACTCTTTCGGGGGAGTATGATTTCTCCTCTGATCTCAAACTCATCTGGATAATCCTTCCCGTTTAAGACAAGGGGGATACTGTGGATGGTCTTAACATTGGTTGTGACATCATCACCCCTGGTTCCGTCACCCCTGGTAACAGCCGTCACCAGGCGGCCATTTAAATAGGTAAGGCCGATAGCAACACCATCATATTTTAGCTCACAGACATAATTCACCTCATCTCCGGTAAATTTACGCACCCGGCGGTCAAAATCTTCAATCTCTTCGAACGAATAGGTGTTTCCCAACGACAGCATCGGGTAGCGGTGGACTATTTGTTTAAATGATTTTGTGATATCACCTCCAACCCGTTTAGTAGGTGAAAGGGGATCATCGAATTCAGGGTATTGTTTTTCGAGAACTTCAAGTTCTTTCAGTAAAAGATCAAAGTCATAATCTGATATGCCAGGAGCTGAAAGGATATAGTAATTGTGATTGTGCTTATTAATCTGCTCTCTGAGAGATGCTATATGTTGTTGTACCTGTTCAGCAGTCATAAATAGAATTTTTAAATGTTAATGCCCATTAGCATATAATAACAGCTATAAAATAAAAACGTCTCGTAAAATGAAAGTGTTTTCAGGCAGTCATTTTTAATAATTCCAGGATCTGTTCAAGGTGTAATTGTTTGGTCGATTCGCGTAACATGATAGCAGATTTCGTGAAATAGTGATGTTTCATTAAGAAATCAGCCTGCATGGTGTACCATTGTTTAAGGGTATAACTCTTTCCCAGACAAATCCATTCACTTCTCAAACGATGTGCAATCATGAAAAAATCATCCCGGCCCAAATAATCCAGATCAGCATCACAAATGATCATTTCACCCAGTGTACTGGCTTCCTGGGGTAGGCGGGTAGCCATGATTAAATCAGATATTTCTTCAATATCGGGTTGTGTATAATTTAATTCTGGTAAAATCCTTTGAGCAATCTTAATAGATGCAACTTCATGATCCTTGTAATTATCCAGCATACCCACATCATGAAGTAGTGCAGCAGTTGCCAGTAAAATTGTGTAATGACTATCAACACCTTCTAGTTTTGCAAGACGTAAAGTAGCATCACTCACATCAAGGGTATGACTCAGATTGTGATAGTATAAACAAGGTTTAAATTCTGATTCAAGCCTTGACAGTATTTGTTTTTTTAGTTTCTCAAATAACATAATAGCAGAAATATAAAGGTCAGGCAATCAAATCATAATTTAACTTTCTTGGGTTTACACACATCACCGGAATCTGGGAAGTATTGAAGATAATCTCCTCGTCAAAACTATCCAAAAGAAAATTAATGTAACCTTTATCAGGGTTGGTCATTAACATAATTAAATCAGCATTATTCGAAGTGGCATAATCAATCGTTTGTTTAGCAAAATGGGAATGTTTTTCAGTCTCTTTGTAGGAGTATGAAACATCGTTTTTTTCAAAATAGGTTGCGATCTGATTTGCATTATTTTTTACAGCTTCACTGGCATCACCAATAAGTAATAAATGAATGGTAGCATTAAATTGTCTTGAGATATATACCGCCCATTTAGCCTTTTCCCATGAGCCTGAACCATTTGTGACCGGGTAAACAATGTCCTTGTACCCTTTATCGAAAGGACGTTTTTGAACAACAACAACGGGGACAGGGGAACTGATGACCACTTTTAAAGCAAAACTACCTATAAAACGTTGGATGCCAACCTTTCCATGAGTTCCAAGGAAAACCAGATTAGCACCAATTTCGGTAGCAATTTCACCTATGGTTGTGAAGATAGTTCCTTCGCGGGAAATATATTCAACAATTACACCGCCCAGACTCATCAGATCATTGGTCAGAGCCTTTAGCTTCGTGTCAATGTCATGTTGCAGGGTGTTCTCTGATTGTTGATATGCCAATGACTCTGAATTGATAACATGCAGTAAGACTACTTTATAATTCAACAGTTTTGCAGCATCAATAGCTTGTTTTGCAGCATTGGTACATGCTTCTGAGAAATCGGTCGGAACCAGTACAATGTTTTTTAGATTGGCAACCATGACTTAAAATTGCGGTTAGTAGATAATTCAATAGAGTTTATTAGCTTTTTGAATTCTACAAATATAGCAATATTTAAGGGTGATGCAAAGAAGCTTATCTTAAGTCAGGACGCTTCCCCATTTCATTAAAGCTTCTTCAACCTCATCAAATTTAATGGGCTTTGAAAGGTAATCCTCCATACCTGCATCAAGACATTTTTCCCTATCACCTTGCATAACATTAGCGGTCATTGCAATAATACGAGGGCGTTTGTTTTTTGGCCAGTTTGAAACAATCGTTCTTGTAGCTTCCAGGCCATCCATGACCGGCATTTGAATATCCATAAACAGAATATCGTATCGTTTCTTCTCCAGCATCGTTATAGCCTCAGCACCATTCATGGCGGTATCTGGACAATACCCCATCTTGTTTAAAAGCTGGATGATTAACTTCTGATTGATCAGATTATCTTCGGCCAATAGTATTTGTAAAGGAAGTTTAGTCGCCAGATTCTTGTCGATACTAATCTCCTTGCTTTTTTCATCGTTTTTCTTTTTTTCTGAAATAGTGGTTTTGACGAGTTCAAAAAGCTCTGAAAAACGAATGGGTTTGCTTATTTCAGCCGTGAAAATATCCTGCGGAGCAGAAAATAATTTACCCAATGAAGATAGCATGATCAATGGCAAATCTTTTCCATAAGGTAAAGCCTTGAGTTTGTAGCCAAGCTGAACGCCATCCATAACAGGCATCTGCATATCCAAGATCCCTAACTCAAAGATCTCACCATTCTCAATCAATTTCAAAGCTTCCATTGGTGTACTGATCGTGGTGGGGTTCATTCCCCAGTTGGTAAACTGGAGCTTTAAAATATGACGGTTTGTTTGATTATCATCTACAATCAGTATTTTACAGTTTGTTAATTCAGGGATATATCCCCGAACAACCAGTTTAGGTTTTGCATGGGTAGCCATTTTCATTTTAACTGAGAAAAAGAAAGTTGATCCCTTTCCTAAATGACTTTCAACCCAAATAGTTCCACCCATAAGTTCTACTAACCGTTTTGAAATGGCAAGTCCCAGACCTGTACCTCCAAAACGGCGTGTAATGGAACAATCTGCTTGAACAAATGCTTCAAATAAATGATCCTGCACATTCTTAGAAATTCCTATTCCATTATCCTTTACAGAAAAACAGAGTTCTAAATTGTCCGATTCTGATTTTATCTTTTCAACCGTAACCAGAACTTCTCCTTTGTCCATAAATTTTATTGCATTGTTCACTAGATTAATCAAAACCTGTTTCAATCGGTTCATATCACCGATCAGGAAATAAGGGACATTGGGTTGAATGAGATAAAGTAGGTCAAGGCTCTTTTCTATTGCTTTAACTGAAAATAGATCCAGAACATTTTCGATACAATTTCTTAATTCGAATTTTGTATTCTCAAGTAATATTTTTCCTGCTTCAATTTTTGTGAAGTCCAGGATATCATTGATGATGGTGATGAGATGTTCTCCACTGATTTTAATGACATCAACGTAATCTTTCTGCTCGGAATTTAAATTTGTATCCAGTAACAAATTTGTCATACCAATGACTCCATTCATTGGCGTCCTGATTTCATGACTCATCATTGAAAGAAATTCCGATTTCATACTGGTTGTCTTCTCTGCTTCCAGTTTGGCATTTCTGAGTTTTTCTTCAGTTTGTTTGCGAAGCGTTATATCATGTGCAACGATCAAAATACTCTTCATGTTATGAAACATCACTTCAGAGCATGAAAATTCACATTCCAGCAGTTCAGTCGATTTAGTGATTACACTTGCTTCGAAAAACTCTTTTGTTGAATGCTCATTTTGAATGGTATAAATAGCGGTTTTTAACTTATTATAATCATCAGCATTGAGGATTTGCTCAAACCCAGATTGCCTCAGTTCGTCATTAGAAAATCCGATATTTTCAATCGTGTTTTTGTTAACGTATAGTAACCTGTTTTGCTGAACAACAAATATCAGATCATGACTATTGTCAACCAGTTCTTTATAACTTTCTCCAATTAAGGTAGCTTTTGAAGCCGGTTTTACCGGTTTTACCAATAACAACAAATCCTGGGTAGCAGAGGAAGATGAAAATAAATCTATTTCTTCTATAACGACTTCGACTTTATTGTTTTCCGGAAGTACCAAATACGTACTTTTTGTCCTGTCCTGGGACGGATTCTGATCGTTTTCGACAAAACGAACCTTTGGCATCAATTCTGGTGAAACTACATTCCACAACTGTAAACCGCTTTTATCAGCAAATACTACATTATTCAATTGATTGATAATCAAAATGAAATCATAATACAATAAAGTATCTGCATAAGATTGTTGAGCCGGAGACGATATGATTTCAGCTAAAGCATTACCTGGTATAATCGACTGCGTAGTCTTGAGCCGGTTTAATTCCTTTTCAAGTTCCTCATTGCTATTCCGCAGATTATCAATGATTTTCCAATACTCACTTGCGTTTTCCATCAATGGTTCCTGTGAATTCATACTATAATTTTTAAAATGAAATGTATTCATTTCCTGAAATAGGTGCTCAAAACAAGTGCCATTAATTAAAATTTAACTGTATTTCAGAATGTAATAAGGTTTGTAACAATATGAATTGTATTTTTGAAGCAAATATTAAAGTATAAAACTCCTGATTTATTTTACCCTTAAACCCTAACTGTTTTCTAAAAAAAGTATTAATTATTAAAAATTATGAAATACTCATTTTTCTTTTATCTAATTGCAGGATTGTTAATTATGTGTTCATGTCAAAACAAGAACCAGAAAGCTTCATCCAATGGGGGACAATTGATTGGACCCAGTGATAAGAAGCTACAAAGCGATGTAATGACACCCGAGGTGTTATGGTCTTTTGGCAGATTGGGCGATGTTGCAGTATCTCCTGATGAAAAGACGATACTTTATTCAGTCACGTATTATGATATTCCACAGAATAAGAGCAACCGTGAGCTCTTTACGATGAATATTGATGGAAGTGACGTTAAGCAGATTACCCACACAGCGCTGAACGAAAATGCTGCTGTCTGGACACCTGATGGCAAGAAGATTGCTTTTCTTTCCTCTGAAAACGGTTCTGACCAGCTTTGGGAAATGGATCCAAACGGAGATAATCGTAAAGCGATCTCTGCAGTAGAGGGTGGTATTACCGGGTTTATTATCTCTCCCGACATGAAAAAGATTCTTTATACGAAGGAAGTAAAGGCTCACAAGACAGTCAAGGATATGTATCCTGATCTGGATAAATGTGATGGTAGAGTGATCGATGACTTAATGTATCGCCATTGGGATCAGTGGGTTGATACTTTTTCACATCTTTTTGTTGCCGACTATAACGGAAGCAGCATCCAGAATGACAAAGACATCATGAAGGATGAGCCATGGGAATCACCGGTTCGTCCTTTCGGTGGTCTGGAACAAATAGCATGGAGTCCCGACAGCAAAACTTTAGCATATACTTGTCGTAAAAAACAAGGTAAAGAATATGCTATTTCAACAAACACCGATATTTATCTCTATGACTTAATTTCAGGCAAGACTGAAGATATCAGTGCTGTAAATAAAGGTTATGATGTCAACCCAATCTTCTCTCCTGATGGAAAATCTATTGCATGGTACAGTATGGAGCACGATGGTTATGAGTCAGATAAAAAGAGATTGATGGTTTACGACCTTCAGACAAAACAACAGAAAGACTATTCCACAACTTTTGATCAGGATGTGGATTTCATGACCTGGAACACAGATGGCAAATCCATATACCTTGTCAGTGATATCAAGGCTACCGATGAGATTTTCAAACTCAATATGGCTGATGGCATTATCAGTAGAATAACTGATGGTATTCATAATTACATGACCGTTGCGCCTACGAAAAGTGGTAAATTGATTACAACCCGTGTTTCGATGAGTATGCCTGCAGAGATTTATGCAGTCGATCCAACTACCGGAAAAGACGTGCAGATCAGTAATGTCAACAACACCCTTCTTTCTCAACTTAAGATGGGTAAAGTCGAAAAACGTTGGATCAAGACCACCGATAACAAGCAAATGCTGACCTGGGTGATCTATCCTCCACATTTTGATTCCACAAAGCATTATCCTACTCTTCTTTATTGTGAAGGTGGCCCACAGAGTACTGTCAGCCAGTTCTGGAGCTACAGATGGAACTTCCAGATGATGGCAGCAAACGGTTACATCATCGTAGCTCCTAATCGTCGTGGACTCCCCGGTTTTGGTAAAGAATGGAATGAACAGATCAGTGGCGATTATGGTGGTCAGAATATGAAAGACTACTTAAGTGCGATTGATGCCGTTGCCAAAGAACCTTTTGTTGACAAAACCAAACTGGGTTGTGTAGGCGCTTCCTATGGTGGTTTCTCGGTTTACTGGCTTGCGGGACATCATGCAAAACGTTTTAAAGCATTCATTGCGCACGATGGTATTTATAACCTCGAAGCACAATACGACGAAACTGAAGAAGTTTGGTTTGCTAACTGGGATCTGGGTGGACCATATTGGGACAAGAACAATAAGGTAGCTCAACGCTCTTATGCCAACTCACCTCATCGCTTTGTACAGAACTGGGATACCCCCATTCTGGTAGTTCATAGCGAACAGGATTTCCGCATCCCCGTAACACAAGGAATGAGCGCATTTAATGCTGCCAAACTACGTGGTATCCCTGCCCGCTTCCTTTATTTCCCTGATGAAAACCATTGGGTTACTAAACCGCAAAATGGAATATTATGGCAACGTATCTTTAAAGATTGGCTTGATAAATATTTAAAATAAAAGTCACTTTAAATAAAACAGAAAAGCTGGTAAAACAGAAAAGCTGGTGCAGATTTAAAATCTGCACCAGCTTTTCTGTTTTACCAGCTTTATTTTCTTTTCTTTTTAGGTTTCTCTACCGAGAACCCAAATTTTCCAACAAATTCACCCACCGTATAATATTTACCATGCAGATAAGCCAGGGGGCCCGTCTGTTTTAAGTCGAGTGCCTGTGTCTTGGGATCAATCAATCTTTCACTGGCTTTTATTCCAACCACTTCAGCGATAAACATATCATGGCTACCCAAAGCCTTAATCTCAGTAACCCTGCATTCAATGTTCACAGGAGCTTCAGCAACATAAGGAGCCGAAACCAGATCCGACAAGACAGGAGTGAGGTTCATCTCCTTAAATTTATCGAAATTCCTTCCTGATTTGACTCCACACCAGTCCGTTGCAAAGGCTAAATCCAACGTTGTAAGGTTGATGACAAAAGCCATGTTGCGTTTTATGATATCATAAGAATGTCGCTCAGGACGTATCGAGACATAACACATCGGGGGATTACTACAAATCGTTCCGGTCCATGATACCGTCATCACGTTAAATTCTTCAGGAGTTGCGCCACAACTAACAAGCACTGCCGGCAAGGGATAAATCAGGGTACCGGGTTTCCAATCTGTTTTCTTTTCCATTCTTATCTTTATGTGCTGCAAAGTTAGTGCATGTATTTCATTGACTCAACACTTTTAAGGCTATAAAATATGCCTAACTTTGCAAAAAATACAAATTAACATAATTTTCATGCCTGGAGTCTTTATTATTTTGTTGATGTTGTTGCTGGGAAATGGGCTGAGTAGCGTTATTAACGGCATCATACCGGGAAGTGTGATCGGGATGGTGCTTCTTTTTCTGGCTCTGTTAAGCAAGATCATCAAGCCTGAAATGGTTCGTAAACCTGCCGGATACCTCATCAATCACATGTCACTATTCTTTATTCCTGCCGGTGTCGGGCTAATGAATGCCTGGGGAATGATATCATCACACTGGCTTGCAATCATCGTTTCGAGTTCAGTCAGTACCATTGTAGTTCTGGCTGTTGTGGGTTTGGTACAACAAAAATTAGAGAAAAACAATGGCAACCCTGTTAAATAGCGAACTTTTCGTCCTGGTACTGGTCATCGGTATATACCTGGGCTCCGTCCTGATCTATAGAAAAACAGGACTAGCCTTTTTACATCCTGTTCCATTGTGCATCGGATTCCTGATCCTCATCTTAGAATTCACGCATACCGACTATGCTACTTTCAAGCAGGGGAGCAGGATGATTGATTTCATGCTGGGTCCGGCTGTAGTATCGCTTGGATTGATACTCTACGAACAATATGAGCATGTAAAAAAAAATATTTCTTCTATACTGATCACCATATTTGCAGGCGCCTTATCCGGAATCCTATCAGTAGGGGGGATAGCCTGGTTGTTTGGGGCAGACAGGACGATGATCGAAACACTTTTACCCAAGTCTGTTACAACACCTATTGCAATTGGGATCTCTGAACGTTTTGGCGGTCTACCCGGATTAACAGCAGTGGTGGTAGTTTTGGTAGGAGTGTTTGGCGGTATTGTCGGTCCCTATGTCCTGAGAAAGCTTGGTGTAGAAAGTCGTGTTGCCCGAGGACTTGCTATGGGATGCGGTGCGCATGGTTTAGGTATGACAAGGGCTATTGAGCTCGGAGCAGTAGAAGGTGCCATCAGCGGCCTTGCAATCGTGCTTATGGGCTTGATGACTGCCATACTGATACCTATTTTCAATTTCATCATTGATTTGTGCTGACCTATCCTAATAATTTTATCTTGGTTTCTTTCAGATATTTACCTGTATAAGATTCCTTACATTCAGCCAACTTCTCCGGAGTCCCCTCATATAAAAGATTTCCTCCTTTTTCACCACCTTCAGGCCCTAGATCAATCACCCAGTCACAGGCATATACCACATCCAGATTGTGTTCGATGACAATAATGCTGTGACCTCTTTCGATCAAAGCATTAAAAGCAGTTAATAAATGCTGTATATCATGAAAGTGTAATCCCGTAGTAGGTTCATCAAAGATAAACAGGGTGGTGACATCCGAATTCCCTTTTGCAAGAAAGAAGGCCAGTTTTACACGCTGTGCTTCTCCTCCCGATAGTGTCGATGATGCCTGACCCAGTTTAAGATAACCCAAACCAACATCAGCTAAAGGTTGAAGTTTCTGAACGATCCTGTTCTCAGTTGCAGTGGCATTCTGTGCTGCCCCGAAGAACGCAATCGCTTCATCGATGGTAAGATCAAGGATCTCTGCAATATTCTTTTCCCTGTAACTCACATCCAACACCTCGTCCTTAAATCGTTTTCCATGACACGAATCGCATTTAAGGAAGATATCAGCCATGAACTGCATTTCAATCTTCACAACACCTTCACCCTCGCACTCTTCACAACGTCCACCCTCTATGTTAAACGAGAAATAACCCGGCTTATAGCCCCTCATTTTAGAGATAGGTTGTTCTGCATATAGCTGACGGATATCGTCGTAAGCCTTTACGTAAGTGGCCGGATTAGAACGTGATGACCTACCGATAGGGTTCTGATCTATCATTTCAATAGACTGGATAAGCTTGTAGTCACCCGAGATCCGGTCGTGCTTTCCGGTTTTTTCATTGTATCCGCCAAAGATTTTTTTAAGCGATGGGTACAGAATCGTCTTAACCAGTGAGGTCTTCCCCGATCCGCTTACTCCGGTTACTGCAACCAGGCACTTCAAAGGAAACTTTACTGTTATATTTTTAAGGTTATTCTCCCTGGCCCCGCTTACTTCAATGAAATCTTTCCATTTTCTGCGGATAGGTTTTTCAACAACCTTACGGACACCTGTCAGGTAATCTCCTGTCAGATTATGTTTTTCCTTGATGATATCATCAAAGGTTCCCTGGAATACCAGTTCACCACCATGAACACCTGCCATTGGACCAATGTCAATAATCTGGTCGGCAGCGCGGATGATTTCTTCATCGTGTTCAACAATGATGACCGTATTTCCAAGATCACGCAGTTGTCTCAGCACTTTTATCAGCCGTTTGGTGTCTCTTGAATGGAGACCAATACTGGGTTCATCGAGAATATACATTGACCCGACCAGGCTACTTCCCAGCGAAGTTGCAAGGTTAATGCGCTGGCTTTCTCCACCCGACAGCGTATTCGAAAGCCTGTTGAGCGTAAGATAGCCAAGGCCCACATCACAAAGGAACTGAATCCTGCTGATCGCTTCGATCAGCAGACGTTTTGCTACCTTCATATCATGGTCTTCCAATTCAATATCTTTAAAGAAAGTGAGCAGGTTTTCCACAGGCATCAGCACCAGTTCCACGATCGACTTACCGGCAACCTCAACATAGTTTGCATCTTTACGCAAGCGGGTACCACGACAATCCGGACACACCGTCTTGCCCCTGTAGCGCGAGATCATGACCCTGTATTGGATCTTATAGGATTGTTCTTCAGCTGATTTAAAAAACTGGTTTATTCCTCCGAAATATTTATTCCCTTCCCAGATCAGAGCCTTTTCCTTAGTTGTCAGATCATAATAGGCCCTGTGAACCGGAAAGTCAAACTTATATGCATGACGGATCAATTCTTCTTTCCATTCGCCCATCTTTTCGCCTTTCCAACATGCTATGGCGCCCTCGTAAACCGACAAGCTCTTATCTGGCACCACCAGATCTTCGTCTATACCGATCACATTACCAAACCCTTCACAGGTTTTGCAGGCTCCATAAGGATTATTGAAACTGAAAAGATTTGCAGAAGGTTCCTCAAAAGTGATACCATCTAATTCAAAACGATTTGAAAAAGGATGTCTCGAAACTCCATTTTCAAGGTAACGATCCACATAACAGGTTCCTTCACCTTCATAAAAAGCCGTTTGAACAGAATCAGCCACCCGTGATGCCAGATCTTCATCCTGACCTATCGCCATTCTGTCAATCAGAATATCAATCTCACTGGGAACCAGTTTGTCCATCATCTCTTGCGTCAGTTCATCAACCCTTTTGGTCTCGTGGTTAATCAGGATGCGGGTAAAACCCTGCTGCATCAATACTGTTAATTGTTCTTTGAGCGAACGATCAGTCTTCATGACCAGCGGACAGGTAATCATGATGCGTTCTTTTTTGGGCAGGCCGGTCACGAAGTCAACTACATCAGTCACCGAATGCCGCATGACCAGATTTCCCGAGACAGGGGAGAAGGTCTTTCCGATCCTGGCAAAGAGCAGCTTCATGTATTCGTAGATCTCCGTTGATGTACCTACCGTAGAACGGGGATTACGCGAATTCACCTTTTGTTCTATCGCGATAGCCGGGGCAATTCCTTTGATATAATCTACTTCAGGCTTACTCATCCTGCCAAGAAACTGGCGTGCATATGAACTCAGGCTCTCAACATACCTTCGTTGACCTTCGGCATACAAGGTGTCAAAGGCCAGGCTTGACTTTCCGGAGCCAGACAGCCCGGTAATGACAACCATTTGATTTCGGGGAATAGCAACACTTAAGTTCTTAAGGTTGTTAACCCTTGAACCTTTTATGATGATATATTTCTTAGGATCGAGCTGATCTAGATTAGTAGTAGGCATTTTTATTTTTCAAATAATTTGCAAAGATACAAATTCAATATCTACATAATGAATGAAAGCAAAATCCCCACCAGAATTAACCAAATTACATGTACATTACGCGTCAATAAAATGAAAGCAACTACCGTAAAAACCACATTGGTAACATTCCAGTGAATTTCAATCGCAAAGCGATAAGTCACCACAACCAGCAATCCCACAAAAGAGCATAGAATGCCATTAATAACTTTATTGAATTTAGGATATTCACTCAGCTTATCGAAAAAAGGAACGATCCCCATCAGGATCAGAAAAGAAGGGGTGAAGACACAAACAGTAGCCAGGATGCTACCCACTATTCCAAAATGTACGTATCCGTAAAAGGTTGCAGCAATGATGATAGAGCCCGGCGTAATCTGCCCCAGGATAGCTCCATCCATAAAAGCCTGTTCACTAAACCAATGATAAAAAACAACCAATTCATGATACATGATCGGAATTGCAGCCAAACCACCTCCAAACGAAAAGAGGTCAATGTGTAGCATGATCGTTGCCAGCAGGAAATATTTCTGACTCAGCAGAAAGAGTAACCCGTAACAAACTAACACTAGCCCTGTCAACCAGAAGAAAAAAGGCAACGTATTGGTCCTGATTATATTCAGGACCGGGAAAAACTCTCTTTTCGTAATTAAAATCCCTAAAGCTGCAGCCACTACCAGGACGATAGCAGGGTGAATCTGGGCAACGAATAATCCTGCAGCAACAATAGCAATGATCACATCGTTGATATGAAGGAAATTCTTTTTTCCGAAGGTGTAAGCGGCATAAGCAACAATTGCGACCATGATCACCCTTAAACCACTTAAGACGGTCTCGGCAGCAGTGATATTCCTGGAGTATTTATAAAGTATTGAGAGTATAAGCATTAGAAGAAATGCCGGTATTCCAAATCCGACAAAACATACCAGCGCGCCTTTGATTCCCCTCAGTTTGAGCCCGATATAAGCAACCAGCTGCATCACAATGGCGCCGGGGATAACCTGACACAGCGCCAGTCCAGAGTCGAATGCGTTTCCATCCATCCAGCCTTTCTTATCCACAAAGTATTTTCGAAGCTGGACAGACATTGCGGCTCCACCAAATGCAGTGAGCCCAATCCATAAAAAAGTAGTGAATAATCTGGCTAAAGAAGGATTGGCCTTTTCTTGCATAAATTGACAATGAGTGAAAATAGTAATACAAAATTATACAATTCTATCAATCACTATGCGATTAACTGCAATATTATCAAACTCATAAATATGTTTCCATAAATTAAACCAATTTGTTAAAAGATGTGAATAGCAAATTATATGCCTTTATTCTTCATTATTTGCTCAGGTTTCAAATCTATCTTTGCAACGATTTTGTATATCTCACAAGCTGACAAACAAAATAAACACTAACTTAATTTCTTTTATTACTTAGTATGAACTACATGAATTTTATCAAAAGAGGCATTGCATTATTATTTTTACTATTAACTTTTTCTATACAGGCACAAACTGTAAACCGGGTCACCGGTAAAATCTCAGGAAGGATAGTAGATGCCCAAACGGGTGCACCCATTGAATATACAACGATCCGATTATTTACCCTTGATCAGAACAAATTGGTAAACGGTGTAATTGCTGACAGCAAAGGGAACTTCAAACTCACCAGCGTGCCCGATGGCAAGTATAAAGTGGTGGTTGATTTTTTGGGATATCAAAAAATTGAGAAGAGTGATGTTGTTCTGAATAAAGACAATCGTAACATCACGTTTGATGATATCAAATTATCAAGTTCACAGACTACACTGCAAGGGGTAACCATTACCGGGAAGAAACCACTCATTGAAAACAAAATCGATAAGATGGTTTACAATACCGAAAGGGATGTAAGTTCTCTCAGTGGAGTGGCAACAGATGTCTTGAAAAAGGTTCCACAGATTGCCGTTGATATTGACGGAAATGTAGAGTTGCAAGGCAATTCTAACATTCGGTTTTTAATTGATGGAAAACCTTCTGTCCTTTTTGGTAGTAATATCACCGATGTTTTACAATCCATTCCTGCCAGCCAGATTCAAAATATTGAAGTCATTACCAGTCCGGGAGCTAAATATGATGCTGAAGGAACAGGGGGCATCATCAATATTATCCTAAAGAAAAATAAAGCCATGGGCTTCAATGGGAACCTCTCTTTATCAGGTGGCACACGCTTAGAGAATGGTTCGCTCAATATGAATATGCGTCACGGTAACTTTGGTATGAATGCATTTTTCAGCGGAAATGCTCAGTTGCTTTCTACTACCGTCAACAGTATGGATCGTAAGTCATGGGATACAACTTCCACAACACGCTTACTTCAAAATGGCAGCAGTAATTTCACCCGTGATGGATATCAATCCGGAATTGGCATGGATTGGGACTTAACAAAACGCGATAATATTTCAGCAACGCTTAATTACAATTATTTTGAAAATCAAAGCAAAGGCAGCGCTGATCGTCAAACCCTTCTACAAGATGGCCTGGGCGTTCCGCTTTCAGATATTAACGACCGGATCCTTACTTCCAATAGCTTTCATCAGAATGCTTACGAGTGGGGACTCAACTACAAAAGGAAATTTAAAAAGGAAGGGCAGGATTTTGAGGTTTTGCTTAATTCCTCTAACGGTAATAAATATTCCGGCTATGATCAAATGCAGGATCACCTATTGCCTACCACCATCTATAATAGTTCATATGCAAAGAACCCCGGTATTGAAAATGAGACAAACCTGGAAATTAATTATGTACAACCTTTGACCAAAGATGTCATTGTGGAAACAGGAGCCAAAATGACCCACGACAAGATCAATAGTACCTCTGACGTTTATTTATTAAATACCACAACAGGAAACTACGATTACAGCACCACTCAATCTTCTTTAGTGAATTATAACCGGAATGTTTACGCCGGATATCTTTCCCTTACTTTCAAATTGTTTAAGGCGTTAGATGTTAAGACAGGGTTGCGTGATGAATATACCGAATCACAAGCTGATTTCCTGCATACCGGCCTCATCGACCTGAAACCATCTAACTCAGTGGTTCCATCCATTGTTTTTGCACACACGTTGTCAGAAAACCAAAACATCAAGCTCAGTTACTCCCGCCGCATTCAGCGTCCTGAATACCGCGATATGAACCCTTTCATCGATGCCAGTGATCCTAAAAATATCTCTACCGGTAATCCGAATCTTCGTCCTGAAATAGGGGATAAGCTAGAACTGAGCTATATCCAGACGTTTAAGAATGGGGCCAACATTAATGCCACCTTGTTCTACCGTGGCAACAAGGATGATATACAATCCTATACCCAGTTCTTACCCACTTACAAAATTGGTGACTCAACCTATACCAATGTTGCCATCAATACCCGCGAGAACATTGGGCGTGAGGATAATTATGGTTTCAACTTATTTGTTTCTTATCCGGTTAAGGAGAAGTTTGAAATCAGAGGCAATATTTCTTTCTTTGATCGATACATCATCACCGGACTTACTTCAGGAGGGAATATCCACGGGATTAATTACCGGGCAAACATCAATGCCTCTTACCAGGTGAGCAGTAGCCTGATCGTAGAAGCCATGGGCAATTTCAACTCTTCCAGGATCAATGCACAGGGAACGATGCCCTCGTTTACGACCTACAACTTTGCCTTCCGCAAACAGTTTTTGAAGAAGAAGGCCAGTTTTGCCCTCACAGCCAATAACTTCTTTGATAAATATATCAACATGAAAACGGAGCTGAGCGGAACAAATTTCTCAATCATGAATTATCGTCAGATGCCGTTTCGTTCTTTTGGATTTAACTTCACCTACAAATTTGGTAAGATGGAGTTCAAGAATCAACAGAAAGCAGATGACCCTAGTATGATGAGCCCTCCGGGAGTTGATTAAATAACGGGTATTAAGGGGCTCAGTCACCATTTTTTTTTAATGGTAGCCCCAATAAGCGGGGTCACTGATTTCGCTGGTGCAGATTTGTAATCTGCACCAGCAATAAATCTCCCCTTATCCAAAACATTCCACGATCTTCATACTCCCCACACCCACAATCTCCCCTTTAAACACTTCCCCCAATCCGGGCGAAACCTCAATCCCTAACGCCACGATAACCGTAGTCCCCATATGCTGCAATGCCGGCTGGGCAAAAGAAGCCGAAATAACAATATCCACCTCATCCGTACTCTGCTCACGCCACTCCGTGTAGACACAAACCGAACTATCCTCCAGCCCCGCCACAACAGGCTTATAACACTTCTCCTTCTCGTCCCACACAAAGTCAGGCAGCTGAGCTATCACCATTGCAAACCTGTAGAACTTAAACCGCGTAGGCCATGAGATCCGTGTATACGGTCTGAACCCCGGCATAGAGATCGTAACCGTCTTCCGGTCACTTGAAAAGGAAGTATCAAACTGCTGCGACAGCACCTGTTCAAAAGGATGAACCTTGTTGAAGTTCAAAGTAGTCAGTAAGAGCGCATCTTTGCTCGACTCTATAGACCGCATCCCCCTAAAGTGCAAGTCATCATGCTTCTGGATCGTCTTGGCCAGCTTCATGAACCCTGAGAAAACATAACCCTGTGCCAGGTGATCGATCGAGTTCAAGATATGCCTGAGTAGCGCCGACCAGAAAGAGCAAGCCCCAAACTCCGACATGTTCTCCCTCTGCCTGGCATAAACCGGACTCTTTTTGATCAACTCCTTATCCGACCCACCCTTGGTCGAAACGATATACTTCTTGAGCGTCTTGTTGTAATACACTCTGATATTCCCGATGCTCCCGATAAACTGTAACGGACCTTTTAACTCAGCCATTTTATGTGATATTTAATGATTTAAACTTTTTAAAGATAGTCAATAAAAAACACATAATCAAATATTTATCCCTTTATTTGGGAGCCATTGGGGGCCATTGGGAGCCATTGGGAGACAATTTCACAACCTATAACCAAAACCCTCTTTTTTTCCGCCCCTTTTCATAGATAATTAATGGAAAAGCCACGAAGTGGCTTAATACATTAGCACAAGGCTTCGCCTTGGGTCTGGATAAACCATCCACCCCCAAAAAACTGCCAGGGCGCAAGAAAAAAAATGATACAAATTGCAATCGAATTCTCAATATCCAATATTATCCTAATAAATTAGGACTTCAAGTTGGGTCTTGCAGACCACATGAAGTCCTATTTATTACCAACAGTTATTCTTTAAATCCAAAATTGCCACCACTTTTTTGACTTAGCTCTGGGTTGATCTTTCACAGTTTTTGCAGGTGGAGAAGATGGAGAACCAAAATATGGAGTCAATTTACTCATACATCTTGAACAAATATTCCAATCGGAATATGAAGTGTCACCAGAAATTGCAGATTGAGCCCACCTTTCAGGAAAACCGGAGGAAGCCATGTTTACAACTGATTGAGGCATACAACCATTATAGAAAGGATTAAATCCTTTTCGCACAGCATTACTCATTTTATTTGCAGGGACAATTGTTCCGCTACCAGGCTGACTACAAATATCACATACCATTTTTATCGAATTTTAAAGTTGAACAATTAGAACATATTTTTAACCGTATTAACTTGGTTTATTGTGCTTTTCCAAATTGCATGATTGGATATATCTTTAGCACCAATTTCTACGCCTCGTTCAAAGTCTTTGATTGCTTTTTCAAGATCATTTCTATTTCTATTAATTTGTCCACGAATAAAGAACATATTACCTCTCAGTCCAAAGGGTTCACCATAGCGAGGCCACAATTCAATCACCTTATCAAGGTATCCAATGCATTCGTCCAAATCTTTCTCATCAGAATATGATATTGAATTACGCCTTGACGCACTCATAACACTATTGTATTTTGAGAGAGCTAAATCCATCAAAGGGCCAACCATCGTTTCATTTCCGGCAGTTTCATGAAGTGTGCCATCTTGTTTTTTTTCAAATATCTTTACTTTATTAGGATCAGTAAATTCTGATTGAGAAGGTTTACTGACTGGGGAGTTTGAAGTTTTTTCTGTTTTACTTTCTGTTCCAATAAAAAGTTTTTTTAACCAATTCATATAGTGTCCTCCTTAAAAATTTTGTTGTTATTAATTGATAATTGAAATTCCACTATTTCCAAAATTGCCACCACTTTTTTGACTTAACTCTGGGTTGGTCTTTCACAGTTTTTGCAGTTGAAGAAGAAGAGCCAAAATTCTGTTTTCTACACTCATTAAGGCATTCGGTAACTCCAGCTATTTTTGGGTCGAGTGATAATGCTTTCTCAAGCCACGTAATTGCAGCCTTAAATTGCTTTCTTTTAAAATAGATATTGCCAATATTAGCATGAGCAACGGCATTATTAGGGTTTTGAGCTATGGCTTCTTTAAACTTGATTTCGGCTTCATCATAATTGCCTGCCAAAAATAAAGTAGAGCCCTCGTTGACTAAATCACGCGCTCCTATTCCTTTTCCATAGCTGTCTAGAAACTTTAGCGCATCGTCACCACTCATTGAGTATGACTTTATTCCTGATCCATAATCTTTTTCTTGCATAATAATTTATTTTTACGCCTACTCTTCTAAGGATTTTCGGCTACCTCCTAATTATAGTTGATTGATGATATTGATAAAGTCAAAACTTAAGAGTACTTACATCTGAATTATTCATATACCATTGTGTAGCTGTTTGGAACTTCGTCATAGAAGAAATTGCTCCATCAGTTTTCAAGTCTTTTTCAAGCTGTTTAAGTGTTTTCAATAGTTCTGACGGGAAAAAATAACGTTCGTTCCATATTACTTTTGTCCCTCTAACAATTACTATGAAACAGTATTTTTCTGCTGCAAGTCGTTTTAGTAGCCAATAATTACCGTTTATTGTTGGTTCATCTTCAGCCAAATGAGGAATAAACATTTCTTGAAATTTGCCATTATTAAGAAACAGGTAATGAGCTGCAACCTTCCCATGTGGTGTGTTTACCCATTTTAAATCCCAACGAATCTTTGAACATCCATCCAGTCCAATATTTGGGTTTTCTTGAACTACAATCGCAATTGCTCCTCTTAAATGGTCTCTAACTAGTTGAGCAAGATGACCCAATTGCACATGTTTTGCAATAAAATCTGGAAGAGTGGTTTTGGTTTCATTCCATCCGGGCAATTTTAGCAAGGAATCCCATGATTTGAAATATTCCTTGCTCATTGAGGCATCAAAATGAGTAGGAGATAATTCGAGTACCCTATTTCTATCAACTTGTCCATCTTTACCTTGCATGTGAAAATAATGAAGACTAGCACGAGCATAGAGTAAATCCGGATCTTCTGGAGCTTTAGCAACTGCTTGATCGAATAGATTCACTATATCCAAGTAGGAGTCAGAATTACTTGAATATAAAGGTGAATCCCCGACAATCTTAATTTCAATCGTCTTGTCAATTAATTCTTCAATTTCTTGGATTTCAATATGGGCAGGGTGTTTCGAGGAATAGAGCGGAATCTGTCCCAAATTTGATTTTGTTTGGTTCTCAATTGATGGTTTACCAAACAGACTTGTAAAGATGTTTTTCATGTCGCTTGATTTTTTATAATTGTTGGTAACGGCTGAGGCTATGACAAGTGGTGGATTGTGTGGTGCTTAGCTGTCAACCAACACGAATGATTGTGCGGGTGACGAAGCTTCAATTATCTTTCAAAACCCGCCATTTGTTATAGCCTTTGTTAGCGTTTCGTGCTTTGTTTTTAAGAATTTGAAATTTATTCATACTTGGTTGTTTCTCCAGCAACAATGACTTTTTAATGACTAAATTAATGATCTTGTAATGAATAACATTTTAGCAATGCGTCTACAATATTTTTGTTTGCATTGTTTAAAATGGCAAATTGAATCGGGCTCAATATAATCGCAGGGCTAGGTGTTTCGTTTATACATATATATCCATCAGGTGTTTTAATCGCTTGAACAGGTTTATTATTTGCGGTACCAAGATAACTTCCTCTCTCATATAAAGCACTCACAACTCTCATAGAAGTATAAGGATCTTTAAAATCATAAAAATCAATAACAACAGCATTCCCTTTTACAAGATCATCATTTTTTATTAGCATTTCTACAATTTGTAAATTATTATTAGCTATGGCATCGATTAAAGCAGAATTTGAAACTAGAAATTCCTTAGTTTTATATTTCACTAAATATTGAATATTTTTTTTAGCTTGTGCTTCCAAATAGGAATTTAATGTATCACTGAGAAACCATTTTTTCTCTTCATTCACCGGAACTATTAGGATTGGTATTTTATCATTCAGATCATTTGCATTTACTAAATAAACTTGTCCATCGATATCTTCAATTTTTTTATTTGAAAAACGTGCTCCTTTATCAATTAAATATTTTACAATTTCAAAATTATTTTGCTTGACTGCATAATTTATATGATTTGTCGGATTCGCACCTTTATCAACAAAATATTTTACAAAATTAATATTGCCAAGTTCTATTGAAGAATATAATCCGTTATTTATTGTTTGTCCCTTAGAAAGAGCCTTTTCAATTTTAGTTAAATCGTTTGTTTTTATGCCATCTACCAATAACTGCGCATATTTACTTTTTTCTGAACCTGAAGAAGAATTTAATCCTAATTGGATTTTTATAAAATCAGGAATTAACGCTTCCCTTTCTCTATTTCCAAATTTTGGTATTGTAGTCACATTAATACCATTGGCCAATAAATAACTATCTTTATTTTTCGGGTTGAATGTATCCCAAGATTCTTTAATTCCTATGTAAGTATTGGAATTTGTTTGCATAATTGGGATATTCTTTATTATCTCATTATTGCTGGAAGTGATATTCTGAGCATTCAGTACAGTCAGAATTGCGTTTGATAAAATTACCAAGCAAATAAAAACTTTTTTGTTTAGCATAAATGTTATCATTGTATTATTTGTTTAATTGGTTCAACTCTATTAAATGATTTTCGGCTTTCTCCTTCTTTGCATGAACGCTAACTGCTGAGGCTATGACAAGTGGCGGCGTACGTGGTTTCCCGGTGTCGACGAGTACGAATGCTGGTGCGTGTGTCTTCAGTTCAAATTTACAACGAAACCCGCCATTTGTTATAGCCTTTGTTAGCGTTTCGTGCATTTAGTTCTAATCATAGGCTCTTCATAATAAAAAAACTAAAAATTATATTGCCTCATTGTACTACCCTGAATCTCCTTGATATAATCTAAGGCAGCCTTAGCATTATTCCCACCTATTTGATTTAAGGCGCCCATGGATATCACTATCGGAATACTATTATCCAACTTTGTAATATCAAGAGTTGCATTTTTCTCAAGTATAGGAATTGCTTTATCCCCAAGCAGAGAAATAGCTACTGCACAACCTGCAATGCAGACTCGTAAATCAGGATCATCGGTAGGTCTATTTCTTAGCTGTCCTAAATTAAGAGCATTAAAAATCATATAAATTGCTTCAGTCCCTTTTTTGTTCACTATTAACCTTGCAGCGGTTGCTACTATTACCCCATCACCACCTTTTAGATATTCGTATAGTTCACTAAATGGTGTATTTTCGTTCATATTAATAAAGCCACATTTGACACAACGAATACCCGAATCTACAAATGTATGTTCACCATCTTGTGTTTTATTACATATAATACATGTGCATCCATCCCATTGATGTTGTCCAATACGAATATCTCCACATTTGGAGCATTTCTCGCAATCTTTACTCCATTCGTGCTGATTGGTAAGAACCTTGCCACATTTTGAACAGTTTTCGCAATTTTTTGACCAATCATGTTCCTCCTTACCGCATTTATTACATTTACAGTCAACACCAAATAAATGAGTATTTTGCCGCATTTTGCCACATATTGAACATTTTTTACAGTCTTTTGACCAATCGTGCTTGTTCTCTCTGGATTTATAACATTTATAACATTTTTCACAATCCTTAGTCCAGTCGTGTTGCTCGTTTCTGGTTTTACCACATAGGAAACACTTCTCACAATCTTTTGACCAGTCGTGCTGGTTCTCATTAGTTTTGCCACATTTAGAACATTTTTCACAGTCTTTTGACCAATCATGTTGTTCATCACGTGTTTTCTCACATTTGGAACATTTACATCCTTCCCAAGCATGTAAACCAATTTTACATTTGAATGTCATATTGTCTCTTTGTTAGAATTATTTGCAATTTATATTTGTATTTATCTGCCTAGCTGTTTTTTAGCATGAACGCTAACGTAGGAAGCTACACGCAGGGGCGGACTGCGGGCGATTTCCTGTCAAGCCGAAAGACAGCCTGAGCGGAAAGATACACACCGAAAACCACCGCTGCCGCACTTGACGGGTAGCTGATGTTAGCGGTTCGTGCTTTATTAACATTTCAATTTTGCAGTGATTTTTTCATTACTAATTTCCACTTTGCAATGATTCAATCAAAGCTTTTCTTTCCGCTGATACTTCGGGATTATTATATCGTTTTAATGCTTCTTGATTAAGGTAGGTAATACACTTTTCTGTTTTAAATTTTGCCATAAAGCGAATCAAATTTTCATTCCAATACATACCACCTGTGTAGGTGTAATATAATGAAATTATATCTTCAATCTGAGCAGGTGAAAGACGAAGAGACAGGGAATCTAATGCCTCAGGCATCATACAAATAGCTTCAGCGGCAGCTTTTTTAGATTCATCTTTATTATAGAGAAAAAGGAGTGAGTCCAGAGCTGACAATCTAATTCTTTTAAGGGCATTACAAAGTGTTGTAACTGAATACCCTTTTTCGTTAGCCATTAAATTAGAAATAATTTGAGTCTTTTCATCTTCAGAGAGATACTCATGATAATCAATCACTTCATCACCACCATCAAAAGAGGAAACCAAAAGAGCCTGTTGAATTAGTCTAATAATTTCATTCTTTTTGAAATCCTTACGAATGCGATCCCAACCGCCTTGTATTCTAAGGATTGCTAAAGCGATGTAACCCGACCACCCCTTCCAAGCTGATTTCTCTTCAAACTGAAGATATAGAGATATAAGGTCGTCCAAAAATCTATTATCACCTATTTCAGCTAATAAATTGCCTAGTTCACTTGGCCAGTTTGCAGCCATGAAGTCACTAGTCCATTCCCCTTTTAAGAGTGTTGCCTTAAAAACAGAACAAACCACCCTAGGATTTGGAAATTTTTTAAGTTCTTCATATGCATCTTCGGTTTGAAATCTACCATAGCCTGAAGATTTCCAAGTCCATAACAATTTTTGAACAACAGCCTTTTCGTCTTCTTGTTCTTGATCTATTCCCAGTTTAATGAGTGCATTTCTGGCTGCAGTGGCAATATCGGCACTATCCTCTTTCGTAAGTTTCTTCAAAGTGGTGACAATAATTTCAGTTTTCAGATGAGAGTTGCTTAACGCCTCTATCACATTCATCTTTTTCACTTTCTCCACCTTGGAGATACTTGAAATCAGATCCTCAGAAGCTGCATCAATGGCGGTTGTTTTTGAGACAATGTGAAGTGTATCTAATGCAGTATCACGAACATCTAAATTGGAATCATGCAAAAGTGATCCTAGTAAAGTGATAATATTTGTTGAAATAGGGATTGTAAGAGAATTCTGGTGAATGGCTTTAACTATATATGCAGAAGAGCGGCGTGTTTCTGCATCCTTATCTTTTAAAAACGGTTCAAGCAAGTGAAAATCAGCAGGGATAATACTTCTTGCAATTTCAACTTGTTCGTTTGATAAAGTCATGAGTTGATCCCACTCTGGAGTTCCTGGCCATGTGCTTTTGAGTAATGGTTTCATCCGGAGGTTAAGTTCCTTGACTTTGGAAATTACTCTCTCAACGTGTAAAGAACTCTCTGATTTACCTTCTTGAGCATTTGTCAGCTCCTTTGATGATGTTTTAACTAAAGGAGAATCTGTCGATTGTTGAGAACTGCTTACAATAGTTTCGGATTGAGAACTGTCAGAAGTAGCAGTCTTGCTGAAAAGTTTTTTTAAGAAATTCATAACCTATTTTTTTGTTTAGTGCCTACTCTTAAAAGGATTTTCGGCATCCTCCGGTTCTTTCTTTGATTCTGACTAACGTCAATTTTGTTGTTGATAATCAATTGTATGTATTTAACCCAAATTTATCATCGTTTACTTATAATAATTAATACGATACTCGTTCATTTTGTATTTCATATTTTATCTGAAAATGCAGAAAAAGATTAGTTCCTTTTTAACTTGGAAGCACTATGCGGAATCCAATTGAAGATGAACCAGAATCATAATCATGATAGTCATGGCTACCACTCCGGCACTCGTAATGCATACTTCTATAACTACCTCCCCTTATAACACAAAGACCAATAAAAGTTAACTTATCCATAGGGTCAATTTGGGCTATAGTTGGATAACCGCTAAAATTATACCCTTCATCACACCATTCTGAAACATTGCCATGCATATCATACAAACCCCATCCATTCGGTGGATAACTGCCAACGGGCATTGTTTTTCCAACTTGATGTTCGTAATTGGCTGGCAAAAAACTTAAAATTTTGCCCGTATTAAAAGGTGTTGTAGTGCCTGCCCGACAACCATATTCCCACTCAGCTTCAGTTGGTAAGCGACAACCCATCCAATTGGCAAATGCTTTTGCGTCGCGCAAACTCACATTTATAACAGGAAGTTGGTTTCGCCCCCATCCATTATCGCTTGGTTTGTTTTTTCCTATGGCCTTGCAAAAAATATCATATTGTTTAAAAGTCACTGCGTACTTACTCATTTTAAAAGAGCTAAGAGTAACCTGGTGTTGGAATTCAATATAACCAATGTTACTATGATAACCACGATAGTTATAAGCACAGTATTCACTTTCGGGAATTCCCATTATATAAGTGCCTGCAGGAATATCAACCCATTCAATTGTGGGTTTCTTAGAAGTATCCCCGAACAATTCTTTAAGATTACTTAATAATCCCATATTTATTTTATTTATTTTAAGCTTACTCTTTAAAGGATTTTCAGCTTCCTCCTGTCGCGCCCTAGCATGACCGCTAACGTTGGAAGCTACACGCAGGGGCGGACTGCGGGCGATTTCCTGTCAAGCCGAAAAGCTGCCTGAGCGGAAAGATGCACACCGAAAACCACTGCTGCCGCACTTGCCGGGTAGCTGATGTTATGGGCTGGGTTCTTTGGACTATTTTGATTTATATTAAACGATAAAGGCATGGGTTCAACAATTTTTGAAATTTAATTAAGATCAGTTATTTTGTAAGATGCTTTACCATAATTAAATTCAACTAAGTAAGTGTGACCACTCAGAACATTAACATGTGGACCAAAGGTTTGACAAAATAATCCGTCAATATATTCAAGCTTCATTTTGCCAGGCATCCGATCCCAAATTATAGTTTCATTAGATTTAATGAATCCAAGAAACTCAGAATTGGCCGGTTGAGGTTGATTATTAAATTGATAAAGCTTCAATATAATATTTGGTCTAAATTTAATTTGCTTTTCCTTGAATACAATATCATAATTGTCAAAATAAAGTGTCGGATCGTCTATAGAAACCTTTGTCTTTAGTCCATTACTTTCTGTAAGATGAAACGGTGACAACTCAATTCTAGTTTTTGAAATAATATTATTAGCAAAAGTATTAGGATATATTAAATCATTGGAAAGAAGATAAAAAACTGTTGGAGTTTTGTCATATAAAGCGAAATTGGATTTATTTGATTTTGAAGATTCCCAAAAGTGCAAGAATTGCAAGGTGTCTTGTGAATGATAAAAACAATTAAAACTATCCGCTTTTGCAGGATATCCTAATATAAGTGCTGACCACCTTTTGTCTAATTTTAAATACATTCGTACAATATTTTTACAGTTGTAATAATTCCCTTTGGGATCGGACTCAAATTCTCTTTGCTCTATGAAAGCGTTACCCCTAATATTATCACCTCTATCAAATAGATAATGCTGTGCAGCAGCCCCAACGATGTTGGTTTGGCGATGAAAGATTATACGTGCCATGCCAGAAGGCAACGCACGTAATGTGTCAAAAGCTTTTTCCTGAAGATTTTTAGGAAGTTTAGCATTTAAACCAACCTGCGAAAAACCATTGAAATTTCCAAAAACAACTAAAAATAAACAACTAAAAATGAGATAATTTGTCTTCATAAGTTTTTGTTTTAAAATAATTGCAAAATTTATCAGATTCGTATGGATTTTCGGTGTCGCCCCGCTTTTTTGAGTGGTTTCTGGCTCCACTTTATATTTTGACCTTTTGTCAGTCGAGTTTAACTGTCAAAAAGTGTCAAACCGAATTGTTCATAGTTTTGGTGTCTGTCCTATGTGCGCCCTTAACCTTGCCCATAACGTAGGAAGCTACACGCAGGGGCGGATTGCGGGCGATTTCCTGTCAAGCCGAAAAGCTGCCCGAGCGGAAAGATACCCACCGAAAACAACCGCTGCCGCACTTGACGGGTAGCTGATGTTAGCGTTTCGTGCTTTTATTCATCCTTTATACAACGAATTCGCAAACCTCTTGCCTTATCAGAGCCAAAACTCAAATCAGACTTCATCCCAGTTAATACGCAAGATGCTAGTGTATTCCCATCAAAAGAGGACCACCACCAAATAGAAGAATTTTCTTTATTGTATGACCCATCTTCAAAACGATATTCATAATCATAAGTGTAAACTCCAAATAATTTTCTGGTTTTATCATGAGTTAAGAAAAAAGTTTCTCCCAAAAAATCAATTAATATATCCCATTCTTTCATAGTTGGCACATGCCATCCTTTGGGAGCTATTCCTCTATGGTCATTTACAGCATACCAATTGTATAAATTATTTACCATCGCTGGTTTTTTTTCTTTCCCTGCAGTTTTCCATCCCTTTTTAGTTGTGGCTAAAAGTATCACATCACCATTACGAAATGTGGCGGTGTTTAGCTCTGTAGCCATCCATGTTTGTGTGCCTATCTTTACAGTATTGTAAACTCTACCATCTCTGGAATCTGTAAAAGTTGCATATTCAACTTCTTTTGAATCATTACTTTTAACTTCCTTTTTATCATTCGGTGATGAGACTTGTCTCTGTTCTATTTTTTTTAGAATTAAAGTGGTGTCAAGTGCTGTTTTTACTTGACAGAAAACAGAAAAAGTACAGAATAAACAAAGTACTCCAATAATTAAAGTTTTTTTCATAATACATACAATTTTTGTTTTGCTTACTCTTTAAGGATTTTCAGTTTCCTCCTGTGTCGCCCTTAGCATGAACGCTAACGGTTGAGTGTAGCAGCAGTAAGGGATTGCGGGCTACTTTCCTGTCCGCCAACACCAAAGTTTGAGCGGGACAGAATGCTTGAATTACGACCGAAACCCTTATTGCTACTACACTTTGTTATGGGCTGGGTTGTTTTCAGTTCATATACCAAAATACTTAATTATTCTGATTAATATTAAAAAAGCAGTACAGCATGAACTTTTTGCCCATTTTGTTTACCTACCCAATATCCTATTTGATTAAAACTATATTCACGACCATATGCGGGTGACTGGGATGGGAAGGAATCTTTTGACGCAAAATAAGCCATATAACTATCCAAGGATACTCCTGCAACTGGATAGCCTCCTGAAGCGTTTATCATTGCACATTCCGGTTCGCCACTCGCCAATGGTGAAATACTTGCGTTGCAATAACAGACAAAACCACCTCCATTGCGCATCAATGGCATTAGGTGATTGACAACATTTTGTTGCAAATCCCTGTTCTTTTGTCCTTCATAATTTATTATTACCATATTTACTTTTCCCATCATACTATTTGGGAAATCTGAACTTCCTTTTTTAGATTCATTTTTTATTACCTCGCTTACTTTTGTTTTTTCGGCATTTGAACCGAATAGTTTATTAAACCAGTTCATTTTTTATCCTCCAATATATGTTATGATTATTAAAAGGTATACAAATATCACGAACTTAAAAGCAATGTATCTATTGCAAAATTTCCACCAAGGTTTGCTAAAAAACAGGGTCAGAATCTCTTATTAAAATGTTATATGGGTGCCATTCTGATTCATTTTGATTAAAATAACATTCGTATTTTCGTAATGCACCTACTAAATCATCTACTAAATAAACAGGTGTGCCAACAATAAGCCAATGAAAATACATAAACCCTGTTCTTCCATGACGTCTTTCAGAATCTATTCCTAATTTGCTTAGATTAAAATGTAATTCGTCTCTTTTGGCTTCACTACCGAAATATAATACCCATCCAGAACTAGATGAATACTTATACTGCCTAAACAAATTATACTTTTGAAGTTCATTAGGTTTATTTATTAATCCGCAAACAGAACAAATGTAACCCTTCCATACATGGGCATTTGAACGAATCTTACCACAATTAGAACATTTTTCGCAATTCATAGACCAGTCGTGCTGTTCATCACGTGTTTTACCACATATAGAACATTTGCAACCTTTCCAAGCATGTTCATTTTCTCTGGCCTTTCCACATTTGGAGCATTTTTCACAATCTTTACTCCAATCGTGTTGCCCATCTCTAGTTTTTCCACATTTGGAGCATTTCTTACAATCTTTACTCCAGTCGTGTTGCCCATCTCTAGTTTTTCCACATTTAGAACATTTTTCACAATCTGTGGACCAGTCGTGTTGTTTATCGCGTGTTTTCTCGCACTCGGTACATTTACATCCATTCCATGAATGTAAACCGATTTTACATTTAAATGACATTCTTTTTACTTTATATATTGTTAATAACTAAGATTCAATAGAATAAGATTTTTTAATTCCAAAATTTCCACCAAGGTTTGTTGGAACTATTTGTGCCTTCAAGACTGACCGTCAAGAAGTGTCAAACCGTATTGTCGGTACTCGTGTCTGTCCGCAGTGCTGTTTCTTAACCTTGCCCATAACGTTCCGACGCTATGGCAAGTGCGGGAATAAATTGTTGCTCAACTGTCAACCAGCACAAATGTATATAAAGATTTCAAATGTTTCAACGAACACTCATACCTGCATTTGTTATAGCGTTTGTTAGCGTTTCGTGCTTTATTATTCATATCATTTTTTGTCGTTTAGGAGAAGGGCTAAGTGGAATCAATTCTGTTCTTCTCCAATGTTTTGAATTTAAATATGCAATTTAGGTATTTATATCCAATTCTTTTATTCCTTTGCTAATGACTAAGACAGGCTCATACTTAAAATTTAAGTTCTTACCATTTGGATTATTTATCATCCTTTAAATTTTGGTTTGAAACTCGCAATAAGTCCGGTAATCTTGACGTAAATCTAGAGTTGATTCTGGAATAAATAGACATCACCCTTGGTTATCAATGATCCTCTGCCGGGACATTGATTCAATATGCATATTACATCTCCAATTGACCTTCCTTATTCAAAATGAAACCAATGCTTGAATTTTATCTAAAGTTGTAATACACCAATATCTACACTGATTATTGTTTGGTAGTGGAAGAAATTCATTTGTGTTATACCAATAAATCTTTAATTCTGTATTGGTCAAAGAAATTGAATTTGCTTCTAAAATAAAAATGGTAGTTTCTGCGCTCCTAACAGTCAACCTCAGAGCACTATTATCATAAATATATTTCTCCGGAAGAGAAGGAGTTCTTGCAGAACTCCCCAAAATTAAATCAGCAATACTATTGAGGTTTCTTCCAAATGATGACATTGTGTCACTACTTGGCCATGAAATGCTTTTCCACAAATCGTGTAAAACAAATTTAGCCCAGAAGTCATCTTTACTCAATGCAAGTGTAATTTTTTCATTACATATTTCTTTGAAATTTGGATCAACATCATGAGCTTTTGCATTTTTTGGAAAACAAACATAACCGCATTTTACACAGATATAGTTTTCGAAATTATGTTCTCCATCTCGATTCAAATGACATAGAGAACATTTCTCACAGTTTTTTGACCAGTCATGCTGGTTCTCATTAGTTTTGCCACATTTAGAGCATTTTTCACAATCTTTACTCCAATCGTGTTGTTCGTCTCTGGTTTTGCTACATTTGGAACACTTCTCACAATCTTTTGACCAGTCGTGCTGGTT